>Ga0182024_10005409_pt1 | contig 28662 bp, 34 predicted proteins | sample P32metaG_FD_120480 | JGI IMG/M metagenome (GOLD analysis project Ga0182024, IMG submission 120480) | Permafrost microbial communities from Stordalen Mire, Sweden - P3-2 metaG (Illumina Assembly) | ecosystem: Environmental > Terrestrial > Soil > Wetlands > Permafrost | place: Sweden: Stordalen...
ATCGTCGAAGACCGCCGCCGCCGCGAGGTGGTGCGAATGCTGATCGCCGAGGCGCCGCGCTTTCCCGAACTGGCCGACCGCTATCACGAGGAGATTTTGCGCCCCTGCCTCGACATGCTCAAAGCAGCCATCCAGCGCGGCATCGATCGCGGCGAAATCCGCAAGTCCTCCATTGTCGAATCGCCCCAGGTCGTAATCGCCCCGATCGCGCTGGTCGATCTGTGGATGATGATGTTCGACGACCGCCAGCCGCTCGACCTGAAGGTCTACTTCGACGCCCACCTCGATCTGGTGCTCAACGGGTTGTTGGTGAAGTAGGCACGACATAGGCCGGCAGAGCGCGGCAAAGAGCATCGAGATCGAAAAGCTGTCCGCCAGGGCGCTGCCAAAGCAAACCGGCGGCCGTTGCATCGCTCCTGACGCGGATGCATCATGCGTGGCGAACCCAGGTCGCAAGCCAGGAGCGGCTCCCATGCACGACATCGTCATTCGCGGCGGTAGCATTATCGACGGCACCGGCAAGGCGGCATTCACAGGCGACGTCGCCATCGCCAACGGCCGCATTGCGGCGGTCGGCGGCAAACAGGGTCCCGGCAAGCGCGAGATCGATGCCGCCGGCCTGCTGGTCACGCCCGGCTGGGTCGACGTGCACACCCATTATGACGGCCAGGCGATGTGGGACCCGCTGTTGACGCCGTCGTGCTGGCACGGCGTCACCACGGTGATGTTCGGCAATTGCGGCGTCGGTTTTGCCCCGGTGAAGAAGCACCATCGCGGCGCCCTGATGGATCTGATGGAAGGCGTCGAGGAGATTCCCAATCCGGTGCTGGCCGCCGGTCTGAACTGGGAGTGGGAGACCTTTCCACAATTCATGGATGAACTGGAACGACGCCCGCGCGCCATCGACATTTGCGCGCAAGCCGCGCATCTGCCGCTGCGCGTCTATGTGATGGGCGACCGCGCCGTCCGTCGCGAGCCGGCCACCGCCGACGATATCGCCGAGATGCGCAAGCTGACCGTCGAGGCACTGCGCTCGGGCGCGTTCGGCTTCACCACCTCGCGCACCGATTCGCACAAGACGCCGGACGGCGAACTGGTGGCGTCGCGCGACGCCGATGATCACGAACTGCTCGGCATCGGGGCGGCGCTCGGCGTCACCGGCACCGGCGCGTTCGGCATGAACAGCGACTTCGACGACGAAGAGTTCGAGTTGCGCTGGATGCGCAAGCTCGCCAAGGAAACCGGCCGCCCGGTCTGGTTTTTGCTGACCGACCGCTACGAGGATCCGGAGCGCTGGCGCCGCCTGATGACGGCCGTCCATGAGGCGCGCGCCCAAGGGCTGCCGATCACCGCCCAGATGGCGGGCCGGCCGATCGGGGTGATGATGGGCGTCGGCACCGCGCTCAATCCGTTCACGGTGCGGCCGAGCTACAAGAAGCTCGAAAACCTGCCGATCGCGGAGCAACGCCAGCGACTGCGTGATCCGGAGATGCGGCGGCAGATCCTTGCCGAAAAACCGTCGGAAGCCGAAGTCGCCAAGTTGGCGCAGTTCCGCCAGGCCGTCATCAAGAAGTGGGAACGGTTCTACGTCATGGGCAATCCACCGGACTACGAGCCCGGCCCGGAGAAAAGCGTCGCCAACATCGCCGCCCGCACCGGACGGCCGCCCGACGAGGTGGCTTACGACACCATCATCGAGGAAGACCAATATCTCTATTTCCCGGTGGTGAACTACGTCACCGGCGACCACGCGCCGATTCTCGAAATGCTCAACGACCCGGCGTGTTTGCTCGGCCTCAGTGACGGCGGCGCCCATTGCACCTCGATCGTCGACGCCGGCGTGCCGACCTTCATGCTCACCCATTGGAGCCGCGACCGCAGCCGCGGACCGAAGCTGCCGGTGGAAATGCTGATCAGGCGTCAGACCAGCGAGACCGCCGCTTTCTTCGGCCTGTCCGATCGCGGCCGACTGGCGCCGGGCTTGCGCGCCGACGTCAACGTCATCGATTACGACCGCCTGCAGGTGCAGAAGCCCGAGCTCGTGCACGACATGCCGGCCGGCGGCCGCCGGTTCGTGCAGAAGGTCGACGGCTACGAGACGACGATCGTTGCCGGCGCGCCGATCTTCGAGCGCGGCGAGCACACCGGCGCATTGCCCGGCCGGCTGGTTCGTGCCGGCCGCGATGCGCAGGTGTTGCACGCGGCGGAATAGACACGGCAGAAATAATTCTACCGATCCGGTATAACGGGGATGAATACGGGCCCCTGATTGAATTCATCATGCGGCCGCTGCACGGTGCACGGTGAAACCTCGGGTGATCGAATGCCGACGCCGCTTGAATATTTTGATGCCAGCTTTCCCGGCGCCACTCAATCCGTGCGGATAACGAGCCTGCACGAGGCTCAGGTGTTTGCCCGCAGATGGGTGATCCGGGACAAGGATCCCGCCTTGAAGGCGCTGCTGCGGCACATGGAAAAGGCCAACTCTTCGGCGACGGCGGCTATCGCGAGTCGACAATTGAAGCGCGCGCTGGAGAACCGCGGCATGCTGGTCACGGCAACTCCGCACGGCGACGAACTTCCATCGGCTTGACCAATCCGATCCGACATCCTGTCCGATAAGCCTTCGCACGCAAAAAAACCGCCCTTTCGGGCGGTTTTCCGTATTCGCTGCGTGCGCAGCGGATATCGTCGGCGTCAGGCCGCTTGGATGTTGGCGACCGCGATCTTTCCGGTGCGACGGTCTTCCGCGGTGTCGAAGGTAACCTTCTGGCCTTCGACCAGCCCGCGCATCCCGGCGCGCTCGAGCGCAGTGGCGTGAACGAAAACGTCCTTGCCGCCATCCTCAGGCTGAATGAAGCCAAAGCCTTTTTGGTCGTTGTAGAACTTGACGGTGCCCTTATTCATGGAAATCTCCTGTTGCTGATCTAGGTGCACTTGGACCCCAGCACGCGCGGCTGCGCGACCTGCGGCTCAATTGTCGATGTTTGGAGGGTCTGAACGTGCGCCTGGCATTCAGCAAAGGCGAAACGGCCCGATTGTCCGGCCAAATGTCGATGCCAGTAAATCTACGATGTCGATCGGGCCTTTGCAAGGCAACGATGGTCCCGAGGTGCTCAACAGAGTCGTCTTTTTTGAGAATTGCCCGGCGGGAACGACTCAGCAGCCGCTCATTGCCCGGGCCCCAAGGACAGTCCGCAGTTCGCGAAAACTGATGAGTCGGCTCGCGGTTTCATCCCAAAGCACCAGGCGCACGCATGAAACGCTCTGGCCGAGGGTGATCCGGCCGATCTTCGCCAGGTCGGGATGACGGCGAAGCGCAAGCGGCAGGCGGTAAAACGGAATGCGGCTGCAGAGATGGTGGACGTGATGAATGCCGATGTTCGCCGTGAACCAGCGCAGGACGATCGGCAGATCATAGTGCGAACTGCCGAGAAGGGATGCTTCGTGCACGTTCCAGGCGCCGTTGTGGGCCCAGAACGTTTCCTCGAACTGGTGCTGGACGTAGAACAGCCAGACCCCGAGCGACGCGCCGATCAGCATGATCGGCAGGTGCACGAGCAGAAAAGGCACGACCCCGACGGCCCATATCGTGGCGGCGGCAACCAGCGAGATGGCGGCATTCGTCGCCATGGTGCTCAACCACGGCTGCCAGCCGCCGCGCATCAGCCCGACCGGCAAGCGATGCTGCAGGATGAAAAGATAGGCCGGGCCGAGACCGAACATCACCAGCGGATGGCGGTAGAGGCGGTAGCGGAGCCGGCGCCAGCGCGACAACGACAGGTATTCGCGAACCGTCAGGGTGTCGATATCACCCATGCCCCTGCGCTCGAGGTTGCCCGAAGTCGCATGGTGGACGGCGTGCGTGCGCCGCCAGAAATCGTACGGCGTCAAGGTCAGCACCCCGATGGCGCGGCCGATCCAATCGTTGGCAAGGCGATGCCGGAAGAATGAGCCGTGGCCGCAATCATGCTGGATCATGAACAGACGGACGAGAAAGCCCGCGGCGGGAACCGCCAGCAACAGATAGAGCCCATAGCCGAAGTGCAGCGCAAACCACATCATCAGCCACAGCACGACAAGCGGCACGATGGTTATCAGGATCTCGACCACGCTGCGGAGGTGACTGGGCTCGCGATAACAGGCAAGAGCCTGCGTCAAACGGCGAATATCGCTTGCGGCCGAAGCGCCTTCAACCTTCAATCGATCGTCCAAAACTGTCTCCGCAGCCGAAAAAGTACGCAACCGTACACAAACAATGTGTCAGTCTTGAGATGACTGAAGCTCACCAAAACCGGGGGACCGAGCATGGGTAGTTACACGCACCGCTGCCGGAAACAGCCGGTCGGCCACTCGACCTCGGCGGACGTTTTGCCTGCCGCCCGCCGAATCGCCGTGTTGCCCGTGCCGCCGAAACTATACGGCGGACTCGGGCAGGTCCATCGCGCCAAGCCGCCGATGCCGCCGATTTTGAAAAAATTGTCGCCCGCAGAGTGGAATTGACCCCTTTTGTGCTTATATACTGATCACGGCCTGAATCGATGACCGTTCAGGTCAGTTTTAATCTTTATTTGGACTTCGCGCGCCATGGCGGAATTTGATTATAACGCGGAGGCGGAGCTGTTCGGGACGCGAAAGCGCATGGCGAGGCGTCAGCCGCTCGGTTATCGGCGCTTCGCCCAAGCCGCACAAGCCATCCGCTTCGCTATCGAGGACCTTCCGGCTGAACTTCTCATCGGGGCTTTTCTCGAAGTCGACGAGGAGCGGTACAACAGCGATGGAATCCGGCGGTTGTACCAAAGCGCCGAATATCCACTGGCTCGTCGCGGTGGCTAGTCATGACGGACAAGCCTATCGACCTCGATCAGCATCGGGGGATGGCTGCGCAGAAGGCTACGGATTTGCGCCGGATGTTGGCCGAGGTTGAAGCCAACGAAAAGTCGTTGCGCGTGCGGCAAGACGAATTGGAGACGCAACTCCTCGCGGCGCCGGCGGCAAGCTGGCGTGAAGCTGCCGAGAAAGCGCGCTACCTTCTCAATCTGTTTGCGGCAACGCTGGGGGCGCAGGACTCGAGAAGACAGAAGCTTGTTGCAGCGGTACTGGCCGACCTCAGACGGCTTTCCGGCGACAGCTAACGCACGATCGACGAAATTGAAGTCGGTTTTACCCGATGTACCCGATGTTGGTTTACCAACGGCAGCAGCGAGGATGACATGGCAAAGGGTCAGATGAGAAGCAATCGCGAGAAAAAGAAGCCGAAAGCGGACAAGAACGCCAAGAAAAACGCTGCCGCGCCCCCTTCGGTTGCGGCGCTTCGGATCGCCGGAAAGGCGGCCGGCCGCAAGCCGTTTTCATAGTAACTTCAAGTACTGCCAAATCCGGACTGCGGCGACCTTGGCAAAAGGACAGCACCGATGAGGAAGACTCTGCCGGAAATGATGTTCAGCGATCCAGAACGAAGCCGCCTCACCATGCTCCGGACCTGGATACTCGACAACGCGGTCACCGAGATCGAGATGAGCGAGCGGCAGTTTTGGAACTTTGCGCAGCTTCAGCCGATCGCCGAAAAGCCTTGGGCGACATTCATGGGCCGCATCATCTGCGTGAGCGACATGCCCGTCGATGCGCAAAAGCGTCTGGGAATTTTCGATACGCGCAGTGTCGGCGCCATATGAAACCGGCCGAACCGCGTTCGCTGCGGCCTTGAGAGCGCAATCGTTTCAGATTTTAATCGATTGGCGCTCTAGCATTTTGAATTGAGCATGATCTTTTCGGCGCCACTGCGGAACAAAAGTCCGAGGCCAAGCTTTTTGCGGACCGTGCGCTAGAAATCCGCCGCCGCCAGTTCGTAGGACCCGCGGCGCTCCCGCTTATAGACCTTCGCGGCCGCCGCATAGACCGCGGTCCGATTCGCATCGAATGCCAGCAGCAAGCTTGCCTCGTCGCGTTCCAGACCTGGTTGCAGCCGTTTCAGCGCGTCTTCGGTCACAAAGAACGACCATTCCATCGCCCCGTCATGTCCCCAGAATCGCACGGCGCGGCGCGTCGGATCGAACACCCGGCTATGGTTTGGAAAATTCAGCATGATTGCGGCACTTCTTCAGGTGGCTCTGGAGATCCAGCATTTTCGCAGCCCCTCCGGATCCCGTACCCACCAGTAATCCCCCTCGGGATTGTGTCCGGATACCTTGTAGGTTTTCAGATGCTTCTTGATCGCGGCCAGGGCTTCCTCGCGCGTGGCATAGCCGTGGCCGATCTCCGTCGCCGCCGCCGCAACCGCGTTTTTAAGCTCAAGAATCTTGAACATCAACGGTCCCCTGTCAGACGCTAACCCGGCACGTTTGTCTCGCGACCGTTCCGGCGCGGTCACGAGACGGCGGCGTTGCCCTCAATCAGCGCCGAATCGCAATTTCGCCGTCAAAATGAGGCTGCTCTCCGGCACGATGCGCTCATAGGCTTCGCTCTTGCTCTTGATGCGATACTGCGGCTCCTCGCCGTCGGCCGGTCGCAGGCCGATGATTTCGTAACTGCCCGTTGCCGCGGACCGGAATGTCGACGCGATGAGATCGACGGTTTGTCCGACGCGGTACCTGTGAACTGCATCCGTCATCGCGTGAGCTCCTTCGGTATACGGCCCCCCTTTTCGGATTCGATTTGACTGCCTCACGCGTCCTTTTTGCTCAGGCGCCAAAGCTGGAAGCCACGATCCTTGATCGCCGTTTCGATCGTCTGCCGCGAAAAATTGTATGGCGGATCCTGATCCGACCGGACAGCCCCGGTCACGCGCCAGGGCTTGAACTGGGTCGGCAGTTGCGAACCGACCAGATCGCCGCCGAACGCGCGCAAGCCCGGGCGCGCCTCGGACTTGAAAATGAAGATTCGCATTGCTGCATCCCGATTTGCTGCGGCTTCGTTATTTGCGGGCATCGCCGTCACCGACGCCGGAACTGGTTGCGCGGCGCCGGTCGGTTCACCGAACCGGCACGCTCGTCCTTGTGGCGAAAGATCATTCGCCCTTTTTCCAGGTCGTACGGCGAGACTTCGACCGTTACCCGGTCGCCGGCGAGCGTTTTGATCCGATTCTTTTTCATTCGTCCGGCGGTATAGACGACCAGCGCATGGCCGTTATCGAGCTGAACCCGAAACCGCGCGTCAGGCAATATCTCGGTGACCAGGCCTTCGAATTCCAGGAGCTCTTCCTTCGGCATGTTACGATCCTCCCGGCTGGCGCTGCCAGCGCGGCGTGCTTGACGCAGCGTCGCGCCGCGAAGGCGCTTCGCGATGCAGGAAGGCCACCGTTCCAATGCCGTTGGCGCTGTCCGATGGCCGCTTGTGGCGACGCTGCTCCGGCGATTGGCCGCCGCGCCGCCGCTGCCGTTGCTTGCCGCGGGGGCTGGCCGCAGGGTGGGCGGTGGCGCTTTTGGCACGCGGCGTTTCGGATCGCGGCGAATGGGTTCTGGATCCGCTCATCGGAATCGGCATGCGAATGAGCTTCTCGATGTCGCGGACGAACGCCATCTCCTCGCCGTCGCACAGCGAAATGGCAATGCCTGCGGCGCCGGCGCGCGCCGTGCGGCCGATCCGATGCACGTAGGTTTCCGGCACGTTCGGCACGTCGAAGTTCACCACATGACTGATGCCGTCGACGTCGATGCCGCGCGCGGCGATATCGGTGGCGACCAGCGTCCTGACCTCGCCGTTGCGGAACGCCGCAAGCACGCGTTCACGCTGATTTTGCGATTTGTTGCCGTGGATCGCTTCGGCGGCGATGCCGGCGCGATTGAGACCGCGCGCGACCTTGTCGGCGCCGTGCTTGGTGCGGGTGAAAATCAAAGCACGATCGATCGTTTCCCGCCGCAACACGTCGACGAGGGCCGCATGTTTGCCGGCGCGATCGACGTGGATCATGCGCTGCTCCACGCGTTCCTGCGTGGGAGCCTCCGGCGTCACCGCGACTTTCACCGGATCGCGCAGCATCTGCGCCGCGAGCTCGGCAATGGCGCGCGGCATCGTCGCGGAAAACATCAGCGTCTGCCGCTGCGCCGGCAGCTTGGCGACGATCTTGCGGATGTCCTGGATGAAGCCCATGTCGAGCATCCGATCGGCTTCATCGAGAACGAAATACTCGACACTGTCCAGGCGGAGCGCGTTGCTCTTGACGAGATCGAGGAGCCGGCCGGGCGTGGCGACGAGGATGTCGACGCCGTTGAGGAGCCCGCGCACCTGGCCGCCCATTGGGACACCGCCGATCACCAGCGCGGAGCGCAGGTGCAAGTGCCGGCCGTAAGCGCGGAAGCTGTCGAGGATTTGGCCGGAGAGTTCCCGCGTCGGGCTGAGCACGAGAACGCGGCAGCTCTTGCGGACGAGGGGCTGCCGTTTGGCGGCCAGTTGATGGAGGATCGGCAGTGCGAATGCCGCGGTCTTGCCGGTTCCGGTCTGGGCAATTCCGATCACGTCGCGGCCCGACATGACGATCGGGATGGTTTGCGCCTGGATCGGGGTCGGGGTGAGGTATTTTTCTTCGGTCAGGGCGTGCGTGATGGCGTCGTTAAGGCTGAAGTCGCTGAAATTGGTCAAGAGGTAGCTTTCTGTTGTGCATACTGGCGCGGCCGCTGCGTAATCACGCTACGGCCGGCTCTGCGGGTGATACGAGACACCCCGCGCGATCTGGGCTGTCAATCTATGTGAAAAGTGCGAGCCAGAAGCCGTTTGACGGGGTCCCGTACACGCGGCTCGCTGCTGGCCTGATGCAGGCCGGTACCCCTTGTATGGACCAGGGATGTGTTCGTTTCAAGGCGCCGCGGCCGGAGCGGTTAATCGTCCTGCTTCTTTTCGGCGGCTTCTTTGGCCAGTCGAAGCGCCTTCAATTGGGCCATTCTCTCCCGAACGACCTTGCTATTGGCCTGATATTCATTCATGGCCTTGACGCCTTCCTTGGCGCGCTCTTCCTTCTTGAAACTCGCTTCGGCGCGGGATCGAGCCTCGCTCGACCGGGCCTCGCTGGCTCTGGTTGCCAAGTATGGTCTCCTTTTGGTGCGAATCAGCGGACGATTACCCTTATACGCCGCCGCCTCATGCAGGACGAATATCCCCCTCAAACATTGTGAATATAGGTATCGGCCGCTTAAAAATGAAGGCCGCCGCGGGTTCGGCCCGAGCAAAAAGGCCGGTTTATCGGGAGAACTTCTTGTACTTGATCCGCTGCGGGATGATCGAATCCGTCCCCAGCCGGCGCATCTTGTCCTTCTCGTAGTCCTGGAAATTGCCCTCGAACCACTCGACGTGGCTGTCGCCCTCGAAGGCCAGGATGTGGGTGGCAATGCGGTCGAGAAACCAGCGGTCGTGGCTGATGATCACCGCGCAGCCGGCGAAATCCTCCAACGCCTCTTCCAGCGCGCGCAGCGTGTCGACGTCGAGATCGTTGGTCGGCTCGTCGAGCAGCAGCACGTTGGCGCCGGATTTGAGCATCTTGGCGAGATGCACGCGGTTGCGCTCGCCGCCGGACAGCGAACCGACTTTCTTCTGCTGGTCGGCGCCCTTGAAGTTGAACGACGAGCAATAGGCCCGCGAATTGACCTCGCGCCTGCCGAGCAGCAATTGATCGAGGCCGCCCGAGATTTCTTCCCAGACCGTCTTGGTGCCGTCGAGCGAGTCACGCGACTGGTCGACATAGCCGAGATGCACCGACTCGCCGATCTTGATGGTGCCCTGGTCGGGCGTTTCCTGACTTGTGATCATGCGGAACAGCGTGGTCTTGCCGGCGCCATTCGGGCCGATAATGCCGACGATGCCGCCCGGCGGCAGCTTGAAAGTGAGATCGTCGATCAGGAGATTGTCGCTGAATCCTTTTTTCAGACACTCGAAATCGATGACGTTCTGGCCGAGCCGCTCGGTGACCGGAATGACGATTTGCGCGGTCTGCGTCTGCTTCTCGCCGGCCAGTTTTAGAAGTTCCTCGTAGCGCTCATAACGCGCCTTGGATTTGGCTTGGCGGGCGCGCGGCGACGCGGCGATCCATTCCTGCTCGCGGGCCAGCGTGCGCTGATGCGCCACCTCCTCGCGGCCTTCCTGCTCCAGCCGTTTGCGCTTCTGCCCGAGCCACGACGAGTAATTGCCCTCGTAGGGAATGCCGCGGCCGCGATCGAGCTCGAGGATCCAGCTGGTGACGTTGTCGAGGAAGTAGCGGTCGTGGGTTACGATCAGGATGGCGCCCGGATAGTTGCGCAGATGACCTTCGAGCCACGACACCGACTCGGCGTCGAGATGGTTGGTCGGCTCGTCGAGCAGCAGCAGTTCGGGCTGTTCCAGAAGCAACCGACAGAGCGCGACCCGGCGCCGCTCGCCGCCGGAGAGATTGGCCACGTCGGCGTCGTTGTCGGGGCAGCGCAAGGCGTCCATCGCCTGGTCGACTTTGGAATCGAGATCCCACAGCCCCTTGGCCTCGATCTCGTCCTGCAGCTTGGTCATCTCGTCGGCGGTCTCGTCGGAATAATTCATCGCCAGCTCGTTGTAGCGGTCGAGCACCGCCTTCTGCACCGCGACGCCGTCCATGACGTTGTCGCGGACCGATTTGTCCGGGTCGAGCTGCGGTTCCTGCGCCAGGTAGCCGACCCGGGCGCCCTCGGCGACCCAGCCTTCGCCGTTATATTCCTTGTCGAGGCCGGCCATGATGCGCAGCAGCGTCGACTTGCCGGCGCCGTTGACGCCCAGCACGCCAATCTTGGCATCGGGATAGAACGACAAATTGATGTTTTCCAAGACCTTGCGGTTCCCCGGATAAGTCTTGGTCAAGCCTTGCATATGATAGACGAATTGACGGGCCATATTCCGCTCGGGTTGGGCGTGACCGTAAAGCCGCACGTGTCGGGAAATCTGGCGCTGATGTAGCGACCTGACGCGGTTACGGCAAGCGCCGGGGGCGCCGCCGCCGCGCTATTGGCCCCGGAAAGCGCGGGCCTGCAGGCGTTTGGCGCTACGGCCGGCTGGTAAAGGTACGTCAACCCTGCTCGCGATTGGAACCCGACCCTGCCCAAATCGTAACAAATTTTAATGATTTCTCCGCAACAATTGATGTCAAACGCGCGTTTGAAAAGTACCGGCGGCGTGCCCATATCGGGATAAGCACGGCAAAACGCGAGCGACACAAGGGGCGACAAAAGGTTGGAAACCGCACCCTCGGCAGGCACCGAGCGGCAAAAAGACTTGAGGAGCGGGCCATGTGGCGTGAATTTTCGAAGGCTGTGCGTGAGGTGTGGCACGCCTCGGGTGAACCGACCAGCGCGTATCGGCCGGACCTGTACTATATGCGCGGCCCGGGCCCAAAATGGCACGCCAAGTACGGCAGCCTCGCCCCCAAGGCCCCGCAGACTCCGCCGGCGCGCCCAGCGCTTCGCGAAGCCGTTCAGCATCGCGCCTGAGCCGAGCTTCCCGCCGTCATAGCCAGCCTTGTCTTGCGCCGGCCGTTGTGAGACGGCTTGATGCACAAACCAAAGTGTGCATCACGCGGGGTGGAGGAATCATGGCGGTTCGCTGCGCAATTCTCGACGATTATCAGAATGTCGTCCTCAAGGTCGCCGACTGGTCGAAGGTCACAGGCGACGTCGACATCACGGTGTTCAACGAGCATCTCGGCGGCCCGGACAAAGTCGTTGCCGCGCTGAAGGATTTCCAGATTGTCGTCGCCATGCGCGAGCGCACCGGCTTTCCGAAGCCGGTCGTCGATGCGCTGCCGGCGCTGAAGCTGTTGATCACCACCGGCATGCGCAACGCCTCGATCGACGTCGAGGCGGCAAAGGCGCGCGGCGTCACGGTCTGCGGCACCGGCTCGTTCGGCAGCCCGACTTCCGGCATCGCCATCGGTCTGATGCTCGAGCTGACGCGGCACATCGGCTACGAGAACGCGCGGCTGCATGCCGGCGCCACGTGGCAGAGCACGATCGGCCCCGATCTTGAAGGCATGACGCTCGGCATCCTCGGTCTCGGCAAGCTCGGCACCCGCACCGCCAACATCGCCAAAGCGTTCGGCATGAACGTCATCGCGTGGAGCCAGAACCTGACCCCGGAGAAATGCGCGGCGGCGGGCGTCGGCCATGTCGGCAAAGACGAGCTGTTCCGGCAGTCCGACTTCATCACCATTCATGTGGTGCTGTCGCCCCGCAGCCGCGGCCTCGTCGGCGCCAGGGAGATCGGCTTGATGAAGCCGTCAGCGTTCCTGATCAATACCTCGCGCGGGCCGATTATCGAGGAAGCGGCGCTGCTTGCGGCGCTGCGCGAGCGCAAGATCGGCGGCGCCGGCCTCGACGTGTTCGACATCGAGCCGCTGCCGGTCGACCATCCGTTGCGAAAAATGGACAACGTCGTGCTCACGCCGCATCTCGGTTATGTCTCCGAGCAGAACTACCGGCATTATTTCGCCGGCGTTGTCGAAGACATCCGCGCCTTTCTCGACGGCAAGCCGGTGCGGGTGATGACGTAAGGCTTTGGATTAGGCCCTTCCGGCCTTGACATGCCCCTGACCGCCCGGCCCTGACCCTACCCAGGCAGTGGGGTCCTCGCTCAGCGCGGTTGCCTTTTGGCGGCCTTGCCCCGCGTCACGCCGGCCATGGCTTCGAGCACGGCGCAAACCGCGGCGGTGTCTTCGGCGCCGCGGCCGGATTTGAGCGCCTTGGCGTAAATCGCCTTGCTGGCGTCGAACATCGGGGTCGGAACGTGAATTTTGCGAGCGTAGCCGCCGATGACGTCCATGTCCTTCTGCCAGACCGAAATCTTCATCGTGACGTCGTCGTAGCGGTCCTTGACCATCATCGGCGCGCGCAGCTCGAAGACCCGCGAATTGCCGGCGCCGGACTTGACGAGCTCGAAGATCTGCTGCGGCGGCAGCCCGGCCTTGATGCCGAGCACCATCGCTTCGGCGCTCGCCACGTTGTGGATGGCGACCAACAAGTTGGCGACGTATTTCATCCGGCTGCCGTTGCCGAACTCGCCGAGGTCGTGCACGGCGCGGGTGAAGGCGGCAAACATCGGCCGCAGCCGCTTGATCTCGGCTGCACCGCCCGAGGCATAGATGACGAGGTCCTTGACCTTGGCCTGCGCGCCGGTGCCGCTCACCGGGCAGTCGAGCAGCACGTGGCCGGCCTTGCGCAGGGCCGCTTCGGCCTTGGTCTTGTCCTCAAGCGTGAAGGTGGACATTTCGACCACGACGCGGCGCGGCACGCCGGCCTTGACGATCGTCGCGACGGTGGCGGCAAGCGCCGCCGGGCTGGGCAGGCTGGTGATGATGGTCTTCGCCTGGCGCGCGACGTCGGCGGCATCGGCGGCGATCTCGACACCAAGCCGCGCCATGGCGCGGCGACGCCGCGGATCAACATCGTAACCGATCACGCGCCAGCCGGCGCCGGCCAGGCTTTGCGCGAAGGCGCCGCCCATGATGCCCAGACCGACGATGCCGATGGTGCCCGCCGCACGCTTTTTTTCCGCTGCCATGGCGTGGTCATCTCCCCTGTGAGCCGCGACGCTATGGCACCCGTCCCGCACAGGCGCAAGCGGCTTTCTCGCCGCGCGTGGATCGCCTATCGTCCGGCCTCGGATGGAAGCGTTTGGAGATTGACCCTATGCGTATCGGCGTCGCCGGCCTCGGCGCCATGGGCAGCGCCATTGCGACCCGCCTCATGGCAGTCGGACATCAAGTGACCGTGTGGAATCGCACGGCGGCGAAAACCAAACCGCTCGCCGATGCCGGCGCCAAGGTCGCTGCCGATCCCAGCGCGGTTGCCGCCGCCAGCGAGGCGGTTATCACCATCCTGACCGACGGCACGGCCATCGACGCGGTCTATAACGGACCGTCGGGCCTGCTGTCGGGCGACGTGAAAGACAAGCTGTTCATCGAAATGAGCACCGTGCCGCCGCGTGAGGAAATCGCGCTGGCGCCCAAGGTGCGGAGCAAGGGCGCTGTCTTCGTCGAATGCCCGGTTGGCGGCTCGACCGCGCCGGCACGGCAGGGCAAGCTGCTGGGCCTCATGGGCGCCGAGCCTGCCGACGCGGCACGCGCCAGACCGCTCCTTGAGCAGCTTTGCCGCAAGGTCGAGCATTGCGGGCCGGTCGGCGCCGGCTCGTCGATGAAGCTTGCGATCAATCTGCCGTTGATGGTGGCGTGGCAGGCCTACGGCGAAGCCTTCGCCATTGCGCGCGATGTCGGCTGGGAGCCCAAGCGGCTGCTCGATCTGTTCGTCGAGAGCAATGGCGCCAACAACGGGCTGAAGATGCGCGCCGACATGATCGTCGCCATGATGGAAAATCGCGATCCCGGGCCGACCACCTTCAGCATCGCCAATGCCGTCAAAGACTTGAGGACGATGGTCGACACCGGCGCCGCGAAGGGCGCCGCCATGCCGGCGACGCGGGCCGCTCTCGCGGCCTTCGAGGAATCGAACAAAAACGGCCTGGGCGGCGGCGACGGCTCGCGCCATTCGGTCTATTGGGCGAGCCGCGCCGAGAAATGAAGTTTTATCGAGCAGCATTGGAGCCATCATGTCGATTACACTTGCGCAAGCTTCCACCATCGTCGACGTCGCGCTCAAGAAAGCGCGCGAGACCAATCTGGCGCCGCTGACTGTCGCCGTGCTTGACGGCGGCGGCCACCTCGTCGCCTTCAAGCGCGAGGACAAATCCGGCATCCTGCGTTTCGACATCGCCTTCGGCAAAGCCTGGGGCGCGCTGGGCATGGGATTCGGCTCGCGCACGCTCGCGAGCCGCGCCGCCAAGACCCCGCAGTTCTTCACCATGCTGGCCGCCGCCAGCGGCGGCCGCATGGTCACCAATCCGGGCGGCGTGCTCATTCGCGACGCCGGCGGCGGCATCGTCGGCGCCTGCGGCATTTCCGGCGACACCTCCGACAAGGACGAAATGTGCGCCATCGCCGGCATCGAGGCCGCCGGCCTCAAGGCCGATCCGGGGACCGACTCATGAAGCTCTTTTCATTCTGGCGTTCGCTTGCAACCTACCGGGTGCGCATCGCGCTCAACCTCAAGGGCCTCAAGCCGGACGAGGTGATCGACGTCAACCTGATGAAGGGCGCGCAGCGCGAGGCGGCGTATCGCGCGGTCAACCCGATGATGGCGCTGCCGGCGCTGATCGACGGCGACGGACCGGCTTTGTTCGAATCGCTGGCGATCATCGAATACCTCGACGAGACGCATCCCGAGCCGCCGCTGTTGCCGCGCGACCCGCGCGGCCGGGCGCGGGTGCGCGGGCTGGCGCAGCTCGTCGCCTGCGATTCGCATCCGCTGATCGTGCCACGGGTGCGCGAATATCTGGAGCACGAATTCAAGCTCGATGAGGCGACGCGGACCAAATGGTGTCAGCACTGGCACACCGCGGCGCTGACCGCGCTGGAAGCGCATCTGCAAGACACGGCCACCGGGCGCTACAGCCACGGCGACGCGATCACGCTCGCCGACATCTGCCTGGCGAGCCAGGCGGCAGGGGCGAAATTCTTCGCCGTCGACACCACGCCGTTCCCGACATTCGCGAGGATCGCCGGCGAGCTTTCGACAATCGACGCCTTCGCCCGGGCCCACCCGCTGAGGCAGCCCGGCGCGCCGGCAAATTAGTCCCGGTCTTGGCGGCGAAGCAGGATCGCCGAGCGCACCGGCCGGTCGCGCCGCGGACATGCGCGGCCGACAGTTCGGCCCTGTCATTGTGGTTTGGTCATCGTCTGGACCGAGGTCAGCGGCGTAACGGCGCGATTTGAGACCATATCCGCGGTGGCGGCCTGATAGGCCTTGAAATGGTCGGTCGCCTCATGGGCGGCAAGCGCCGCGGCATTGTCATAGACCTCGAAACTGAGCAAGTGGTGGGGGTCGTTTTGCGAAACCGCGATGTTGATTTCGCGAACGCCGGGGTCCTTGAGCGCCGCCGCGGCGTTGTCTTTGGTCGCCGTCACGAACGCATCGAACTGCGATGGCGCGACATCGAGCTCAACCTCGTTGACAAAGAACGGCCCGGTTCCAGGCTGCGCCGCCGTGTTCAAATTCATCGACACCGATGAAAATGGCCTGATGTTGTAGGCCTTGTACATCATCATCGTCAGACCGATGAATTTGAGGTAGGCGGCGGACTTCTGATGGGCGTTATAGGCGTCGACGTTGCCATAGACCTCGAAAATGAAGATGTGGTTGGGGTCCTTCTGCGTCACCGTGCTGTCGAACTCGCGAGCGCCCGATTCCTGCATCAATGCCGCGGCATCGGGCTGCAGATCGGCAAGAAACTTGTTCATCGATCCAGGGGCAATCTGGAGGTCGACCGCGCTGATATAAAGCGGCGCCGACTTGGCTGGCGGCGTCTGGGCCGGCGGCGTCTGGGCCGGCGGAGTTTGCGCCGCCGCATATTCGCCCCGGGGCGGCAACAGCAGCAATGCCGACACGGCGAGCACGGTCGCTGCAACCGGCAATGCAGTAGATTTCTTCATGGTAATTTTCTCCGTGTGGTCGACGGTTGGAGGTTAGCTTTTCTTCGGATCGCTCGAAAGTGCCCACCCGTTGGGAAAATGATGCAGCGGGCCGCGTCCGGAACCGATATTCAGCCGGTCGGCTGCCGCTATGGCGGCGCTCACATAGGCTTTGGCATCGCGCACCGCCTCGGTGAGCGCGCGACCTTTGGCGAGACCCGCGGCCACTGCCGAAGCCAGCGTGCAACCGCTGCCGTGGGTGTTTTCGGTCGCTATCCGCGGCGCGGCAAATCGCTCGCAACGATCGGACTCGACCAGGAGATCGACGCTGTCGGCGCCGCTGCCGTGGCCGCCTTTGATCAGGACGGCGCCGACGCCGAGCGCGAGCAAGTTTTCCGCCTGTCGGCGCATCTCCGCTTCATTGCGCGCCACGGGCACGTCCAGGAGCGCGGCCGCTTCGGGCAGATTCGGCGTCAATAGGCGAGCGCGCCCGATCAGTTCGCGCAAGCCATCGAGAGCGTCCGGCCGCAGCAAATCCTCTCCGGAGGTTGCAGCCAGAACCGGATCCAGCACCACATTGCGCGCCCGATGGCGAGCGAGCCCGGCAGCGACGGCCGCGATGGCCGGCGCATCGCCCAGCATGCCGATCTTGGTCGCGCCGACGTCGAGATCGGAAAACACCGCATCGAGCTGTGCGGCGATAAAATCCGCCGGCACCTGATGGATGGCGAAAACCCCCTTGGTATTCTGCGCCGTGAGCGCGGTGAGCACCGAGGCGCCATAGACGCCGAGCGCCGAAAAGGTCTTCAAGTCGGCCTGAATGCCGGCGCCGCCGCTGGAATCCGAACCGGCGATGGCGAGCGCAATCGGCACGCCCATCATGTGCCCCGTTTCGCCAGCATCGCATCGACGACGTCGCGCAGCGCGCGCGCCGCGCCCGTCGGGTCGGGCGCCAGCGACAGCGCCGAAATCACCGCGACGCCGTCGGCCCCGGCGGCAATCACCGCAGCCGCGTTGCCGGCATCGATACCGGCGATGCCGCAAACCGGCAGCTCGTTTTTCGCGCGGCGGCGAAACACCGCAACGACGCGGGCGAGGCCTTCCGGCCCGATCGGCGCGTTCTTCTGCTGTTTCGATAGCGTGACATAGACGCCGCCCGAACCCACATAATCGATCAGATCGACCGGCGCGGCTTCGGCTTCCGCCGCCGTCTTGACCGACAGGCCGATGATGGCGCGCGGCCCGAGCAGGCGCCGCGCATCGTCGACGGCCATGTCGTCCTGACCGAGATGCACGCCGTCGGCGGCGGCGGCAAGCGCGACGTCGACACGATCGTTGACCACGAACGGCACACCGAACGGCGCCAGCGCCGCCTTGATCGCCCTCGCCTCCTCCACCATCGCCCGCGTTTCACCGCGCTTGTCGCGCAATTGAACGAGCGTGGCGCCGCCTTTCGCGCACAACCGCGCCAAGTCGGCGAGATCGTGGCCGCCGGCGCGCTCGGGATCGACGATGGCGTTGAGGCGCAGATCGACCGTCATCATAAGACCTTTTGCATGATCAGGCCCCGTGCATCACGACGTCCTGACCCGCGCGCGCAACGTGGCGCGGTCGAGGCCGTGCAGGGCGTCGATGATGGCGCTGGCGAAGCTGCCGGGCCCGCGCGCGGTCCGCGCCGCGACTTCGCCGGCGACGCCAAGCGCGGCGAGTGCGGCGACGGCGGCGAGCCAGGCGTCGGTTTCGACCGCCAGCGCGGCGGCGACCAGCGCCGAGCCGGCGCAACCCATGGCCGTGACCAGACCCATCAGCGCGTCGCCGTTGGCGATTACCGCGCGGCGTGCGCCGTCGGTCACGGTGTCGGTGCCGCCGGTCAACGCCACGACGGTGGCGTAGACCTCGGCGACGCGGGACGCCGCCTCCGGATCGCCGCCGAACAGCGGGGCGAATTCGGCCGGATTGAGCCGCACCACCGAGGGCCCGCGCGCCAGCAGCTCGCGGGCGAACTGCGCACGCCCCGGCGAGCGATCGACGAAAACCGGATCAAGCACCCACGGCATGCGCGCCGCATCGACGGCGCCGAGCGCCACCTCGATGGCGCCGCGGCGCTCGGCATCGAAGGTGCCGAGGTTGATCAACAGCGCGCCGGCGCCGGCGACGAAAGAGACGATCTCCTCGGGCGATATCGTCATCGACGGGATGGCGCCGGCGGCGAGCAGCACGTTGGCGGTATACTGCTGCGCCACCGTATTGGTGATGCAATGCACCCGCGGCGCCCGGTCGCGCACGCGCGCCAGCACGTCAGCGGCGATATCGGCAAGCTCGATCGGTGCATGCATGCTGGGACCATACTACCCGTGCAAGCCGTCGTCATTCCGGGGCCGGCGCGGCGAGGAGCTTCGCGACGCCCCGAAATGACAGTATATAGTGTCTGACGATCGGAGCCGCCCATGATTCCCTTTTTCGTGCAGATCAAATGCCAGCTCGGCAAATCCTACCAGGTCGCCAACAAGCTCGCGGACGCCGAGATCGCCTCGGAAATCTACTCGACCGCCGGCGACTTCGATCTCCTGGTGAAATTTTACGTCGACCCATCGACCGATATCGGCCATTTCATCGCCGAGAAGGTGCAGACCATTCCCGGGGTCGCCGACACGCGGACCATCATCACCTTCAAGGCGTTCGGAGGGTCGTAGCGGCGGCCTCCAGCGCGCGCCTTTGCGCCAATGCCAGCTGATGCTCGCGCCAGATCACGAACAGGCCGGCGGCGGCGATAATCGTCGAGCCGACGACGATCATCACCGTCGGCGTCTCGCCGAACATCGCGTAGCCCAGCACCAGCGCCCAGATCATCGACGTATAGTCGAACGGCGCAACAACCGAGGCGGCGGCGTAGCGGTAGCTCTCGGTGAGAAGAATATGCGCGGTGCCGCCGAGAAAGCCGATGGCCGCCAGCACGACAAATTCGGTGTGCGTGGGCGTGAGCCAGCCGAACGGCAGAGTCGCCAAGCCGGCCAGCGCGCAGATCAGCGAGAAGTAGAACACGATCGAGCTGGTCGTCTCGCTCTTGGTCAGGTGCCGCGTCTGGATCATGGTGCCGGCATTGGTGATGGAGCCGGCAACCGCGTAGATCACGCCGGCGAGGCCGGTTGCGCCCGCCATCGCAATGGTCAGTTCGTCGCCGGTCAGGTGCGGCGCCAGCACCACCAGCACGCCGACGAATCCGACGATCACAGCCGACCAGCGGTAGATGCGCACGCGCTCCTTGAGGACCAGCGCCGCCAGCGCGACGCCGATCAGCGGCGAGGTGAACGAGATCGCATTGGCCTCGATCAACGGCAGCCGCGCCAGCGCGCCGAAATTGCAGAACATGCCGACGATGCTGAGCGCGCCGCGGCTGGCCTGGCCGAACGGGCGCTCGGTGCGCACCGTAGCCGCAAGCTCGCCGCGTATCGCATAGACCACCAGGACCGGCACGATGGCAAAAGCCGAGCGATAGAACACCACTTCGCCGATCGGATAGCTTGGGCCGAGATAGCGTATCAGGGCCGACATCACGGCGAACAAAACTGCCGAGATCAGCTTGAGGCCGATGCCCTTGCCGATGTTCATGCGGCCTATTTCTTCGCCGGCGGCGGCGGCCCCGCCACCGGCGGCAGGGCGGCGATGTAGCTCGCGATGGCGGCGCGGTCCTGCACGCTGAGCAAAGACGTATTGGCGATTACGTCGGCCATGGCGCCGCCGGCAAAATCGCCCACCGGGTTGATGCCGTCGCCGAGGAAACTTGCAATATCCTTCTCGGTCCAGTCGACGTCGCCAAGCGGCGAGTGTCCGAGACCGGCCGGGGTGATGTTCGGCACCCAGCCATTGCCATCGGGCGAAGGACCGCCGGCAAAGCGCTCACTCTCGATGATCGCGCCCAATATGTTGCGCGGGCTGTGGCACTCGGCGCAGTGTCCCGGCCCATTGACCAGATAAGCACCCCGGTTCCATTCGGCGGACTTCGTGGCGTCGGCCACGTAGGGGCCGCCGTGCAGGAACAGCAATTTCCAACCGCCAAGCAGCCGGCGGATGTTGAACGGAAACGACAGCTGGTGATCGCCCGGCCGGCCCGACACCGGCGGCAGCGTTTTCAGATAAGCAAACAGATCGCGCACGTCGCGCAGTTCCATCTGCCGATACGACGTGTAGGGGAAGGCCGGATAGAGGTGACTGCCGCCGGGCGCCGTTCCATCCCACAGCGCGGTGACAAAATCCGCTTCGCTCCAGGCGCCGATGCCATCGTTCGGATCGGGAGAAATGTTGGGCACGGTGAAGCTGCCGAACGGGCACGGCAGCTCCAGCCCGCCGCCGAGCCGGGTGCGATCGATCTTCGCCGGGTCCTTGTCCGGAACGGCATGACAGGACGCGCAGCCCCCGACATTGAACATCGTCTTGCCGTTGTCGACGTTCGGCGTGTATGGCGGAAGCGCGGCAGCGGACACCGTCGCCGGTATGGTCAGGATCCAGAACACGGCGAAGCCGAGCACCGCTGCGGCGATGACGGCAAGTCCCAGGGTGCGGAGGGTGCGGCGTCGATTTTTTTGTCGCGTCCCATCCATCCGATGACCTCCCGATCGCGATTCTTGCGGGCGCTATCTAATACCCGGTTGCCCGAAGCGATGCATCGCCTTTACCGTGCTGGCGTGGGTTTTCAACGCGCTGCGGCGGTGCACCACTGATCCGGGACGATCGCTGGCTTGGAGGCCGTAAAGGTGCCGGGGCCCGCGGCGCAAGCCTTGCCGTTCGCTCGGCGCCCCGCCCGGAAGGCGTAGCGACAAAAAGGCAACGAGCGGCCATCCTAGCGGATGGCCGCTCGTTTGCGTTTCTTAAGGACCGCCGTTCAGCTCTTTCTCACGCGAAACGCCTGATGGCAGCTGCTGCAATCCTGCCCAATGGTCTGAAAGTTGGCCTTGAGGCCGTCGAGATCCTTGGTGTTGTCCTGCGCCGCCTTCACGTCGGTGGAAAACTTGGCGATGGCGGCCTTGAAGTCGTCAGACTTGGCCCAGATCGCCGGCGCCGCGGTCGTATCGTCGCCGGTCTTCGAGCAATCGGGGAACAGCGTAGGCATCTGTTTTGCGTCGTCGGCGAAGGCCGCATAGATCTCCTGCACCTTGGCCTGGTCGTAGGGCGTCTCGCCCTTGACCATCGAGGAACCGATTTTTGCCGCGGCGCCGCTCTTTTTCATCAGAGTCTGTCGGGCATTGATGGTGTCTGGACAGCTTTGCGCCGCCGCGACAGTCACACCCAGCATCATGATTGCGGCGACGGCGAGCATCTTGTGAAACATGTGATTTTGCCTCTCCCGAATCAGGACGCCATGTTTGACATCCTGGAGTCTGCGACCTCGCGGCCATCGAGCGTGCGACCATGGATCGTACGACCAAGGACCGCCTGCGAAGAACACCGGACGCCTTGTGTTATTCCGGCCACCCCGACAATAGACGACATGCCCCGCCTGGTATGCAGACCGATGCGGCCCTCACGATTTCGTGAAATTTCCGCCGCCTGCTCCGCCGCCTACTCCGCCGGCTGCGCGTTCGCCTGCCGGCGCTTGCCGCCGCGCACGCCCAGTTCGGCGATCCATCGCGCGATGCAATAGAACACCGGCGTAAAGACCAGCCCGAACGCGGTGACGCCGATCATGCCGAAAAACACCGCGGTGCCGAGCGTCTGGCGCAATTCGGCGCCGGCGCCGATCGCCCAGACCAGCGGCGTGACGCCGAGAATGAAGGCCAACGACGTCATCAGGATCGGCCGCAGCCGCAGCCGCGTCGCTTCGACCGCGGCCTGCCAGCGATCGCGGCCGCGGTCCTCGAGCTGACGCGCAAATTCGACGATCAGGATCGCGTTCTTGGCGGCAAGCCCGATCAGCACGACGAAGCCGACCTGGGTCAGGATATTGTTGTCCTGGCCGCGCATGATCACGCCGGTGATCGCGGCAACCAGGCACATCGGCACGATCATGATGACGGCGAACGGCAGCGTGAGGCTCTCGTATTGCGCGGCGAGCACCAGGAAGACGAACACCACCGCCAGCACGAAGGCGAACATCGCGGTATTGCCGGCCCTGATCTGCTGGAACGCCAGCGTCGTCCATTCGGTGGCAAAGCCTTCGGGCAGCATGTCGGCCGCGAGCTTGTCCATGATCGCGATGGCCTGGCCCGGCGCATAGCCGACCGCGGCGGCGCCGTCGAGCTCGGCGGCGGGATAGAGATTGTAGCGCGGCACGCGGTACGGCCCGGCGATGTCGGTCACCGTCGTGAACGAGCCGAGCGGCACCGTGTCGCCGTTCGAATTGCGCACGCGGATCTTCAGCACGTCGGCGATGCGCTGACGGTCCTGCTCGCGGGCCTGGGCGACGACACGGAAGGTGCGGCCGAACAAGTTGAAATCGTTGACGTAGGACGACCCGATGAAAATCTGCAGCGCGTTGAACACGTCGGTGACGTTGACGCCGAGGAGTTGCGCCTTGGTGCGGTCGATGTCGAGATAGATCTGCGGCGTCGAGGTCTCGAACAACGTGAAGACCTGCGCCAGGCCGGGGGTATGGTTGGCGCGATCCATCAACGCCGTTGCCGCCTCGCGCAACGCCTGCGCGCCGCGCCCGGCGCGGTCCTCGACCATCATGCGGAAGCCGCCGGCGGTGCCGATGCCGCGCACCGGCGGCGGCAGCACAGCGACCACAAAGGCGTCCTGGATGCCGGACAGCCGTTTGTTCAGCTCGGCCTGAATGGCCGTTGCCGATTGGCGAGAGTCGCGGGCGCGTTTGTCGAACGGGTCGAGCACCAGGAACAGGGCACCGGCATTGGGCGCATTGGTGAAGGTGGCGCCGGAGAAGCCGACGATGTTCACGGCATGCGCCACGCCGGGCACGCGCAGCGCGATGTCGAGCGCGCGCATCTGCACCGCGTCGGTGCGCGACAGCGAGGCGCCCGGCGGCAACTGCACGATGACGATGACATAGCCGGCGTCGACCTGCGGGACGAAGCCGGCGGGCGTGGTGCGGAACGCGTTCAGGCCGACTGCGATCAACGCCAGATAGATCGCGACCATGACCACGGCGCGGCGCACCGTGCGGACTGCGAGCCACGAAATGCCGGCGCCAACGCGGTCGAAGGCGCGATTAAAAAGTGCGAAGAAGCCGTGGATCGGCCGCTCCCACCAGCGGTCGCGGCGCGCCGCCTGATGCGGCCTGAGCAACAGCGCACACATCGCCGGCGACAACGTCAGCGACACGATGAGCGAAATCACCGTGGCGCCGGCGATGGTCAGCGCGAATTGCCGGTAGAACTGGCCGGAAATGCCGGTGATGAATACCGCCGGCACGAATACGGCGCACAGCACCAGCGCAATCGCGATCAGCGCCGAGCCGACCTCGTCCATGCTCTTGTGGGCGGCCTCGCGGGGCGGCAGGCCGGCGGCGATGTTGCGCTCGACGTTTTCGACGACGACGATGGCGTCGTCGACGACGATGCCGATTGCCAGCACCAGCCCGAACAGCGACAGGTTGTTGAGCGTATAGCCGAACGCCGCCATGAAAAAGAACGTGCCAACGAGCGACACCGGTATCGCGACAAGCGGAATGATCGCGGCACGCCAGGTCTGCAGGAATACGACCACCACCAGCACGACCAGCACGATCGCCTCGCCGATGGTGTCGATGACGGCATCGACCGATTGCTGGATGAACTGCGTCGGATTGTAGACGATGGCGTAGGTGACGCCGGGCGGGAAGCGCTTCGCCAGTTGCTGCATCAGGCCGATGACGCCTTGCGCGGTGGCGAGCGCGTTCGAGCCCGGGCGCTGGAAGATCGCCAGCGCCACGGCGGGATCGCGGTCGAGATACGAGTTCGACGAATAGTCGAGCGCCGCCAGCTCGACCTTGGCGACGTCGCGCAGCCGCACCACGGCGCCCGGCGTCTCTTTCACCACGATGGAACCGAATTCGTCGGGCGTATCGAGCCGGCCGAGCGTCTGCACCGCGACCTGAAACGCGCCCTGTCGCGCCACCGGCGGCTGATCCAATACGCCCGAGGCGACCTGGATATTCTGGCCGGCGAGCGCGTTGGTGACGTCGGTCGCGGTCAGTCCGAGCGATTGCAGGCGGTCGGGATCGAGCCAGATGCGCATCGAATAGTCGCGGCTGCCGAACACCGTGATCGAGCCGACGCCGTCGACCCGGGTGAGCGGATCGGTCACTTCCAGCGTGGCGTAATTGGAGATGAACAGCGCATCGCGCGACTTGTCCGGCGAATAGAGGTGCACGACCATCATCAGATCGGGCGACGCCTTGACGACCTGTACGCCGATATTGCGCACGTCGGCCGGCAGCCGCGGCTGCGCGATGGCGACGCGGTTTTGCACCTGCACCTGGGCGATGTCGAGGTTGGTGCCGAGATCGAAACTGACCTGAATGTTGAAACGGCCGTCGGCGGTCGAGTTCGAGGACATGTAGAGCATGTTCTCGACGCCGTTGATCTGCTGTTCGATCGGGGTGACGACGGTTGCGGCGACCACGTCGGCGCTGGCGCCGGGATATTGCCCGGTGACGTTGATGACCGGCGGCGCGATCTCCGGATATTGCGCGACCGGCAGGCGCGAGAACGATACCCCGCCGAGGATCACGAAGACGATCGAGACCACCGCGGCGAAGATCGGACGCTCGATGAAGAAATGCGACAGCCGCATTTTGTTTTCCTCAAGGCGGAGCCGGTGGCTCAACCCGACTTGCCTCGACCTGATTTTCCTCAACCTGATTTGGCTTCGTCGGGTCCTTTGGACGGCGGCGGCGCTTCTTCCTGCTGCACCGTCACCTTCTGGCCGGGGCGCGCGCGCATCAGGCCGTTGACCACGACCCGGTCGGTGGCGGTCAGCCCGTCCTTGACCACGCGCAAACCGCCGTCGAGTTGGCCGATCGTGACGTAGCGCTGCCGCACCACGTTGCCGTCATCGACGACGAGAACGAATTTGCGCGCCTGCTCCGAGCCGATCGCCGCATCGGGAATGAGCAGCGCGGTGTAGGGCGGCGAGCCCGGCACGCGGATGCGGCCGAACATGCCGGGCGTGAATATGCCGTCGCTGTTGCCGAACACGGCGCGGCCGCGAATGGTGCCCGAGGAACGGTCGATGACGTTGTCGACGAAATCGATCCTGCCGGTGTGAACGAAATCGCTTTCGTCGATCAGCTTGAGCGAAACCGACACCCCGCCGTCGACCCCGCCGCCTTGTCGGTTCTTCATCGCGAAGCGCTGGTAGCGCAGATACGACGCCTCGTCGAAGGTGAATTCGAAGCGGATCGGATCGACCGAAACGATGGTGGCAAGCAGCGTGGTGTTGCCGCCGGTGCCGCCGGTGACCAGATTGCCGACGGCGACGCGGCGGTCGCCGATCTTGCCGTCGATCGGCGCGCGCAGCGCGGTATATTGGTCGAAGTCGAGCTCGGCCGAATGCACCATCGCCTCCTGCGCGGCGACCGAGGCCTCGGCGACACTTTTGGCCTGCGTGCGCTGGTCGTAGGCCTGTTCGGTCATGGTCTTGTTTTGCAGCAGCGCCTTGCCGCGTTCGAGATCGGCCTGGGTGAACGCCAGATTGGCGCGCGCCTGCGCGAGATTGGCCTTCATCTGATCGAGCGCGATCTGGAACGGCCGGCGATCGATGGTGAACAGCAGATCGCCCTTTTTGATCATCTGCCCGTCGGTGAAACCAATGTCGGCGAGATAGCCGGACAGTCGGGAGCGGATCTCGACGGAGTCGACGGCGACAAAGCGGCCGACATACTCGTCCTGGTCGATCACCGTGCGCTGCGCCGGATTGGCCACCGTCACGGTCGGCGGCGCGGCGGCGCCTTGCTGCGCGGCCTGGCCGCAGCCGGCAAGCAGGCCGGCGGCCAGGACAACGGCCAGGACAGCGCCGAGAAGCCGCGCCGTGCGGGTCATCGACATCAATTCTCCCTCTCACCCCCCTGCGGCGTGCGGCAGAGGGGTAGCGAGGGCGCACCATAAGCCGGGGTCGCTGTCAACCGCGGCCCTGCCCTTCCCCGCGCCCAAGGGACTACCCATATGGTGGCTCAGCAAAAGCAAACCCCTGACAACCCATGAAAATCATTCCCTTGCACGATGCCGCCTGGGGCGGCAGCGGCGCCGCACCGCACTCCCCCGACGTTCCGGTCGAGGACCAGGCGCTCCTCGACGCCTATTCGCGCGCCGTCATCGATGTGGTCGACCGGGTCGGCCCGGCGGTGGTCGGGCTCACGGTCCAGAACGGCCAAGCAGCACGTGGCGCCGACAGCCGAGAGGGTACCCGCGGCGGCACCGGCTCCGGCGTCGTGGTGGCGCCCGACGGCCTCATTCTCACCAACAGCCATGTCGCCGGCGCCGGCGGCGCGGCGAGCGCCGCCGCGCGCATCACGGTGACCACCGCGGACGGGCAGCATCTTACAGCCCGGCTGGTCGGCGACGATCCCGATACCGATCTGGCGCTGTTGCGCATTGTCGAGCCGGTGACGCTACCGGCAGCGCCGCTCGGCGATTCCAAAAAACTCAAACGCGGCCAGCTTGTCATCGCCATCGGCAATCCGCTCGGTTTCGAATCGACGGTGACGACCGGGGTCGTCTCGGCGCTCGGCCGTTCGTTGCGCGCGCGCACCGGCCGGTTGATCGACGACGTGATCCAGACCGACGCCGCGCTCAATCCCGGCAATTCCGGCGGCCCGCTGGTTTCCTCCCATGGCGAAGTCGTCGGCGTGAACACCGCGGTGATCATGGGCGCGCAAGGCATCTGCTTTGCGGTCGCCGCCAATACCGCAAGCTTTGTGCTCGGCGAACTGGTGCGCCACGGCCGCGTCCGCCGCGCCTTCATCGGCATCGCCGCGCAACAGAGCGCGATTCCGCGCCGCCTGCGCCACGCCGCCGGTCTCGTCCAGGAACGGGCCGTGATGGTCGGCACCGTGGAGCCCGACAGCGCCGCCGCCCGCGCCGGCCTGAAAGTCGGCGACATTATCCTCAAGCTCGACAGCGCGGTCATCGCCGGCGCCGACGATCTCGTCCGCGCGCTCACCGGGGACAGGATCGGCCGTGACGTCGCGCTCGACGTGCTGCGCGGCACGGAGCGGCTGACGCTGTCGCTCACGCCGGAGGAGCGGAAGCGCTCGTAGGACCGGCGCTTTACGAGCAACGCGCGGGTTTCGGGAGCCGACCGAGCCTGTTGCATGCGCGTCATACGTCTGTAACGCGCCCTGCCTAGCCTTTTGGGCATCGGCCGATGCCTGACCTGTTTGTTCTTATCTGTTGCGTCGATGGTTGCGTCCATTTGCGCTCGGACCGGGGCAAAGAACGGGTACGGCACATTGCGGCGGCTTCGGTGGTCGGATTTCTTGGCTTGACCGCAAGTGCCTACCTACCCGCCTCCTATTTCGGCACCGGATTGTCGTCGATGAAGGCGACCGCGCAATCCTGCTGCTTGCAGTATTTCAGGGCGCCTTGCCGCGCAGCCTGGGGCGTTCTCACGCCGGCTTGCCAACCGAAGCCGCCATCGGGCGCGATCGCGAAGGCTTTATGCGGCGGCTCGATTTTATAATCTTCGAAAGCCTTGCGGCCGCTCGCTCCCAACCCGGCCGGCATGGCCAGCGCGGGCACCGGCGGTGGCGGTAATGGCGTTGCGCGCAATACCAGGTTCTGTCGTTTGAGGAAGCCGTCGACATAACCGGTCCAAGCCGGGATGCCGGGTGCCGAGAACAGAAAATGCCCGTCCGTTCCGAACGACGGCGCGCTGACAAACTCGACAATGCCGCCGCCCGCGGTGAAGGCATCCCTGAATTTTTCCGCCAGTTCCGGCCCGAAGAAATGATCGTTGGCCGCGTAGACCCACAGCATCGGAACACGCGATGTCTTGCCCCAGACGCGATAGGCGTCGATCAAGCGGTCTTCGCGACAGACCTGCCCGTCCGCGAACGAGCCGCGGCCGCCGGCAAAGCTGATGGCCGCAACCAGGCCGGGCGGCGCACTCGCGCTCAGCGCGACCGTGGCCAAGCCACCCGCCGACACGCCGGCGGCGATCATGCGCGACACATCGACGTCCGGCCGCCTGGCGACGTATGCGATGCTGGCCTTGAGGTCGGCGACCGCGGCCGTCTCGGCGCCAAGATAATCAGGATTGGCGCAACCGCCGGCATCCTCCGCCCA
>Ga0182024_10005410_pt1 | contig 28661 bp, 28 predicted proteins | sample P32metaG_FD_120480 | JGI IMG/M metagenome (GOLD analysis project Ga0182024, IMG submission 120480) | Permafrost microbial communities from Stordalen Mire, Sweden - P3-2 metaG (Illumina Assembly) | ecosystem: Environmental > Terrestrial > Soil > Wetlands > Permafrost | place: Sweden: Stordalen...
GCGCGTGGAGTCGCCCGCGTCCTTCAGCACCGCCGGGCGGCGACCTTCATCTTTGTTCGAGTTGATGAACCACTGGATCTCGCGCGGGATCCAGCGAGTCTCGTCCAGCTCCTGTGCCTTCAAGATCTTCCTGATGAGACGCGTTTGGTCCTCGGAATCGAGAATCTGGAAGCTCTGTGGGAGATTGGCTTCGCGCCAATGGATGCGCAGCAGGCGATGCGCAATGCCATGGAACGTGCCCACCCAGAGCGCGGGGCCGGGCATGCCGAGAAGCTGCTCGATGCGGCCGCGCATTTCGCCGGCCGCCTTGTTCGTGAATGTGACGGCGAGAACGCTCTGCGGGGCGGCGCCTTCGACCTGGATCAGCCACGCGACCCGATGCGTGAGCACGCGGGTCTTGCCGCTGCCGGCCCCGGCGAGCACCAGCATGGCGCCAAGCGGTGCCGTAACCGCTGCGCGCTGCGCGTCATTCAGCGGATCGAGGAGGGGAGAGACATCCATGGGGGCGGCATTGTAACTGCTTCGCCTCTTTTCAAGCTCAGAAGGGATCCTCGTCGCTCTGGGTGAGGCGCTCTTCCGCGAAGCGCAAGAGGGCAACGATCAGGCTCAAGAGGACCGGCCCCAGCACGAGCCCGATCAAGCCGAAGGCCACCAATCCGCCGATGACTCCGACGAACACCGTCAGGGTCGATACGGCGGCGTGCTGGTGGGTGAGAAAGGGCCTCAGGACGTTGTCGCACAGGGCAATCCCCAAGCTCCAGATCCCTAAGAACACCGCCGCTCCCCAGCGGCCGTCAAACGCCAGAAACAGCACCGCCGGGATGAGCACGAAGCCGGTGCCGGCGCCCGGCAAGAGCGCAGCGAGCGCGGCCAGCACACCGAACACCACGGGGGAGGGTAGACGCACGATCGCAAAGCCGATGCCGACCAGGGCGCCCTGCACGAGCGCTGTCAACGAGTGCCCATAGACCACCGCACGCGTGACATCTGCCAAGTATTGAATGAGCTTGGCGCGCCGCTTGGGTTCCAAAGGGACAAGGCCCAGAAGGCGGGTCAGCATTTGTTGCCCGTCACGCAGCAGGTAGAAGAGCAGGAACACCATGAGCGCAAAGCCGACGAGCGTGCCAAACACTCCGAGCGCCACTTGCTCGCCCACTCCTGCGGCTGCCCTTAACACCGACTGCGCGCCGTTCACCAGCCACTCCTGCACCTGCGCCGCCGTGACCGACACGTCCGCATCCACCCAGCGCAGCAGCGGCCCAATCACGGGATAGCCGTCGAGATCCTGCCGAATCGTCGGAAACGACGGCATCGAATGCGCGCGCAGATGGCCGATGAGGATGCCGACCTGCTTGGCGAATACCAGCCCCAGAGCCGACAGCGGTGCGATCAGGACGAAGGGCGTCAGCAGAGTGATGAGCGCGGCGGACCATCCGGCCCGGCCGCCCCATTTGCGCGTCAGGCGCTTGTGCACCGGATGCAAGAAGAAAGCGAGAAACGCGGCCCAGCCGAGCGCTCCCCAAAACGGCGCGAGCATCATCAGCAGCGCATAGCCCAGAATCACGACGGTCGCGATCGTGAAGGAGCGCCGGTAAAAAGCTGAGTACATGGCCGCCGCACCCGAAAGGGTCGAGTGGAGCCGCAGGGTACATCAGCGCCGCCTCCTCGTCGTTCATGACTTGGCGCGAGCGCCGACGCGGTGGATACTTTGCGCGCTTTCGAATGCGGATGCGAAATCGCCGTGCTCACTCTCTACGACTACCTCGACTCCGGCAACGGCTACAAGATCCGGCTGCTGTTCGCGCTCCTCAATCGCCCCTACCGCTGGGTGGAGCTCGACATCATGGCGGGCGCCACGCGCATGCCGGCGTTCCTCGCGAAAAACCCGAATGGCAGGATTCCGACCTTGCAGCTCGAGGACGGCACCTGCCTCGCCGAGTCGAACGCCATCCTCTGGTATCTCGCGGAGGACACCCGCTTCATCCCGCCCGAGCCCTTGGGCCGCGCCCAGGTCCTGCAGTGGATGTTCTTCGAGCAATACAGCCACGAGCCGTACGTCGCAACCCCGCGCTTCATCAAGAAGCATCTGCCCGAGGACTCGCCGCGCCGCGCGGAGTTGTCCATGCGCCTTGAGCAAGGGCGCGCGGCGCTCGCCGTCATCGAGGCGCATCTGGCGACGCGGCGTTACTTTGTGACGGAGCGCTACACGATTGCCGACATTGCGCTCTATGCCTACACGCATGTGGCCCACGAAGCTGGACTTGAGCTTGAGCCGTATCCGCACCTGCGTGCCTGGCTCGCCCGCGTCGCGGCGGAGCCTGGGCATGTGCCGCTCACCCGTCGCCCTTAAGTCACCAGCTATTGCGCAGCCTGCGCAGCGCCAGGAACACCGTGCGCGCATCAGGCGCATCGGGAAGATCAGGAAAGCTCGTCCGCAGGCGCGCGATGATCTGCGGCTCCTGCAGGCGCAAGAAGGCGTTGATGCGCCTCTCATCGGCGAGCGTCGTGACGAGGCCGCTCGCCGGGTCCTGCTCGCGCGCGCGGGGAAGGAGCGCCGCTGCTGCTGCGTTATCGGGCTCGCGATCGAGCGTGAATTCCAGATTGCGTGCGAGGTACTCGTGTCCGGGGTAGACGCGGGTCGCATCCGGTAGCTGCGTCAGCTGTTTCGCGAAGCTCTCGTAGAGAAGCTCCGGTTGTCCGCCGTTGTGACAGTTGCCGACGCCGGCATTGAAAAGCGTGTCGCCCGAGAACAGCGCGGGTTCCTCGGCGTCCGCGAACGCACAGATGTGCGCAAGCGTGTGGCCAGGCGTATCCAGGCAGCGCAGCTCCACCGTGCGGCCGACGCGGATGGTGTCGCCCGCGGCGAGGCCTCGGTCGACCCCGCCGATGCGGCGCGCCGCATTGGTATGCGCCAGTAGCTGCGCCCCGGTCGCGCCGACCAGGCCCGCATTGCCGCCGGTGTGATCGCCGTGCTCGTGGGTATTGAGGATCTGCCGGATCTGCCAGCCGCGCGCCTGTGCAGCCGCGAGGCAGCGCCGCCAGTCGAGGGGATCCACCGCCAGCGCTTCGCCGCTCTCGGCGCAGGCGATGAGATAGTGGAAATTGCGAAACGCGTTCGCCGTCCAGATCCGCTCGATCAGCATGCCATCACCGTACCTGCAAACCTCGCGGCGCGCCATAATGGCTGCGGGCTGTGGGAGCGCTACTTGAAGCACACCTTCCTGTTTGAGCCTGCCGCGTGGGGCGTCGCAGGCACCTTCTGGGCCGGCGACCGGCGGCCGATCGACGCGCAGGGGCGCATCGAGATCAGTCATCGCGACAGCTGCTGGCTCCTCGCAGGCTCAATGAAGGTCCTGAGCTCCCCGCCAGTTGAGTTCGTCAGCGCCTATTCGATCGAGCTTCCCGGCCGCGATGCCACCACTTTGAAATGGACCGCGGAGAACGCCATGTTGGGCAAGCTTCTGGGAGTGTTCTCCGTCGTGGGCGGCTCGATCCTGTCGATCTTTCACTCCGCAGACGGCTCCTACCAGGGCACGGAGCATTTGGCGCTGGTCGATGAAGATAATTATCGCGCCTGCGCCATGCTGCTCTTCAACAATCGGAAACTATCCTCCTGGCAGGTGGAGCTGACGCGCATCGAGCGACGCGCTAAAAGCCGCTTTGCGCCGGCGGGCAGCGACCTGCGAGGAGTGCGGCGCTAAGCCACATGATGGGCCTGCGTTGCGCGGCGCCAGGATCGCGGTGTTAGGGAAAACATTGGAGCGTGAACATGGACGCCCCATGGCCAGCGCTTGCTGTATTGGCATTTTCAGCGGCGCAAGCCGCAGTCCCGGATGCCCCCGTATCGGGAAGTGCGCGGCCGACGGCGGGAAGTCAAGTCGTTAAGGTCTTTGCTGATAAACCCGGCGCGGACGAAACAGGATCTCTGCATATCGTCTACAGCGACGGAGTGGATGTCGTGGAAACAGTGCCACCGACGGCGGAGCCGAAAACCGAACACAGCCAAGCAGGATTTTCCGACCTGGACGTGGGCAGCGATAAAGAGACGGTGGGCTGGGCTGAAACCTACTGGGAGTGTTGTCAGTCCTATCCGATGCCGCTCGTGCTGACGTTGTATAGAGCCGGAGGAATTGTCCGCCGCATACGTCAGGGACAAGTGCTCTGGGCTTGGTCTTTTCGGGAGGGCGCGCAGCGCGTTGCCACAGTGTGGGGGACGGCGCACGGCCCAGAGGTCGGCGACTATCGGCTTTATGATGTTAGGACGGGGCGCCTGCTTGCGGAGGTATACGGTGACGAAGATACCCAGCAGCTTAAGAGCGATGCACCAGGCTGGGCACAGGAGCTGCAGGCAAAGTTAGACGGCGTGCAAGGGGATGTCAGCTCGCACTGAGTTTGCATTAGTGAGACCAGGTAATGAATCTCGTCCACGGCGTAGGTTATTGCCAGAGGGGAACCCAACTGGCCGCGGGCGTCAGCTTATCCGAATTCCTCCGTCGCTCCCGAGGCCGGCGAGCGGGTGCTCCGGGCACATCTGAGACACGATCAGCCGCATGGTTTGCGCTTGGCCAACCTCATCCCGGGTTCGGATTGCCCTAGAAGCCGTCCTGAGTCGTCGGCAAGTAGTGATCGACCAGGAGCGCTGCGAACAGCCACATCAAATACGTGATGGAGAATCTGAACACGCGCATCGGCAACTCCACCCGAGCCGTGATCTTCATGACGAGCGCGTAATACAGAAACATGGCATTCAGAACGAGCGCGGCTGCGAGATAGATGAGACCGCTCATGCGCGTGAGAAACGGCATCAGCGTGACGACGACGAGCAGCACCGTATAGAGGAGCACGTGCAGGCGCGTGTACTCGACACCATGCGTCACCGGCAGCATCGGTATGCCGGCACGCGCGTATTCGTCGCGGCGCGCAATGGCCAACGCCCAGAAGTGCGGCGGGGTCCACGCGAAAATGATGAGAAAGAGCAGTAGCGCGTTCGGGTCGACGTGGCCCGTCACCGCTGTCCACCCGAGGACCGGCGGCGCGGCGCCGGCTGCGCCGCCGATGACGATGTTCTGCGATGTCGCGCGCTTCAGCCACACCGTATAGACCACTGCGTAGCCGATGAGCGAAGCGAAGGTCAGCACCGCGGTGAGAAGATTGACCCTGAGGCTCAGGATGCTCATGGCTGTCACGCCGAGGATGGCGGCGAACACCAGCGCGCGCGTTTCGGTCAAGCGCCCCGTGGGCAGCGGCCGGCCGCGGGTGCGTCCCATCTGCTCATCGATGCGCCGGTCGAGGACGTGATTGATCACGGCGGCGCACGCGGCCGCGCAGGCGATGCCCAGATTTCCCCAGATGAGCGCATCGAGCGGCGGCATCCCCGGGCTTGCGAGCAAGGTGCCGACGATGGCGGTGAACACGATGAGTGCGACCACCTTGGGCTTTGTCAGCTCAAGATAGTCCCGCCACGGCGCGCGCGCGGCCGGCACTGATTCAGAGCGAGTAGCCAAGGTGCCCGTCCGCGATGAGGAATCGTCGTCTTATGAGATCGCGAGCGTAACAGAAGGTCATGCGTGTAACCCCGAGCGCTCGAGTCGACCGCCCACAGCGTCGAAGAGGGCCACGGTCGCAAGCAATAACAGCGCCGCACCCGCGTTATGTGCCGTGGCAAGCCACAGTGGGAAGCGGGACTCGACCATCGAGACGGCAATGACGAGCTGCAGAACAAGAAACGCAAGCACCGCCCATGCGGCCCGGCGTGCCGCGCGCTCTCGCACACAGCGCAGGGTAAGGCATGCCGCCAGTACGAGCATGAGCGTCGCCGCGCAGGCTCCGAGCCGATGTGTCAGCTGAATGGCCGCTCGTGCGGGCTCATTGAGCACGCCGCCTTCATAATCGACGCCCAGATCCCTCCACAGCGCGAAGGCATGCGCGAAGTCGGTCGGTGGCCACCAGCGACCCTGGCAGGTGGGAAAGTCCGGACAGGCGGCGGCGGCGTAATTGCTGCTGGTCCACCCACCCAGCGTGATCTGCAGTGCAAGAACCCCGAGCGCCGCCGCGCAAAGCCGCCGCGGCATGCGCGTGGAGGCAGCGGGAGTCGCGTCGCGCCGCGGCGACCTCACGCCGAGCCAGAGCCACGCGAGCAGTGCGAGCGTCGTCATGCCAAAGATCAAATGCAGCGTCACGATGAGTGGCACAAGCCGCATGGTCACGGTGAGCATGCCGAGGCTTGCCTGCAGGATCAGAATGACGAGGAGCGCGCAGGCGAAGCGCACGCCAATCATCCGCCGGCCGCGACTCGCCACCGCCAGCGCCGCGAGAATGACGATGATGAGACCCAAAGTTCCCGCCGCGTAGCGATGGAGCATCTCGCGCCAGGCTTTGCCGAGATCAACCGACGCGTGCGGAAATTGGGCCGCGGCGTCCGGCGCGATGCCGAGCGGTGTGGGCGCGCCGTAGCATCCGGGCCAGTCGGGACAGCCGAGTCCGGCAGCGCTCAGGCGCACGTAGGCGCCGAGGACCACGACAACGAGACACAGCACGAGGCCTGTCAATGCAAGGCGGCGGATCCAAAGCGCGAGCGGCATCAGTCAACCGACGTGCGAAAGCTTCAGAAGCTTCAGCAGATCTTCACGCAGCCCCCTGGGGTTCGCGCGGCTGTCAAAGCACATCATGAGATTGCCGAGCGGGTCGACGATGAAGATGGCGTGAGCGCAACCATCTGCGGGGAATTGGCGCGCCAGCGCTTCCCCGTCCAGCCCCCGCGCATTGATGACCACGAGTCCGGGATGCTCACGCACGAGGGACTCCGGCGCGCGCGCATCCCCAGTGGCTACGAATACGCGCTGCACTCGCTCCATGTCGTTGTTGAGCCCAAGATGCGTCTGCCGCATCACATAGAGTGCGTTCTCGCAGGAATCATCACAGGCGGCCGCGCCGACATAGACGAGCGACCACGCGTGGGTGAAGGTTCCCGCGCTGTACGCAGCGCTTGTGCGCGGCAGTTCGCGCGCCGGCAGGATGAGCTCGCCGTGATTAGTGCGCTGCGCGGGGCGCCAGCTCGCACCGTAGTACATGCAGAATGCCGCCACCACGGGTATGAGAAAAAGCGCGGCGAGAAGCGCCACGGTGCGCAGATTGCGTGCGCGCACCTGCTGCAATGAGGCGTTCATGGTGCACGCCGCGCACGCCGCACGGACGCTACGCTCCAGAGCACGACCAGGGTCGCCGCAAAGAGCCACCATTGGATGGCGTAAGCCCAATGCCGCGCCGGCGGCAGGCCCGGCGGCTGCCAAGCGCGCACGTAGCCGTCAGCGGCGCTCGGATCCAAGAGCACGATGCGCCGCTCGAGGATGCGGTTCAATGCTGCACTGAGTTCGCTCATACGGGGGTAGCTCGTTAGTCGCGGCCAACTTCCGTTCAGCACAGGCGGCGCGCGTCCGTAGTCAAGTCCAGCACTCGGCAGGTTATCCACTCGGCCCACTAGCGTCACGACCGGCGCGGGCGCGAAGGAAACATTTGGCAACCGCGCGCGCGACCCGGTGAAGGCAACCCAGCCGCGGTCGACGAGCACTGCGCGGCCGTCGGGGAGCTCGAGCGGCGTCAGCACTTCATAGCCCGGTACGCCGGCGTGTGTGCGATTGTCGAGCAGGAATTGGCGATCGGGACGGAAGTGGCCGGTGAGCGACACGCGCGCGAAGCGCGTAACGTCGTCCAGCTTGGACGAGGCCAGCGGCCGCACCTCATCCGCGCCGCGCGCGAATGCATCCCACTCCTCCTGGCGCGCTTGCCCGCGCTGCCATTGCCAGCGGCCGAGACCCACAAACGCGATGCAGAGCGCCACCGCGAGCGCCGTCATCGCCCACCACCGCGCCGGCAGCCGCAGCACGGAGCCCTGGAGTAAGATCATCGGGTTATGGAATCCTTGATTCCCGTGCTCATCATCGGCGCACTGATCGCAATCGTGGCGAGCTTGGGATCAGCCCTCAAGCATCTCGTGCGCGGCGCCGGCGATTCTCGCAGGATGGTGCGGGCGCTCACATGGCGGATCGGGTTATCGATTGCGCTTTTCGCGTTGCTGATGCTCGCATGGTACACCGGCCTCATTGCGCCCCATGGCATCGATCCGCTGGGGCCGCGCTGAAGCGTCCCCTACAGCCAGTACACGAAGATAAAAAGCCCGAGCCATACGACATCGACGAAGTGCCAGTACCAGGACACCGCCTCAAAGGCGAAGTGATGATTCGGGGTGAAATGTCCTTTTAATACGCGCATCCAGATGATGAGCAGCATGATGGCCCCGATCGTCACGTGCAGGCCGTGAAAGCCGGTCAGCATGAAAAAGGTCGAACCGTAGACGCCCGTCGATAGACGCAGGCCGAGATCCTTGTAAGCCTCCCCGTACTCATGCGCCTGCAGCCCGACGAAGGTGAATCCTAAAAGGAAGGTCGCCGCGAGGAACACGATGAGCACCGGACGCTTGCCGGCGCGCAGCGCATGGTGCGCGATGGTCACCGTAAGGCCGCTCGTCAGCAGGATGGCTGTGTTGAGCGCGGGAATTCCGAAGGCGGGGATGGTGCTGAATGTCGAATCCGCGCGGCCGCCGACGTGACCCGGACCGTTTGTGGGCCAGTGATTCTCGAATCCAGGCCAGAGCACGATATTGTTGAAGATCTTGACGCCTTCCCCGCCAAGCCAGGGCACGGCGAGCCGGCGCGCGTAAAAGAGCGCGGCAAAGAAGGCGGCGAAGAACATCACCTCGGAGAAGATGAACCACATCATGCCCATGCGAAATGAGCGATCCACCTGAAGGTTGTAGGTGCCGTGCTGGCTCTCGCCGATGACCGTGTGGAACCAGCCGGTGAACATGAACACGAGCAGCGCCGCCCCAGGTAGGAACGACCAGGCACCCGTAAATTCGTTCAAATAGCAGACGGCGCCGAGCATCATGCTAAAGAGCGCCACCGCGCCGACGATCGGCCAGGGGCTCGGCGTCGGAATGTAGTATTTGTTGGCGTCGTGAGTGGGTGCCAGGTCCATATCAGTTCCTGCTGTTGGCCGTCGGCGGTATCAGTTTTGCACCGACGTGTGTTGAATCATCGTAGAACATATAGGACAGAGTGATCCGGTCGAGGTACGTCGGCAGCGACGGGTCCACGATGAAGCGTACCGGCATCGTGCGCGCCTCATCTTTTGCAAAGCGCTGCGGGGTGAAGCAGAAGCACTCCGTCTTGTGGAAGTAGGCCGCCGCTTTTGAAGGCGAGATATTCGGCACCGCCTGCGCAACCGTGTCGTGACCGGTGAGATTCTGCGCGAAATACTCTGCGGAATAGAGCTTGCCCGGATGGATCTGGATCGAACGCACAAGCGGACGGAACGCCCAGCTGCCGATGCTCGGCAGCTCCGCCATGAAGTCTACGGTAATGGTGCGGTTCAAATCCGGCTGTTCCACCGCTACCGCGCGGCGTGCCAGCGCCGTTTGATCGCCGAGGCCGGTGATGGCGCAGAGCACGTTGTAGAACGGTACGAGCGCATAGCCGAAGGCGAAACTGCCAAGGGCAATGCCGCACAGCTTCAAGGTCAGACTGCGATGCGCTTGGCCTGCCTTAGGCGTATTCATCGCCATCCACGTACCAGCGCCATGATGATGAAGGCCAGGTAGAACGCGACCGCGATGCTGCCGAACAGGATGGCCGAGCGCTGTATGCGCCTTTTCCGCTCGGTTGCATCTTCAAGGGCCACGATGGCGGTACTCACGCGCGCTCAATGCACGGAGGCGCGCGCGAGGACGGCTTCGGATGGGGGCGTCTCCCAGGAATGGTAGGGCGGTGGGGACGGCAGCTCCCACTCGAGGCCGTGGGCGCCCTCCCAGGCGCGATTGCCGATGGGCGCGCCGTGCTTGATGCACTTCCAGATGAGATAGGGGAAGAGCAGCTGCGAGAGCCCAAAGCCGAAGGCCCCGATCGACGACACCATATTCCAATCGGTGAACTGCACGGCATAGTCGGGGATGCGGCGCGGCATCCCGGCAAGTCCGAGGAAATGCTGCGGAAAGAAGAGCACGTTCACGAAGATCGCGGACAGCCAGAAGTGCCACTTGCCGAGCGTCTGGTCGTACATGCGCCCCGTCCACTTCGGCAGCCAGTAATAGACGCCGCCGATGATGCCGAAGACGGCGCCGGGCACGAGCACGTAGTGGAAATGGGCGACGACGAAATACGTATCCTGGTACTGGAAGTCGGCGGGTACGAGCGCGAGCATCACGCCCGAGAAGCCGCCGATCGTGAAGAGGAAGAGGAAAGAAATCGCAAAGAGCATCGGCGGTTCGAAGGTGAGAGAGCCCTTCCACATGGTCGCGCACCAGTTGAATACCTTAACGCCCGTCGGTATGGCGATGAGCATGGTCGTCAGCATGAAGAACAGCTCGCCCGCCAGCGGCATGCCGACCGTGAACATGTGGTGCGCCCAGACGATGAAGGACAGAAATGCGATCGAGGCGATCGCATACACCATCGCCTCGTAGCCGAAGATCGGCTTCCTCGAGAAGGTCGGAAGGATTTCCGAAATGATGCCGAAGGCCGGCAGTATGAGGATGTACACCTCCGGATGTCCGAAGAACCAGAAGATGTGCTGGAACATCACCGGATCGCCGCCGCCCGCCGCGGTGAAGAAGGTCGTACCGAAGAAGTGATCCGTCAGGAGCATCGTCACGGCGCCTGCGAGCACCGGCATCACCGCGATCAGAAGATAGGCCGTGATGAGCCATGACCACACGAAAAGCGGCATCCGCAGCAACGTCATGCCCGGCGCCCGCAGGTTCAGGATCGTCACGATTACGTTCATCGAGCCCAGGATCGAGGAAGCGCCCATGAGATGGATGGCGAAGATCGTCATCGGAAAGGATGCGCCCCCTTGCAGCATGAGCGGCGGGTACATCGTCCAGCCGCCCGCCGGAGCGCCCCCCGGCACGAAGAAAGTCGACAGCAGGAGCAGGAAGGCGAAGGGGAGGATCCAGAAGCTGAAATTATTGAGGCGCGGCAGCGCCATGTCCGGTGCGCCGATCTGCATGGGAATTTGCCAGTTTGCAAGGCCGGTCCATGCCGGCATAACGGCGCCGAAGATCATGACGAGCGCATGCATCGTGGTCAGCGAATTGAAGAAAAGCGGGTCGAAGAACTGCAGCCCCGGCTTGAAGAGCTCCAGGCGAATGAGCATCGCCATGAAGCCGCCGACGAAGAACATGATCCCGGCAAAGATGAGGTACATCGTGCCGATGTCTTTGTGATTGGTCGCGTATACCCAACGACGCCAGCCATGCGGCTTGTGCTCGTCGTGCGATGAAAGATCGTCGTGCGCGCCGGCGGCGTGTGCGTAAGCCATGATCGTGATTTCTCCGTTCAGCCCGCGGCGGGTGTTGCCGCAGGCGCGTTCGCGGCGGCCTGCTTTTGCTCAGCCGCGGTTGCTTTTAGCCAAGCGCTGAAGTCTGCCTTGCTGCGTACGTCGACCACGATCGGCATGAAGCCATGGTCGCGTCCGCAAAGTTCCACGCACTGGCCCCGGTAGACCCCGGTCTTGTCCGGATCGACACGAAACCACAGCTCATTGATGAACCCCGGAATCGCATCCTTCTTCAGGCCAAAGGCCGGCACCCACCACGAATGGATGACGTCGGCACCGGTGATGAGGAGGCGCACTTTGACGCCGGCGGGCACGATGAGCGGATGGTCGACGCTCAATAGATAGTTCGGCACCGTCGTCGGATCGATTCCCGAAAGGAGCTGGCGCGCGGCGTCGCTCGCCCGATCGAGCCGCGAGAAGAAGTTGACGCCGTCGTCCAGGTAATCGTAGTTCCAGCCCCACTGGAAGCCGGTGACTTTGATCGTGAGCTCGGTATTGCGCGTGTCTTCGATGTCTACGAGCGTGCGCGCAGCCGGGACCGCGACGGCGATGAGAATGAACACTGGGATCGTCGTCCAGATAATCTCCACTTTAGTGTTGTGGACGAGGCTGGTATCGGCCACGGCGCCCTTCGATTTGCGAAAGGCGATGAGCGAATAGATCATCCAGCCGAAGACGACGACGGCGATGGCGACGCAGATCCAGAAGACCTCCATGTGCAAGTCGTAGATCTTGCGACTGATGTCGGTCACCCCCGGCGTCATGTTGAGGAGCCCCCAGCCGGAGTCGGCGCGCACCGGCGCGGCGAGCGGCAGGAGGGCAGCGGCGGTGGCGAGCTTGCTATTTACGTAGCGGATCATCATTGCGACCTTGCGAGTGCGCCGCGTTGGACGGGGCGCACGTGATTCTTCAGAACAACCGAACGGCGGTTTTCGGGATTTTACAGCAGGCCGCGCGTCTACGTCACCGAACTAGAGGCGAGGAGCCATCAGATTGAGCGCGGCGGCGAGCGGCAGCTCGAGCGCTTCGGGCGCATATGACGCGTACGGCACAATCGCCGCGGCGCGCTGCAAGCGCTTCTCGAGCTCCGCGATGTTATCCGCTGCGCGATCGAATGCGGGATCGATCGAGTTGCCGATCCAGCCGGCCACGCCCGCGCCGTGGGCTGCCAGCGCGCGCGCCGTGAGGAACGCGTGGTTGAGACACCCGAGCCTGAGACCGACGACGAGCACCACGGGAAGTGCGAGCGCCGCTGCGATCTCGGCCATGCTCGCGCAGTCGCTGATGGGCGTCAGCCAGCCGCCGGCGCCCTCGACGACAACACAATCGGCGTCCCTTGCGAGCTCATCGAAGCGCTGGCGCAGGAGTTTGATGTCCACAACGACACTGGCGTCGCGCGCGGCGATATGCGGCGCGATCGGCGCTGCAAAACAGTAGGGATTCACCCGCTCGTAAGGTGCCGCGACATTCGCCGCCTGTAGAAGCGCAAGCGCATCCGCATTGCGCAGGCCGCAGGGTGTCATGCTTGCGCCGGCGGCCACGGGCTTCATTCCCGCGACGCGCATCCCTTGGCGCGCGAGCGATTTGATGAGGGCCGCGGCGACCACGGTCTTGCCGACGCCGGTGTCGGTGCCGGTGACGAATACGCCGCGTTTCACGACCCTTGTCATATGCGGCGGCGGATCGCGTCGACCGAGATGCGCGCCTCGCCCCCAATGACGGCGGCGGCGGGTCGGTCCGTGCCGCCCCACGCGGTGGCGTAGACCACCTCGAAGCTTGCCGGAAGGAGCCCATCGCGCCTGAAGCGCTCGTAAGCCGCCCGCATCTTTTCCATGCGCCCGCGACCTGTGAGGCCGCGCGGCCGCCCGCGGGTCGCGTTATGCGCACCGATGGCCTTGAGATCGCGCATGAGCGCCGTGGTGTCGGGGTACGTGAGCACAACGCGCTCGATGTCGAGCACCGGCTCCGCAAAACCCGCGCGCATGAGCGCATCGCCGACGTCGTGCAGGTCGAGAAAGCGGCTGACGTGGCTGTCGCCGTCCACCGCTGCCCACGAATCGCGCAGCTCATGCAGCGTGTCGGGGCCGAAGGTGCTGCAGGCAAAGAGCCCGCCGGGGCAGAGCACGCGCCGGACCTCGGCGAGCGGGCCCGTAAGATCGTCGCACCATTGCAGCATGAGGCTGCTGAACACGAGATCCACGCTCGCCGTGGCGAGCGGCAGGCGCGCGGCATCCGCCAAAATGCGCTCGAATCTTCGAAACAGGGTGCTGCGGCGGCGCGCTTCACGCAGCATGCCCGGAGCGCTGTCGAGCGCGAGGACAAGGGCGCGGCGATACGCGCCGCGCAGCGCCTGCGCGCCGCCTCCGGTGCCCGTGCCAAGATCCAGTGCGACCGGCGGCGTCAGCTTAAAAAGCGCGAGACGCTCGATCAATTCATTGCGGACGCGGGCCTGCAGCGCCGCGGCGTGGTCGTAGCCACCGCTTGCACGGTCGAAGGACGCACGCACGCGATGCGTATCGAGGCGCGCCGCGTCGCGGTTCTCGGGATCGCTCATGGGGGAAGCCGCGCACAGATCCTGCCCAGCACCTCAACCAAGGCGTCCACTTGATCCTCGGTATGGCCCGCGGAGAGCGTGACGCGCAATCGCGAGCTCCCCGACGCCACCGTCGGCGGCCGAATGGCGACGACCCAAAAACCCGCAATCAAGAGCTCCTCCTGAGCGCGCAGCACGCGCGCGGTGCTGCCCAGGAGCACGGGCTGGATCGGTGTGGCGGAGGCCATGACCGGCACATCGAGCTCTCGCGCGGCCTGCGAAAACCGGCGCGCCAGATGGAGCACCCGTTCGCGGCGCCAGGGTTCGCGTGCGGCGATGAGAAGCGCCTGGCGCGTCGCGGCGGCAATCGGCTGCGGGAGCGCGGTCGTATACGCATACGGGCGAGCTTTCTGCAGCAGCAACTCGATGACATCGGCCGGCCCTGCGGCAAATGCGCCGAAGCTGCCGAAGGCCTTGCCGAGCGTGCCCACAAGCACCGGCACGGCTTTCTCATCGAGCCCACATTGCTCAAGCGATCCGCGACCTGTGGACCCCAGAACTCCCAAGCCATGCGCGTCATCGACCACGAGCCAGCAATTATGGGCGCGGCTTGCGCGCGCAAGCTCGGCAAGCGGCGCCAAGTCGCCATCCATGCTGAACACGCCGTCGGTTGCGACGAGCGCCGCAGTGCCATCCGCGCAGGCGAGCGCGCGTTCCGCGGCGGCCGCATCTGCGTGGGCAAAGCGCTTGAGCCGCGCTCGGCAAAGGAGCGCCGCATCGATGAGTGAGGCATGACAGAGGCGATCGAGGAGTACCTGCTCGCCGCGGCCGGCCAACGCGCCGATCACCGCGAGATTCGCCATGTAACCAGTGGAAAAGAGCAAAGCGCGCGTACGGCCGGTGAAGAACGCGAGTTCCTCCTCGAGCCTTGCGTGCTCGACGCCGTGTCCGGCCACGAGATGCGACGCGCCGCTGCCCGCACCGTGGCGCACGGCCGCTGCCGCCATGGCCGCGGCGATGTCCGGATGGCGCGCCAGCGCCAGGTAATCATTACTGCAGAAGTCCACGGCGCGCCGTCCATCCACGGTCACGGTCGGCCACTCGCCTGCGGCGCTCAACGTCTGGAGCGTCGCGCGCCGCCGTTTTAAGAGCCCGCGATCGAGCGCATCGAGGCTTCCCTCAAGCGCTCGGGCGTCGCGCTTCATGGTCGCCGGCGTTCAGGCCAAGCCGTGCGAACAGGCGCCGATCCCGCTCGACATCCGGGTTGCCGGTCGTGAGCAGCTTGTCGCCGTAGAAAATCGAGTTCGCGCCCGCGAGAAAGCACAGCGCCTGCAGCTCGTCGCTCATCTCGCCGCGTCCGGCTGACAGGCGCACCTGCGCCTGCGGCATGAGCAGGCGCGCCACCGCGATCGTGCGCACGAAATCGAAGGGATCGACGCGGGCGCTGCCTTCCAGGGGAGTGCCGGGAACCGGCACGAGCTGATTGATTGGCACGCTCTCGGGATGTTCGGGCAGGTTTGCAAGCGTGCGCAGGAGCTGCGCGCGGTCGGTGAGCGACTCGCCCATGCCGATGATTCCGCCGCAGCACACCTTGAGGCCCGCGGCACGCACCGCGGAGAGGGTATCCAGCCGGTCCTGATAGCTGCGGGTGGAAATAATCTGCGGGTAGAACTCGCGCGAGGTATCCAGATTGTGGTTGTAGAAGTCGAGGCCCGCATCGGCGAGCTCGCTCGCCTGATCGGGGCTCAGCATGCCAAGGGTCGCGCAGGTCTCAAGCCCGAGCGCCCGCACCGCCCGGATCATGTCAACAATGACCTTGAGATCCTTGCCCTTGGGCGAGCGGTATGCGGCGCCCATGCAAAAGCGCGTGGCGCCGGCATCGCGGGCGCGCGCCGCAGCCTCGCGCACCGCGCTCACGTCCATGAGCGCCTCGCGTTCGATGCCGGTGTCGTAGCGGACGCTTTGCGGGCAATAGGCGCAGTCCTCGGGACAGGCGCCTGTCTTGATCGACAGGAGCGTGCTCATCTGCACGGTGTTCGGCTCGTGGTGGCAGCGGTGCACCCGCTGCGCGTGGAACACAAGGTCCGCGAACGGTGTCACAAAGAGGGCGACCACCTCGGAAAGCGTCCAGTCATGGCGCACTGCGCCCTCGAGCGAAGCGTTCATATGGAGTCTTGGGTGAAATCGCTTATGTAACGAGAGGCCGATGTTCGCGGTCCAGCCCGTGCCTGTCAACGCAGCGTCACTGGATCGGTCGACGATTGGTTATTTTTTGAACAGGCGGACGCCCCCGTCTAATGCACCCGGAGCGGGCGCGGCGGCCGTCGCTGCCCCGTTCGCGGGCATGGGTTAGCGTCCCCGCGGACGATTAGCCTGACGCACGGCGGCCGGGTAAAGTATGGTTGTGGCCTAGGTTCGATGATGCGGAAGGACAACATGAAGAACAGATTTCCGGGTATGGCGCTCATTGCAAGCTTCGGTTTCGTGATGCTTTTTGTGCTGGGGCCGATGAACCCCGCGTGCGCACAGAGCAAGCAGCAGCAGCCGAGCCGGGCCGCCGCGAAACCCTTGAAGGCGGCTGAGGATGCCATCCACGCGAAGAAATACGACGTCGCGGCTGAGAAGATCAAAGAAGTCGAAGCGTTGCCCGAAAGGTCCCCGTACGACGAGTACCTCGTACACGAGATGAAAGCGTTTTTGGATTTTCGCAACAAGGATTACGCCGGCTTGGAAAGAGATCTAGAGGTGAATCTGAATTCGCCATTCGCCAAACAGTCCGAGATGCCCGCGCACGTGAAGCAGCTCGCGGCGCTGAACCTGCAGCTAAAAGACTATACGAAGGCAATCGATTTCGGCACCCGCGCCATCAAGGGCGGCTTCGCCGACGATTCAACTTACGAGATTCTGGAGCAGGCCTACCTCCTGAAGGGTGATCACAAGGCGACCCTGCGCTTCGTGAACGACTACGTCGACACGCAGATCAAAGCCGGCAAGACTCCGAAGGAGCGCTCGCTGAAGACGATCATGACGACCTGCGTCGCGATGAAGGACCAAGTGTGCGAGCAGCACGCGTTCGAGCGCCTGGTGCTGTACTACCCCAAGGGCGACTACTGGGCGAACCTCATTAATTCGCTCTTCACGAGCGACGACTACAAGTCGGATCTGCCGCGTTTGCAGCTCTTCCGCCTGGCCGCCGACGTCAACGTACTGAAGAATCCGGCCGACTTTACCGAGATGGCACAGCTTGATATGGATCAGGGCGCCTCAAGCGAGTCGGTGCGCGTGCTGCAGAAGGGTCTGGATGGCAATATTTTCACGGAGCAGCGCGAGAAGGATAAGAACGGGCGCCTGCTTGCGGCAGCGCAGAAGCGCGCGGCGGCCGACCAGGCGGCGCTGGCGCAGCGCACCGCGGAGGCCATCGCGTCGCCCGACGGTAATAAGGATGCGGCTCTGGGCTTGACGCTCTTGAGCTTGCAGCAGTACCCGCCGGCCATCGAAGCGTTCAATCGCGCCCTAAAGAAAGGCGGCCTGCAAAACCCGGCAGACACGCAGTTGCTGCTTGGCATCGCGCAGTTCAAAGCGGGCAACAAGGATGAGGCTCTGAAGGCCTTTCACGCGATAAAGGGCGATCCGAAATACGAGCGTCTCGCGAGCCTTTGGTCGCTGCACACGCGCGCCTAGGGCGAGCGGTAGATATACTCGAGCAGGATTCCGATAAAGATCGACATGCCGACGTAGTGATTGTTCAAAAAGGCGCGCAGGCACGCGTCGGGCTCGCGCGCACGGATCAGCCACTGCTGGTAGACGAAGAATACCGCCGCCACGCCCAAGGCGGCGAGGTACGCGTTCCCAAAGAGGAGGCTCTTGCCCATCAGCAGTAACGTCAACAGCATGGTCAGCTGCAGGGCGCCGACAATCAGCCGATCCATGTCGGCAAACACGATGGCGCTCGAATTGACACCGATCTTCAAGTCATCCTCGCGGTCGACCATCGCGTAGAGCGTGTCGTAGATCGTGACCCAGATGATGGTCGCTACGAACATGACCCAAGCCACTCGCGGCAGTGTGCCCAAGAGCGCTGCAAATGCCATCGGCACGCCCCAGCTGAAGGCGAGCGCAAGATACAGCTGCGGCAGTGCGAAGAAGCGCTTCAGAAGGGGATAGGACACCGTGAGCGCCGCGCCCACGCAGGCGAGGCGCAGCGTGAAGGGATTGAGCCACGTCGCGAGCCACAGCGCGATGCCCAAGAGGCCCACAAATAACAGCAGAGCCTCCGCCGGGGTGACGCGCCGCGCCGCAAGGGGTCGACCGCGCGTGCGCCTGACGTGCGGATCGACGTTGCGGTCGGCAAAGTCGTTGACGATGCAGCCGGCCGAGCGCATGACCGTCACACCGAGCACAAACACCACCAGCACCTTAGGATCGGGATGTCCGTTACCCGCCACCCACAACGCCCAGAGCGTCGGCCACAGCAGCAGCCAGATCCCGATCGGCCGGTCGAGCCGCATGAGGCGCATATACTCCTCGAGCCGGCGCGCGAGACGGTACAGATAGGGCGCCTCCATCGGTGCGACGTCATCCCACGCGTGCATAGCGCTCGCCCGTACCGGTCCAACGCATGGCAAGCGGCGCGATGTGATCCGGGTAAGCCTTGAGCATCAATTCGGCGGCTTCTTGCACGCGCGGCAGGAGGTCTGCGTCGCGCACCAGATCCGCAATGCGCAGCTGCGCAAGCCCGGTCTGGCGCGTGCCCAGGAGCTCGCCCGGACCGCGTAGCGCAAGATCGCGTCGCGCGATCTGAAAACCGTCGAACGTCTCACGAATGACCTGCAGCCGGGCGCGTGCCAGCTCAGACAGCGGCGCCCGATACAGCAGTACACAGGTGCTCGCAGCGTGGCCGCGTCCCACGCGGCCGCGCAGCTGATGCAGTTGGGCGAGACCCATGCGTTCGGCGTTCTCGATCACCATGAGCGTGGCATCGGGCACGTCCACGCCCACCTCGATCACCGTGGTCGCGACCAGAAGCTGAATTTTGCCTGCCTTGAAGGCTGACATCGCCGCATCCTTCTGCGGCCCGGGCATGCGGCCGTGCACGAGTCCGACGCGCACGTCCGGCAGCGCAGCGCCGAGGAGCGACGCGGTCTCCTCGACCGCCTGCGCGCGCGACTCATCCGACGCATCGATCATGGGGCACACCCAATAGGCGAGGCGACCCGCGCGGCAGGCATCGCGGATGCGAATCACGATCTCATCGCGGCGCTGCTCGGGGACGACGACCGTTTGCACCGGCGTGCGCCCGGGTGGCAGTTCGTCAATGACGGAAATGTCAAGATCCGCAAACGCCGTCATGGCGAGAGTGCGAGGAATGGGCGTCGCCGTCATGATGAGCTGATGGGGAAAGCGCCCGAGCTTCTTGCCCTTCTCCTGCAGACGCAGCCGTTGCTGCACGCCGAAGCGATGCTGCTCGTCGACGATGACGAGCGCGAGAGCGGCAAAATCGATGCCTTCCTGGAAGAGCGCGTGCGTGCCCACGATCAGGCGCACTTCGCCCGCGGCGATGGCCGCCAACGCGCTTCTGCGCAGGCGCGCGCTTTGCGAGCCCGAGACGAGCGCAACCGGGATCCCGAGCGGGTGAAACCAGTCGCGAAAATTTCGCCAGTGCTGCTCGGCCAGTAGTTCGGTAGGCGCCATGAGCGCGGCTTGCAAGCCGCTGCCCGCCGCACGGGCGGCCGCCGCGGCCGCCACCACCGTCTTGCCGCAGCCCACGTCGCCCTGCAGGAGCCGCAGCATCGGGCGCCCGGCGCCGAGGTCAGCGTCGACTTCCTGCAACGCGCGCAGCTGCGCGTTCGTCAGCCTAAAGGGCAGCGCGTCAAGAAAGCGCGCCGCAAGGCCCTCGCGATCATCGACCGTGCATGCCGCATCGCTCTGCACGGCGCGCTTCATGAGCTTCAAACTCAAATGATGAGCAAGCAATTCCTCAAACGCGAGTCGCCGCTGTGCCGGATGGCGACCCGCGGCGAGCTCGGCGAGGCGCACTTCGCGTGGCGGCCGATGCATGTACGCGAGGGCTTCTTTGAGCGGCGGCAGCCCGAGCGGGGCGAGGATATGCGGCGGAATCCAGTCGCGCACCGCGGCGGTCTCCAGTTCACGCAACGCCTGCGTGATGAGTGCGCGCAGGCGGCCTTGCGCGACGCCTTCGGTTCCCGGATAGATCGGCGTCAAGCGTTCCTCGAGCGGGGCGGGACCGGCGCCGAGACGGCGATACTCCGGGTGCACCATCTCAACTCCAAAGGGCCCGCGGCGAACCTCCCCGAAGCAGCGCACGCGCGTGCCGCGTGCGAGGCCCTGCTGCTGCGCGAGCGAGAAATAGAAGAAGCGCAGCGTGAGGAAGCCGGACCCGTCGCCAATGCGCGCAATCAATTGACGGCGTTTGCGGTATGCGACCTCGGTGAGGTACACCTCGCCCTCAACCGCCGCGCGCATACCGGGGATGAGCGTGCCGAGCGGCGCGATCTGGGTGCGATCCTCGTAGCGCAGCGGCAGGACAAAGAGCAGATCCTGCACCTGCGTGACGCCGAGGCGCGCCAAACGCTCGGCGAGCGCAGCGCCGACGCCAGGCAGCGCCGTCACCGGCCGCTGCTCGGTACGTGCAGCGGCGTAGCTCGTGGCGCTGTCAGCCAAGATGCAGGATGCCCTCAATTTCAACGCGTGCGCCACGCGGCAGTTGCGCAACGCCTACGGTGACGCGTGCCGGATAAGGCGCGGTGAAGTAGCCCGTCATGATTTCGCTGACCGCGGCAAAGAGCGCCATATCGGTGAGATACACGGTGAGCTTCACGGCGTTGGCGAGCGATCCGCCGGCGGCCGCGGCGATGGCCGCCAGATTGTCGAACGCACGGCGGATTTCCGCATGAATATCCCCCGTGACGAGCTGCATCGTGGCGGGGTCGAGAGGAATCTGGCCGGAGAGGTAAACCGTATCCCCCACTTGCACGGCCTGGGAGTAGGTGCCGATCGCCTGCGGTGCGGCTTGCGTGTGGATGGTATTGCGGGTAGTCGTCATGAGGAGCCTTTCAGGTTTTCGTGATACTTGTGGCCGTGATCGCGTGCGTGCGCTGCGATCGTGCGCGTGACTCGCAGCACATCGGGCATGCGCCGGATAATGCGTACGATGCGCGCCAAATGCTTGCGATTGCGCACCTTGATCTCAAATACCAGCACCGAGGTGTTCTCATCGCGCGTCTCGACGGATACATGATCGATATTGGTGTCGGTGCTGGCAATGGCCGCTGCGACCGCCGCCAGGACGCCGGTGCGATTGGCGGCGTCGACGCGGATCTCGGAGCTGAAGTGCCGATCGGGCGCGCTCTGCCAGGTGACCGGCAGCCACTTTTCCGGGTGCTTGCGGTAATCCTCTACGTTTACGCAGTTTTCTCGATGAATCACGATGCCGCGGCCGCTCGACAGGAAAGCAAAGATCGGATCGTCGGGAATCGGAAAACAGCAGCGCGCGGAAGTGACAAGGAGCCCCTCGGCGCCGGCGATGGCGAGCGGCAGCGGCGCGCCGGAACCGTCGTGCGTAGGCCCCGCCGGGAGCAGGCGCCGCGCCACCAAAGGCGCGAGGCGTTCGCCGAGGCCGACTTTCTCATAGAGCTCATCGAGGTCCCTTATGCCGAGCTCGCCCAACGCGGCCTGCATTGATTCCGCGCTCACATCTTTCAGCGACAGCGTGAATTCCGCCAATGCCTGATCGAGCAGCCGCTGTCCGAGCCCGATCGCCTCGCTCCTGCGCAGGCTCTTCAAATAGTGACGGATCGCGCTGCGAGCCTTCGCCGTCACCACGAAATTCACCCAGGAGGGATTGGGCATCGCGCCCTTCGCCGTAATGATCTCGATCGTTTGGCCGTTGCGCAGCACAGTGCGCAACGGCGTCAGGCGGCGGTCGATTTTCGCAGCCACGCAGCGGTTGCCGACGTCGGTGTGCACCGCGTAGGCGAAATCGACCACGGTCGAGCCGCTCGGCAGGCGCAGGATGGCGCCGCGCGGCGTGAAGACATAGACCTTGTCGGGAAAGAGGTCGACCTTGACGCTCTCGAGAAACTCCTCGGAGCTGCCGCCTTCCTGCAAAGCCACGAGATGCGAAAGCCACTCGCGCGCTCGCTCCTGCTGCATGCTCTCCACATCGCCGCCGGTCTTGTACTTCCAGTGCGCCGCGATGCCCGACTCGGCAACCCGGTGCATGTCCTCGGTGCGGATCTGCACCTCAAGCGGCACGCCGTTCGGGCCGAAGAGCGTGGTATGCAGCGACTGATAGCCGTTCACGCGCGGGATGGCGATGTAATCCTTGAAGCGGTTCGGCATGGGCTTGAATACGCCGTGCACCCACCCGACCGCGCGATAGCAGGTGTCGACATCCTCCACGATGACGCGCAGGCCATAGACATCGACTATTTCATTCAAGAGGGCGCGTTTGCGCCGCATCTTTTTATAGATGCTGTAGAGATGCTTCTCGCGCCGCTCGACGCGCGCAGCGCTGTGATGCTTCAAGAGCGCCGCCTGCAGCTGCCGCTCGATCTTCTGCAGAAACTCCTTCTGATTGCCGCGGGCGCGCTTCAAGGCGCGCTCGAGCACGCGATAGCGCTGCGGATAGAGGGCGCGAAACCCCAGGTCCTCGAGCTCGAGCTTGATGTTGTAGAGGCCCAGGCGCTCGGCAATCGGCGCATAAATGTCGATGGTTTCGCGCGCTATCGCCCGCTGACGCGGTGGCGTCATCGCCTCGATCGTGCGCATGTTGTGCGTGCGGTCCGCGAGCTTCACGAGGATGACGCGCAGATCGCGCACCATCGCGAGCAGCATCTTGCGGAAACTCTCGGCCTGCGCTTCCTCGCGACTTTTGAATTTGATCTGGTCGAGCTTGGTGACACCGTCGACGAGCTCGGCCACGTCTGCGCCGAAGCGCGCCGTGAGCTGGTCCTTCGGCGTCGGCGTGTCCTCGATGACATCGTGCAGGATCGCCGCGATGATCGTGTCCGGGTCCAGATGCAGGTCCGCGAGAATCGCGGCCGCGGCAACCGGATGGGCGATGAAGGGCTCGCCCGAGAGGCGTTTTTGACCCTGATGGGCCGAGGCACCGAACTCGGCGGCCTCGCGAATACGCTCCACCTGTTCGGTCGGCAGATAGGACTCGACGCTGGCGAGCAGCTCCTTCAGGCCCGGCGTGCGCCTTCCGCCGGGGAGCAGTCCCAGGAGCGAAGACGCATAGTCCATGGGCTCGTTCCGCTAGAGGTCAGTCTCCGAGGCCGAACTGTGGAGCTCGGAACGTGGACTGATGCTCCATCTCAGGCAGAGGATTCTGCGCCGGCGGCTCGGGCTCACGGAGCATTTCGGCGGTGATGTTGCCAGCGGCAATCTCGCGCAGGGCGACGACAGTCGCTTTGTCGTTTTCCCAGGCAAGCGTGGGCTCGGCGCCGTTCGCCAAGCGGCGCGCGCGCTGGGATGCGAGGAGAACGAGCTGAAATAGGTTCTCGACGTTGTGCAGGCAGTCTTCTACGGTAATACGGGCCATGGTTTAAAGCTTCGAAATGGAACGCCGCCTCGGGCGCGAAAGGTCTACCACTATAAGCGAACGGGTGGGAGTCAGGCCAGTAGCTCTGCGATGAGGGGCGTGAGCGCCAGCCGATCCGCACGCAGCTGGTCCCCCTGAGAGTCGACGATGCGGGTCAGGTCCTCGAGAGCTCTCTCGAAATCGTCGTTGACGACGACGTAGTCAAATTCGTTCCAATGCGACATATCCCCCACGGCGTCGCGCAGACGCCGCTCGATCGCTGCATCGGATTCGGTCTTCCTGGCGCGCAGCCGCTTCTCGAGCGCACCGCGCGAAGGCGGCAGGATAAAGATGGTCACGCACTGCGGCAGCGATGCGCGAACCTGCCGGGCGCCCTGCCAGTCGATCTCGAGAATGACGCTGCGACCGCTTGCAAGGTCAGTCTCCACCGGCGCCCGTGCGGTCCCGTAGTGGTTGTCGAAGACCTGCGCGTGCTCGAGGAACGCCCGCCGCGCTGCCAATTCCCGAAACTCCTCGAGCGGCACGAAGAAGTACTCGCGCCCCTCGAGCTCATTCGGCCGCGGAGTACGGGTTGTATGGGAGACCGACAGGCGAAGCTGCGGCCGTCGTGCGAGGAGCGCCTTGACGAGTGAGGTTTTCCCCGCCCCCGACGGGGCCGCGATGACGAAGAGCTGTCCGCGGGGCGCGCTTTTTTCGGGACGGGAGTTACTCACGTCGCGCTCACCTCATCAATGAGCTCGATCCAGTGTTTGACCGGTACGTCGGCCGCCGCAGCCAGGTGCTGCAGGCAGCCTATATTGGCCGTCGCGATCACGGCGGGCGTCGCTTCCTGCAAAGTGCTGAGCTTGGCGCTGCGCAGGCGCACGGCAAGCGCGCGCTGCAGGATCGAATACGTCCCCGCCGAGCCGCAGCACAGATGCGGATCGCGAATCGGCACGAGGGAAAACCCGGCGGCCTCGAGCAGCGGTTCGACGCGCGCCGTGAGTTTCTGTCCATGCTGCAGCGTGCAGGGCGATTGCCAGGCGACGCGCGATCTTAGTTCGTGAGTCCTGCTGCCGACAATGGCCGCGACATCGGAAACGCAAAGCACCTCGCACAAATCGCGCGCGGCCGCGCTCACGCGCTGTGCGGGCGCGGCATAGCGTGGATCATGACGCAGAAGTTCGCCGTAGTCCTTCACCATCACACCGCAGCCGCTCGCGGTCGTGACGATCGCCTCGGCGCCGCCATCGAGGAGATTTATCCAGGCATCGACGTTGCGGCGCGCCTGCGCGAGGGCGCGCTCGGTCGCGCCCAAATGGTGACTCAATGCGCCACAGCAGGTCTCCTCTTTGACAGTGACAAGCGACACGCCCAGGCGGTCGAACACGCGGGCGGCTGCAGCATTGATATTCGGCGCGAGCGCGGGCTGTACGCAGCCTTGCAGCATGATCATGCGGCGCGCGTGGCGCGCCGCCGGCGGCGTGGGCCCTCCCCGCACGCGCGCGGGGATGCGCGCAGCCTGTGCCTGCGGCAGGAGGGGCCGCAGCCACTGGCCCACGCGCAGAGCGGCGGCGAACACCGCGCGGCGTGAGAGCGCAGCGCCCAATGCGCTGCGCACCAGGCGTTCGCCCGGATTACGGATCGGCCGGGCCTCGAGCATTTGACGTCCTATGTCCACCAACTGTCCGTACTGCACGCCAGAGGGACAGGTCGTCTCGCAGGCGCGACAGGTGAGACAGCGATCCAGATGCGTCACCGTGACCTGGCTTGCGGGCGCGCCCTCGAGCATCTGTTTGATGAGATAGATGCGTCCGCGCGGGCTGTCGAGCTCATTGCCGAGGAGCTGATAGGTCGGACAGGTCGCGAGACAAAAACCGCAATGCACACAGCTGCCGATGATGGCCTTCGCTCGTTGCGCGGCGCTCGAGCGCGCATGCGCGGCGCTGAGTTCAGTATGCATGATCAAAGATCCGCATACAGACGGCCTGGGTTGAGAATGGCGTACGGATCAAACGTCCTCTTGAGCTCGCGATGGACTCGCATGAGCGCGGCCGGCAGCGCCGCGAATACCTCGCCGCTTGGCTCCGGCTCCGGCCCGCGAAAAAGTGTTGCAAAGCCGCCGGCGCGCGCACTGTGCTCGTGCAGCTCTGCCCGCGCGTCATCGGGCACCAGCCAGCGCTGAGCACCCGTCCACTCCATGAGCGTGCGCCCGGGCACGTCAAACACCGCGCTTTCGGACGGGACGGTCAGTCGCCACAGATTCCCGGCACCGTGAAAGAACGGATGCGTGTGCTCTTTGACGCTCGTCCAGAAAGCCTCTGCCGCGTCGAGCTCCTCCCCACCGATGCGCCGGGCTTGAGCGAGCGCCGCCGCCGAGCCCTGCAGGCGCACATATAGCCGCCCATCGTCCCAGCAGGTTGCCGATATCGGAAGCGGTGTGCATGCCCAGCCGTTCATGCGTTCAAGCGCCTGCGCGGCGCTCAGGGCAAACGTCAGCGTCAGTTGGTCCGGCGCTCGCGGCAGAACTTTCAATGAAACCTCTAAGAGCACGCCGAGCGTACCTAAAGCGCCGACCATGAGCCGCGTCACATCGTAGCCTGCGACATTTTTCATTACGCGTCCGCCAAAATGCAGTACTTGCCCAGCGCCCGTGAGTATCCGCACGCCGAGCACGAAGTCGCGCATGGGCCCTGCACTTGCGCGCGCCGGCCCCGACAAGCCGCTGGCGATCATGCCGCCCAAGGTCGCAGCCGGGCCGAAGTGGGGAGGCTCGAAGGGTAGATGCTGACCGCACTCGGAAAGGCGCGCCTCGATATGCGCAAGGGGTGTGCCGGCGCGCGCCGTCAGCACGAGTTCCTGTGGATCGTAGTCGACGACTCCCGAGTGTTCCTGCAGCAGCAGAGGCTCGCCGCGGACCGGGCGTCCGTAAAACGCCTTCGATCCTGAGCCGCACAGTCGCAGCGGCGTGCGCGCGGCAGCCGCCGCTTGGACGCGCTCGGTGAGCTTGGCGGTCGCGTCGCGTTCCATGGTCTTCAAAACCTTGGCAGGTGCGCGAACGGCATCTGCCCTCCGTGCACACGCAGCGCGCCGTAGTCCGCGCAGCGCGCAAGCGTCGGCACCGCCTTGCCGGGATTTAGGAGTGCGTGCGGATCGAGTGCGCGCTTGACGGCGTGAAACATCTCAAGCTCAGCGGAGCCGAACTGCGTGCACATGGGACCGAGCTTCTCAACTCCGACGCCGTGCTCTCCTGTCACGGTTCCACCCACGGCGACGCACAGCTCGAGGATGCGATTGCCGCATTCTTCCGCACGCTGCAGCTCGTCGGGCTTGCCGGCATCAAACATGATGAGCGGATGCAGGTTGCCGTCGCCGGCGTGGAACACGTTTGCGATCGGCAGCGCAAATTCCTCTGACAGCTCACTGATACGATGCAGTACCTCGGGCAGGCGCCGCCGTGGAATCGTGCCATCCATGCAATAGTAGTCGGGCGCCAAGCGCCCCACGGCCGGGAAAGCCGCCTTGCGTCCGGACCACATGCGCAGTTGCTCGCTCGCATCCGCTGCCACGCGCAGATAAATCGCGCCAGCGCCTTGCATGACGCTCATGACGCGCTCCAGTTGGTGACTGACGTCGGCATCGCCGCCGTCTATCTCACACAGGAGCAGCGCCTGCGCCGCGGTCGGGTAGCCGCACTTTGCGAAGGCCTCGGCCGCGCAGATCGCAGCGCCATCCATCATTTCAAGCCCGGCCGGAATGATTCCCGCGGAGATGATGTCGCCGACGACACGGGCGCAGGCGCCGATGTCGTCAAAGGCACCCAGCACGAGCTCGACCCTCTCAGGCCGGGGCAAGAGTTTCACGGTCACCTCGACGATGACGCCCAGCATGCCTTCGGAACCTGTGAGAAGCGCGGTCAGAGCGTAGCCGGGCGCTTCGCCCATTTCTGAACCGAGAACCAGAAGCTCGCCCGCGGCGGTCACAACGTGGATCTCAAGAATGTTGTGCAGTGTGATGCCGTATTTGAGGCAATGCACTCCGCCGGAGTTCTCGGCCACGTTACCGCCGATTGAGCAGGCAATCTGCGAGGAAGGGTCGGGCGCATAGAAAAGACCGTGTGCGGCACAGGCTTTTGAAATGGACAGGTTGGTGACACCGGGCTGCACGCGCGCCAAGCGCCGCCGTGGGGCAAGTTCAAGGATCTGGTTGAGGCGCGCGAGCACCAGCAGCACGGCTCCTGCAATGGGCAGGCTGCCGCCGGAAAGGCCGGTGCCCGCGCCACGCGCGACCACCGGTACGCGCAGGCGATGACAGATCGACATGACAGCCTGTACTTCGGCGGCGTTCCCGGGCAACACGACGACGTCGGGCACGTGCCGATAGGCGGTCAGACCATCGCATTCGAAGGCGACGCAAGCCTCGCGGGCCGTGAGCACGTTCGCCGCGCCGACGGTGGCGCGCAGTTCCTCGGCCAGGGACGCCATGCTTAGTCCAATCCTTTGGGATTTATATACTTGACTCCCTCGGGGGAGTCAGCACATGTTTCCGGGCGCACGCTCATCGCCAACCGATCACGTTAAGCGCCCCTGCGCCAATCCCGGCGCGAAGAATGTTCAAGCTCGCATGGTGATCCCGGTCGATAACGAAGCCGCAGGACGGACACGCCTGCGTGCGCACGGCGAGCGACTTCGGTACGAGTTCACCACAGCCTGAGCATTTCTGACTGGTATTTCTCGGATCGACTCGAATGAGGTGACCACCCGCCTTTTCAACTTTGTAGTCCAGCATCGAGACGAACCGCGACCATGACGCATCCGCAATCGAACGCGCCAGGGTCGGATGACGAACCCTGTTCGACACTTTCAAATCCTCTACCGCGATTAGATCGGCTCGCTTGCCGAGCGCGGCCGATGGCTGATGAAGCCAGGTATTGCGTGTGTCCGTGATCTTACGGTGCAGTCTTGCGACTTGCGCACGCACTTTATGGCGGCGATGACTGCCCCGCTTGCAGCGGGATAGCGCGCGTTGCCGGCGGCGCAGTTCTTTCTCGGCTCGCTGTGCCATGCGCGGATTCGGGATCACCACGTTGTCGCTGCAATAGGCGAATACCCTGAGCCCGAGGTCGACACCGACCGCCGCTGCAACCGCGTGCTTCTCAGGAGCCTCGACCGCGATGTGCAGGCAGATAAACCC
>Ga0182024_10005411_pt1 | contig 28660 bp, 20 predicted proteins | sample P32metaG_FD_120480 | JGI IMG/M metagenome (GOLD analysis project Ga0182024, IMG submission 120480) | Permafrost microbial communities from Stordalen Mire, Sweden - P3-2 metaG (Illumina Assembly) | ecosystem: Environmental > Terrestrial > Soil > Wetlands > Permafrost | place: Sweden: Stordalen...
CTGGGTGGCCACCCAGGTGGAGCTCGTAACTGTCACCGAAGCAGTAGCGAAGCCGTTCGTGTAGTTTGCCCTTGGCGACGCTGCGACGCAGCGACGTCGAGGAGGGGGATCTGGTGGACGGAGACGAAGGCCGCACGATCGAGGCACTGTTCGACGAGGTGAGGAGGTTTCCTCCTCCGGAGGAGTTCGCCCGACAGGCCCTCGTGAACGACGACTCGATCTACGCCGAAGGGGACGACTACGAGACGTTCTGGGCGGGTCAAGCAGAGCGGATCGCCTGGCGAAAGCCCTACGAGAAGGTCCTCGATTGGTCGAACGCCCCCTTTGCCAAGTGGTTCGTGGGCGGTCGGCTCAACCTCACCGAGAGCTGCCTCGACCGTCACGTTGCCACCGAGGAGGGCGCCGCCAAGGTCGCCTTCTACTTCGAGGGCGAGCCCGGCGACCGCAAGGTGATCACCTACGGCGAGCTGCTGGCTGAGGTGTGCAAGCTGGCGAACGGGTTGGCCGCGCTCGGGCTCGAGAAGGGCGACCGGGTCGCCATCTACATGGGCATGGTGCCGGAGCTGCCGGTCGCCCTGCTCGCATGCGCCCGACTTGGCGCGGTGCACTCCGTCATCTTCGGCGGCTTCAGCTCAGATGCGTTGCAGGGCAGGATCAACGATGCCGAGGCGAAGGTGCTCATCACCTGCGACGGTTCGTGGCGCAACGGTGCCGTCGTCCCGCTGAAGGAGATGGTGGACTTGGCCCTCGTCGACACGCCCTCGATCGAGCACGTCGTCGTCGTCCAGCGCACGGGTGGCGACACGCCGATGCACGAAGGCAGGGACCACTTCTACTCCGAGGTGATCGATGGGCAGTCGAGCGTGCGAGAGGCCGAGGAGATGGACAGCGAGGATTTGCTGTTTCTCCTCTATACCTCCGGCACCACCGCCCGCCCCAAGGGGATCGTCCATACCTCGGGCGGCTACCTCGTCGGGGCCTCGACGACGCACCGGCTCGTGTTCGACATCCACGACGGCGACATCTACTGGTGCACGGCCGACATCGGCTGGGTGACCGGTCACAGCTACATCGTCTACGGACCGCTCGCCAACGGCGTGACGAGCGTGTTGTACGAGGGGGTGCCGAACTTCCCGGACAAGGACCGTTTCTGGGACATCGTCGAGCGGTACAAGGTGACGCAGATGTACACGGCGCCCACCGCCATCCGGACGTTCATGAAGTGGGGCGAGGAGTACCCCAAGCGCCACGACCTGTCGAGCCTCCGCCTTCTCGGGACGGTCGGCGAACCGATCAACCCCGAGGCGTGGATGTGGTACCGGGACGTCATCGGCGGCGGCAGCCGCCCGATCGTCGACACCTGGTGGCAGACCGAGACCGGCCACATCATGATCAGCCCCCTCCCAGGCATCACGACGACAAAACCCGGCTCGGCCACCCACCCCTTGCCCGGCATCGCCGCCGATGTCGTCGACGACGCCGGCAACTCGGTGCCGTTCGGCGGGGGCGGCTACCTCGTGCTCACCAAGCCATGGCCGGGCATGCTGAGAACGCTGTACAAGGACCCCGATCGCTTCGTCGAGACGTACTGGTCCCGTTTCAGCGAACCGGAAAAGGGAAAATGGGTGTACTTCGCCGGCGACGGCGCCAAGCGGGACGAGGACGGCGACCTCTGGCTGCTCGGCCGCGTGGACGACGTGATGAACATTTCCGGCCACCGCATCTCGACCCTCGAGGTCGAGTCGGCCCTCGTCGACCACCCCTCTGTCGCAGAGGCGGCTGTCGTCGGCCGCATGGACGACCGCACCGGCCAAGCCATCGCGGCGTTCGTCACGTTGCGAGGCGACGTGGAGGGCGACGAGGCGCTCATCGTCGTACTGCGCGATCACGTCGCCAACAAGATCGGAAAGATCGCCCGCCCGGCCTCGATCGTGTTCACGCCCGAGCTCCCGAAGACCCGCTCCGGCAAGATCATGCGCCGCCTGCTCAAGGACATATCGGAGCATCGCAACCTGGGCGACGTCACGACGCTCGCCAATGCCGACGTCGTCCGCGAGATCTCAGACCGGTCTACGGCCACCCAGGCGCCCGAGGACTGAACCTTCGACGGGCCATGGCCAGAGCCGAAGCGGACCGATCAGGCGGCCAGGCACTCCGACAGCCATACAACCGACCAGAGAAGGAGAGAGACATCCGATGGCCTTGCAACCTGAGCCCGTAGACGTCGTCATCGTCGTAGAGGATGCAGTGCCTGCGAAGGCACCGCCGGCCGCCGCGGCGGATGGGATCGCCGATCCCGGCCCCCTTGGTCTGGCGGGGTTTGCCATGACGACGTTCGTGTTGAGCTGCTTCAACTCGAACCTCATCAAGCAGCCGGGACTCGAGGGCGTCGTGCTTCCCCTTGCGCTCTTCTACGGGGGGACCGTGCAGCTCCTTGCGGGCATGTGGGAGTTCCGCAAGGGCAACACCTTCGGGGCCTTGGCCTTCAGCTCCTTCGGCGCGTTCTGGCTGTCGTTCTTCTTCTATGTCAAGTACGTCGCCGCCACCTTGGCGCCGGGTACGTCGGTGTACGAAGCAACCGGCCTCTTCCTGCTGGCATGGACGATCTTCACTGCCTACATGCTGATCGCGTCCCTGCGAACGACGATGGCGGTCGCAGCCGTCTTCCTCACCTTGACCGTGACGTTCGCCTTCCTCGCGATCGGTGCGCTCACCGCCAAGGGCTTGGCGCCTGGCGTGAACAACGGGTGGACGCACATCGGTGGATGGATCGGGCTGCTGACAGCCCTCTGCGCCTGGTACGCCTCGTTCGCCGGCGTCACAAACTCCACGTTCAAAAAGGTCGTCATCCCCGTCGGTCCGCTCTCGAAGTAGACGTGCCGCCGGGCGGTCAGCCCGAGACGTGCTCCAGGCGCCGGCCGCTGACCTTGGGGCCGAGAAGTGCGATGAGGCCGGCGATCACGCCGGTGACTCCGATCCCGGCAAAACCTACGAAGAACGAGGCCGAGGCCACCACGGTGGGCAGCACGAGGGCGCCGAGGGCGCCGCCGCCATGCCCAAGCCCGTCGGAGAGAGCGAAGCCGCTCGCGCGGGCCCGCGTCGGGAAGTTCTCGGCCGTGTACGTGTACGCCACCTGCAGGTACATGCCGAGAGCCAAAGAGGCGAGGAACGAGCCCAGGATGAGCACCCCCTCGTTGGCGAGCGTGCCCACGACCAGCATTCCTGCCAGCCACACGATGGTCGAGCCGAAGATGAGCAGCTTGCGCTCGACCCGGTCGGCGAGGAGGGCCATCACCACCGCCCCCACCGGGTAGCCGATGGCGCCGATGCCGAGGAACAGGATGGAGCTGCCGATGGGCTGGCCGTGGGTGGAGAAGAGCGTGGCGGCATCGCCGAGGAAGCCGTAGTTGCCGATGTACCACATGAACCACATGCACAGCAGCATGACGACCCGCCCGAGGTAGGGCTGGACCAGCAGATCCTTGAACGCGACGGTGTTGCGCTCCAGCGACACAGCCTCCTCCTGCGGCTCGCTCAGCACCACTCCTTTGGCGACGGCTGCCGCCTCCATGCGGGTGACGGTCACGTCGGCCTCGTCGGCCCGCCCGTGCAGGGCGAGCCAGCGTGGGGACTCCGGCAGCCGGAACCTGGCGACGAAGCCGATGGTGGCGATGACACCCCCGATGATGAACAGCAGGCGCCAGCCGATTTCGAAACGGGGAACCAGTGCAAGCGCCACGAACGGCGTAACCGCCTGGCCGAGGATGCCCACCAGGAACGTGAGGTTGGCGATGCGGCCACGCTTGGCTGCCGGCGCCAGCTCGCCCAGGTAGGTCGAGACGAGGTTGAGGTCGGCGCCCACGCCCATGCCGGTGACGAACCGCCAGATCGACAGCGTGATCACGCCGGTGGCAGTGGCGTCCAGGAAGGATCCGAGACCGGTGAGCGCCATGGTGATCAGCAGGATCCGCAGCCGCCCGTAGTGGTCGGACAGCCCGCCGATGAGGATGGAACCGACGGCATAGCCGACCAGGCCGACTGACAGCGCCACGAAGGTGACGTCCGAGCCGGACAGGTGGAACTGCTTGCTGATCGCCGGCATCCCATAGCCGATGTCGGCGATGTCGTAGAACGTGAAGAAGTACCCGATGCCGATGATGACGAGGTAGGAGCCGGGCAGCGACCAGATCGGGATGCGGTCCAGCCGAGCCAAGACGGCTGCAGGCTGCGCCGGCGGCCTGGTTTCGCCGCCTCCCCCCACGCCACGCCCCGCGCCGCGCCCGGGAGTGTTGAGCAGGGGTTCGCTGACCGGGCCGGTGTGCATAGCGAACCGCGACCAACGGCCTTGCCCAGCTGCCATGTCGTTCACTCCTGTTCACTGATTGCACAGAACCAGTTCAGGAGTCATCCGCCGGGGCCCTGTCCCCGGGCAATCAAATGTCGCCGAGAAACCCGTACCCACGCGAGCCCGGGCCTAAACGAGATCGAGTACACAAGGGTGCTCAACCCAAACGTCGGCCGTGTTCGGGCAGCACCTCCCCCATGGCTTCGGCGAGCTTTTCGGGTACACGGTTGAGCTCGGCTCGCCGGCCCTGCGAATGACGCTCGTACAGCTCAGAGTCCGGCAGTGCCCCCGTCTTCGAGAACCACCGCAGCAGGTGCTCCCTCACCGTGATCTCACGCCCACGGCCGAGGCTGCGCGGGAACCTACCCAGACGTGCGTCCTTCTCGCTGTCGACGCAGAGGCCGGTCCCGAGTCGTAGCGCGCCGTACAGGTGCCCCGCTTCGTCGATGGCGAGGATCACGGGTTCGCGTCTGAGAGTTTCTTCGCCGTTCCTCGCGACGTCTACGGGACTTCCGTTGTCGGTGATCACCCACCCCCTTGCGACCTCAGCTTCGCGACCTGCTCCCTGGGGGTCTGTTCGCGACTTCGCAGAGACGGAACGCTCGTGGCGGTTGAGCCGTTCCTCGACCCAGAGACTCTCGGTACGCACCGGTCGCATCAACTTTACGAACCGTGCGCACAGGGCTTCTATCTCGCGATCCGAAGCGGGCTCTGACGCTGCGGGCCGCTCCTCCATCTGGTCTCCCACTTCCTAGAACCAGGTCATTGAGGAGTGATGTCCCCCACCGTCGAAGGTTGACGCCTGCTCATCCCTGACTCTTCGCGCCTGGACGATGAAGATTTCGTGGTGCATTCAGCCGGTCACGATAGTGGCGGCGGGCACGTTTCTGCGGGACCTGGGGTGCTCGGGCTCGTGACGGCGCTCCTGGCCCTCTCGCATAGCAGAGCCGAGAACGCCGGCGGAACGTGAGGCCACGCCGAGCAGTGGCCACACCCAGCGGTGGGGCGCCCCTATCCTGGTGCGGTCATGGTAGCTCAGGACGCCGCGGGTCCCGGGGCCGCTGATCCGGCCGCCGAGCGCCAGCGGGAGCATGGGCACGGCGGGAGCCGAAGACGTCCAACAACACAACGAAGCGGCCGCCGCCTGCGGCGTCGAGCCCGGCGCTGGAAGCTCATCTTGATCGGGATCATCGGTCTGATCCTCGGGTTCGCAGTGCTGGCGGCGGTGGCGGCACTGCTCGGCCAAGGCTCGCTCCGCGACGGTGTCGCCGAGTTGTCGCAGGCGATCGACGCCGTGCACCAGGGCGACCGGCGCGCCGCCACGCAGGACCTCCGCAGTGCCGCCTCGGACTTCGCACGGGCACACTCGGTGCTCACGGTCTGGTGGACCGAGCCGGCTGAGCTCGTGCCAGGCGTCTCCCAGCAGCTCAACGCCCTTCGGTCGGTGGCGGGCTCCGGCCACGAGGTGTGCTCGGCGGGGCTGGATGTCAGCAGCAGCCTCACGACCGAACATCTGCCGCACGGCAAGGCCCTCATCACGATGCTCCGCCGGCTGGAGGTCACACTTGCGAGTGCCGAATCGAACCTCGCCACGGCCGGGGCACAACTCTCCGGCGCCCGGTCCTCCCTGTTGTTGCCGCCGATCTCCAGCCGGCTCGACGAGGCGGTGACGAAGGTGTCGCAAGCCACCCACGATGACCAGATCGCCGTTGCTGGGGTCACCGCAGCCGTGCAATTCCTCGGCGGCGACGGACCCCGCTCGTACTTCCTCGCCGTCCAGACCGAGGCGGAGTCACGCGGTTCGGGGGGTGTCATCGGCAACTACGGCATCGTGACCGCTGACGATGGGACACTGCGCCTCACGCGGTTCGGGACCACGCCGCCGCTCGAATTAAGAGGCGACGTGGCCACCCGCAAGCTGATCGCACCCGCCGACTACGTGGCCCGCTATGGCCAGTTCCAACCCAGCCTGTATTGGGCGAACGTCCCGATGTCGCCCGACTTCCCGACCGTCGCCGAGGTCATCGAAGGCCTCTACCCCCAAGAGGGCGGCTTCCCGGTCGACGGGGTGATCTCCGTCGACCCGATCGCCCTCGCAGATCTGTTGCAAGCGACCGGGCCGATCGTCGTGCAGCCGTGGCCACAACCCATCACGGCGGGCAACGCCGTGGCCGTCCTGCTCCACGACCAGTACGACGATCTCACCGGCCCGGCGAGGACGAACTTTCTCGGGGATGTCACCAAGACCGTGTGGCAGCGGTTCACCAACGGCGACCTGCCCGATCTCGAAACCCTGATACGGGATCTCCGCCCAGCCTTCGCGGACAAGGACCTCCTGCTCGCGAGCACGTCACGAGCGACCGAGAACCTCATCCGCCAGATCGGCGCCGCGGGGGCCTTCTCGCCCCCTGCGAATTCCGACTTCCTTGCCATCACCAACCAGAACGCCGACGAGAACAAGGTCGACTGGTACCTGCATCGTTCGTTCGACTACCAGGTGTCCTATGTCCCCGGCACTGGCGCGATCAGCGCTGCAGTCACCGTGAGCCTCCACAACCTGGCACCGACCACGGGCCAGAGCGCCGACGTCATCGGCTCCCTCGGCCGGTACACGAAGACCCCGGGTGAGAACCGCGCCTACATCACGATCTACACGCCGTGGGGCTTCACGGAGGCAACCGTCAACGGCCAACCACTCTTGCTCAACCAGAGCCGCGAGCTCGGGGTCTGGGCGGACTCCGCCTTCGTCGACATTCCGCCAGGTGGCACGACGACGGTCTCCGTGCAGCTGACGGGGCACCTACGACCGGGGTCGCCCTACCGGCTCACGATCAGCCGGCAGCCGATGGTGTTTCCGGACGAGGTGCAGCTCGGCGTCCAGTTGCCCGCCGGCGATCACTTCCGCGACGCAACTGGCGGGCTCACGCTCGACGACGGGGGCCGCGAGGCGACAGCCCGACTGGAGCTCGAGTCCAACACGTCGGTCTCTACCTCAATCGGAGGATGAGGTCACCAACCACGCTCCTCTGAGCGCGATAACCACAACGGACAGAGGTATTGCGATAGGCTCCCCCTTTCGCGAACGAGGCGCGACCAGGGATCTCTTTTGTTTGAAAGAGGCGTTAGTACTCATGGTATTTGAGAGGCGGAGGGTTGGCGTTGGAGAACGGAGGTCGGCATCGGCGCAGCGGTCCCAGGTACGCGCCCCACTGTCACCGACCGAGCAGGCGCGTCACCTCCGGCGGGCCCGCATCCTGCGCCTCACGGTCGCACCGGCCGTCGACTCCGTGTGCTGGGCGCTTGCCTTGTTCATCGCCACGGCGCTGCGATTAGAAATCGCCACCACCGCTCTCGTCGTCAGCCGTCTCGCCGATGCTGTAGTTACCGCAGTGGTGGCGCAGCTCGTCATCGGTGGCGCGGTGCTCTACTGGAGGATATGGCGGGTCGGCAGCTTCGAAGAAGTGGTCACCGTGAGCGAGGTCATCGTCGGCACCGGCATGTTCGTACTTGCTCTGTCGCTGTTCACGGGCTTCCCCGACGTCCCCCACTCCGCCATTGTCGCTGCCACCGCCTTTTCGCTCGTCTTGTCGGTCGGCGCTCGCGCCACATGGCGACACCTCCGGCAGTTGCGGATCCCTTCGTCTGAGACGGCTTCCGGTGCGATCATCTTCGGTGCCGGCGAGGCCGGCAGGCGGATCATCGACGCATTGGCGACGACACCCGGTTGCTACTACCGGGCCGTCGCCCTCATCGACGATGATCCTTCCAAGCGTTCCCTGCAGGTCCGGCACCTCCGAGTGGCAGGCGGCCGCTCGGAGCTGACCCGGCTTGCCTTCGCCACCAAGGCGACGGGTCTCATCATTGCTGTCCCGTCCGCCAGCTCGGCCCTCATCCGGGACCTCACCGACCGGGCTCAGGCGATCGGCCTCGAGGTGATGGCACTCCCACCGATGTCGCAGCTGTTCGCCGGTGAGGTCGGTCTGGCCGACATCCGCCCGGTTACGACGGCCGACCTGCTCGGGCGCCACGCGGTCGACACCGAGCTCGAAGTCATCGCCGGCTACCTCACCGGGCGCCGCGTGCTCGTGACGGGTGCGGGAGGCTCAATCGGCTCGGAGCTGTGCCGCCAGATCGACCAGTTCGCCCCGGAGTCGATCGTCATGCTGGACCGGGACGAGTCGGCGCTGCATCAGGTGCAGCTGGCGTTCGAGGGTCGTGCGATGCTCGATTCGCGGCGCCTGGTCGTTTGCGACATCCGCGACATTGCCGCGCTCGACGCCGTCTTCGACGAGCACCGCCCCGAGGTCGTGTTCCACGCTGCAGCGCTGAAGCACCTCCCGCTGCTCGAGATGTGGCCGGTCGAGGCCTTCAAGACGAACGTGCTCGGCACGCTCAACGTCCTCGAGGTCTCCGCCCAGAACGGGGTCGACCGCTTCGTCGACATCTCTACCGACAAGGCGGCCAATCCCTGCAGCGTGCTCGGCTACTCCAAGCGCCTGGCCGAGCGTCTGACCGCGGCTGTCGGCGCGCGCAGCTCCGGCGAGTACCTCTCCGTCCGCTTCGGCAACGTGCTCGGCAGCCGCGGATCGGTACTCCCAGCGTTCCGCGCCCAGATCGAGGCGGGCGGCCCCGTGACCGTGACGCACCCTGACGTAACCCGGTACTTCATGATGGTCGAGGAAGCCGTGCAACTCGTCGTGCAGGCCGGCGCCGTCGGGCGCACTGGCGAGGTCCTGGTACTCGACATGGGAAGCCCTGTACGGATCACCGATGTGGCCGAGCGGCTCGTGGCCGAGTCTCCTCGGCCCATCCGCATCGTCTTCACAGGCCTACGGCCGGGCGAGAAGCTCAACGAGGATCTCTTCGGCAGCGAGGAGGTCGTCGTCCGCTCCGCCCACCCGCTCATCTCGGCTGCTGTCGTCCCACCCGTCGATCCCGGCGTCGTGCGGCGGCTCGAGGGGGCACTCACGGCGAGGATCGCAGCCGGCCGCGCCGCCGAGGTGAAGGAGATCCTCGCCAGAGCCTGCGGCAGCCTCTTGGACGGCGTCGCGGGGGTGACCGTCGTCTCCGCCAGCCGAGGCCAGCGGTGACCGAGCCATGACGACCGGCATTGTGTCGCCACGGCGGGCGGTGCGAGCGTCCCTGAGGACCGGTTCGAAAGGACCCTGCCTGCCCACGGGTTCGAGGGCCGGGTCACGCGCTCGGACCGCGACGTTTGGTAGATTTTCTCTCGAATCGAACAGATCGCGAGAGCATGACTGATCCCTACGAGACTCCCGGGCCGACTCTAGGTTCGTACCTCAGAATCCTGTGGCGGCGGAAGCGGTGGGTGATACTGGTCACTGTGCTCGCTTTGGCGGCCTCTCTCGGGTTATCGCTGACCCAGAAGAGCGTCTATTCAGCCTCCGCGCAGCTCCTGGTTCAATCCAATAACGCGGCTATCACCGGCAATGCGGCACTACCGATCACCCAGACTGAGGTACTTACGGAGCTGCAGCTGGTGACGAGCGCCCCGGTCAAAGCGGCGGTCGCTCGCCAGCTGGGCAGCGCGCCCAACGTCAGGGCGGCCGAGGTGGGCCTGACGAACGTCATCTCGGTGACCGCCTCAGCAGGCAACCCGGCCCAGGCTGCATTGATCGCCAACGCGTATGCGACTGCCTTCGTTAAGTACCAGCGATCGGTCACCATCGACAACTTGAGCGCGGCCGAAACGCAGCTCAGCCAGCAGATCGCCTCGATCGCCGCCCAGGCGAAGGCGCTGCAGTCGAGCCCGGCGTCGGCTTCGGAGGTGAACGCGCTGCTCACCGAGGAGGCCACGCTCAAGGAACAGCTGGCTCAGCTCCAGGTGAACGGGGCGGTCGTGACCACCGCGGGGGTCCAGGTGGTTACGCCGGCCACACTGCCGAGGGCGCCGAGCTCCCCGAAACCACTACGCGACGGACTCCTCGGGTTCGTCCTCGGGCTCCTGCTCGGGATCGGGATGGCTCTCGTGATGGAGCACCTCGACGACACTGTTTACCTGAAGGAAGAGGTAGAGGCGCTCACAGCCGGCTCGCCGGTGTTGGCCATCGTCCCAACCGTGGAGGCGTGGAAGAACAAGAATCAAGCGTTCGTCGTCACTGCGAAGCAGCCGAACTCGGTGGCCGGGGAGGCCTACCGTTCGCTGCGCACCTCGCTGCAGTTCGCCGCCCTCGACGCTCAGGCCCGGGTCATCCTCGTGACAAGTCCGAGCGAGGACGAGGGAAAGAGTGCCACGGTCGCCAACCTAGGCGTGGTGTTGGCGACCGGCGGGGAACGGGTTGTAATCGTCTCATGCGATCTACGCCGACCTCGCCTCGGTCAGTTCTTCGGGCTGGACGAACGAGTCGGCATGACCAGCATGCTGCTCGGCGAGAGCTCACTCGAAGAGGTGCTCCAGCCGGTGCCGGGCATCGATGGTCTCTCGATGCTGGCAAGCGGGGAGCGGTCATCGGACCCGACCGCCTTGCTGGGGAGTCACCAGTTTGCCGGGCTGCTCGAGCAACTGGGCAAGATGTTCGACCTCGTGCTCGTCGACAGCCCACCGTTGCTGCCGGTCACCGACGCGGCAATTCTGGCCCAGGTGGTCGACGCAACGTTGCTGGTGCTGCACGCGGGGCAGACAAGGGCCAAGGACCTGCGCCGAGCGACCGAGGTGCTGTCCCTCGTTCGAGCCAGGACCATAGGAGTGGTCCTGAACGGGGTCACGAAATCGACTGGGTACGGCTACGGATACGGCCAACAGTACGGGTACGGCGCGTACGTGTACTCCACAGCATCCTCGAACGGCAACGGCGCCCAGCCGATGGGCGTCGACCTGGACCACCCACGGCACCAAAAGAGTGGAGGGGGCCCGGCAGAGTAATGAGGCGATAACAGAGACGAAGGTGTGGATGTACCCGGACCCTCATGTCTGATGCGATACCAAGGTGGCGCCGAGTGCCCACCCCTCGTGTATGTTCATGCCCGCTCTTCTCCTGATCGCCATGGTTGGCGGCATCATCACAGGCAGCGCGGCGACCGCCCTCACCGTTCGGGTACTCGGCCAGCGAGCCGTCATCGACATGCCGAACCAACGGTCATCCCACACAAGGCCGACTGTTCGGGGCGGTGGGATCGGGCTGGCCACCGGGACTCTGGTCGCCTTGGCGATTGCGCACACCGACCTCGTCGGATCAGATGGGATTGCAATCGTCATCGCAGGTATTGTCTTCGGCGCGGTCGGCTTGGCGGACGACCTGACCGGTTCGCTTCCGGTCGCGATCCGTTTGGCGTTGCAGCTGGTCGCCGCCGTCGTCGTCGTCGTCGTGCTCTGGGAGCACACGTCGCATGGCGTGCTCTGGGTAGCCGTAGTCGGTGCGCTGGCGACCGTCTGGATCGTCGGGTTCGTCAATGCGTTCAACTTCATGGATGGCATCAACGGGATCTCGTGCACGGAGACCATCGTCGCCGGGGTCGTATTCGGATTGCTTGGCCGGCGCGAGCACCAACTTGCGTTCCAAGTGACCGCATTCGCCGTCGTTGCCGGTGCGATCGCCTTCGCTCCGTTCAATTTCCCTACCGCGCGGGTGTTTCTCGGTGATGTGGGAAGCTACTTCGCGGGTGCTTGGCTGGCGGTGCTGGTGCTCATCGGCTTGCGAGGGTCGATACCGCCGGAGGCGATGTTTGCCCCTGTTGCGCTCTACGCCACCGACACCGCAGTGACCCTGGCACGACGCGTGCACCGGCACGAACCGTGGCACGAGGCGCATCACCAACACACCTACCAGCAGTTGGTGGACCTCGGGTGGAGTCACACGCAGACGACTGGCCTGATATTCGGTCTCGTGACCCTGTGCTCGGTACTCGGCTCTGTGAGCATCTTCGGGTCCATCTCGGATCGCGTCGCCGCAGACTGCGGAGTCGCCATGCTGGTCGCCGGATATCTGGTACTACCGGGACTGATCGAGAATCGCCATTCGTCGCCACGGTTGAGCCGACGAGCCTCTCGTGTGTTCCGGTCAGGAGCCGATCGGTGATGCCATGCCATCGGCGCAGACAGAGCGCGGCGCCCCCCAGTCAACGACACGCGACCCACTGATCTCCGAGCTGCGTGATGCGCATCCTCGTCGTCACCCACTACTTCCCGCCGGAGATCGGAGCCCCTCAGGCCCGCCTAAGCGAACTAGCACGCGCCTGGGCGCAAGCCGGCGACGAGGTGACTGTTCTCACAGGCATGCCAAATCATCCGACTGGGGTAGTGCCCTGCGCTTACCGACGCCGGCTGCGCGTGCTCGAGCGTGTCGACGGATACGACATCGTGCGCACGTGGCTGTACGCCACGCCGAACGAAGGCTTCATCAAGAAAACGATCGGCCATCTCAGCTTCATGGTCACCAGTGTTCTCTTTGGCGCCCAACGGGCAGGGGCGGCAGACGTCGTGATCGTGTCCTCCCCGACCTTCTTCTCGATCTTTGGAGCCTGGGTCATCGCCAAGCTCAAGCGCGCCCCCTTTGTCATCGACGTCAGAGATCTGTGGCCGGCCATCTTCGTAGAACTCGGCGTGCTCACGAACCGCCAGATCATTTGGCTCTTGGAACGCTTGGAGCTGTGGGCCTACGGGCAAGCGACCGAAGTGGTCGTCGTGAGCGAAGGATTCCGCCAGGACCTGATTCGGCGCGGCGTCCCCGCAGCGAAGGTCACGACCATCCGCAACGGTGCGGACGTGGATCGCTTCACCCCAGGTCTAGACCCGGCTCCGGGGCGCGTGCGGCTCGGGGCGGCGGACGGGGAGGTCCTCGCTCTGTACCTCGGGGCGCACGGCTTGTCCCACGGGCTCGACACCGTCGTGGAGGCCGCTCGCGTCGTGGCGGACACCCCGACGGTTTCCGTCCGGATCGCCCTCGTCGGTGAAGGCGCCAAGCGGTCGGCACTCGCGGCGCAGGTCGACCGGTTGGGGGTCACGAACCTCACGATGCACCCCGGGGTACCGAGGGACGAGGTGCCGGGGCTGCTTGCAGCAGCGGACATCTGCCTGGTACCACTGTGCGACGTCCCTCTGTTCTCGACGTTCATCCCGTCGAAGATCTTCGAGTATTTCGCCGCCGGCAAGGCGGTTATCGGCGCGTTACGAGGCGAGGCTGCCGGCATCCTCAGAGACGCTGGCGCGCTCGTCGTCGAGCCCGGCAACCCGGCGGCCCTCGCAGGTGCCATCGTCGAACTGGCGAGCGACGCCGATCGGCGAGCCGCCATGGGAGCCGAAGCCCGCCAGTACGTCATCACACACTTCGATCGGCGAGAATTGGCCGATCACTACCGTTCCACCCTGGCCGTGTGCACGGGATCTCCGCAAGGCTGAGAGGTTGGCGCCATGAAACAGGTCATCCAGTCGGTGCGCAGCGGCACGCGATGAGGGTCCTGGTCACCGGAGCCAGCGGCTTCCTCGGGGGCTCAATTGTGCCGGACCTGGTCGGTCGCGGTCATGAGGTGGTGGCCCTGGCTCGAAGCGCCGTGGCGGCGAGCGCCGTGACCGAGCTAGGCGCCGAAGTCCTCCGGGGGGACCTCGACGATCCGGCAGGCCTGCACGCGGCGTTCTCCCGGTCGGGGGCAGACGCTCTCACCAACCTCGCCTCACTCGGGTTCGGGCACGCACCAATCATCGTCGCCGCAGCCGAGGGAGCCGGTATCGGACGAGCTGTCTTCGTATCCACCACGGCGATCTTCACCTCCCTGCCGGCGGCGTCACGTGCGGTACGGATCGCGGCCGAAGAGACGATCCAGGCCAGCGGGCTCCGCTGGACGATCGTGCGTCCGACGATGATCTACGGCAGGCCGGGTGACCGTAACCTCTCCAGGCTTCTGGCCTTCGTGCGACGCAGCCCGGTGGTACCCCTGCCAGGGGGTGGACATCGGCTTATCCAGCCGGTGCACGTCGACGATCTCGCCGGATTCATCGCGACGGCCCTCGATTCGGATGCCGCCGTCGGTCGTGCCTACGACGTCGCCGGGCCGGAGCCTCTCACCCTGCGCGAGATCGTCGAAGCGACCGGGCAAGCGCTTGGTCGACGTCCCAGGGTTGTGTCGCTTCCGCTCGGCCCTGCCATCGCCGCCGTGCGCGTTTATGAACGGCTGTCCTCGAAGCCGAGACTCAACGTCGAGCAGGTGCTGCGCCTGACCGAGGACAAGACGTTCGACATCGGCGCGGCGCTGTCGCTCGGCTACGCACCCCGGTCGTTCGCCGAGGGGATCGAGGGAGAGGTGGCATTGCTCGCGTGACGCCACCGGATCTCGTGCATGACGGTCCGGGGGACGACCACCGACCGCGGCCGCACCGACGCCTGGATGATGTCGCGCTCTTAGCTCGTACCGTCGTGCGGCTGCGCCCGGCCCAGGTCGCGCACCGGATCCGTCTCCGCACCCTTCGAGTCGCCGAACAGCGGTGGCCTGAGCTGGCGGCCCGGTCAGTCGATCCGCCAGCAGGTGTCAGCCCGGGATGGCCACCGGCCTTTACTCCAATGGATGCTTCGCTCGACCTCGGGGACGTGGCCGAGATTGCTGAGGGGAGGTTCAGCTTCCTGGGCGAGGAACGATCTCTGGGCGAACCCCCCGATTGGAACCCGGCCGGTGCCGCACAATTGTGGCAGTTCCACCTTCACTACTTCGAGTGGGCTTGGGCTCTGGTCCAAGCACCGGACCGCATGTGGGCGAGGGAGTCATTCGCCCGTCTGTGGCGGTCATGGCGCGCCTCGATCGAACCAGCACGCGGGAACGCCTGGTCTCCGTATGTGACCTCGCTGCGGGTTTGGGTCCTCTGCGGAGTGTTCGATCCGCTGGTTCGAGGAACCGACATCGAACTCGACTACCTCAACCAGATCGCCTGGCATGCCGGCTATGTGAAGTCGCACCTGGAGCTCGATGTGGGCGGCAACCATCTGCTCAAGAACGTCAAGGCCATGATCGGTGTTGGCGAGTTTCTCGGCCGACCGGATCTCGTCTCGACCGGGCGCCGCCTTCTCGAAGCACAACTACCGACTCAGGTACTGGCAGACGGAGGCCACTTCGAGCGTTCGCCCTCCTACCACTGCCAGGTGCTCGGGGATCTCATCGACATCCTCGGCCTTCTGACCGGCGCAAACGCACCACCTGTCGCCGGTCTGGATGGCGCAATCGCCGCGATGCGTCGGTGGCTGGGTGTCATGATCGGAGACGATGGCGAGGTAGCGCTGTGCAACGACGCCGTACCGGTTGGCGAGCGAAGGCTCATCGCACTGGTCCCTGACCCGCCACCCCAGGGGCCAGTGACCGTGCTGGCCGCTTCGGGCTACGTGGTAGTCCGGCCCGGCGAGCACACCCAGCTCATCCTCGATGTCGGTGATCCGTGCCCCGAGGACTTGCCGGCGCACGCCCACGCCGACTGCTTGTCGTTCGAACTGTGGGTCGGCGGAGAGCGATGGGTGATGGACACCGGAACCTCCACCTACGATGCTGGCCCGCGACGTGCGTATGAGCGATCGACAGCCGCGCATAACACAGTCGAGATCGACGGACAGGACCAGACGGAAGTGTGGGGGGTCTTTCGGGCCGCACGGCGAGCTCGGGGCGTCCTCGAACTCGTCGCGAGCGACGACAGTACGGTCGAAGTCGTGGCGTCCCACGACGGCTACCGACGACTGACCGGTTCTCCGGTGCACCGGCGCCGTTGGCGAATCAGCTCGGGACAAGTGGAGATCACCGACACCATCTCGGGCAGCGGTACCCACCGCGTGGTCAGCCGGCTACACGTAGCCCTGGCTGCACGTTGTTCGATTGCCGGCTGGGGCGGTCGCGTCACCACCGAGACTTGCAATCCTGGTTGGGGCTTCGGCCGGTTCCGGCCTGCGACCGCGCACCGGATGGAAACCCTGAGAGTCGATCTGCCAGCGACTGTGGGATGGACCATCGAGTGGTCCTAACCCGCGCTGGGCCACGCGACCGATGAGGAGGTTGAACAACATGGACTTCCGCGACGCCGGCGCCGACTCGCCCGCGATCACCGGTGGACCGGCTCGGTCGCGATCACGGTGGACCGGCTCGGTCGCGCGAGTGACAACACCCTCCTCTCACGACTCGACGGTAAGGAACTCTGGCCGACCATTCACACCATCACAATCTCGCCCAAGTCCGACGGGACTGGTTCCGGTTCAACGTGGGTGAGGGGACTGGGCGGTACATTCTCGCTTACTGTGGATGGCGCGGCGGCGAACTCTCGGTCGTACACGGATGCAAGCGTGCACATGTCTAGCAATAGTAATGACCTGAAGCCCGACTCTGATTGCCGCGGAACTGACAATGGCAGGAATAGTAAGAAGCATGATAGGGTCTTCACTTGAGCGAGCAGCCGACAGCCTCCATCAGTCATCGGCGGGCATACGTATTGTCGAGTGCTGCCTGGCGACACTTCATGTGTTCGACTTCTTCGGCCAGACTTCCACTCTATATCGTCGCGGAGTACCCTCGTTCGGGGGGAACCTGGTTCGGTCAATTGCTATCTGAGAGCTTATCTATCCCGTTTCCCCGCCAGGCTGTTCCGCGGTATGAATCCTGTGTTATGCATGGCCACTATCTCTACTCTCCTCGGTTCAAGAATACGACCTGTATTGTCAGAGATGGACGCGACGTGATGATCTCGCTCTACTATCAGCTTCTCTTCGTCAATGATCGAAACGACCCGAAGCGGATTGCAATACTGCGTCAGCATCTCGGCTATTCCGATTTTGCTGATATTCGCACCAATCTCCCTCGCTTTATCGTGTGGCTATTTGAAACAGAGAGCGGAAGGTTAAGCCCCTATCGCTTTACGTGGTCCCGTTGGGTCGAGAACTGGCACGGTCACTGGCAAGTGTTAGTCCGTTATGAAGATTTACTTAGTGACACGCGCTCCGAATTGGCGCGAGCGCTCCATGCTCTTGGGGCCAGCGTTCCTGAAGCCAATGTGAGGCAGGCGGTCGAGAAATATGACTTTCACGCCCTGACGGGGCGACGCCCAGGCCAGTCGGACACATCGAGTTTTACCAGGAACGGTGTCGCGGGTACATGGCGAGATACATTCAGCGATGAAGCCAAACAAGTATTCGCAACTCTCGCTGGGGATCAGCTAGTGCTATTGGGATATGAAGCCGATAATTGCTGGGCAGAACATAGGGGGGACTGATCTACCTCGGACGAAACCAGCCCGGAGACATTGCGAGGGGGGCTCCTCGCATGACTCGCCTCGCGATGGAGACTCCTCATGAGCTGGTGTTAGCCGGCAACGGCCAAATACGACCCTCAACGCCCATGACGACACGTCGGGCCGCGAGGATAAAGGTTCAAGGAGCCGCGCGGTCGCACCACCTGGATCAGTCTGAACACCGCTCAGTCCAGTAACGCGCACCGGTAGAACCGGTTGCGCGTTGGTCACATCAGAACGTACTTGGACAGCGGGGTCCACCAGATGGGTAGGACTCGCGCGTATCCTGGGGAATCTGCTGACGGTACGCAGCCGGGCGAGAAAGTGGGATCAGTCCGTCGGAGCTTCCCACACTACGGCGTAGCGGGCGCGGCTGGTTGGCCCCCCTAGCCAGAGCTGGCACGTGTCCTATCGGAGGTTCGGGCTCACGAGAGGGATGCTCGCACATAGAGAGGCGCGCTACAGTGGCGAACCATGCTGATATCGAACGGGATTCGCTCCTTGCCCGCCAGACTGAGAACACGAGGTAGGGAGACGATGGTGCCGCCATGCTCATGACCTCGAGACGGCGCTTGCGGGTTGCTGCCGGCGTGCTCGAGACCGGCAACGTCCTATTTCTGAAGCTTCTACTACGCGATCGCCAAGCGGCGCGTATCTATCCCGGTCGAGTCTACAGGGACTACTTGTCATTGGCGAAGAAGGATCATTGGACCAGTCAGAGCATCTTCGACTTCCTTCCGGAGCTCGCGACTTCACCGACTCCGCGGATCACACTCGAACATGTTCAGGGTGAAGGCATCACGACGTCTGTCGCGGAGTTGGCGTTGATGGCGCTCGTCACTAGGGCTCTGAACCCTAGGAGAGTCTTCGAGATCGGTACTTTCCGCGGTAGGACAGCTCTGAATTTCGCGCTCAATTCACCAGATGACTGCATCGTGTACACACTCGACCTTCCTCCGCTGACTGCTTCTGATCACCTCGGAGTGGCCGACCAGAAGATTGCTGCTATGCGGAAACCCGGGGTTGATTTCGAGGGTTCCGATGTCGAGCGCAAGGTCATTCAACTGCTCGGTGACAGCTGCACGTTCGACTTCTCCAGCTACCTTGGTCAAATGGATCTTGTGTTCGTCGATGGGGGGCACACGTACGAGCTGGCGGCCAATGACACGCGCTCGGCGCTTCAGATGTGCCGACCGGGTGGCGTAATCCTTTGGCATGACTTCGCCAATTATGGCGACTATCACGACGTCACGCGTGCGGTCCTCGATAACATTCCCGATGGCATGGTCGTGGGGCTCGAGAATACTGAGCTAGCAGCGTATCGGGCGCCGGGGTGAGACCGTCACCACTCCGCCCGTCGGTTGCAGGTCAGTCGTTGGTCCGTACCACGAGGCGCAGCTTTCCAGCCTGTGTGCGCGGTACTGAGTCCACCAGCACGATGTCAACCTCGGTAGCGTGTCCAATTCGCGCGGTCAACTCCGCTCTGAGGCGTACTTCGTCCTCGACATCCCATGTAGGCTGTGGCGCGACAAGCAGGCGGAGCTTGTCCTGCGAGATCTGCTGGATTTGAGCTTCGCGGATCGAGGTCAGGTCCTTGAACACATGGTCGAGCCGACCGAGAACCCGCCCTCCGGGTAGCCGCAGATAATCCTCGACACGGCCGTCGATGTCCTTGACAACTCGCCCCCAGCCCCCACAACTACACCGAGCCTCCATCGGGAACTCCGTTGTGTCCGACGTGGCGTAGCGCAAGAAGATGGTGGCCTCGTTGGTCACACAAGTCCCCACTATCTCAGCGACGCCGGGATCGGCCTGCGTCGGGACGAACTCGACGAGGCTGAAGTCCTCGTCGACGTGAAGCCGCTTGTCCGCACACTCCGAAATGTTTGCGACTGCTTCACTTGCACCGTAGTGCTGGTGAGGCTCGACGCCGAAAGCCGTCAGCATTTTCTCGCGCTGTGCCGGGAGCAATGATTCGGCTCCGACGGTGAGGTACCTCAGTGGGAAACGCAGCTCCTGACCGGTGTCGACTAGGTAGCTCGCCAACAGCGCCAGCAGCGACGGATACCCGTGGATCCAGGGAGGCCGGAATCGTCGCAACTCCTCGACGTACGCCCCGAGAGTGTCAGGTGCCATGTGGTAGGAGCTGAAGAGCAATTGTCTCTCGGCGTAGTTGTGCCGCCAGTACGGTGGCCGTTCCTGCCCGACAGGCACGATCGCGCGGCCACCGAAATATCCGCACCTCATCCGCCTGTCGATACCCAGCCGCTTGCGATAGCGCCACCAGATCGCCCACTGCTCCTGAGCGGCGTCACTCGTTGTCAGGAAGCAAAGGCCGGCCCCCGTCGTACCACTCGTGTGCACCATCTTGGTGTGCGGGGGCTTGCGCTCGGGGCGGAACTCATCGGGATGCGCCTGCACCTCCAGCTTGGTGAGGATTGGCAGATTGCCCAATCCTGTCGGCGTGGCAAAGTCGTGCCAATCACCCCCCAGAGAGGCGAAGATTCGGCGGTAGTGCGGCGTCTCGGCCGCAAGGCGGAGGACGGTGCGCAGGCGGGCGTCTCGGTACGCGAGAACCTTCTCCTCCGGCCACGAAGCGCGTTCGACGGCCGCGGCAAGCCTCCGTCCGAAGCCACCGCCATAGCGCCCATGGTTCGTCCAGCCGCCGATGGCCGTGCACGCCACACTCTGTGTCCAAGCGGGTGCACGGTCATAAGAGCGCGGCATATCAGGCATCGGCCGACACCCCGTATTCCAACTCGATGTGGCCGCGCCACGCGAAGTGTGGGCGCGCCTGAAGAGTTGCTGCAACCTCGACATTGGCTAACGCGCCGGACCGTGCCGGATCGGCAGCGATGACCTGCACATCGCGCCAACCCCATTCGGACAGCGGATAGCTGCTGCAGCAGAACGCTTGACGTACGATCGGTATCTTCTCCGGGTCGAAGCCCATCAACACCGTCGCTGCGGCGTCGACCGAGGGCGGATTGGTCCCGAACAGGATGAAGCCGGCGGGTAGTGGATCTGGATTCATCGGGCCATTTCCCTGACCGGCGACGATGCCGTCTACGAGGACGAGGTGGCGGCGCCGGTGCTCGGGCTGTCCCGGCCGAAGAGATCCATCCAGCCTGCCGTAGGCGACGATCTTGTTCAGGTCCAAGCACGTTCTCCAAATCGTGTCGTTGCCCCACCAGTTCCCGCTCCGCACGACCTCCTCGGTGTCTCCGAACACCGGGTTCCCGGCGCGTCGTACGACCCGGAGGAGCCGGGTGCCGATCGGCGGCAAGCGGACCGCTAGCCGGCGGAGTACCCCCGCCCCCCAGCGTTCGATGCGGTGCCGGAGGCTCCCACCTGGGTGTTCGTCGCCCCCGGTGGAAGGTGTGCCATCCGTGTGGTGGGGCAGCCAATTCTTGTCTGCGTTGACGCCGATCAGATTCTTCATGCTCAGCGTCACGCCGGCCTTCTTGTGCGCCTTCAGCTTAGGAAGGCTGAACACAACGTCCGCCTGCATCGCGGAGCCCGAGACGAGGTATTGGTGGCGGCCGTCTCGATGACGGTCGTTCACGACCCTACTGTCGTAATCGGCCCCGTAATAGCGGCCCGAGCCTCCGTGCCCGACGAACTCGCTCGAGGCTCCGAGGTCGAACGCGATGGCGCCGCGCGGATCACCCGCGAGCCGGTGGCGCGCGACGATGACGCCCTTTTCGCTCACCCACTCCTCGTTCCGCAGGTCGATGAGCTCGAGTACCAGGCCGCGCGCACCGTAAAAGTCTCGGAGATGGTTGAGGCCGAGGACTTCGACGATCTTGGAGAACGACGAGTCCGTCTGCGGTGCGTCGGCTATCGCAACCCTGCCTGTCGGCCCGACAGCCGTGAATACGTAGTCGACGACTGCCCGAATAACCGAACCGTGCGTCATCACATAACGCCATCCATCGGGGTCGCGCGGATGCGCCTCCTTCACCAGATTGGGCTTGATGAGCACGAATTCACCCGTCGCCATGAGACTCCCGAGGGGATTCCAGCCTGGAGTCCCGAATCGCTCCTGGTCCAGGCCGGCATCCGCGAACGCCTGCCGGACCGCTCCGTACGCAGCGTTGCTCCCGTCGGCGGTGGTCTCGAACCGGTACTCGGGGTACGGGCTGCTCGGGTCAAAGGGAGGTTGATCGGGATACACGGTCTTGTCCGCCACCACGAGCACGACGTTTTGCGGGCCGATCACTCGCCTATGATCGCGGAAATTGGGGTGCCGTGTGAAGTCGAGTGGTAGTCGCGAATCGACGCGGGGACGGCTGAACGTGGATAAAGTATCCCAGCTCCAGCTTGGAGATAGAGTGCGGGCGATGTATGACGCTGCTGGGCGGATCTTGGGTCTCGTGTACGTACATGGGCATGATATCGCGGCACCTTGCTCCCTAGGAGGAGCCTGCTCCCGAAGACTAGCCGCTTGACCTCCGTCATGGCGAGCCCTGACACCCGATGAGTCCGAGAATCGCCATAAAGGTCAGGCAGGGACAGCGAGTATCCGGGGGTGGGCTGGCGCTTCTCGCCAACATGAACGAGCTCGAGGTCGAGCGACGGGAGATGTTCAGCGATATTGCCGACCCGAAGGCGATCATTCTCATACTCCAAAATGTCGCATCCGCCGCAGAGATCAGACGACGCCGATACATCATCCTTCCTCAGAACGCCTGGCCGTGGACGCGAGACCGCACCTACAACTTCTACGAGTCTCGGCGAAAGGTAATGCTCCTCGCCGCGAGCGAGATCTCCATGCGCCTCGCGGCTGGAGAGCTGCGCGTCGGTGAAGCGATACCGCCGCGTTGCCATTCGGTCTCGGCAGTGGTGCCCAACGTTCTGGATCTAGGCTTCGAGAGGTCCCTCGATCGAGCCATTGCCACTGACGCAACGGCCGGCTCGGGTGCGATCGCCTGCGCCGGCACGATGGACTGCTACCGGAACGTCGAACGCCTGATCGAGGCGCATGCGGCCTACCGCGCGGCCGGGGGCACATTGAGGCTGGTCCTCGGCGGGACTGGGTTGCACGTCCCCGACCGCCCCCCGCCGGGCGTGAGCCTCCTCAATAGATTCCTCGACCGGAGTGAGCTCCTCGGGCTTGTCCTATCTGCCCCGGCGGTGATTTTCCCGTCGCTCGTCGAGGCGTCGCCCATCGGCGCGCTCGAAGGGCTGGAGTTGGGCAGGCGTGTCGCTTTGTCGGACATTCCTGGACACCGCGATGTCATGGGTCGTTCACGTCCCCGCGACGTGCTGTTCTTCGATCCTCGCTCCGTCGCAGCTATTACGGCCGCACTGCACGGTCTGGAATCGATGCCACAGACCTTCCCCGCCACCGGCCAAACGGACATCGCGAGGCGGAGTAAGTTACGGGAGCTCTGGCGAGACGAGATGGGGCAGGCCCTTGCAGGCCTGGCCCAGTAACGACACAGACGGTCGACGCAGGCAAGCGCCTCACCGATGGCCACCATCCCGGCGCGGTCGCGTACCGTTCGAGCCCTGCCGATGCACTGCGCGACAGAGCGATCGGCGCCCTCGGGGCTCTCGGCGCGCCGAGAGGAGGGCGTCACGGGGCCCCACCGCAGATTCAGCACCGACGTTGTGGCTGCCAACTTCGATTGTGAGGCGCTCGGCACGCTCGGGCGTGCTGATAACTGGAGCGGCCGGCGCGAGTATCTCCAGCACCTGCAGCTCGTGGCGGCGCCCTAGCGGAGTAAGCCACCGATCGTCGTGACGCGCATTGAAAAGGGCCCCTCGAGCCTGGCGACTTAGGTTCCATACCATCGAGGTCGCGTTGAGCGCATGAAACCTGAACGGCTGCTCGTCCACCAGCGAAAGAACATCGCGCTCGCGAGTTCTGACGCCTTGCAATCGGGACGGCGCGCCGACCACCCGCGAGCCGAAGGTCCCTCGAGGCTCACGGACGCGTCGGCGGCGCGTATCCAGCGCCTCGCGCCAAAGGACCCAGCCTGAGGTTCCGCTCCGGAGCGTACTGTCGCCGATCTCGATGGCGGCGCACAGCTAGGGCGCGCCGCGGTCGGGCCTTGACGAGCGTGACGGCTGCCAGGCACGACGTCGCCGTCCTTCCAGAACGAGGTAATCGTCCCTCGGACCGACACCACATGTTCCTTCCGCCTCTGGAGAACGCCGGCGCCCGGACCGACCGGTTCGAGACGGCGGAGCGAGAGGGAAGCGATTTCCACACTCGCACGAGGCACCATCCCGACACCGGCCAGAGGGCTTGCACAACCCGGCACACGGGGTTCCCGGATTCTCGAATCAAGACCGCGCTCGAGGTCCTCCTTTCACGGCGGATACCTGCGGGTTTCCATTCGAAGACCATTTGGCGTCCGCTCGCGTATCGACACGCTAGAGGAAGGACGCCGACGTTGGGCGGCGACGCTTGCACAGGACTACCGGACGGTTGGCATCGAACCCTGCCATGTGGCGGTATGCCACAGCCGGTCTAGGATCGAACACGTGAGCCTCGCGCCCTCTCCCCTTGGGTGGCGGACTGCCGACAGCAGATCGCCTCAGTGCGACCCTCCTCCTCCATCTTGATGACTATCCGGTGTCGACAATCCATCGGTGCGCTTCAATGAGCGCGTCATCCGTAACGCCAGAGGAACGGCATCGATGAATGTCAATGACATGCCGCTGAGTGTGACGGTGGACGACAGTGAAATCGCCCAGGAGCCTGCAACTCTCTCCCGTCGCGCCAGCATGTCGTCGCGCTTGGCGTCGAGTCCGGTGACGCGGCGCGGTATTTGGATCGCCGGTGACGAGGGCATATCAAGTCTGACGAATTTCGGGCTGAGCATCCTTGTCTTGCGGTCCGTGTCCACTGCCGACTTCGGTGCATTCACGATCACATATACGGCATACGCCTTTGCTTTGAATATCTGTAGAGGCCTGGTGGGCGAGCCCCAGCTCGTTCGACACAGCCACGTCGAGATGGACGAATGGCGCGAGACAACGAAGCAGGCAGTTGGGACAGCCCTTGTTCTCGGCGTCGTAGGGGCGGCACTACTTCTCGGCGTGGTGCCGATCCTCTCCGCGATTGGCGGCGAGTTGTCGGTCACCGCCGGGACCCTCCTTCCTCTCGCGATTCTCCTGCCCGCCCTGCTGGTCCAGGACGCGTGGCGGTACGCCTTCTTCGCCATTGGCAAACCTTCTCGTGCCTTCTTCAACGACCTCGTCTGGGGCATCTCTCAGGCCGGATTACTCTTCTTAGTGTTCCACGACGGCGATAGAACAGCCGCAGCCTTGCTGGTCGCATGGGGCGGAGCCGCAGCCTTGGCTGCTGTCTTTGGACTCTTCCAGGCTGCGATGCTGCCGAGACCGCTACGCGCCTGGGCGTGGCTGGTGCGTCACAAAGACCTCGGCCCTCGCTTTGCGGCGGAGTTCATCGTGGATCGCGGCTCCTCTCAGCTGATGCTCTTCTTCGTCGCTGGCATCTCCGGGTTCGCGGCCGTGGGACTCATCAGTGCCGCTCGCGTCGCCCTCGGACCGATCAACTTCCTGTTCGCGGGTACTACGGGATTCGGTATACCAGAAGGGATCCGTATCTGGCGGAGCCGCCCGGAAAGGCTGGGGCCGTTCGCGTGGGCGCTTGGCATCACTCTCACCTTGCTAGCGGTCGCTTGTGGCACCGTTCTCTACTTCATGCCTCTTAACTTCGGCACGGAACTCTTCGGGAGGACTTGGCGTGAAGCTCATGGTCTGATTCCATTCGTGACGGCCTGGGTCGCAGCAGTTGGGCTCATACAAGGCGCCCGCGTCGGTCTTCGAGTTCATGCGGCCGCGCGCCAGACTTTGGCGGTCAAGACTGCCTTTGGGCTGAGCGTGCTCGGCACGTGCACGCTGGGGGCGGTTCTCGACGGCGCTCGGGGAGCGTCGGCGGCGCTGGCACTCGTCTCATGGTGCGCTGCTCTGGCCTGGTGGTGGCAGTTTCGCAGCGTGAATCGACTCCGACTAGGGCAAATTTTCTCACCGGGAAGTCCCAAGAGCGATATGGAGATGGGACATCTGCCAGAGAAGTCCGAACAGAGCAGGCGTCATGGCCGAGCCGTGCATCGACGGTCACGCTCGAAGCGGAGTCGCCGGCACTCAAATGGCTAAGGACGCGGGCGGCGCGCGCAGCATCGGCATTGTTCTCCTTATGATTTCGCCCCGCCGCGTCCACAGCCATCGGCACGAGGTCACCAGATCAACTGGTCCTGCAGACTGCTGCCAGAGGAGCCTCGCCTCAATCGGAGGAGTCCGTACATGCCACAACTTGGGGTGCACAACGACACGCTGACCCAACCTACCGGGACCTAGCGGACCGTCCTCTGGAGGAGCGGCAATTCACAACCTCAGACCATTCCGGGCCTTGGCACAATCGCAGAAGGTCCGATGCTTCCGTCCACGCTGATAACGCCTGTATCCGACTGGAAGTAGAGGAAGCCAAGGTAGATACCGCTCCTCCCTGTCGACGACAGGAGAGGTGGAGGCGGTACCCCCGATGAACAAGTCGTACGCGGTTCAACGACATGCGCCAGGAATCGGCTCGCGCATGACAGGGAACCGCGGGACCGAGCCGCGGTTATGGGAGCGGCAGGTATCCATGACGACCGCCGTCGAGCCCCTCGACCGCTGCCTGGTCTCGGCGATCGTCTGCGCCGTCCCCGTACAGCAAGCTTCAGGTGCGCCACGGCGTGCTCGTCGAGTTCTGAGTGACAGTCCGGGCCTGGCGTGACGCCGTGCGCGCCCTCGCTCCTCGACGATCGCAGACGTGTCGACTAGAGTTCCTCAAGCCGGAAGGAGTCTCGGGATGACCGACGCTACAAGCGAGGCCTGGAATATCCCCAATATCCAGCGCCATGGCAATCAGGCAACAGGAGTGGCGAGACCGGGCGTGGCGCCAGAGCGGAGAGTGCACCCCCCTTCGTCACGCATTCCCATCATACAGCGTCGATCTGAGTCGGCCCTCTATCGCCCTGTTGCGCTTGTAGCGATATGTACCTTCGGACCCTACCTGTCATCAAGTATTGGCATTCGCACCGAACAGGTAGCGCTGTTCGGTCTACTTGCACTAGCTATCCCGGCGTTACTGTGGAGAACGAGATACTCGGCTCCAACCATAGCCGCCTTGCTCTGCCTTGTGACCGTCTATGCGGTGGGAGTCATGTCGTGGGCCATGCCAATTCCAATCGCCGACACCGCTTTTGCCCGGGCACCCGTCCTGGCCGGCCTGGTCAATAATTTCGTCCCAATAGCGGCTATCCTGTTAACCGCGTACTGGCTATCTACTGGACTGACACGGGTATCGGTGTTCCGAGTCATCGCACGCGTGTTCGTCTGGGCGATGGTTGCTAACTCAGTGGTCGCATTCGTTTCTGTCAAAGTGAATATGACGGGGATTCTGCATCATTTCTGGCAGGCCACGAGTAGTGTTGATTACTCGAATTCTGTGGCAGTTCGAGCTGCGGTTCAGGGTCGCTTTTCGGGCATTTTCGATCAGCCAACACAGGCAGGAATCATGTACAGCCTGGCCCTATTTTTCGCTATCTACCTGGCAGATGGGTGGAGCGGGGAGACACCCCGGCGCTTTGCAGTGATTGGGCCAGTACTACTTGTCGGAGGCCTTCTGACGGTCTCGAAAGTCTTCATTCTTTTGGGTGTTCCGTTGTCCGTCTTGCTACTGTTGCGCCGCTCCAGGCCGCGCGGGCCTAAGTTGTACGCAACGATCGGAGTGCCAACGGTCGGCCTAACTCTCTACCTGACGGGACAGTTGGCTGGGATGCAGGCCATTCACAAAATTGGTGCCCTGATTCACCCGCAAGGTGGCGAGGGGGTGATCAACTTATACAGCGGTGGCCGTCTAGGATCAGGTGGCACGCTCGGAAGTGCGTTCCACCTCGTAGCTACGGAGTCGCCGATCAGCGGATTTGGACTTGGAGGCCTCGTGAGTGTTCCTCTCGATAGTATGTGGCTCGCTGCGGCTGTTACGGCGGGATACATTGGGATTGTATTGTGGGTTGCCGTGACATTGCTGCTAGTGGTTCGGTATCTCCAACTTCGGCACGCCGATCCCACCCGAGGGCTTATGTTCAGTATCGTCGCGCTTATTATTGGGTCGAGTCTTGGGTTCCCGGTTCTGATTGGAAATCGCATAAGTACGCTGCTCTGGATTGTGTTGACGGTGCTGTTGCTCTCCGACCAGCCGTGGGAAGGTCATTCTCGTATGTCGACCGTCAGATTGTAAGTCGCCGCGCCTGCCAGGGCCGATGTTGACTTGTTTGTTGCATTCAACGGTCTTGCCATGCCTGGCACCAAACCGAGCCACTAGCCGCTAGCCCGGCGTGGGAGCTGGGTTCATGACCTGATGTTCGCCGTCGTTTGACGTCCGGGGGCATCTTGCGGAGCAGCGGGCTATGCGAACCGTGAACGAGTCGCAGGTCGTCGTCGCGTTCTTGGGTGCGGCTTTGATCGAGTGGCACCGTCGACTCGTAGCCAAGCACTCATCGGATAAGTCAAAAGAGCTGGCCGTCTTCAGTGGTCTCGGTGCGCAGGTTCGGAGGAACTGGAAACTTGCGTTTCACGCAATCTTCGCCGATCACCGGCAGGGCAGATCCGCCGCCGAGGAGCGGGCGTTCTCGGAAGGGCCACCTGGTTCGGTCATTGTATTTAATCCGATTCACGCGAACCCACCTGGGGACCCCGACGAAGAGCAACAGGATTCCCAATATCAGGAGGAGCCGAGGCCCGGTACGGGCGAGGTATGTGAACGAGCCAACCCAGAATAGGTCCGTTAGGCCTGCAGCCGCAGTGATCGCGGCGACTCTTCTTATTAGTCCTCTCCGGTCGAGCGGGGCCTCGACACTGCGAGCCAAGATGTCGTCGAGCCAGCGGACGAACAGGCCCAACGGCGCAATCATAACAAGGAGTCCGATGTTTCCGAAATCGTAGTACCACTCTCCGGCCGATAGCGCTGCTAGGCTCCCATGAACGCTCTCTAGATTTGGTGAGAAAATCTCGGTCAGGACCGCACCGAAGCCAACGGGCTTGGAGGGCCAAATGCTGCGCGGGACGAGGAAGACGGCAGTAGTCGC
>Ga0182024_10005412_pt1 | contig 28659 bp, 28 predicted proteins | sample P32metaG_FD_120480 | JGI IMG/M metagenome (GOLD analysis project Ga0182024, IMG submission 120480) | Permafrost microbial communities from Stordalen Mire, Sweden - P3-2 metaG (Illumina Assembly) | ecosystem: Environmental > Terrestrial > Soil > Wetlands > Permafrost | place: Sweden: Stordalen...
AATCTCATTAGCCGAGTCGTGCACCGGAGGACTCTTAAGCAAGCGCCTTACCGATGTTGCCGGCAGCTCAAAGTATGTAGAGCTCAATTTTGTTACCTACTCCAACGATGCCAAAGAAAGAACGCTCGGTGTCAGTGCAACGACTCTTGCCAATCACGGGGCGGTTAGCCCGCAGTGCGCGCAAGAGATGGCTGAAGGTGTACGCAAACTGACCCATGCCGATCTTGGATTGTCCGTTACGGGCATCGCCGGACCTGATGGTGGCACGGTGGAAAAACCGGTCGGGCTGATCTTTCTGGGACTGGCGGCAGAGGGCTATTATGCGGCACGCCAACTGCTCATCCCTTCAACTTTGTCGCGCAGCGATATTCGTTTTCGCACCGCCAGTGAGGCACTGAATATGGTGCGGCTCTACCTGCTCGATCCGGCGATTTTGGCAACCTCATTGAAAACCGCCGTAAAATCGACCCGCGAACAAAATACTTAGGGTTGCAGTTTTGGGAAATTTGGGCAAATATTGAGCATGTCGAGCAGCTGCCGGTCCGACGATATTTGCAGGAAAACCGAGCGGTCCTAGCTCCTGTGAGAACCTTCGGCAATGGAGCGCAAAACCTGGCGTCAAAAAAATCGGGATGTCAACAAGGGCAGATCGTCTGACCACTCAGGACTAATATGTTTAATCGAAAGATAAATGAAGTGCGAAGCAAGATGGGAGCAAACCTCAATGAGGCTGAGGCTCTCGATCTCGTCAACAATGCCAACAAAGCCGGCGTCAAAAACCCCTTTGCGGCCAATATTCCCATCATCGAGCACGAGTTGACCGACGACGAAGTCGACCACAAAGCATTTTTCGACTTTCAGACGCCGACTTACAATTTTCGCTATATGCTGCGCTCCTTTCGCCGGGAATTAACGCGGGCCAGGCGATACAAGCGCTCTTTGTCGGTATGCATCGTCATCATCGACGGTCTCATGGAAATTCTCAATCAATACGGGCATATGGCCCTCGAAGCTTCGATTATGGAATCGGCTGCCACTTTGATTCGCTGCTGCCGCTCTGATGTGGACATGGTCGGTCGCTACGGCGAAGATCGCTTTATGTTGATTTTGCCGGAAACGCCCGGAACCGGTGCAGCCGTTCTGGCCGAGCGTATTCGCAAGAAGTTCACCCAGATCGAGATTCCGCATCAATGGTACAAACTGAAATTTACTGCCAGCATCGGCATCTCCTACTACCCCGGACACGGCGGCGATGTGGAAGAGCTGATTGCTCAGTCGGATCTGGCTGCAGAAGTGGTGCAAGAGCGCGGCGGCAACGGCGTTTGCTATGCGCCAGAAACCCCGGATGAGCCCGCGGTTTAGTGCGCACGCTCCTCGTCAGCGCCGTCATCCTGGGAGCGCCAACCTGGGAGCGCCGCCATCCTGGCGGCATCTGGCAGTGTCGCGCCCTAGAAGCCGGCTGGAAGCCGGCGCTCCCAGGGAGCCCTCCAAATCATAAAATCAGCATGGCATCGCCGTAACTGAAGAAGCGGTAGCGCTGCGCAATCGCTTCTTCGTACGCTTGCATGATCGGTTTGTGTCCGGCGAAGGCAGCCACCAGCACAAGCAGACTCGATTGGCTGAGATGGAAGTTAGTCACCAATCCATCCACGATTTGAAACTTGAATCCTGGCTTGACGAACAGTGATGTCGAACCGCTGGTCACAGCAGTGACCCTACCGGCGGTGGCGGCGGATTCCAGCGCCCGGACGCAGGTCGTGCCAACTGCGATCACTCGTCTGCCTTCATTCTTGGCGGCGTTGATGGATTGGGCGGTTGCCTCAGTAATCGCAAATGCTTCTGATTCAAGCGTGTGTTTCTCGAGGCTGTCGGAAATCGGCTTGAATGTTCCCGGGCCGACGTGCAGCGTCAGTTGCTCGATCTCTATACCTTTATCTTTCAGCTGCCCGAGCGTTTCTGCCGAAAAATGCAGTCCTGCCGTTGGTGCCGCTACCGCACCAGCATTGGTGGCATATACCGTTTGATAGCGATCCAGGTCATGCTCCCGCTCGCTCGCGTTTTCTCGGTGAATATAGGGAGGCAGAGGCGCTTGTCCGATCTGGCTGAGCAAATCGAATACTTTATCTTTCGTTCCCAGATCAACGTACAGCCGCTTGAATCCGTCGGGCCCGGTAAACAAATCTACGACCTTAATTGAGTGGCCGGCGGCCGTTTCAGCCAGAAGCTCCTCGCCCGGTTTGATGCGTTTGATCGGCGTCACCATCGCTTCCCAGACGGCCGCATTGGCGGCGCTCGGCTTGATCAACAGTAGCTTGATCTGTCCACCTGTCTTGCGCCGAGCCAGGACGCGAGCGGGAATGACTTTCGTATTATTTACAACAAGCAGATCGCCGGCGCGCAGAACGTCTACAATGTTCTCGAAGCGCAAGTGCTTTGTCGCTCCGCTTTCGCGGTGCAAGCAAAGCAGGCGGGACTGATGGCGAACAGGCGTCGGCTCTTGGGCAATCAGTTCAGTCGGCAAATCATATGCAAAATCTTCAAGACAAAACTGCTGCGCTTGATTTTGTCCATCTGTTTCTTCTTCGATCATCGTTTGTGTGAATGTAATGAATGCCGATGCTGCTAAAGCTATAATCGTTAAATCGGCTCTGGAACTGGGGTTCCATCGAGCGGTCATTGCTTCGCTGAAACCGATGCAATCAGAAAGAGAGCATTTCGAGCAGTGGTTGTCTCAGGGATTTGCAGCGGGCATGGACTACTTGAAGCGCAACCCACATTTTAGAACATCGCCGCAACTGCTGTTTCCGCAGAGCCGTTGCGCCGTGATCGTCTCTGCCAGCTATTATACTCGGGAGCCGGAAACACCTGTCGCGACGCCGTTTGGACGTGTGGCTCGTTATGCCGTCGGTCTGGACTATCACGCCGTGTTGCGCGCCAGGCTGCGGCAGTTGAGAACTCGCATTGAGAACGCGCTGGGCTACCCGATATTCGCCAAAGCCTGCACTGACGACGTGGCACTTTATGAGCAAGCGTTCGCGGCTCGCCACGGACTCGGTTTTGCTGGAAAAAATACGATGATCATCGGACCGAAATTGTCCGGTTCTTATTATTTCGTGGCCGAGCTGTTTATCGATCTAGAACTTGAGCCCGACGAGCCTTATGCAGGAACTTGCGGGCAGTGTTTTCGTTGCGGCGATCGATGTCCCACCGGAGCAATAGTTTCACCCAATGTGCTTGACGCCGGCCGATGCATTTCCTACCTGACGATCGAAAACAAAGAGGGCATTCCACCAGAGCTGCGGCGAAGTATAGGTGAGTGGGTGTTCGGTTGTGATGTCTGCCAGGAGGTCTGTCCCTACAATCAACGACCACCTGAGGCGGTATGGGAAGAGTTCCAGCCTGAGAAAGGGGCTGGACACTATCTTGACCTGCTCTCGCTGTTGAAGATCAAAACCGAATCCGAGTTTAGTGCACGTTTCGGTCACACCGCTTTGCGACGTCCCAAGCGGCGTGGAATGCTGCGCAATGCCCTGGTAGTTTTGGGTAATCATCTTGCTGGTGTCACCAAATATGCGCTGGCGGAGCAAGAAGAGAGCACAGTTTTGCAAGCGATAGAAACTTTCGTTGATCATGAGCCAGATGCGATGTTGCGAGAGCATGCGGCATGGGCGGTCGAACAGTGCCAGCAAAGTGAAGCCAAGCGTATTTTTCGCCGCATCAATAGTGATCGTAATTTGCATCAGGCAGATTTCACCGCATGAATAGCGCAGGTCGGTGTCTACTTACAGCAACATTTTCAAAAGGTTTTTGCGCTGATTGATAAACCACCCGATGAATGGTGTAGAATCACCCGATCGGGTGATCTCATCAATGGCGGCGAATGAAAAGATGAAGACGGTGGCACGAAGCAAGAGAGATCTGGCGATGCACGATCAGCTAGTCATGGCATTATCAATGATTCTGCGGGACCGACGTGAATTGCTGGATATCTCCCAGAGTGATCTAGCCAGACGCAGTGGGTTGCATAGATCCTATATTGGCGATCTTGAGCGGGGCTCGCGCAACATATCAGTGCGCAACCTGAGCCGACTTGCAGTCGCAATGGGTTTGCAGCCTTCCAGATTGCTTTCTCTTGCCGAGAAAAAATTGGTCAAAGACGGACCAATCAAAAAGAAACGCAAGACAGCGGCCTCCACCCAAAAGCGCACGACAGCCCGCCGCGCTTAAATTCGCAAATTTGCCATTTGAATGTCCAGGTCAGCGAAGCAAGAGCGGCGAGGAGCCGGTCGCAGCGAGCAGGGGCAGAGCGGAGGGACGAAGGCGACGGAGCGAATAAATAAATTCGGCTGAGGTTCAGCAGCCAGGAGCGGTCGGTTGAAGTGCCAGCCGGCTTGATCTGCTGCATTAAACAGTCGGAGGATTAAATCAGTCCGCGTTTCAGCGCTTTAACGGCAGCTTGCGTTCGATCGTTGACGACCAGCTTTTTCATGATATGGCGGATGTGGCTCTTAACCGTCTCTGCGCTAATCCCGAGCCGTTCGGCGATTTTCTGGTTGGAAAGTCCCTGAGAAACAAGCGATAGAACTTCCAGTTCGCGCGGCGACAACGAGTCATTCTCTTGCACGGCGGCCTTGTCGTGCGACTCGGCGCCACCAAGAATGGCGATCGTCTCCAGGAGCGCCTTTACTACCTTTCTGGCTATGGATGAACAGAGCCAGAATTCGCCGGAGGCGACGCCGGTGATTGCAGAATATATTCGTTCGAACTCTGCTTCTCTCAAGCAGTACCCATCGGCTTCAGCAGACAGCGCTGCAAATACTCCGCACTCATCGTCGTCTGTCAGCATAAGAATTCTTGCTGATGAGCACGCCCGTCGCACCGCGCTTGGTGCTCCCAGGTCGTCGACGGTGGAGCGCAGGTCCATGATTACGACGTCAGGTTGATGATTGTGTGCCATGCGCGCAGCTTCGGAACCAGCTCCAACCTCACCGACAAGATCCAGGTCCGGCTTTCTGCGGATCGAGGCTGCCAGTCCGGCTCGGACCACAGCCTGGTCTTGCACAACGAGGAGTTTAATCGGGCTACCCATTAGGCTGCTTTCCTTGGATACAGGTTAATCACTGGCGGAAAACGGCAACTCTTGCGCGACATTGCCAGGAGTGTATTGTCCGCGATAAATTCACCACAGGCAAGAACTTATGCACATGTTGAATTTTCGTGTCCGGCTTTTAAACGTGTCAGCCGCAATTCCAGAGCGCTTCTGGAACTCAGCTATTGTGTTTGTGACTGAGAACGCTGCCCCTCAACAGCGTTCTAACTAAAATAGAACAGCGTGCGACAAAAGTGAAGATTGTGGACGGAAGGCTACCAAGCTACTTCTACTTTAGTGCAAAGTTCGCTGCTTGTGTTGTTTCGTCCAAGCTACGCGTCAACTGACAATTTTCCACCCAGAAGTTTGTCGAAACTCGCTTTGCGCGTACTAGACGGTCGATGTTGGATGCGCTTACCAAATCCACTGCGGTACGTTCGCTGATCAAATCACGCGGTATCTTTCAGCATACCGCGGTATGCCGCCGTGCAGAAACATTGGCAGACCCGCAAGGGCATGCGGTCCGATTCGGAGCCACGCCGGTCTACTGCGGACGAACTAGTCGTTGGCTGGGTCTTTCTTTTGTTTGTTGATCAACTCGGTCAGTGAATCGATGATCACCTGATCGCTTTTGTGCTGCCAGTCTAATGCGGTGAATAAATCCTGTCGCGACATTATTCCCTTGGAAACGACAAGCTCGCCAAACGGCATACCGCTCGTTTCCTGCTCTTTCACCAGCTCCTCAAGTTGACTGAGGGTGATTTTGCCGTGCTTCAGCAGGATTTCGCCAAGCTTCTCCGGACGCGTGAGCAGTTCCCACTTGTCCTCGTCTGTGATTGGCTGTCTTTTCAGTTCATCCATGTCAGTAGTTCCGTGTTCCTGCCGCTTGTGCTCTCAATAATACCTCTGCTAATTATGCCCTCAGCCAGGCAAATATTGCCAACACCTAAGGGAAACGTAAGACTGAGGCTGATGGCAAGCGGCATCACACTTTATGCCAGGCTAGGCTGCTTGCTCCTGCTTCTCTGCTTGATCTCTCGCCAGAGCACCAACAGGCAGCTGGCGTTAAAGATTGATGAGTAAGTGCCGGAAATGATGCCGATCAACATCGCCAGCACGAAGTCTCGCGTCGTCGTCCCTCCGAGCACGTAAAGGGCTGTCAAAGTGATGATCACTGTCAATGACGTATAGATTGAACGCGCCAGTGTTTGATTGACGCTGTCGTTGGCTATGTCGCCGAACGTCTTTTTACGTTCTTGACCAGTGGCTGGATCGATCACTTTGCTGCCGACGTACTTGGCATTCTCGCGAATTCTGTCGAATACAACAATAGTGTCGTGCACTGAAAATCCGATTACGGTCAAAATGGCGCTGATAAATAAACTGTCAATTTCTGTTCCGAGGAACAAGCCAAAGAGCGCAAAAATGCCGCACAAGGCCAATACGTCATGGAACAGTGCCACAATTGCGCAAACGGCATAGTCAGGCATGAAACGCCAGGAGATGTAGCAAACCATCGCGCCAAACGTGATGAATAGTGCGAGCAATCCGTTTTGCAGAAGCTCCGGACCAATGGTGCCGCTCACCTTATCGACTGAAAGCGTCTTAAAGGGACCGAGCTCTTTCGTCAAATCTGCGTCGATTTTGCGCTTTAAACTTTCATCGTCAAGTGCTTTGGTGCGCATGACGATTACTTCGTTGTTTGAGATGAATGCTTGTTGAACCTGTGATCCCGGCAGTCCGTCGCGGTCGAGAATGACACGCACCTGATCTAGATTTGGTTGTTTTTCGAACTGATATTGCAATATCGATCCGCCGGTGAAATCAATTCCTGGTTTGAGCGGAGCGCCGAATTTGATACAGCACATGACGATGCCGATTAAGCCTGGGATCAGGATAGCCAGCGAAATGCCGAACCAGATCGAGCGATATTTGATCAGATCGATATGGACTTTTTTCACTTTAGACCGCCTCCTTTTTCTTCACCGCGCTTTTTTTTTCAAACTTATGTCCGAAGAGTCCAAGCTGTTTCGGCACCAGATGCAGCAACACGCGAGTGGCGCTGATGGCGGTGAACATCGAGACGATCACACCAATTCCCAGAGTGACTGCAAATCCTTTGACGATCGAAGTGCCAAATAAGATCAGAACCCCGCAGGCGATCAAGCTGTTGACGTTGCTGTCGAGAATCGATGAAAATGCCCTCTTCCAGCCATTCTCAACAGCACCCCAGAGACTCTTGCCTGAGTTCAGTTCTTCTTTTGTTCGTTCGAAAATCAATATGTTCGCATCAACAGCCATACCGATCGAGAGGATGAAACCCGCTATTCCAGCCAGTGTTAGAGTAACCGGCATGACTTTGAAAATCGCCAGTGTCGCCAGTGAATAAAGAATCAAGGCGATATCGGCGACCAATCCAGGCACACCATAAATGACCAGCATGAAGAGCATCACCAGACAGATGCCGACGGCACCTGCCACCAGACTTTTTTGAATCGAATCTTGTCCCAGAGTAGCGCCGACGGTGCGCTCTTCCAGGATTTTGATCGGAACGGGCAGGGCACCGGCGTTCAACTTTACCGCCAGATCTACAGCCTGCTCCTTTGTGAAGCTTCCTTCTATCTCGCCGACACCGGCCAGGATCGGCTCTTTCACTCTGATGCCGCGATATTCTTCTATTGGAATCGGTCGCCCATCAGGACCGCGCTCGGTCGGCTGTCCATCGAGGAAGATACCGATCTGGCGGCCCACCATTTTTGTTGTCAGCTGGCCAAACTTCTTCGCTCCGTCCGGCTTAAACTCGAAACCGATATGCCAGACGCTGCCGCCAGCCATCGGCACGGCCTGCGCATGTTTAAATTCGGCGCCGGTCAAACCGACATCGTTCCAGACTGGCTTGCCATCGGGACCGACGTCGAGTTCCTTGAATTCGAGCAGCGCCGTCGTGCCGATGCGATCTTTTGCCTGTTGTGGATCTTTGATGCCCGGCAGCTCGACGATCATCCTGTCTGCGCCGGCGCGTTGCACGACTGTTTCAGATACGCCCAATGAATTGATGCGATTGTTGATTACAGTTTCTACGCCGTTCATCACCTCAGGTGTAATTTTGGGAACCATCGGTGACGGCAGCGCCTGCAACAGCAACTGACTGCCACCACGCAGATCGAGACCGAGTTTTAAATTGGTCAAGATCACATATTTTTCGGGTTGAACCTTGAAAGTCGGCGTCAGGCGTATGTCGTAACCGTTGCAGTACCCAAGGATTTGGATGTTGTTCGCCAACTGAGCCAGATCGTAGTTTTGCTTGAGAAGGTCTTCTCGTTCGTAAGCCGACATCTTGTCCCAGCCCTGGATCTTTTGCACACGATTTTGCACTTCCATGTTCAACTGATCCGGCGGCAGGCTCGCCAGGTGCTGCCATTGCGCCACCGTTGCAGTTGGCTCGATTTGAATCAGGTTGAGCAGCGACCAAATCAGAACGCCGATCACCGCGAACGGCTTCCAATCCCTAAAGAGCGGAGACTGCGGCTGCCACTTCTGCTGTTTTAATGCCATGCTTTATTGTGCTCAATTCAACGGTATTGGTTGTATTGGTTGGCTCAATGCGATTTCAAGGAGCTGAGCCGAGCGCACCCGCGCCAGATCAGATTCTAGCGCGCATGCAGAGACGGCGCCTTATCTCCATGCAATGTCTTAAGACCGAGCCGCAGCCAACTATCAGCCAAGCGGGATCATCAGATTGTGCACACTCGATCGCCACCTCTGGTCATCGCCAGTTCAAGCGCTTGAATCGAGCGCGAGAGCAGTTCATCGCTTTCACGCGCGTGGGCAGGGAATGCTGCCAGTCCCACAGACGCAGTCACTTTGAGGTTGTGCCAGTTGTGTGTGATCGATTGCGAGCCGATGCGCTGCCGGATCCGCTCTGCCACTATGGAAGCGCCTGAGGCGTTAGTTTCCGGAAAAATGATCGCAAATTCTTCTGCACTGTATCTTGCTGGAATATCAACGTCGCGAATGGCGCCGCGCAAGACATCGCCCATGATCTTCAGCACTGCGTCAGATGTGAGCGCGCCGTACTGACGGCTTATATCTTTGAATTCATCAATGGCGATCATGCATAGCGCCACCGGCCGTTTATAACGTTTCGCGCGTTTCAGTTCGTCCTTAATCTCTTTCAGGAAGGTGCGAGAGTTATATAGTTCCGTCAATGTGTCGAGAAGCGCGAGCCGCTCAATTTCTTCGCCCTTGCTCGCTGCCATGCGCGACTCAGTGTTGGTCAAAAGCGAGCGCTGCTCTAGCTCTTTTACGCGCTCGATCACCTGGCTGTCCATGTAAGCCTTGCTGCCCGCGGCTTGAGCGCGCGGAGAGTTATCGAGCACCCTGCAAAACATGCAGGTTCTGCCGCTGCAGATATGGTCTTGCCGTCGTTCCATAAAAACCGAACCTATTCTTAAAGCAGAACGTACCAGTCCCTCAGCATCTTCTTGCCACGCAATAAGGGAGGGAAAACCCTCACACAGTATAGATGAATTGGTCATCCAGGCAACACTTGTCGCCATCAGTCGGTTTTCAGGTAGGGTTTTTGCCAACGGATACAGCCGCTGGATCGTTCAACCGATATCGGTTGAAATTCGAGCGGCGGTCCCGTTGAGATCCTCGAATCCAATGGCGCGGTTGCTCGGTTGCGAGAATGATTTCAGACCCTGACCGATGGACGGGCGTCAAGCCGGCTTCCAACAGTAACCGGCGACGCGTCGGTTAGCCGTTGACCAGTTGCCCTTTGCGCACGACGAATTCACCGTCTACGAGCAAATCGACCAGCTGGCTGGGTGCATGCAAGAGCAGATCGTACGGGTTGTCGGGAGCGAGCATGTCTGCAGTTTCGACGGCGAAAACGGCGATGTCCGCCAGTTTGCCCGGCTGCAGCGTGCCGATCAGCTGGTCCATCTCCAGCATGCGCGCCGCATCTACGGTCATCGCTGCCAGCATGTCGGCTGAGCTGACGGCGAATTTTGTGTCGAGCGCCCGGTGCAGGTTTAAAGCGAACTGAGCTTCTGAGACGATGCTCAAGTTGTCGCAGGAAGCGAGACTGTCCGTGCCCAGACCCACCTGAACGCCTGCTTGCAGCAGCTTGCCCAGCGGGGCATAGCCGTTGCGCAGCCGGGCATTGCTGCGCGGGCAGTGCACCACTTTGCTCTTGCATTCAGCCAGAAGCTCGATGTCCCGGTCGTCTATGTGGATGGCATGGGCCGCCAGCAAGTGATCGTCGAGCAAGCCGTAGTTCTTGAGGTGGCGCACCGGGCTCAATCCGCGCCCTTTCCATTTGACGCCTGATTCCAGATCGGGAATCTTGGTCGGATCTTTTGTCTCCCTGACGAAACCAAGGAAATTGTCGACCACTTCACTGCCGGACGCGATCCAGGCACATTCCTCACGCGATTCCGCCACGTGCGCCAGAAGCGGCAGGTCCTTTTCCTGTGCCCATGTCGATGCTTTCAGCCAGAGTGTGGGACACACCGTATATGGTGCATGCGGCGCCACCGTCAGCTTGATTTTGCCGGTGCCAAGCGCGATGCGCGTCTGCGCATCATCTTGATTGCGCAGCACGTCCATCTTGGCTAACCACTGCCCCCAAGCCAGGTTGGACTCTTCGTCCTTGAGCCCGAACAGTTCCAGCCCGACAAAAGCGCGTAGCCCGATCCGGGACAGGGCGCGCACCGACATGCCGGTGTATGAGCTGTCGACTACCATCGACGTTCCCGCCAAGGCCGTCTCTCGGGCTCCGTGCAGTGCCGATTGGCGCCATTGCTCCGTCGTCCACGAAGCCGCTTTGCCGACGATGCTGCGGATCCAAGTAAACAGTCCGGACTCAACATCGAAGGCCCGCAGCGAGGAGTAATCGAGGTGAGTGTGAAGATTTATCAGGCCCGGCAAAATGACGGCATCGCCGTAATCGTAGGTGTTGGCGTTGAGCTGGCTGACGTATTCGGGTGAGAATTTGCTCTCCAGCTGGTTCTGGAAGAGCACAGCCTTGATCTGCCGTCCTTCGACAACGACGCAGCCGTCTTTCAAGGGCGGTCCTGACATCGGCGCCACCCAGCGTGCGCACAAAAGGCGTTGATTCCCGGCCGATTGCATGTTTTCCTTCGAACCTTCAACCGATATCGGTTTAAAAGCGTGGGTCGTAACGGCCGGCAGCACGGCCTCACCCCCCCGAACGCCAGAATTGTGTGCTGTAATATTATGCATCGTCCAGACATGAGCTTTGTTTCCGGCCCAACTTTCTTTTATTCGCTCCGGTGGCTTCGTGCCTCGCCTCCTCCGCTTTGCCACCGCTCGGCTTCGACGGCTCCTCGCCGCCTCGCCTCACTGACAACTACGCCTCCGGAGGCAAGAACGATCTTTCCCTTTCTTCCCTTTGCCGGCAGAAACGGCGGCAAGGAGCCGGTTTTGAAAATTAGCATCGATGAATTGAAAGCGTTTCCGGGGCAGAAGCTCAATTTCCCCTTTAACGAAAACCTGGCCGGGCTCGACGCGGTCAAGCCGGTACTGGGTGACCTTTCTCTCATTTACAGCGTCTCCGGCATCCATTTGTCGGGTTGGGTTAAAACCCTCTTAAAACTGCATTGCGATCGCTGCTTACGTCCATATTTCCAGGCACTCAACGTCGAGATCGAGGAACGTTTCGTCATGCAGTCGCTCATGTATGAGGACAAAGAGACAAAGGACCGCGAGCCCAAAGAGCTGCACGGCAAAGACTTCGTCGAGACAGTGCCCGATGATGGGTTGCTTGACATCGGCGACGTCGTGTATCAAGCTGTAACGCTGGCAACGCCGTCGTACCGCCGGTGTGGCGACGAGTGCCCCGGTCCGCCCCAGTCGGGCCAGGCGGTGCAAAGCCATGCGGCAGTAGGCGGTGCGGACATTAACTACCGTGACAAGCCGATCGACCCGCGCTGGAAGAACTTAAAGACTCTGTTTCCAAATGAGGATTCACAGCAGAATTCGTAGATAATATTCGATCCTGATCGTAAGGAGGTCGCGTTCACTCATGGCTCAGCCAAAGAAAAAGACATCGCATCAAAAGCAGCACCAGCGCCGAGCGCACTGGAAAGCCGATCTGCAGCCAGTGGGAACATGCTCACACTGCGGCGCCCCGGCTATGTCGCACCAAATGTGCAGCCAATGCGGCTTTTACAAGGGCCGTCCTGCCCGCCGCGAGAAGAATATTGTTCAGACTACATAACTTCACAGCTCTAATTCTGGGCGGGGTGCGGGGATGATTCGAATTGTGGTCGACGCCATGGGAGGTGACTACGCCCCCAGGGAGGTTGTGTATGGTGCTGTTCTTGCTGCCAAAGAGTACGGCATCGCCATCCAGCTAGTCGGTCCGCCGGACGCCGTTGGCAGTGAGCTGAAGAAACATTCGACGGCTGGACTGGACATCAGCATCGTGCCCGCTTCTGAAGTGGTATCGATGGATGAAAAGCCCAGCCGCGCCATCGTTAAAAAGAAAGATTCTTCCATCGTCGTGGCCACCAGGCAACTGTCGGAAGGGTTGGCGGATGGCATGGTCGCCGCCGGTTCCACCGGCGCCACAGCCGTTGCCGCTCAGATCGGCTTGGGACGAATCGCCAATGTCGATCGCTCGGCGATCGCCTGCTCGATGCCGACGATCACACCGAAGCGCTGCATCCTCATCGATGTCGGTGCCAACGTCGATTGCACGCCCCATCAGCTGTGGCAGTTCGGGCACATGGGGGCGATCGTTTCTAGCGGCTTGTACAACATCAAAGATCCGCGCGTCGGCATCCTCAACATCGGCACCGAAGACACTAAAGGCAACCAGCTCTGCCAGGATACATTCAAACTTTTCAAAGCCGACCGCAACATCAACTTCATCGGCTTCGTCGAAGGACGCGACTTCCCGGTCGGTAAAGTCGACGTGGTCGTCACCGACGGTTTTACCGGTAACGTGGCGCTGAAGACCGCCGAGGGCATCGCTAAAATGATCAGCGTCATGCTCAAACAAGAGCTGACCAGCTCCGTTCAAGGACAGATCGCCGCTGTCGTCGGCAAATCGAGCTTCGAAGCAATGAAGCGACGCGTGGACTACAATGAAGCGGGCGGGGCTTTGCTCGTCGGCGTCAAAGGCGTTTGCGTGATCGCCCACGGCGGATCGAGACACCGCGCCGTTAAGAACGCAATCCGCGTGGCTAAGGATATGGTTGCTGCAAACATTGTGCAGAAAATCGAAGAATCTTTTTTCTCGGTAAAAGCAGGTAGTGCGACGTGAACCTGCCTGTTGGTGTTGGAGCTAAGGTCATTGGTGTCGGAGCCGGCGTCCCGGCAGCAGTAGTAACGAATGCAGATCTGGAGAAGCTGGTCGACACATCCGACGAGTGGATCACATCGCGCACAGGCATCCAGGAAAGACGCATCGTTTCCGAGAACGAGACTACCTCGGGACTGGCGATAGAAGCGGCTAAGGACGCGCTGGCATTCGCCGGTGTCGATCCCAGCATTCTCGATTTGATCATCGTCGCCACCTCCACTCCGGATAATCTGTATCCATCAACTGCCTGCATGGTGCAGGCTGCAATTGGCGCACCACGGGCGGCGGCATTCGACATGGAAGCTGCCTGCACCGGAATTATTTATGCGCTGTCCGTCGGTCAGCAATTCATCGCCACAGGCACCTACAAGACGGTGCTTGTGGTCGGCGTCGACATCCACTCGCGTTTTCTCAACTGGGAGGATCGCAATACCTGCATTCTTTTCGGCGACGGAGCCGGTGCGTTCATCCTCCAGGCTTCCGACGGTGAAAACGAGATGCTCGCCACCTATCTGCGCGCCGACGGCAAAGGCGGGCACCTGCTGCATATCCCCAACACGGGAACATCATATCCTCACGCCGGCACCACTCCGCCAAAAAAGGCAGACCGTTTCTTGCAAATGAACGGCCGCGCCATCTACGAGTTCGCCGTCCACGCCGTGCCGGAAGCGGTGCGCGCCGCCGCCGCTAAAGCAGGCATTCGCATCGAGGACATCGATTACCTCGTCCCCCACCAGGCCAATAAACGCATCATCAACTCTGCCGCCGAGCGCCTCGGCATGCGTCCCGAGCAGGTGATCAGCAACGTCGATCATTTCGGCAATACATCAGCAGCGTCCATTCCGCTGGCGTTCTGGTCTGCGTTGAAACGCAAGCAGGTGACGGCGCCTGCTATCCTGGCGCTGGTAGGCTTCGGCGGAGGACTTACCTGGGGTGCTGCGATCATCCGTTGGACCGCAAAAGACACACGCATCTCGCGCGAATAGAGAGGATAACTGCATGGGCAAAGTCGCTTGTCTGTTCCCTGGTCAAGGGTCGCAAAACGTGGGCATGGGTCGCGAACTGTTCGAGCACTTTGCCGAAGCGCGCCAGACCTTCGAAGAGATCGACGGCATCGCCGGTCGCTGCCTGAGCAAGATCTGTTTCGAAGGACCTGAAGATGAGCTGAAACGGACGATCAACACACAACCGACAATTCTTGCCGCTTCTCTAGCAGCCTGGAAATGCTACGAGTGGCAAGGCGGGCCGCGGCCGGACTTCGTTGCCGGCCACAGTCTGGGCGAGTTCACCGCACTGGTCGCTGGTGGAGTTTTAGCTGTCGCCGATGCAGTCAAGCTGGTGGAGAAACGTGCCCGGCTGATGGAAGAATGCCCAAAAGGTGCGATGTCTGCGGTGATTGGCGTTTCCGCTCAAGATCTGGAAACTTGCGTGCGAGAAACACAAGATCAACTGAAGGCCTCCGGACAAAGTGACAACGAAGCTTGCGTCGTCGTCGCCAATTTCAACACCCGCGAACAGTTGGTCATTTCCGGCAATCCGAACGCCGTTGCCCAAGCCGGCGAAAAAGCAAAGGCCAAGGGCGGCAAGGTGATACCATTGCCGGTAGGTGGTGCATTCCACTCACCACTGATGGTGGCAGCCGCCGAAGAGTTCGCCGGCGAGTTGCGCAGAGCGAAATTTCAGGACGCAGTTTGCTACGTAGTGCAGAACTATGACGCGCAGCCAGCCAAGCAAGCCGATCAGATCAAAGCGAAGTTGTCTAAGCAAATACCCAGCGCGGTCAGATGGTGCGCGAGTGTAGAGGCGATGTTGACGCAGGGCGTCGACACGTTCGTCGAGATTGGCCCCGGCAAAGTTTTGACGGGAACCGTGAAGAAGATCGACAAGTCAGCCAAGTTTTTCAATATATATGATGCCGCCACGTTGAAAGCGGCGATTGATTCGTTGAAGGAAACACTGGCGGTAACATAAATGGGCAGTCGAGCGAATTACGCCATCATACGCGAGTCCGGCCCTGCTGAACTTCATTACTCCAATTGGGGTGGACAGTACATTGAAGGTGACATGCTGTGGGGCCCGGAAGTAGTGATACCATTTATCGACGCGCTCGATACCGGCATCAGTGAAGAGGTGCTCCTGGACACGACCTGGTGCGAAGGGTGCGCTGTCGTGGATATTCCCAAGAAACGATTTCTCGTTTTTGGTGGTGAAACAATCGGTCGCGATCCGCTGTTGCGCAATCTCTGGTTGCGTGTTGCTCAAGTCGGCTGGGAAGGTTGGAACGTGGGCTGGGCCTACCATGGCATCGTAGATATGGCCGACGCTCTCGGCGTTTCCCGTCAAAAAGTGCTGACCAAGATCAATGCAGATAAGTTCGATGGCACGAAGTTGTACGCCTGCCACACTCAAGGTGGTGCCCGCATGCTGCTCAGCATCAGAGATGCTGGCGGAGAATTGAGACACTTCGGTTTCGATGCTCCGGTTGAATATTATTTCGCCGGTGGCGAGGCGCTAATCGAATGCCTGGGGCGCTGCAAGCCATATTCCGTCGATCGCATGGCGGCAGGACAAAATCTTCCAGAGGATGCAATTTTCATCGATGCTCAGCAACATAGAATTATAGTTACGGTGGCACCGGTCTTCGGCAATTACGATCCGCGCCTGGCAGATTTGATCGCCGCCGGCTGGCCGGGCTGGAAGGTGGAGTTGAACTACAACGGCATGCGCAAGCATCCCGAGGTATGTGATCTCGACTTTCGCATTCCTGAACCTACATTCGACGAGATGATGACAGAACTGCGCCGGGTGGTCTGCCGTCAGCCTATCTTGGTCGGGCACCACCTTAGAGCCGCGCGTGACGGCATGCCGATCGAGCCGACCACGCATGTCGTTCCACTGAGTGAGAAGGAACGCACCGCGCGCTTCAACAAACTGGTGGCAAAATGCAACCGCCCCTCGGCAGGCTGAAGCTTCCCTCTTTCAAGCGACTGAATCGGACTTTCAAGTACATTCTAGTCGTGTGATCGTGGGCGCATTTATCTCAATCGTCGACTACTTCTCATCGACACAATGTCTTGTGCTTGCTCGAGGCCATATTCACGTCCAAACTAAAGTTGATCATGATTGACCGTGATTATCAACGCACCGCAGCTGGTTCATGCTTTATCACTTCCTGGCGTATGACGATTTTGCGTTTGGCCAACTCGTCGAAAAGTGGTTTGGCTGGAACGCAGACTTCAGGCGCCAATACGCCAGTTTGCGTAATTTGGTTGTTCAAGATCATCTGCGCCACGATCGATGGAGGAACGCCAGTGTCGAGAGCACCGCAAGAGATCTTCCAGCGCTTGTCGGCTAACACCGTTGTCTCCAAACGCACAAGCTTGGCGGTGCCGCCGGACTTGCCGTGAACGTCGACACGCACGACTTCGCAGTCGTCCGGCTCTTGTTGCGGCATGGGGAAGCGCTCTAAAAGTTTGGCCAGCACTTTGCGTGGTGTGACGGAGACGTTCTCGACCGAAATTTTTTCGCTGCCGCCCAGTCCGATGTCGACCAGCAATTTTAGTTTCTCGTGGAACGACTGTGGCAATCCCAATCGGAAGGTGACCAGTTTAACGCCCTTGTTTTTATATGTTTCAGGCAGAGTCAGAACCTCGGAATGGAGCGTCAAAATTGCGCTGCAGGTTCCTACCGGTTTCGGAAAATCTATCGAAACCTCGCCTGACATCGGCGGTTTCGCCAGGTACTCTCCGTCTTGGAAAACCATCGGTTCTTTGGTGTATTCATCCAAAATTGTATCGAGAGCATACGGCGGTGCAAGCGGATGATCGACTTCGACAAAATCGATGGCACCGACGACGATATCAATCGAATCGACGGTGTCGAGCTGCTCGGCGGCGGCGGCGGCCATCACATTCGTCATTCCTGGCGCCGCGCCCATACCCAGCACTGCCAGCAGGTTCTTGTGTTGGAAGCGATCGTGCAATTTCAATTGTTCGCGCGTGACGTGGAACAGCCCGCCCAAATCCATATAGTGACAGCCAGCATCCAGCGCCGCTTCCATCACACGTACATTGAAATAATATGGCGTGGAGTTGATGACGATATTGGCGCCGCGCAAAACATTGACCAAACCCTTCGCATCATTGAGGTCTGCGAATGCCGCTGAAACTTTGGCGCTGCCGACGGTTTTCGCCAGTTCCTCAGCTTTGTCTTTATTGAAATCCGCGATCACAACCTGATCGACGGAAGGCGATTCCGCCAGGTCCAAAACTATTACTTGACCCATTGCCCCGGCGCCACCCAAGACGACCACTTTTTTCACAGCCGCATCCTCGCAATGATGCCAGGCTGGTGCGCCCGGCGATTCCTATTTCGGGTCACAGTTTACCACGCTAAACACGCGGAACTGTCCGACCTCGCGAATCGCGGGCAGGCGAATTGTTGTGCTCATTCAGATTTTCTGCAAGAAAATCTGAGTCGCTCAAACCGGCGTATTTCCAGCTTGGTTTTTGTCTCTAACCTAATACGTGAGCGCGCCGCCGCCGGAGCTGCCCTGATCTTCATATGTAGCCGCTCCGCTCGAGCCGGTAGGGCTTGAATATTGTCTTTGCGGCGTGCTGTAGGACTGAGCGGCCTGCGGATGCCACCAGGACTGGTTGCGGTCGTTTATTTCCGGATGGAGATCGCTGCGGATGGCGTCGCCGGGCGTGCCGACGTGCGCACCAAACGGCGCACCGGGCAAACCGGTGTTCCATATCGCTGTGCCGGCGACGTTAGGGCAGACGACCATATGCGCTTGTTGCGCGCCTGGCATGCCGGTTCCTGGTGCGAAACCGGTCTGATACTGTGCGTCACCTGCGGTTGTGACGTGCGAGCCTAGTGGAACTGGCGGTAGTCCCGGGTTGATCAGTGCGCCTGATTGCTGATAGCCCTGAGCGGATCTGCTCATGGTGCCGGCGCCAATCTGCGTTCCTGCCGGCATGTACAAGCCGGTGTGACCCTGATTGACCACTCGGCTGCCGCCATAGCTGTAATGATAATTCTGGCTAAAGGCGGGCGCAGCAAGGCACAGCGAAGCTACTACTAATGAAAGAGCGGCGAATTTATTCATACGCTTAGTAAACCAATGAGCCGACGGGGTGGATGGAAAGAAGGATTTCCACGTAGGAATATACGCCAGTTTGTCAAGTGATTGCAAGTTAATCTTGTGAAGAGGCTGTGAGCGGCTTGTGCGTATTCGTGAGCGAACCTAGTGGCAGGCTGCTACCTGTCCTAAGCGATCAACCTTCGCCGTCGCCTGCATACCATCTCGAAATCAAAGTGAACGCGCTCTGGATGCTGAGCATTCCTTTTGAACTTTCGTCTCTTACCGCGACTTCGCGGGTGATATTCAAATGTTCCTCGAAGTCTTTTTCAAATAGTTCTTTCCAGGTTCGCATGACGTCACGCAGGCAAAAGTAGAGCGCGTTTGTGCGCAGCATTTTCCAATGTGTCGTCAATTGGTGCTAACTTGAGGTCGCCGTGGCGCCTGGCAAGCGCCTTTTGCAGCAGCTCGTCGGCGAACCCCGGATTTTTCGGCAAGATCGATCCGTGTAAATAGGTTCCGTACACATTGCCATGCGCACACCCTTCGAAACCATCGTCGCCGTTATTGCCGTTCCCAACTACGGCTTTGCCGATTGCTTTTACGCCCTCGCCAAGGAAAGTCTTGCCGCTGTGATTTTCGAATCCGACCAGGGTGGTGCCGTCGTCGCGGCGAACGACGACGTTGCCGATCATGCGTCGATTGCCGGCCACCGTGTAGGCGTCGACAAGCGAGATGCCCTTCAATTCAGGACCTTCGTGCGGTCGGTAGTAGTGCCCTAGCAGTTGATAGCCGCCGCAAACCGAAAGAATGACGGCGCCCCCATCGACTGCTTTCTTGATTGCCGGCGCCCGCTTAAGCAGGTCTTCGGCGATGGTTTGCTGCTGTTTATCCTGACCGCCGCCGATGAAATAGATGTCGAAATAATCGGCGTCGATCTCTTCGCCCAACCCGACCGGTTGCGTGGTGGCATTGATGCCGCGCCAGCGAGCGCGCTGCAGCAAGGTGAGAATGTTGCCTCGATCACCGTAGATATTGAGGAAATGCGCGTAAAGATGAGCGATGCGTAAGTCTGCCATGCGTGTTCTCCATTGCCCACAATGATACCGCTCCCGGAGGCGGAAATATGAAGACAAGCACATTGCCGTCAGCTATCATATGATTGAACTCTTGGCATGGTTTTTGCCGTCTTATCTTCTGAAGGTTCTGCTTGGAGGTGAATATGGCAAAGAACGACGAAACCATCGAAATGCTGCGACAGGAGTTGCGAGCCGGATTCTCGGAATTGGCAACTGAGGCGCGCTCAACCAATCAGAGGCTTGAGCAGACGAACCAGCGGCTCGAACAGACGAACCAGCGGCTCGATAACCTTTGTGATGAGGTCCGCTCAATAAATCATGGGCTTGAACAGACCAACAAGCGGCTGGAATCGTTTCAGCAGGAAACATCGACGAGACTCGAAGGAATTGACACCTCAATAAATCACAGGTTTGAACAGACCAATAAGCGGCTGGAATCGTTTCAGCAGGAAACATCGACGAGACTCGATGGAGTTGGCACCTATTTGAAATCGATCAATGGCAATGTTGAGAAAAATGCAGACCGGATCTTCAAACTAGAGCAACGGGTCGATAAAATCGAAAAGCGTCTTGGGTCGTAGCAAGGATTGAAATGCTTGGCGACGCAAACAGCGTTGAGACACTGATCTTCTAGCAATGGTCTCCCGCGGCTGCGGATCGCCAGATCGCTTCGTCATTCGCCAAGCAGCGGTGGCAGACCCGTGCCGCACGCGTCTGTACACGTGACGGGCGGGCATAGCACCGCTACTTTGTCGGCTCCGCCACCGGCTGCTCAATGAAGTGCCTGCCGTCATGCGGATTCACCCACGGTCCGCCGAATTCAGAATAGTTCTGACGAGAACGGATGAATCAGATTGGTCGCATCAAAGACCCTGTGACCTTTGAAGGAAACCTGCTTGATGCAGGCTTCACCTGAGGGATCAACTGCGACTTGCGCGATCAGCGGGGAGTCCTTCGTGATCGTCATTTTGTTGCTAGAGCCTTGAGGCACGAATAAGTGCTCGAAACCGTAGGAGACTGTGACGAAACGGTCTGCTTTTTCGCCGTTGGCGTATGTGTCGGTGATCGTAGTCCCTTTCAGTGCGACTTGCCCCGTTTTCAGAGTGGTTCTGTCTCTTGAAATTGAGCTGGCAGACCATGTCCCAGTCCGCGATTTCGACAGGGTTACATAGACCGTCTCTCCCTTTTTGAAATCCAACTTAGGCGTCGGCACTATCGACGTATCGCTGAACGACAGATCTGCATATTCACCGCGGAAAGGATCGTTAGGATCATAGAGAGTGGCTTCCAATGTCACGACTTGACCGTGGCAAAGAGTGTAGGCTTTTGGCGCAGCCAGTCCGACGAGCAACAACAACTGCGCGCCGACCAGGGCAATGAACTGTTTCCTCAGTCCGCTGTATGCGGTCGATGTTGGCTGCCGCCGCATAAGCGTAGTCGATAACGGCTTAGGCCTGACGGCACAAACCGTGTCCTGAACGATGTCTGCTTTCATCTTCGAGAATCCTCCTTAACTAGGTGACTGAATCAAAAACCGGCGCCGTTTGCGCTCCGCAATTGCGCCTATGCAGAGCAAGATTGCTCCGACTCCTGCAAAAATCATCGACCGCATGAGCATTGAATCGATTTGGAAGCCAAAGTAGCGGACTGAGATTTCCAAGGCGGCAAAGGCGAGAGCGCCATACGTCAAAAGAATTTTTTCCAGCTTGACGCCTGCTACAACCAGAGCCACAACCATGGTGAAGAACGCCAAACTGGAGCAAACTGTTTTGAGAGTTTCATTCGATGCAAAAGAATGTCCCCAGGCATTCGATGAAAAGAAATACGCGCACGCGGACAAAAGAATTGCAAACGAGAACGACCAGATAACGCCGGCTCTATTCGATTTGCGCGCAATACTGAGGTACAGACAAGGAACCCCGGCAACGCCAAGGAGAATGACCAGATTGAGAAAGCTCTTGATCGGTTCATTGCTGCTGTCCATGCTCATAATTAACGTGCCGATCAGTGCGCCCGCAGTGCCTATATAGAGGAAGGGCTCGGCGAACCATTCCCACTTGTCTCGCAACAAGAAGTAGGTCGAGCACATAATCGAACTGAAGGCGACAAAGCCGACCCAACGTGTGCCGGTGCCCATGCCGATCAACCCGGTACCTCCGGCGAGCAAAAGATATAACGCGACGCGGCTGCGCACTCTGGCGGCCAGCAAAACTGCTGCAACAAAAGCCGGAATAAAGTAAACTAGCGAAATCAGTGAGTTTTGGCCGTAGCTGAATATGTCAGCAGAGTACAATTGCAGTGCCACCAGTTGCAATGCCAACAAGCAGCACGTTATCTGCGATCGGCTGACGAAGGTTGCGGCGGCGGTGCCGATCGCCCAGTACACCAAACCGGTGGTTAGATTGCAGTCAGTGTTTAGGAATTGCTCGATCATCCAGATGGTGCCACCGAAGAGCAGCGCTCCCAGAAGCAGGAACGCCGAGCCCAGCTTTGGCGAGTTTCCCGGTTCGTAACTGCAGTACCAGGCGGCTATGTATGAAGACAACATCGCTCCCAGGAATAGCGCGATCTTGACGACACGATTGATCTGATCCCAGTTCGAGCCGATGAAGAGCAACGATGCCAAACCAATCAGCATCGAGCCAACGATCAAGGAGATCGTGATCAGCTTGCTGTCGTATGCGGGAACGGGGTACATGGCGGTCAGCTTCTCTGCCACCTCGGGCGCCACCACTCCGTCCTGGCGCCATTGCGCGATCTCTGTTGCTAACGTCGATCTGAATCTGCGATTGGTTTGCTCTGCCATTTCAATTTCCCTTGATGCGCGCGCGTGCCTCTGGGAATCGATGACCGCAGTCGTCGTTTCACAATAGGAGCAAGTCTGGATGGTCGTAATTACAGGTACTACCATCCTGCCAAACAGGACGCTCGCTCGCCATAGGGCAAACACTAGCTTATCCACAGGGATTTACGGTGCGCACCGGTGAAACGGCTGCGGGATTCTACGACGTTGCATTTACTTGAGGCGAAAGATCTGACCTCTGGCGTTAAACGGCAGAGTCGCGCCTTCTGGCATGAGGAATGCATGCTCGCGGCGCACAATCAATCGATCGCATTGGCCATCGGTGATGATCAAGATCGGCCCTTTCTTGGGAAAGTCCTCGGCACGCTGGACCAGATCGATCGCCGGCTGCAAGATCGTGCCGCCTCGACCCTTTATTTTTACCGTGCCGGCGATCGCCTCCGGCGGCATGTAACCAGCGTCGTACGCGACCGCGTCGCAGAACACTACTCGAGCCAATGGAACGTCGCGCGCCATAGAGTAGCTGGCGATCGCACCGAGCGCTTTGCCGAGCAGGGCGCGGTCCATCGAGCCTGAAGTGTCGAGGATTACTGCGAATGTGCGGGCATCATCGGGAGTGGCAGGACAATAGTTGGGTCGCGGTATGTCGGGCGTGCTGGCCTGGCGGCGGCTGGGACGCGCATAACTGCGGTATTTTTCCAGTGGGGGAAAATATCGGTCGAACCATTGCGCCAACTCCACGTCCCAGGGAATTGGCGGTTGGCTCAGCGCGCGAATCTCTTCCACCAGACCGGAAGGCAGATAGCCGCGTCCATTTTGCTCGTGGAAACTCAATCCTCGTGCCAGGCAGCGGCGATAAAACTCGTCGAGCGACAAGCCCTCCGCACTTTTCCACCAGGTCGGGTCGATATCGATGATGTCGCCGCAGTCGCAATTGCCGCGCAGCGTTGCCAGCTTGCGAAAACGCCTCATGTCTGTGACGATGCGATCGTAAACTGCTTCTGCGGACAACCCTTTCAATTCTGGATCGTAAAGCGCGCCAGCAGAGGGCAAATCACCTATACCCATCTCGATCAGCCAACCGTTGATTACATAATCGCATGCAACATTCCATAAGAATGGATCGCGACCATGGCGTCGCAGATGGTGCCGCAAGCCGACATGGAGAAACTCGTGCGCCATGACGAAGCGATATTCCTGCTCGTGTTGCAGCGCAGACGGATTGATATAGATCTCTCTAGTTTCAGCATGCACAGCGGCTACCGGGATTTTCATGCGCGAGCACAATTCCTGGTTTTCGATCAAGTCGAACGCTGCTGCCAGCGACGCAAGCAGTGGATAGCTGGAGATCAGCCAGGCACGTGCCTGTTTCGCTGGAGTGATTTTGGTTTCCGACGCCCCCAATTCCGCTTCGAGGCCGCCGGCCACATTGACCGCGCTGCGCACGGCTGCCTCCAGCCCGCGCGCAAAAGCTGCTTGCCAATCAATTGGTTTGCCGCCGGGGGCGGTGGCGGGCTCGCTCATGATGCAGTCGGATTTGAATGATCCGGCTGTGCTGAGGTGGCGGAACTCCGGTGGAATGCCTTCGACACAGAATCGTTCGTAGAGAGCCTGCTCGCTCGCACCAGGCAATTCCATGCGCGCATCGAACGGCGCCGGCGGCCTGCCGAATTTGAGAGTCTGCAAAAAACGAGTGACGTAGATATCGCATGCGGTGGCCCACTCGACTTGCTTCTCGACTGTTTTGAAATGGTCGAAAACTAGATGCAGCACGGCGTGCGCCATCACGTATGCCCATTCTTCCGGCGCCGCCGTGCGAGTTAAGTTGCGGTAGAAGCGTCCCGATCGATTAATTACCAGCCAGCCGTCCGGTGGACATTTTTGCTCGTGGCGATGGCTGTACACATGCTCCATCAGTGGTTCGAACAAAGGGTGTTTGCCAATCAGTCGATATCCGGCCGCGAAATTCTTCTCCGCCTTGTCTTGTACAGGTCGGCGTTTCTTGCCAATTTTTCTGTTTCGGTAACTCATTGCTTATTCCATTTGGATTATCAGTTTTGCTGCTTTCATGGCGACTTCTTCTCCACCAGGCGCGGCAGATCACGCACCAACTCGACGAGAAACCAGTGGGGCAAAACATCGCCGGCATCTTCCTTCGCCACCGCCATCTGTGCCATCTCCAGGCTGATGTGCGAAAGATCTTTCAGGAGCGCTTTGGCGACGTGCGCCAACTCGCTGCTTTCGCGGGTCAATCCTTCTTTGTTGCGGGGTAGTTCTTTGATCAGCTGAGCGCGCAACGACTGCACCAGAAAGTAGAGGACGTCTCGATCCTCCGGTGCCGCCGGCCATTTGGCCTGACCACAGATAATGGCATGCAGAGCAAAACGAGAGCGCAGCTGCTTCCAGAAAACTTTGAACTGGGTGGCGTGGTGCGGAGAGAGGCAGCCGTATGCCAGGATCTCGATGGTTTTTTCGTCTGCCCGGTCCCCGTATTCATGCATCGCGTCGCTGAGCATATGCCACGAACGTGGTGTAGAAAACGGTTCTTCGTGCTTGGGCGGCTGCGACCAGAGATGATCCGGTCGCAGTTGTATGTAATCGGTAACTGTTCGATGCACGCCGCTCTCATGGGCCCAGTGCAACCATGCGCGGTGCGACACCTGCAGTTGCACATGGACAAGCCGGTTGATTAACGCTGAAGACATTGGTTTGACAATGGCGCTGTCCTGAGTTCGATTTCCTGCACCAATCACGATTGAGCCTTTGGGCAGATGGTATTCGCCGATCCGTCTCTCGTGAATTAGGCTGTAGAACGCTTTTTGCACTTCATGGGAACATGCATTCAGTTCGTCGAGGAACAAAATATATGGTTCCTTTTTGGCAATCATGGAGGGCGGACAGAATCGGCTCGTGCCGTCGGTAATTTGCGGCACACCGATTAAATCCTCCGGCGCCAACTGACTGCCGAGAAGAGAAACACACGGCATGCCCAGTTCGTCAGCAAATTGCTGGACGATCGATGACTTGCCGATGCCAGGCGGTCCCCAGATAAACACCGGGCGCACTAGCGATACATTGAGAAGGAAATCCTTCAGTTCGTTTTGAGAAACTGTTGTTACGGTATTCATAAATTTTGCTAGTTTGAAACTCTGAGAAGTGTCGATAGGGATGTGTGCGTGCCTGCAACAGCCCGGCGCAAAGCATCAGCCAGACAACGCCGAACGCACGCATTTGTGCGGTCCACATCGATTGGCGATGACGACGACGCGATTCTTCCAGCCTGTCGAACGGCGATGGATACCTGCGAAGTTGATGCCGTCTTTAGTTAGCCGGCGAACGGTCTGCTTACCGTCCTGCCACTATGCGAGCCAAGAGCAAATGCTGTCTTAGACCGAATCGAGATCGGCGTCGACGCTATGTTTGTTGGCAGCGGCGAGTGCTGGACGCTCTCGTTGCTACTGTTGTTCATGCTCTTTCGGACTTGCAAAAGTCTGACCGGCGGCGGATGCCGATGGTTCACGTAAGGTTGCATAGTCAAATGAAAAGCATGACCGTTTCCTCAAACAAAGAAGGTTGCCGAAAACTTCGGTTAGATCACATTGTATCGCAGCTTGGATTGTTGTCAATATCGGACGTCGCATTAGCGCCCCATTTTCTGACGCCAGTGGTGACAGCTGCATTACCGTCCCTGTTGGCCTATGAGTTGGAAACACATATGTTTCCTGTCAGCAGCAATCCTACGAGGCGGGACCATCCGGAAATCTTTGTTTAGCAAGGCTTTCCCGGATCAGTCGATTCTGACTCGGCCATCGTTTTGGCAACATATGTGTTTCCATCTCATAGGCAGCTATTAAGAGAGACAATGATCAGCTGAGTTTTGCCCCTGCGATTTTCATGCAGTGGCTGTACCAAATATGGTGCCGAGTCGTGTTTGGTTTCTTGATTCAACAATCACTGATCAACAAGATCGAAAAATGGCCGGCAGCAGAGGCACCATATTCGGTTACATCCTCGCCGGCACGCTGATCTTCGCTGCACCAGCTGCGGTGCAAAGCAGATGTAATACTCTAATCGACAATGTCCGATAACCTTTAATGATTGATTTGGTCGGGAGTTCTTGACGAGTGGTTGCCATGAAGCCTAAGCGCGATAGGCTTTTGCGGCGTTTCCCCTAGATATATTTTGGGCGATTGATTGTTAAATTATTAACGTTATTTAAGATGCGCGTTTCCAGCCACTGCTGCGGTTTTTAGCTGTAATGTATCGCTCTCGATTATTTTCGGTGTTTTATTAGTTCAATGGTATGGAACATTTAAGCTATGATGGCGGACGTTAGATCGGGTCATTGCAAGGGAGTGATTACTATATGAAAAAGGGGTTTGCAACCTTACTTACTGGCTTGGTTGCCGTAAGTGCGAGCACCTTGATCAACACTACAGCAGCTAGTGCTCAAGGCGCTACCAATGTGAGTGAATTGACCGATGTGGTAGGCAACGAGTGGGCCTACAACGCGCTCAAGGAACTCGTAAACAATCCGTGCCACATCTTAGTAGGTTATCCAGACAGGACCTTCCGGGGTCAAAAATCTGCAACTCGTTTCGAGTTGGCCGCTGCACTTTACAAGTATGAGCAGTGCATAACTGAAAGATTGGCTCAAAAAGCGGACAAGGCGGACCTTGAAAAATTCGCAGCGTTACTCGATGAGTTTCGCAACGAATTGAACGCACTAAAAGCTCGTGTTGACAGCTTGGAAGCTCGCATGAAAGCAGTTGAAGAGAAGAACATTGAGCAAGATATGCGTCTTGCTTATGGCGAAAGAGCGAAAGGGTTCGTTATTGAACGCGTGGTCAAGGGCTCTGCCATTGACGTTCGCGATACAGTTGTCGGTGTCTGTCGTGGTGCTCGTGGAATTTACGAATTCCTGTTCTAAAGACCGCAATAGCTCATTATTGACCTGATCTACTAGGAACTCCCGTCAGCTAACTGGCTGCGGGGGTTCCTTTTCGTCCTTAGTTGTATTGGCTGGCGCCAAAGTCCGGAATGGGCAATCGCGCCGGGCTGACAAGTTCGTTCGGGCGGCAACCAAAACTGCCTGATCTGGATTGAAAAGAGGTCGTATGCCCGCCGAGCTCTTAGAATCCTTCAGCAAAGAGCTTGGTTTTGCGTTGGCTATTTGCGAGCGTGCCGGCAAGATCGCATTGTCTTATTACAACTCAGGCGTCGACGTGGAGCAAAAGGCCGACGGCACGCCGGTCACCGCTGCAGACAAAGAATGCGAAAGACTGATCCGAGAAGCGATCAATGCCGAGTTTCCAGCAGATTCTATTCTCGGAGAGGAAGAGGGCGAGTCAGTTGGTGCCACCACAACTGGCGGCGTTGGTGATGTAGCGCTAGAGTCGACAAGGCGGCGCTGGATTCTTGATCCAGTCGATGGCACTTTCGGTTTTGCCCGTGGCATTCCAGTCTGGGCAACACTTCTGGCTCTTGAAGAGAACGACGAGATCATTCTTGGCGTCGTCTCCGCACCTGCCGCGGGCGACATGTACTGGGCGCAGAAAGGAAGTGGTGCGTTCAAGAATGGCAAACGCATATACGTTTCCAAATGCCATGACTTGTCAAAGGCGCAGTTCGAGTTTGGCGGAATCAATCGCGTGTTGAAATATGGTTATTGGCCAGGATTCACCAGGTTGATCGAGCAGACCGCGCGGCAACGAGGATTTGGCGACTATCTCGGCTTCGCGCATGTTTTCCAGGGCATGGCTGAGGCTCACCTTGAGGTCGGCGTTCATCCGTGGGACCTGGCGCCGATGAAGATCATCGCCACGGAAGCCGGAGGCGAATACACGGATCTCGATGGTGGCAAATCTATATACAAAGGTAGCTGTCTGGTCAGCAACGGAACTCTGCACAGTCAGGTCTTAGAGCTGCTGCTTCAGAAGTCGACGTAAATTGGCTGGTTCGATGTAGAACATGGTTTCCATGCGATAGTCGTTCGTATGATAAATTTGAAGAAGAACCCCCGGTGAGATTCGAACTCACATCCTGGACATCGGTAGTGCCATGCTCATCCATTGAGCTACGGGGGCTCTCCTTCTACTAGCCAAAGCAAAGCGCTCTGACTGTTTATAGAAACGGAAACAGCAGAGAAAAAGTTCAAATAATCCGTCTTTATGTTAGGGTTGAAGAAGAACCCCCGGTGAGATTCGAACTCACATCCAGGACGTCGGTTGCGCCATGCTCATCCATTGAGCTACGGGGGCTCTCCTTCTA
>Ga0182024_10005413_pt1 | contig 28653 bp, 28 predicted proteins | sample P32metaG_FD_120480 | JGI IMG/M metagenome (GOLD analysis project Ga0182024, IMG submission 120480) | Permafrost microbial communities from Stordalen Mire, Sweden - P3-2 metaG (Illumina Assembly) | ecosystem: Environmental > Terrestrial > Soil > Wetlands > Permafrost | place: Sweden: Stordalen...
GGGCGGCCGCGGGGCCGCCCTTTCCGTTCATACCGATGCCTATGGCTTCAAGACTGTGGGCGATGGGTTGATGCTGATATTTGACCGGAGGGTAAAAATGGGCAGGACCGGACCGCGTGGGCTGTTTACTGGGCTTGTACGAATTCTTCGGTGATGTAGAGCGTTCCGTCCTGGCCGACGGCGATTCCGATTCCGACGTGGGTGAAGCTCTTGCTCACGATGTTCCCGCGATGGTTCTCTTGGAACTTGGCTTCGTTCATAAAGGCCGCTTCGGCCTGGGCTGCGTTCTGGGCCATGGCGAGGTTTTCGCCAATCGAAACCCACTGGACGCCGGCCTTGTTCAGGCGATCCCAGGGCTGCGAACCGTCGGCGCTGACGTGCTGAAAGGCCGCGCCGTTGGCCAGCTGTTGGGCGCGGGCGCGGGCCACTTCGGCCAGCTTGGCATCCCACTGCAGGGGCTGGGCATTCGCTCCGGCTTCAGCGGCCTGGGCCGGGGCGGTGCGGTCATTGTTCAGCAGTTGAAGCATCTGGAGTTCGGCCGAGGCGGTGGAAGCCACTGTAATTGAAGCACTTAGTTCCTTGGGGGCCGGTGCCGCAGAGGTCGTGGCGGCGCTCAGGCCGATCATCACGACCAGGAGCGCTAGCGCCAGGGCGATGCGGCTCATTCCCCGGTTCACTGTGGTGCGGCTCAGCTCATATGTATTGTTCATGAACCAAGCTTACGGTTCACGATTTTTCGTCACTACTGGCCGACCAGGGCTATGTGGTACACCTCGGCAGTGCAGGCCAAGGATGGCCACCGGGCCAGCGCCAAGGGGTACATGTCCCTGGGGACAGTTGGTCTTTTGGGGGGAGTCGAATCGCCTTGAGTGGCTACCCGATCGCCCCCGGCAAGCCCTTCGAAGGGTACGGCGAGCATTGCCTCTGGATCATCACCGAAGCCGACCGCACCGTGACGACATTCTTGTTGCCTGACGAGTATTGAAGATCGGGGCGGCCGCAAGGCCGCCCTTTCTCTTCGTCAAAACCGCATCCACACGACGCGCAGCCAGCGCAATTGCTGGCGCAGCCCCCGGCTTATCGTTCTACTTCTCCAAAACCTCGCCATGTTTCACCCGCGAACCATGCCGCGCATACAGAAGCATGAAATCACTCATATTCCGGCTCGACTGATCACCGGAATCCCGGCACGATTTCATGTTGCGGGGCCGAATCGCCCCGCATCACCACCATTGACGGAGTTACAAGAGCCCAAAAATAAACAACCCGCCTGGGAGGCGGGCTGAATATCGGCCGAAGCCGGGAATTCTCGTTCGGTGCAATCACGAGAGTTCCCCAAAATCGCCGTCTTTGCAAGAGTGATTCTTGCAACGGGCGAACACGCGCCGATTTTCGGCCCATCCGGGCGGTTGCTTTGCAACCGAAACGGAGAGAGAAACATGCGATTCGACCATCATCCAGACGCCACCTGCGAATCACGCCGCCCGCGCCGCGAAAAACTCTTTCGCGAGAAGCGCGGCATTCCGCTCGACCGAGAGGCCAAGGTGCGAATTATGACTTACGCCAAAGGCTATAACGCCAAGCACCGCCGCGCTGGACAGCATCAAGGCCCCATCACCTGGGGGTTTTCCCGTGTGCTAAAAGCTCTCCTGTGGGAGTTCCACAACCCCAAGACCGGTTATTGCTTCCCAAGCTACGAGACAATTGCCAAGAAGGCGCAATGCTGCCGGGACACCGTCTATGAAGCCATCAAAGTCTTGGAGGAGTGTGGCATCCTCGATTGGGTCCACCGCTTCGACAAAATCTTCATCCGCGGGAACTGGCAGGTCATCCGCGTCAGCAACGCCTACTTATTTCGCGATCCTCTTCCATCTGCAACATCATCTAGAAACTATAAGTCGGAAAATCCCCCTGGAACCCTACACATCCAAGAAAAGATTCTTAAGGTACCGCCGAAAAACGCCATTTTGGTTCTCGAAAACTCCACGATCGCCACTCTGATCAGTCTCGGAAGAACCATCGGCGCCATACCGGCCTGAAAAAAGGAATTATTGCGCCACGCCGAAGGCGTGGCAATTTCCGCGCGCTGCAAAGCGGCGCGCGCGTGCGCCCAGGTTTGGGCGCACGAAGGTGCTCGGCGTAGAAAAAGGTAGGCGGTCACCGCGTTTCTAACTCGAACGCGCGACCTGAAAGACCCATCCCAGAGCCGGACACGGCCCCTCGGCAGAACCTTAGATCAAGAGCGGCGGGAAGCGGCCCTGCGGGCCGCGATAATGAGACCCAAGGCTTTCTTCCGCGGTTACACCGCACCGCTCGGCAGCGTGCGCGCGGAATCGACGCCGTCCATCACCAGCATGTATGTCCACCGCCAAAGCTCGTCATCGCTCGCAAAGTTATGCGCGGGCTTTCCGGCTGCCCCAATCACGTCCCATCCGCCGCGCCACCGTTTTTTGACCTCGTACCCCTCCTGCGCCAGCAACCCCGCGACCGAACCGGCCTCCATGAGTCTGTGCTGGAGCGCGAGCCAGCGCACCTGCTCGGTGCGGGGGAAATGCGGGTCGGGCCGCGCGCAATGCAGGAATCGCCAATCGCGGTGGTAAACGAGCCGACGGCTGATGATCGGGGCGAAGCGGCCCATGATGATGCAAAGCTCGCCATTCAGCCCGCGGACCTCGTCGGGTTGCATCAATGGCCGGCTCATCATCTGTGTGGAGCTGCTGGTCGAGCTTTGGCTCGACGTTCTCTGCGACTTCCAAAATGGCGAGCCCGCCGTCAGCGGCGCAACCGACTGGCCAATGGAGGTCGAGATGTTGGTGTGCTCGATCGTCTGGGTGCCGAGCATCTTGCTGACATAATCCGCCGTGAAATTATCCATGACCCCGAAGCAGGTCATGGCCTGCGAATTGCCGATGAAGGTCTCCCAATGGTCGGGATAGTCGCGCTTGAGTTGATTGAGATCCTGCGCGAAGGCCCAAATAATCATGCCAAGGCCCGCCATGAGACCGTAAGCCTGCGCAACCGCATCCAGCTTTCCGATCGTCCCAAACTCATCGAGCATAAAAAGCGCCGGAAGTCCGGACGGGTTTTGCGAACCTCCAGGCGCGACCGCGCGGATCGCACCCCCACCGCGCGAAGGCGCGGATACTCGCCCAGCTTGCGCAACGGCGCGAATCGCGATCGAGACCATAAGGCGCAACCACCGCGCATAGGTCTGCAATTTGTCGGGCGGCAACACCAGATAGATCGAGATATTGCCCCGGCACAATTCCTCGAAACTGAAATCCGACTCCGCCATGTTGCGAGTGAGAACTTCGCTGTCGAGAAATCCCGTTTGGGTGCGCGCCGTCGACATGACCGAGTTGATCTCGTTGGTGTCGGCATCGAAGCGCGCGAGCTTGGCTCTGGCGATGCTGCCCGCGCCCAACGCCTGCGCGTCTTTAATCGCGACGCGCAACTCCTTTCCGGGAAGTGACAAGAGCCCGCGAACGAGGCCAAGCGAAGCGTCCGCTCGATAGGCCGGACTCTCGACCACGAAGGCGATGAGACCGGCCACCAGCTCGCGGGCGCTGTCGTCCCAATGCGGGTCTCGACTGCTTTGGCTGATGATGATCGAATCCGCAAGATAAGCGAGATCGTCGACATACTCGTCGGAGTCGGGATCGAGGATGGAGAGTGGATTGAATCGCGCGATGGGCTCAGTCGCCCCCGCCATCGCTCCATAGCGGCGATTGACCTCGCCCCAGGGATCGAGGATGACGGTCTCCTGGCCGAACGCCTCGCGCCGGAACGCGGCCGTGATCCAGGCATTTTCCCCCTTGGGATCGACGACCAGAACCGATCCCCGGTAGGTGAGGAGGTTGGGAATGATGAGCGAGACGCCTTTGCCCGAGCGTGTCGGCGCAATAGAGATCACATGCTGCAAGGGTGGGCGAATATGCAGATTGCCCCTTATCTGCGATTCTCCGAGCAGGAGAAACCTTCCCTGCGTCGGAGAGCCGGCGTTTCCAAGGGGGGCATAGCGCCAATGTCCAGGGTCCGTGCTCCAGGCGGCCGAACCCAGCACATCCGACATGAATAGACCTCCCCCGACCGTTTGGTGCTGTCACTGCTGCTTGATCAGATAGTCCAGTCCGGGAACGCAGGGCATTCTTTGATCGACTCTCGCTCCCGTCTTCGGGTCGAGCACGCCAAGCCACACGCAGGTCGCCGGAGGCTTTCCCGGCTGATGATGGACGACAGTGAAGTCGATCTGGAGGATACGGGCCCCGCCCGACAGCGTAACCGGAATGCGGGTCCATCTCGGCGCGTGAGCCATCATCGCCGGCGTCACGGCCAGGAGGACGAGCCTGTCGTCCTCGTTCCCGAGCCTGGTCACATTGGCCGCCGGAGCGTTGGAATGCCAGGCGAACCTCACCAGCCCAAAAAGAACGAACACCACAACCAGCATACTCGCGCCGCGCGGCCACGGGGCCTTGGCGGCTTTGACCCGCTCCGGCAGGATGGGAACACCCGGGGGAAGCGGCGGGACAAACCGCGCCGGCTGAACCCGACCTCCGGGTGGTGGCGCGAGACTATTCTGACTCGACATAGGGACAAGCCGCGAGAAAGGGCCGCCGCGTTCCGCGGGCGGGCCCTGGCCGCCAGGTCCAGGGCCGTCTTCAGTTACCCTGCGCTGATTCTTCATCCCCGCGCTTGCTGTCCTCGGGAAGCGGGGCGGACCTCGCAGGGAATGGTTAGGCCGATCGCCGCCCCTGGGAACCGGGTCCGCCCTTAATCTGTTGCGGCGGACGCGTCTCCGGCGGTTTCGCCACCGCTCCCTCGGTATCAATCGCCGCTTTCTTGGCCGCAGCCTGCATGGCGTCTTGAAACGCCTGCTCGCTGAGGAGATCCGGAATCACATTCCTGTGCTTCGGCTCGGTCACGGCCTTGTTCAGCGCTTCGCGCACATCCTTGCGGAATTGCGAATCGATCCTGATATGCGCCATCACGGCCGCGCCGACGACGATCTTGCGGTGATTTTCCCGTCTGCGGTCCTCGCCCCTCTGGCGGGCCTTGAGTTCGGCCATCCTGGCCTTCAATTGCTCGACCCTTTTTTCCTCTTCGGCGATCAGCTCTTCGGTTGTCTTGCGGACATTCGGCATAGGCACGACCCTCTTCGGCTATTATCCGAAAATCCGCCGCGAATGCGCATCTGAGTACGCCTCTTTGTCGGAAAGATACATAACCGATTCGGTAAAAGCCCCGTGCGCACCGATGGGCCCTGGATTGAGTTGCACGGCCGGACGCCACGCGCAGCGCCGGAACCCTCCCGAGTTGAGACCAGTGCGATGCGCGCTCCCGCGCGCGGGGGACCCGGCTGCGCCGGGGGGCCAGCGACGGGCCGACGAAGTCGCGACCCTTATGACGGAGCTGCGCCCGAGGGAGGTTCATCTGGCGAGTTGAGCGGGCGTCCTGGGGGCGTCGGCGCTGAAGGAACTTCCGGAAAAAACTCCGGCAGAACCGCCATATCTTGGGGCCGGGTGATCGCCGCGATGATTACCTTCCTGAGTTCCTCACGGAACCGGGCATTCAGCTTGGCATGGGCCTGAACAGCGGCGCCCAGGATGATCTTGCGCCGCACATCGAGCTTGCGATCGAGCTGCTTGGCGCGCGCTTTCATATCCGCAATCGCCAGCCTCAACTCCTCCTGCCGCTTTTCTTCTTCGGCGATTCGATCATTGAGACTCTTGCGCGATCCAGTCATCCTCGCCTCCCTTTCTGGTCAGCCTGCCGAAATAGTACCCGGAGATGCTTGCCATTTGCCTAATGGCAACAATCCTCGGGTATGTTAATGACAAACCTCCTTCGCCGGATAAGCTGGAGCCAACGGCACTATCGCGGGCCCTGCGTCACGAGCGGAGCGAAGTGCTCTTGTATGCCAACGACATAACCAAGCCGCCGGACAGGCTGGAGCCAACTTCAATGCTGCGGAACCCACGTCACGAGCGTAGCGAAGTGCGCAGTTATACGTTGCCGATGGCAACGTGTGCGCCAAAGGCTCCGCCTCTGGACTCCGTGAGGGGCTTTCGCGCCCCCTCAACCCTGCCCAACCCTGCGCGCGTTGGATGCGCGCCAGGGCCGTGCCGCCCTAGACCGGCACTCAAGGGAGCCTTGCTCCCCCGAGCCCCCCAGCGTCAGGGCTTGCGCGCCCCGACACCCACGCCCAGCGTTCCCCCGCTGGACCAGAGCGCGCGCCCGTGGCGCTCGTACACCGGGTGAACTCATGGCGCAATACCATTTCGCCGCGACGCTCGTCGCCAGGAGCAAAGGCCAAAGCGCGGTTGCGGCCGCGGCCTACCGCGCGGGCATGCGCCTTGACGATGAGCGTTTGGGCAAAACCTTCGACTACACCCGCCGCCGCGGCGTCCTCCATACCGAAATACTCGCGCCCGACAATGCGCCCGACTGGATGCGTGATCGGGGGCAGCTCTGGAACGCGGTCGAGAAAGCCGAAAAGCGCAAGGACAGCCAGCTCGCCCGCTCGCTCGACATAGCGCTTCCACACGAACTCACTCCCGAGCAAAACCTCGACCTCGTTCGCGAGTTCGTCCGCGCCGAATTTGTCGTACGCGGCATGATCGCGGACGTCGCCATCCACGCGCCGGGGCGCAGAGGCGATGATCGCAACGTGCACGCGCATATTCTGCTGACCACCCGCGAGATTGCAGGTCCCGGCTTCGGCTCCAAGGCGCGGGACTGGAACAGCAAACAGGAACTTCAGGAGTGGCGCAAGGCCTGGGCCGATCATGCCAACCGCATTTTGGAGCGCGAGGGATTCGAGGAGCGCATCGATCACCGGAGCCTTTCCGATCAGGGCATTGATCGCGAGCCGACCACGCATATCGGCCCCGCGGGCAAGGAGATGGAAGAGCGGGGCGAGGCCTCGGACCGCGCCAAGCGCAACCGGGACATCAAAGCCGCGAACGACGATATGGAATGCGCCGCACGGGCGATCATCGAGTCCGAAGAGCGCCTGGCCGAGCTTAAGCGTCAGCTTGTTGTCGAACGGATGGGGAAGATCGGGCAGACCGTCAGTGCTGCGGATAGCATCTGGAAGGAGGCCGAACGGCGCTGGGCTCCGGCGCCCAACCGCGTCACGGAATTGGAGCCGTCAGCCCCCGCCAAACAGCCCGAGCGTACTACCGAACCGGCCCCCCCAGCCCCTCAACCAGAGCCGCCGGCTATTCAGCCGGAACCTCCCGCCCAAACATCGCGTCGGCGAACCCCATCCCGCTACGCTGACCTGATCGACCGGCAGAAATACACCGAGCGGAGCAAGGAGGAAGAGCAGAAGCAGGACACCGATCGCCAGAATGTAACCCACGAAAAGGAAGAGCGCGAACGAAAGCCCGACCGGGAACGATGATGCGCTCCGGCGTCGCGGACCAGCCGGAGCGCCAAAACCACCGCCCCCTCCCCGCTCTGACGGGAGGCCTGCTCGGCCTGTTCAAACAGGTTGCTTGGCTCTTGACGGCCAGCAACCTGGCATCAAAGCTGAGAACCATGTGGCGCGTGGTCGCGCGCGAGATGACCGAGCCGCATACCCACCACTCCAAGCGGCCGCGTAAGGCCAAGGCTCCCCGTCCCTTTTAGCCAACAGTGATCGCGCCGTCCGAGTCTTTTCTGCCCGTTCCATGGCGCTTTTCGCCGATAATACGGCTGTATGGACGAAGCCTCGAAAGACCGTCGCTCCACCAAATCCCCTGACGAGATACGAGCCGAACGCATCGCCGCTGTGAACGATCCCAAACTGCGCCAGGAGCTTGATCGGATCACCAAAACCCGCGACACGGAACTCGCGCGCGTGCGCGAAAGGCAGGACGAAACCTACGAGAAACGGGTAGCGGAGCTTCGGGATCAGAAGATTCGCTCCAAAAACGCCCCACAACTCACGCCTCCCGGCATGCGAACGCCGTATCTGGGCGATATCGGACATGCGAGAGCGCAGAAAGAAGCGACAGCGCAAATCCGAACTCACGACCATGAATATTTGAAAAGAATCGCCAAGGACCACAACGATTTGATCGACACGCGCCTCGATAAGCAGCGCGAGAAACAGCCCGGCCGTAGTCCCTCAATTCAAACAGCGGAGCCGCAGCGCACCCCCAGAACCAAATCCCGGCAGCCCAACCGCTATGCCGAGCTAATCGAACGGCAGAATTACACCGAGCGCGCAAAAGAGAAGGAACCCGAAAAAGAGCAGGAACGCCTCCGCCAGCAGCGGCCACGGGGGTTGGACAGATGAACGCAGGTAAACTCGATGTGTAGCAATCAAACCCGTTCAATCGTTAATTGATCGAGTTCGCCGGCAAAGTACTTTTGTAGAGCATCCTTAAAAATCTGCTTGTCGGATGCAGTGACCGCAAATAGTGTCATCGAAGATCGGAATTTCAAATCGTCAGGGCCTCCAAAAATCTGCTTGATCGAACGGCCCTCTACTTGGGTCACAAGCCGAGTACACTTCCGTAATCGCGGCCCGAGAAGTGGGTGCTTCAAATACGCCTCGGCTTCTCGACGCGAAGAGATTGCGTACTCGATCGCCATGCTACTGTGTCCAAGTCCTGCAAGTTGAGGAAAAATGAACCACATCCAGTGGGTTCGTTTCTGACCTTCGTGCAATTCTGTGCATACAGCCGCGAATACTCCCTTTTGGGCGTCCACAAAGCGTTGCAGATTGTGAGGATCATCCAAATCCGTCATCTGTGCCTCTAGAACTGCTATCGAAGCAATGTTGATCAATCCTGCGATCCAACGAGCGCCAGAGCCCGGCGGACGACAGCCCGATCTACCTGTGCGGCGGTCTCGGTGTCTTGCTTAAACACAATAATGGTCACCCTTCTCAAGCGCTGCCCCCCTTGCCCGTAACGGGCGGCCTCTGTGACTGCCAGGAGAAGTCCGACGAACGCAAGCGGCGGATCAATTCGGCCGTGACCGGCCCCTAATATCGGCATAGCGACCTCGGTGAACCGAGCATCAGCTAGCCTCGCGACCATGTCGCGCATTCCATCAAACAGATGGGAGATCCGGGCGGAAAGCCCCTGGCCCGCACGTTGCGTCGTGGTGGATACAAGTGCAAGGGTCACTGATCGGCCTAGCGGCTTGCGCAGAAGAAGGCATCGACCGGCACCAAAGCTTTGGGCTCGCTCGTCATCTGTCTTCTGTTGCGCGATTCCCGGTCCCAGCTTCTTCCTGCATTCATCGTTCACGAGTGAGACGAACGCCTGAACCTGACCATCAAACGCGCGGTTGACGTAGGCTCCCAATGCGCTCTTCGTATCTCCTGCACATTGGTCATCGAAATACTCGTTGCACGGAAGGACGATCACGGTTTCCGGATCTGTGGTGTAGTCCTGCAACCGCCCGCTAAGAACCCGAATCTCGCAGCCGCTGACGGTCGTGCACATCACGCCGTCTTTTTCGCTCACGCGCGTAAGGTCAAGACCCGCGCCCTTATATTCGTCGGCTTTCTCCTTAGTCCAAAGCGTATAGCCAAATGCCGACACGGAGAGGATCAACAGTCCGATGCCGACAACGACGGGCACAAGAGCGCTAGGTGAATGCGGCGACCAATGATAATCCTTGTCAATCGTCACGCAAGGCGTTGCTACGAGCCCAACCCCTAAGACCAATGCAATCACCCAGTAGGGCTGTTTCAAAAGCACTTTCAAAGCGTCCATGAGCCCTTCGTGTCAGCGCAAGTTGTCGCGATTCGACGGCCTTAAAACTATCATGCTTTCTTTCCTAGGAAAGCAATTAGCTTCTGCGGCACCACCACTTCCACCTTAGCTTTCATTTGCCCGGTGTCGATGTTCGTACGCAGTGGCCAGCTCCAAAAAGCATTCGCCGCCATATTTCCTTCCGCTTTTCTCACGGCTCCGGCTCCTCGGGCCGAGTCTTACTGGGTCCTGCATGTCTTTCTCTTTTTTGCCACTCATTTTCTTGGGCACTGCTTCGGGCTAAGTCCTGCGCCCGGCAGCTTCGCGGCTTCTGCTTTCCCGGTTCCGCCCTAAATACATCGGGTTCCCTCCCAGAATGCAGCCGCTCGCTTTGGGAGCAGCGGCCTCTCGCTTTTGGGTGCCCCAAGAAAATGGGACAAAAAAGGAGATTTACAATGTCTTACCTCAATTCAGTAACTCTCGTCGGGTTTGTTGGTTCCGACCCGCGGCAATATCAAGCGAAGCCCAAGGGCGCAAAAATGACAGTTCTTTCCGTCGCCACGCGGCGTTCATGGAAGAATGCGCAGGACGAATGGATTTCGAAAACCGAGTGGCATCGCATCGCGATTTTCCGTCCGCAACTCGCCCAACAGGTCGCATCGACCGTCAAGAAGGGCTCGCACATCGCCGTCACGGGCGAACTGGTGAGCTCAACCTACGAGCGCCAGAGCGGCAAGAAGTCCGCGACGACCAAGATCACCTCTTGGTCCATCCGCGCCAACACTGTCCGCAAGCTCGATCGCAACGAGCCGGAAGCAACCGCTTCCGGCTCCAATGCTTCGGATCGAGCGTCCGAACCATCGGATGCCAGTCCCTTCTAACGGCGGCAGGACGAAACGGGCCTCGGCTTTGTCGCCGAGGCCCGTTTTTCGTTTTCAGACTACACCCACCGCTTCCGCCGCATGGTGCTCAACTCTGTGGGTTTTATCTGTGATTTAAGTAGCGACCTAGGAACTATTGTCGGCATGGAAACCCGCAAAACTTTGCGCCAAAGTACTATTGCCGCACCAGAAACCCGCCGCCGAATATCGCCTCAAGCGGACTTCGAAATATGCAGCTCCAAGCCAATCAAGAAAATCCTTTGCCGGATGCCGCGTCGGCGGTTATGCTTCCGCCGGCTACAGGATTAAGGCGAAAACGAGGACCATCCTTGTCTCGCCGTACAGGTCAAAAAGGCAACGTGTTTCAGAAAGAATCGCAGGCAGCATGGAATCCAGCGGCCCCGGCTTACGGACGTTTTTGGATCGACGTGCCAGGAAAAGAACGTCAGCGCAAAACGATCGCGCTTGGCGTTTGCCGCACCGTCAGCATCGCCAAACAAAAACTTCGAGAGCACATCGAATCCTCGGGGGTCAACAGCACGCAAACCTTCGTAGCCTCAACATCGCCGGCTACAACCTTCCGGACTCAAGCCTCCGTGTGGATTGATTCGCTATCCGCCCGGCGACGGCGCCCGGTCAAACCCGCAACAATTGAGAGTTGGCAAAGTTGTCTTGATAAGTGGCTGTTCCCGAATCTTGGTGACATGCAACTGTCGGACGTTGCCAATGGGGCTCTCAAGGCCTTAGTGGATAAAATGTCCGCATCGGGGCTTCGGCCCAAATCAATCGTGAACTACTGCGCGGTGGTGAAGCTCGTTGTGGCCTCGGCTGTAAATGCCGAAGGCGAGCAAATCCACCCGCGCAAATGGAATCACGAATTTATCGGAGTTCCAATCGTTGACAAAAATAAGCAGCACCGGCCTACGCTAACAGCCCCCGAGGTGTCGGCTATCGTTTCCGCGGCCTCGGACCGCTACAAGGTTCTGTTCGCGCTGTTGGCCGGGACGGGCTTGCGAATCGGTGAAGCCCTAGCGCTGAAAACAACTAACCTCGCTTCCGACTGCCACGTCATCAACGTACAGTCCTCGATTTGGCATGGACGCGAGCAGCATCCAAAAACCCAAAATGCAATCCGAGTCGTAGACGTTCCTGAAGCCCTGGCCAAACTGTTGCGGGAGCATGCCGTTGGGAAAGACGGATATCTCTTTGCCACGGCGAGCTCTCGGCCTTTGGGTCAGCGCAACGTTCTGCGAACTTTGCATCTGCTGGCAGGCAGGATCGGGCTCAAGAATGCGCGCGCTAAAGGCAAATCAAGCCGGCCGCCGAAAGCCGCGCAGACCCAGGCCCAAGTAAAATCCGGAGGTCTCGCAATCGGCCTTCATGCTTTCCGGCGATTCCGTACTGCCGTTCTTCGTAAAGCTCGCGTGCCCGAGGATTTGATAGGGCTCTGGCTAGGACACGCGGGTCTGACGGTCACGGATTCGTATGCACGGCAGTTACGGGACGACGTAGCCTTTCGGCAAGAATGCGCCGAGGCCTGCGGTTTGGGATTTGAGTTGGGCCACGTTGGGCCACAAAAAGTTGTGGAAATAAGTTGCGATCAAGTCGCCTAAATGGAAGCAGGGGCAGAGATTAGGATGGTGCGCCCGGAGAGAGTCGAACTCCCGACCTTTTGGTTCGTAGCCAAACGCTCTATCCAACTGAGCTACGGGCGCACTGAGGAATGCGGGCTAGTTTACATGAGGTTGCAGATAATTTCAAAAGCCTTCAAATCAGATTTTACTGTCTCAACTGTCTGAGCAAAAAAGGCGCAGTTGGAAATTCCAGAAGAAAAAAGCCCGATTTGCCAGTTGCGCTGACTTCGTTCATCTGCAACACGTGCTCGCTCGGCCGCGGTTCGTGTTGGGCTGTCCATTCTCACTACCTCAATCGTTTCGAAGAATACTTTCGGTTCGAATTTCAACGGCACATTTCTTTAGCCGCTTCAAACACCGACTGATCACTGGGAAGCGTCGCATCTTGTATTGGCGCGGAGGACGGGATAGATATCTGCGCGACACCCAGATGCTTGACCGGCTTGTTCAGATTATGGAGGGTCCCCGCGGTAATCACCGAGGCGATCTCGCCCATCACTCCGTAGCTGTAATATTCCTCATCGATCACGATTGCACGGGAGGTTTTCTTAACCGAGACGATCAAGGTTTTCTGGTCGAGCGGCGAGGTCGTGCGCGGATCAACCACTTCCGCACTAATCCCGATCTCGTCAAGCAGCTTTGCCGCTGCCAGGGCCACCTGCACCATGTTGCTCGTTGCTACAAGCGTGATATCGCGACCTCCACGCTTGATGTCGGCGACGCCGAACGGAATCGTGTACTCCTGCGTGGGCACCGGACCCTTCAACCGGTACATCATCTTGTCTTCGAAAATGATCACCGGGCTGTCGTCGCGAATGGCTGTCTTCATCAAGCCCTTGGCGTCATAAGGAGTCGACGGCAGCGCAACTTTCAATGCCGGCACGTGACTAGGCCAGTTACGGAAGGATCGCGAGTGCTGCGCGGCCGAGTGACGCGACACACCAAGGGTAGTTCGTACCACCATCGGGACCTTGCCACCCGACATGTAGTGTGCATTCGCAGCCCGGTTCACCACCTGATCAATGTTTAGCGCCACCAAATCCTTGAACCGAATGTTTACTATCGGACGGAGGCCGGTCATTGCCGCGCCTACACCAATTCCTGTCAAGCCGGCCTCGGAGATCGGAGTGTCAATAACGCGCTCCTTCCCGAACTCTTCGACTAAGCCCGTCAGCACTTCGAACGCGATCCTGGCTTCCGCGAAGCTATCACCGAGCAGCACGACTTTCGGGTCGCGCCGCATCTCCTCGGCGATCGCCTCTTGAATGGCTTGACCTAGTGTTAATTCGCGAACTTGCGTCTCAGTTTCAGACATATGGATCCTGGGATTTGTTTCCCATAAGGCCCATCATTCCAACAAGCGCCATCGTCGTTAGCGCAATTCCGTCCCATTGGAAGTGATCTCAAGAAGCGTAAGCGCAAAAGATCATTACAGCAGCTGGCCTCAGCCATGCTGTGAGCGTATCACCCAAGAAATTTCGGCTGGTTCGTGACCTCAGAATATCTTCCATGCCCTTTCTCTCTTTACACTAGATCCATCTCAAGCCTTACCCGTTTATCGCTCACGCATTAGCAGCATCGCGCTTGTTTGGATCAATGCCAAGATCGCGGAGCGCGCCAGCAGCCAACTCAGCAGTCACCTTTTGCTCTTTGGCGAGGCGACTAATAGCTGCAGCCGCAATACTCTCTGCGTCGACTTCGAAGTGCCTACGAAGGTATTCCCGGTTTTCGCTCCTACCAAATCCATCCGTGCCAAGCGCAGTAATCCGGCCGGGAAGCCAAGGTGCCAACCCGTCCGCCAGAATCTTCATATAGTCGCTAGCCGCCACAATCGGACCATCATGTCCATCGAGTGCCTGCAAAAGGTAGGGTGTTCTCGATGGCTCAGTCGGATGTAGGCGATTCCAACGCCCACAGGCCAAAGCATTGCGACGAAGTTCGCCGTAACTGGTCGCGCTCCATACATCCGCCTCAATGTCATACTTTTCTTTCAGTATCTGCTGAGCTCTGATCGCCTCGTTCAAGATTGGACCCGAGCCGAACAAGTGGACGATAGCCTTCGCGTTCTCAGCGGGTTTGAGCCGGTACAGGCCTTTCAGTATGCCGTGCTCTACGCCGCCTGGCATCGGAGGCTGGGCATAGTTTTCGTTGTAAACGGTCAGGTAGTAGAAGATATCCTCTTTTGCCTCGTACATCCGACGAACCCCATCCTGAATGATGACGGCGACCTCATAAGCGTAGGCAGGATCATAGGAAACGCAAGTGGGAATTGTGCTGGCGAGGACGTGGCTATGCCCATCCATGTGCTGAAGCCCTTCGCCGGGCAGCGTCGTGCGTCCAGCCGTGCCGCCGACCATGAAGCCTTTTCCCCTGGCGTCAGCGAAGGCCCAAGCCATATCCCCTACGCGCTGGAAGCCGAACATGGAATAGTAGACAAAGAATGGAATCATAGGGACGCCGAAGTTGGCATACGCCGTCCCAGCCGCCGTAAACGTCGCCATGGAACCAGCTTCCGTGATGCCCTCTTCGATAAGCTGGCCGTCCTGGGACTCTCGATAGTAAAGAAATTGAGTGCTGTCTACCGGTGTGTACAGCTGCCCGTGCGGGGCATAAATCCCGATTTGCCGAAACAGCGCTTCCATCCCGAAGGTTCGGCCCTCATCAGGAATGATCGGCACGATATATTTCGCAATATCCTTTTGCTTCAGCAACGCATTCAGCACGGCGTTAAAGGCCGAAGTAGTCGACGCTGCACGCCCTTTCGTACCCGCTAGGACGTCCTTGAAGATGTCTAAACGCGGCGCGACGAAGGCGAAGTCTTTGTGTGGATTGCGCGACGGGACATAACCTCCCAGTTCCTCGCGACGCTCCTGGAGATACCGGATGACATCACTATCGGCTCCTGGATGGTGCAACTCAAGATTGGCGATCTTTTCTTCAGGTATGTCCATATCGAAGCGTTTGACAACATAGGCGAGCTGCTCATCTTTGAGCTTCTTCGTACTGTGGCCGAAATTTCTGCCTTCTGCGGCATCACCGAGCCCATAGCCTTTAATCGTTTTCGCCAGGATCACGGTTGGACGTCCTCGGTGTTCCACAGCCCGCTTGTAGGCGTTATAGACCTTTACCGGGTCATGACCGCCTCGGCCAAGATTAGCGATCTCTTCATCCGTCATACTCTCCACCGACTTTAGTAATTCTGGATATTTGCCAAAGAAGTGTTGCCGGACGTACGCCCCTCCCAGGGCTTTGAACGCCTGGTATTCTCCATCGACGCATTCAGACATTCGCTTCAGCAGCAGACCCCCGGTGTCACGATTCAGCAGCTCATCCCAATCGGATCCCCAAAGACATTTGATTACATTCCAACCAGCACCGAGGTAGTTAGCTTCAAGTTCCGGAATGATCCTGTCATTCCCACGAACTGGACCATCGAGACGCTGAAGATTGCAGTTAATGACGAAGATCAGATTGTCCAGACCTTCGCGTGTCGCAACGGTGAGAGCTCCCCGCGATTCGGGCTCATCTTGTTCTCCATCGCCAAGGAATGCCCATACTTTTCGATCCGAAGGCGGCAGAATCCGACGATTTTCCATGTACTTGATAAAACGCGCTTGATAAATGGCATTGATCGGACCAATCCCCATCGAAACTGTGGGAAATTGCCAGAAATCCGGCATCAGCCAGGGATGAGGATAGGACGACAGGCCGGGTTCTTTACGAAGTTCGTGACGAAAATTGAACAATTGCCGTTCCGTAAGGCGGCCTTCGAGGTATGCGCGTGCGTAGATTCCCGGAGACGAATGGCCCTGGAAATAGACCAGGTCGCCGGCTTGGCTTCCAATCGAACCACGAAAGAAGTGGTTGAAACCAACTTCAAAGAGCGTTGCGAGCGAGGCAAACGAAGCCATGTGGCCGCCAATGTTTTCGTCGTTTTTATTTGCACGGGAGACCATAGCCAGGGCGTTGTACCGGATCAAGCTTTCGATACGTAGTTCAAGCGTCCGATCACCCGGAAACGCCACTTCCTGATTGGCCGGGATCGTATTCACATACGGTGTATTAAATTGGAGAGGAACGGTAACACCAGCTTGAGCCGCACGATTTAGGAGCGCCTGCAACAGCTCCGAGGCCTCCCTGGCTCCATCCGCGTCGATCACTTGATCCAGCGCCTCTAACCACTCGGCTGTCTGCTCAGAGTCCGTGCCGCGAGAGGGAGGTACATCTTCAATCGGCGCCAGAATCGCGGGATCCGACGTTTGGCTTCTCATGCGATCTCCTGGGTTGTCACTTCCAATTGGAAAGACGATATCTTAAGGATTCGGCCATTCTTGCACCGGCTCTCATGTACAAAAGTACTATGGGTTGAAGAAAGCAGAAAACGGCGTCATCCGATCGATGACGCTACATCTATAATCTCACGCTTTCTGCAATCTCAGGAAGTGAAGCCGTTGGAGGCGGGGCGGCGGATTCGAACCTACGAAGGGAAGTTCTCGGGAACTACACTCCGGACCTTATAAGAACAACTTGGTTTCGCACAAAACCACACAAAAAAAAGAGGTCGGAGGCGTGGGTGGGATTCGAACCCGCTCCCCAGATTGAAACAGCGCAAGTTACCGATTCTAAGTTACGCGAAAAGCGCTAAAAGCGCTCAGATTGCAGAACGGGGTTACGCGGCGGTTACGCGGAGTACTGAAATCTTTTTTCGGAAAATCTCATGAAATTCACACGCGCGCCAAGTACCCCTCAAAGGGGACCCGTTTGCTGAGAAAAACCGGCTCCGACGACGTATGCTTCTTGTGCTAGAGCCGTTTTTGGCTCGTGTAACGGCTCGCCACTGGCAACAGATCGAGGCGCGTCGGCCAATCACGGTGCGAACGTTGCTCCGGGTGTGCAGCGTATTCAAGGTTCGTATGGAGCGAATTGTTCAAGGTTTAGACAACGGAATCTACAAAGCGTGAGGTTTGAAACTGAAATGCCGACTCGTGTACGGCAACTGCCTTATCGATTCAAGAGCGGTAAGTTCGCCGGAAAGACGATGGAGCAAGTGATCCTCCGCAATGCGCCGCGACTTTATCAGATTGGGGCTTGGGAAGAGAAGCGGGGGAGATGGGGAGATGGGTCGCGGGTCAGTTTGATCAAATAGCCGACAGATGCCTAAAACGAAGCTGTCCTCTGAATTTCGTGACGGGCGGGGGGTCGGTCGATCCGCGACGGGACCTAACGCGTCGCGGGAACGATTGATGCTCACACGCCGGACCGAAGGCTGGCGCGGCTCGTTCCATCCCCGTCTCGTGGCAGAGCCCAGCAGAGCGGGCTGTGCCGCGGGGGTGCGGAACGAGCCGCATGGAAACTAGCGCTTCACTCGCTTGGCAACCACCTTCACCCCGCGCCGAACTTTCTTCGCCGCCTTTTGCGCACGGGACTTCAGCCGGCTGGCGCTGCGGCTGGTTCTCGACGCGGAGCGCTTGGCGCTCCGCGTGGCGGATTTGGCACTGCGCGTGACGCGTTTCGCGCTACGCTGGGCGCTGCGCGCGGCGGACTTCACGCTGCGGGTGGCGCGCTGCGCCGCCCGCGTGGCGCGCTGCGCCGCCCGCGTGGCGCTCTTGGCCGCGCTGGTAGCACGCTTCACCACCTCGCTTGCCGTTTTCTTCACTTCGCTCGTCGCGTGCTCGAACCGCTGAACCGTCTTCTTGCTCGGAGTCACGGTGGCAGCAACGGTGCCCAGTGTCGATCCCACTGCGCGTGCGACATCCTTCAAAACGTCCGCGGCCGCCTGTTCCACATCATTTGCAGAGATCATATTTCTCCCGTAACTGTCGATACGTCTCGATCGCTCGCAGCAACAACCGAATTGCAAATCCAATCCAACCGTCAAAGCCCACTGCACACTACCCTGTCACCACGCAAAACGCCATACGGTAAAACATTTACGCCTCCGCCAGTATTACGGTACCGCGGCACCACGGCGGCGGCACCGCAAATGTCCGCGACCGTGCGTTGCCGCGCGGAGCCCCATCGCTGCCGGCGAACCGAATTCCGCTGGGCCTCCTTTCTCCGCCAGCAGTGCTGCGCACACCGCAGCCGTATCCGTGTTACCCCCGTCCGCTCTACACGATCTCCCGCGTTCAAATCTGCCGGGGCCGCAGCTAAGATTTCTTCGGGATCCCGAAGAAATCGAGAGACTCCCACGAGGAGGTTTTCACGATGGAAGATCTGAAAGGACGCATGGTGGCTATCCTGGTCGACGACGGTTTCGAACAGGCCGAATTGGTCGAGCCCCGAAAAGCCCTGAACGACGCTGGCGCCGATACTCGCGTCGTTTCGCCACAAGATAGTCACGTGAGTGGATGGGAATCCAAAGACTGGGGCGAGGAAATCCACGTCGATATTCCCTTGGCCGATGCCAGAGCCGAAGACTTCGACGCCCTGCTGCTGCCCGGCGGCGTGATGAACCCGGATTCCCTGCGCATGAATCCCGCCGCGGTGTCATTCGTAAAGGCCTTCTTCGACGCCGGCAAACCCGTGGCCGCCATCTGCCACGGTCCATGGACGGTGATCGAAGCGGGTGCCGCACGGGGCCGTCGCATCGCCTCATGGCCATCCCTAAAGACCGACCTGGCCAACGCCGGCGCGGAATGGATCGATCAGGAAGTAGTAGTCGACAGAAATCTGGTGAGCAGCCGCAAGCCCGACGACATTCCCGCATTCAACCGCGAGATGATCAAGCTGTTCGTCGCGTCGCAACAGATCCGCAAGAAAACTGCAGTAACCACAAATTAACGATTCCGCCCAACACAAAAACGGCAGGGGCGCTGGGCACAGCAAAACGCCTGTCCCGGGGGGAGGTCAAAGTAGGCGTTTCGCTGTGGTGCGGCAAACTCGATGCTTGCCGCAAACCTACTGTCGTTGGCCCGCTGTTTGTGGCCGCTCGATCTCGGCAGTGTCCTCATCATCGGACCCGCTCAAAGAGGCGATGAATTCATCGGCCTGCTTCTCCGCCACGTCCTTGGCAATGCCGTAACGTTCCTGGATCTTGCCGATGAGCTGTTGCCGCTGCCCGCGGATGATGCCGAAATCGTCGTCGGTAAGCTTGCTCCACTTCTGCTTGGCCCTTCCCTCGAGCTGCTTCCACTTCCCTTCGAGCTGATCCCAATTCATCGGCTGCCTCCTGTAATCGCACCAAGCGTGCATACCTAGAAGACATCCGGACCACGTTTTTGAAAATACAGCGGAGTACCCTGGTCTCGACCGGGAGAGCGTGTAGGGTTCGCGCCCTGTGGAAATCTCGGCGGTGGCGAAAATGGCCCTCAGCAAAGCCCGCAACGCACCTCGCAGGACGCATTCCACCAACGTTATTTTCCTTACAAATTTGGTACTAGGGATTTACCCCCGCCTCATTAAGCAATCCCCCGGATGGTTCGCGCTCTTGCAGACATTTATTCTCTGCTGGAGAGAACATACGCGATGACTCCTAACGTGAACCCGGACTATGTCTCGTTGCTCCCCGAGAGCCTGCGCCACCCACTTAACGCCCTGGTGGCCCGCCATTTGAGCCACTCGGTTTGCGTGATTCTTGGATCGGGCTCGGACGCCGCCGCGGCCTATGTCGCCTCGGCCCTATTTCGCGCCGCGCTCGCTGGCATCTCCAAGCTCTCGCGGCGTGAGCTTGCGTACTTCAGCCTCGATCCGTTTATAATGACCACCGCAAACGAACCACGGCCCGCTTCGGCCGATCGGGGAGCCGTAACTTGCCGGGGAGAAAACAAATACGCGGCTTAGACCTATCTAACCATTCCGGTCGCAATCCGCTCGTTCGAGTCCGTATCCATTGCGCGCGAGCTACGATCCTCGCGCCGAAATCCCAGCATGGCTGCACAAACCTCCTGCCTGGCCGGAACTCCTAGGTGCCGAAACCCGAGTCGGCCCCTCCCCACCCGCAATCCGGACCAACCAACTTCATCGCCATCCGCCTTTTGTTGCTCCTCGGCCCCGGCCTGATTACTGGCGCGGCCGACGACGATCCGAGCGGGATCGCCACCTATTCCCAAGTGGGCGCCCAACTTGGCTACGGCATGCTGTGGACCATGCTGTTCAGCTACCCCTTGATGGCCGGAATCCAGGAAATCAGCGCACGCATCGGCCGCGTAACCGGTCACGGACTCGCCGCCAATATTCGCCGGCACCAATCGAGGCCGGTCCTGTACGCCGTGATATCACTGATGGTGTTTGCCAATATATTCAACCTCGGCGCGGACGTCGGCGCCATGGGCGCGGCGGCAACTCTACTGGCTCCCGGACCCGCTTGGATGTACGTCGCGATTTTTGGAGTCGCATCGCTGCTTCTTCAGATTCTGATCCCCTATAAGCGTTACGTCCCATTTCTAAAATGGTTGACTCTTGCGCTCTTCGCCTACGTCGCCACCGCGATCGTCGTCGGCGAACCTCGCTGGGCCGCTCTTCGGGCAACCATTCTGCCTAGAATTTCCCTCAATGCCGCATCCCTTACCGCTCTGGTCGCGGTCCTGGGAACTACCATTAGCCCGTATTTGTTCTTCTGGCAGGCGTCCGAAGAAGTGGAGGACATGCACGTCCATCCGAAGGAGAAGCCGCTCACGCGCGCGCCCGAGCAAGCTCCCCGGCAACTCGGGCGCATTCGATTCGATACCTACGCCGGCATGGCTCTTTCCAACATCGTGGCCTTCTTCATTATTCTCACCGCCGCCGCTACCCTCCACGCACACGGCATCACCGACATTGGCACCGCCGACCAAGCCGCCAAAGCGCTGCAACCGCTCGCCGGAAGGTTTGCATTTGTTCTGTTCGCGGTGGGCATCCTGGGAACAGGCTTCCTGGCCATTCCGGTCCTGGCCGGCTCCGCCGCGTACGGAATCAGCGAAGCATTCGGATGGACGGCTAGCCTCGAAAAAACCCCCGGCCACGCACGCCGGTTTTACACGACCATCGCCGTCGCTACAATTCTCGGCCTGCTGCAGAATTTTCTGCACATGAATCCGATCAAGGCACTGTTCTGGTCCGCCGTGCTTAACGGAGTGGTAGCCGGCCCGGTGATCGCCTCGATGGTGGTTTTGGGCGGCAATACAAAAGTGATGGGGAAGTTCACGCTGCCCGCATACATGCGCGTGATCGGTTGGATCGCCGCAGCCGTCATGGTCGCCGCGTCAATTGGAATGTTCGTCACAATGTGGCCCTAGTACGATCCACCCGTTCCATACCACCGTCCTTGGGGAATAATTACGCTGCACGCGCCGTTTTCTACTTACAGCAACCCCGAGATACCGCTACCAGATTGCCCCTATTGTTGCTTGGGTGCGGCCAGACTATAACCATCACACTACCGAGGGCGAGCACAGGGTGAGATCCATCCAACACCCGGAAATAGCCCCTAGGGTCTGGAGGACTTTATGTTGCGTTGGGCGCTTGCTTTCTTCGTTGTTGCCATCATCGCTGGAGTATTCGGCTTTCTGGGTATCGCGGTGGCCGCCGCGGGAATCGCCAGGATTCTGTTCACCATCTTCCTGGTGCTGTTCCTGGTCTCGCTGGTCGGTGGCTTGATGAGGCGTGCTTAACGGCTTCATCTCCGCGATCCGGTTCGGATAGCGCTCGGACCGACGGTTGCTATGGCGACTCATAGGAGAAAATGATGAGAACCACCGCTCTTCTTGGAATTGTGCTCATCCTGCTCGGCGTCGTTGCGATCGCCTACCAAGGCTTCACGTATACGACGCATAAAAGGATTGTGGACTGGGGCCCGATTCAGGCGACCAAGACCGAACACAAAACGATTCCGGTTTCCCCACTTGCGGGCGCTCTTGCCGTGATTGGCGGGATAGGATTGGTTTTGGCCGGGCGAAAAGAAGCGTAAGGCTTCGCGTTCTCCTGTGGTCTCTAGCCAGGGCACAAGATATTCGCGACGTCGGATGCGAATCTTAGCACGGTCAATGCGGAGATCGGGCGGCGGGATGTTCCGCTTGCTGATCTCCGCATATTTTTGTCCTAGTTCTGGTTCGCCCCGCACGCCGTTGAATTTCGTGCTTCATCGCGCCACGCTTCTGGTTCATCATTAACCCTTAGGCCTTAGACGGCGGCGCGCGCGCCGCGCTGGTTCCTCCGGCCCCACAATGAGAAATGACCGCCCGAGCACCAAACACTTTGCTCTCGCGCTGACCTGCGGTCTGGCGCTGCGCCTCTTTTTTATTTCCCGCTTCCCTGCCCGTTCTGTTGACACCCGCTTTTACGAAGAACTCGCCCGCAACTGGCTTTATCACGGCGTCTACGGCATCTTCGTGCAAGGGCAATTGCTCCCGGTAGATATGCGTATGCCCGGCTACCCCGCTTTCCTGGCCGTAATTCGCCGGATGTTTGGCGCGAGCGCCAAGCCGGTCATGGCGGTACAGGCGTTCATCGATCTTTTCACCTGCATCCTGATCGCGGCGCTGGCTGCGCGCCTGGCCCCTCGCGAACAACGTGCGCGCGTTGCCACCGCAGCGCTGTGGATGGCCGCGATGTGTCCTTTTCTCGCCGATTACACCGCGGCGCTGCTTGCGGAGACTCTGGCCACATTCTTCACCGTCGCTGCTCTCTATCTGTTGGCGGGCATCCTCGACGATCCTCGCCTGCTGTTGCCCACCGCATCGCTCGGCCGCAACACCCTGCTCGCGCGCGCCGGATGGTGGCTGCTCGCGGGCGTCGTGGTGGGTATCGGTACGTTGATTCGCCCGGAAACGCCACTGGTGCTCGCCGCTGCCGGCATGGCGCTCCTGATCGTGTGGCATCGCCGCCGCGACGCCACCAATCTGCTCCTGGCGGGCACCTGGGTCACCGCGGGCCTGCTATTGGTATTGCTGCCCTGGGCTACACGCAACGCCCAAACTCTCGGGCGCGTCCAATTTTTGTCGCCGCGCTATGCGGAGTCCTACGGCGACTTCATTCCCTGCGGGTTCTTTGCCTGGACGCACACCTGGAGCGAGCACTTCCGCGACGCGTATCAGGTAGTCTGGAAAATCGGCAAGCAGCCCATCGAAATGAACTCATTTCCCACCGCGGCCTTCGATTCCAGCGAAGAGCGCGAGCACGTCGCGGGACTGATCGCTCGCTACAATGCCGGGCTGGAAATGACGCCCGCTCTCGATCGCGAATTCGCCCGCCTAGCCAGCGAACGTGGCGGGCGCCATCCCTTTCGCGTGTACGGCGCAATTCCCGCCGCCCGTGCTGCCTCGATCTGGTTCACTCCGCGAATCGAGCTGCTGCCTTACTCCGGACGCCTGGTGCCGCCCCTCGATTTGTGGCGCGGCAATCCCCGCGACTTCGGCACCACCGCCGTGTTTGTGTTGATGAACGCCGCGTATATCGGCTTGGCTCTGGCGGGTTGGATTCGCCATGGATGGTCATTGACGTGGGCCTGGGGCGACTGGTCCCCAACGATGATGATGCTGACAGCATTCATCGCAATTCGCACCGCGTTTCTCACCACCCTGCAGACTGTGGAACCACGCTACGTGATGGTTTGCTTCCCCGCGTTGCTGGCTATCAGCGCGCAGGCGTGGACGGCGCACGTGTCCGCCGAAGCGTCCGCTCGGCGTGCAACCGCTGCCATACCGGAGTTCTCGGCGGCGGAAAACAAAAATCTAGAGCTTTCTTCGTAGTCCGGGTGTCAAAGGGAATCGAGCCAAATAACAATGCCACGATCAGACTCCAATCGCGACGTCTACCCACTGATTGCGGTAATCACCGCGATCATCGGCGTTGTCACTCTCTATTTCGCGCGCTCGGTGCTCGTTCCCCTGGCGCTCGCGCTCCTGTTCACCTTCCTGCTCGCTCCTCCGGTCGGCTGGCTGGAGCGCATTCGGCTCGGGCGCATATTTTCGGCGCTAGTGGTGGTCACACTAGCGGTCGTCGCGGTGGGGGCAATCGGCTGGACAGTGGCCAAGCAGTTGGTCGACGTCACCAACCAGCTCCCCAACTACCGCGACAACATCGAACAGAAAATCGCGATGGTCCGCACCACTGGCAAGGGCACCGATCTCAGCAAAGCCAAGGACACCGTCAGCGTCCTCGCCAAGGAACTTTCTGCCGCTCCCGCCGATACCGGACCGGACGGCAAACCGGTAAAAAGTCTTACCGCTTCGAAGTCTGGCCGGCCCGTTCCCGTAGAGATTGTCACCGAACCCCAGGATCTGGTGGCCTCCGCGCCCAGCCTGTTCGGCCCCATCGGCAGCGCCGGGATCGTGATCGTCTTCACCTTCTTCATGCTGATCCTTCGCGACGATCTGCGGAACCGCGTGGTCCATGTCGCCGGCCCTTCCCGCATTCAAATGATGACCGAGGCGTTCGACGAGGTGAACTCGCGCATCAGCCGTTACCTTTCGATGCAGTTCGCGGTCAACACCGGCTACGCCGCCATCATCGGATCGGGGCTGCATTTTATTGGCGTCCCTCACGCCTTCTTGTGGGGTGTCATCTCTGGCGCGCTGCGCTTCCTGCCCTACCTGGGCGTGCCCATCGCCGCGTCCATGCCGATCATGCTGTCGCTCGCTATTTCCGATAGCTGGACCCAGCCGTTCATGACCATCGGTATGTTTGCGGTGGTCGAGATCGTGGTTTCAAACCTCATCGAGCCCTTGCTGTACGCCGAGCACACCGGACTTTCTTCCATCGCCATTCTGCTGGCAGCCATGTTCTGGACTGTGCTATGGGGACCCATCGGCCTGCTGCTAGCGACGCCGATTACGGTATGCATTATCGTGATGAGCCGCTACGTTCCGAACATGCGCTTTCTGAACGTGCTCCTTAGCGACGATCCTCCACTCACGCCAGAGACCGGGTTTTATCAGCGCCTGCTAGCGAGCGATCACCGCGGCGCTCTGGTCATCTTCGCCAAGGATCGGAAGCAAAAGTCCGCCATCGAGATGTATGACGGCATGCTCATCCCGGCTTTGGTGCTGGCCCGGCGCGACCGTCATCGCAACGCCATCGACGAACCCACCGAACGATTCATTTTCGAGACGATCCGCGAACTCATCGCTCGGGACGACCGTAACGACGCAGACCCCGGCAAGCCGGCCGAGTCGAATGGCAACGACCACCACGATAGCCTGGCCGCCCGGGGCCGGGTGATCTGCCTGGCCGCGCGCGACGAATCCGACCAAATCGCCGGCACCATGCTGGTACAATTACTGCGGAAACAGGGTTGGAGCGCGGCCACAGTGGGCCCGGGCGACATCGCCGAGACTCGCGAGCAGCTCCTACGGGAGTCTCCGAGCGTAGTGTGCATCTCCGCGCTTCCGCCGTTCGCGCTGGCTCGCGCGCGCCAAGCCTACCGAGAACTGCACACCGAAGCGCCAAGTCTGAAGCTCATTGTAGGTCTCTGGAAGTTTTGCGGGGATGAAGTCCGAGCGGCCTCCCGTGTGGGCATGCCGCACACCGAGAAAATAACCACGGAACTAACGGATGCGCTGGAGGAAATTTCGAAATTCGCCCAACCCGCGGAGCTCATCGAAGAGGCCGAGCTAAAGTAATTCGGGGTGGCGCTGCCTTCTAGGCGGCGGGGCCCCAGCCGTAAGCGAGACCCACGCGCAAGATCGCACAGTTCAAATATGGCTGCTCCCGCAATTCCTAGCGCAGCTCAACCTTAGGGTTATATGCCTTGAGCTCCGTCAATTCCTCAGTAAGCGTCTCCCATTCCTCAGGATTTTTCTTGGTGGCAAACGGCAGGGACAAATCGCTGTAGTAGTTCAGGATCACGCTGCGCGCTTCCGGTGTTACGTTCTCGAATTTTTTCTTCTCCCAATGGTCCACCAGAAGCGCGTAGGTCTTATCCGCCAGCGCATATTGTCCAGGTACGGTAACGGTCCCAGTATCGAAATTATCGTCCAGCAATACCACCCGCGCCGTCTGCTTCTCCTGGTTCAAAAATCCTTCGTACTCGGTCACTGAGCCGTTGAAACTAGCGGCGAACATCCGTTCCGCCTCCGGAGTAGGCGTCCGAAAGGTAAGCACTTGTAATGGCCCAATCTTGGGAATGATCCGAATCAGAAATGCCAGAATTCGGTCCCAAAGACTCGGCTTCTGATATTCCTTGTGCCATTGGCGCTCGTAGCTTGTGCGCGAAAGGTGATAAAGAAACGCCTTCTGCGTGGTCCCCGGATGTTCCTTCTGGATTTCGTCCTTCTTGATTTGCCAGGCCACTTTAGTGGCTCGCGGAATATCTTTGCTCACCGCGCGCCGATAGGAACCAATCGCCAGGGCGAAGTCGGGGAATATAGACTTCAGGTCCACGCCATAAGTTTCCAGGAACGCGCGCTCCAAAAGGTCCTCGGAAACCTGAAAACCGATACCTTCGCGGTAGTCGTCGGGGGCGTAGTGGCCGCGAGCCACCTGCAGGACGTCGAACGCAAACTCCGTCTTCAAATGCGCTTTGGGATCGTCTTCGTAGGTCACCACCGCGCCGAATTTACGATGCAGTTTCGGATACAGCAGACCCACCGACGGGTTCACCGCCAAACGATGCCCGTTGTTGTCTGCCGCATAGTGCGCCAGCGCGCCCAGCGCAAAAGCGAATTCGTTGATGTCGTGGGAATCGCGGATCAGCGCTTCGATAAAATCGCCGGTGCGAACGTAGTGCACCAGGTCGCTGAACCACTTGCTGCCGAAGGGGTAATAGCCCAGATCTTGAATCGCGGATCCGCCGTAAGCGTAGGCATGTGCTGCCTTGATTTCCTCCGGGGTGGCGTCCGGAAACCGCTTTCGCAGCAGCGGGACAATCGCGTCCACCCATGCCGAATCAACGATCGCTTCATGAGTGAGTACCGAATATCCGCTCGAAGAAGTGGCCCCGCCGAAGAGCAGCACCAGAATAAGCAGCGCCGCCGCGCACCCGCGCATTTTCGAACGAAGGTGGCGATGTGCCCGAAGTCCCATGCGCAGGAATGAAATTGCCCGACCCCTGGAAAGCAATGTGGCAGACAAATCAGCGTCCAGCAGACGCTCTATTCACTTTACTCCCCCCAAGCCGTACTGCGCGGATGGCTGGAGGAAATGGCGCGTAGCAGCACACAGCACGCGGTCCGCAAATGGTCAAAGGTGCCAAACAAAAGCGCGGCGGCAAATGGTCGGTCCGTGCGCGCGACTTTCGCGCGAAAGAAACGTCCATTCTGCCGCCGCTCACGACTGATTGCAGTTCCGCTTACGGAACCAGTTTCGGTGAAGCCTTGTCCAGCGCATGAATCAGACGGTCGGCCTCAGCCGGCGCATGAAAGGCGTGTTCGGAGATAATCTTCTCCGCGGTCACTCCCTTGCCGTACAACTCCGCGTTGGCATCTCCATCCGGCCGCAGGCTCGAACCTTCCAGAGATACGCCGGCAAAAGCGCCGCGCGCGCGGGAATAGGTGAGCATCTCAGCGCGCATGTAGGCGTCGGTATCCGCGGAAGCAGTGCGGCCCACCGGACCCGCCGCTGCCGACGCGTCGCCGCCCAGCTTCACCTTGCTGTGCAGCAAGCTATTCGCGCCGCGATCGTTCATCACCAGAATTACAAAGTCAGTTGCCTCGCCACCGATCTGAAAACCAATGCTGCCGCCCTCCAGCGCATACATGGCAGGAGCTCCCCACGATCCGCCGAAGTGCTGGCCGGTGCGGCAAATCAGCACCCCGCGACCGTAGCTGCCGCCCACCACAAACGCCGCCTTCAACACCGAAGGCAGCACCACCACGCAGCGGGCCTTGTCCAGCAGGTTCTGCGGGATGTCGTCCGGAATATTTAGAATTTCGTTCATTACCGTTCCAGCGTTCTGCAGCCGGTCTTGCACTTTTTGTTCGTCCGGGGTTCTTGCCGCTGCGAAAGGAGCCAGACCGAGCGTTAAGACCACTGCCAGAAACATGCGGTTCTTCATTTGTAGTTCCTCCTGGAACTTTGCTTCATCCGATCGAATTTTTGCAAGAAATCATGAGCGGCCACCCCACAGACTGACCCGCCGAACGCAGTATCGCCTCTCGCCCCATCTGCCGGTAGTTTGATTGATTGGCGTCCCGATTGGGGTCTTCATCGGCCTGAGCGCTTTTCGCACGTCGAGGCTCCATAGCCACCAGCTCGTAGCGGTAACCTATCGGCAGTGAACAGTACAAAGTTTTACCTCATGCCGTGCAAATTCCCAATACCAGCACTACCCCATTTCCATCCGTAGGATCATGTATCTAAAATCCCCTAGAACCACCGGTTCAAGCCGCCGCTGCCCAAGAGCCGCCGCCGCTAAGTAGTCGGCGTAAATGCGTGGTATAGCTCCGCACTGGGGGGTGGGGAAGCCGGCACATGAAAACTCCCGGCCCGCAAACGCGCACACCATCGCCAGTCCAAGGCAACTTGGCATTGAACACAGTCAAAAGTTCCAAGAAGTAGTCGAGATAACATGCGGTCTAAAAAGGAGAA
>Ga0182024_10005414_pt1 | contig 28650 bp, 23 predicted proteins | sample P32metaG_FD_120480 | JGI IMG/M metagenome (GOLD analysis project Ga0182024, IMG submission 120480) | Permafrost microbial communities from Stordalen Mire, Sweden - P3-2 metaG (Illumina Assembly) | ecosystem: Environmental > Terrestrial > Soil > Wetlands > Permafrost | place: Sweden: Stordalen...
AGAATGTTGTAGAAGGGCAGGATGTAATTGGTCTGGACGAAAAGAGCGTCGGGGGCGCGGAAGCGGTAGTCGGGCCACGCGCGCAGGCTGAGCCGGGAGTCGATATCGGAGCCGCCGACGGTGGGCTGGAGGTAAAACGGGACGGTCGAATCGGGTCCGGTTTTGGAGGCCACAATATGGGAAACCAGGTCAAGGTCTCCGAAGCCGCAGGGCTGGCGCACTTTGAGTACGTAGTTGACTGGTTTGGACCAGTCGATGTCTTTGTCGCCGCAGGTTTTGGCGAGCATGGAATCCCAGAAATGCTCACCGCCGGTTTTTGCGTCGCCAACCTGCACATAGTGGCGGACCCGGGTGCCGAGCTGAATGTTTTCGTCCGAGTCTTCGACAAACTGCTGGAACGAAGAGGCTGAATGCCCCGGCGCAGAGTACCAGTGATATTCCACGCTGTTATTGAAGGTGAACTGGACATACGGCTTCATCAGGGGCCCGGTATGGTTATCGTCCTGGTCGTCGGTTCGGGGCGACAGGATAGCGATGGGGCTGGCGCGGAGCGCGAAATGATAATGACCAAAGCCAGGTTGTGAAGAGAGACCGGGAGCTGTTGCGGTGGTGAAGTTTGCGCTGACGGAGTTGGGTGCTGTGCTGTGGGGAAGATCGGTCAGGCGGAACTCCGCTCCCGACTCGAAGGTGAACCAGTCGGCGAGGGGGAGCGCAGCGCGGATGGATGCGAAAGTGTCGTTCTCGTGAAAGACGTATTTGACCAAGGGCGAGTCAGGACCGATGCCGTAGAACGAAATGGTCTGAAGACTGCGATGTGAGGCTTCGAAGTGCAGGCCGAGGATCTGTTTGGTGCATAGGGGGCCGAGCTTGTTGCAACTGATCTGGACGCCCGCGTGGCCGGTGCGGTGGCTGTCTTGGTAGCCCTTGGGCATGACGGTCAGTTTGCCGGTGGTGGCCCAGCTCCCGTTTGTGGAGAAGACCGCGGCGAGAGCGCCATCGGCGCTCCACAGTGCGCCGTCCGCGACCGAAGGAAGCTTGCCGGTGGTGAAGTCGGGCTGCTCGGGATTGGATCGGCCGGGAACGATGCCAGGGCCGGCGGGCACGGAGAACGGCGAGACGTAGTGGTTGTTCTGCTCGAGCACACCGCCAAAGGCCATGCCGTTACCGGGAGGCATGCCGGAAAACGTGAGGTGAGCGGGGTCTTCAGAAAACAATGCTTCAAGGCAGTCGATTTTGACATGCAGATTGCTCTCGGAGAAATCCTTGCAACTTGCGTAGGTTTGCGCAAGCGACATGGATGCGAAAGAGAGCATGAAGCCGACCGCCAGGAGACGGAAAAGATTGTGAGCGCGAGGGAGCAGGGTCATTGTCCACCTCCTGCCGCATTTTGCAAGATCTGCTGAGCCTGTTTCAGGTAAGCGGACACCTGAGTGGAGTTGGTGAGAGTTGTGTAGTCGCCGGGCGGCTGAAGGCCTTGCTGCTGAAGCGCGTTATGCATGGCGCCGGCCATAAGGATGGTGAGATCGGTTGGGGCGCGGGGAACGGGTGTGGCCGCAGCGGCGCTTATATTGACGCCGGCGGAGTCAGGGGGATCGGGCAGGTTAACCACATCGGTCCGGATGTTTGCTCCGGTGAGGGTGAGCACGTTTTCGAACGTTGCGGCCTGGGCTTCGCGCCAGTTCAGCGGCTGGCTGGCTGGATTGCAAAAGAGTTTGCGGACGGTGGAGACCACCGAGCAGTGGTCATAGTCGTGGTCGTTGATCAGAGTGTTGGGCGGGATGCACGGGGAGACGAAGACCGCGGGAACCCGGACGCCGAGACGGGTGAAGTCGAATACGTCGGGCGGACCGGAGTGCTCGACGTCGGGCAGGTTGTTGTAGATGGGGTTGCGCGTGACGACAGGCGGCGAGACGTGGTCAAAGATTCCGCCGTGTTCGTCGTAAAGGATGAGGAAGAGCGTGCTTTTCCAGTCGGGGCTTTTGGTGAGGGCGTAGTAGATTTCGCGAATGAGTTCTTCGCCGCGGTCGACGGGAAAGTCGGGGTGCTGGCTGTTGGCGAATGTTCCCTCGCCGTCGTCGTCATAGGCAGGCTCGATGAAGGTGTATGCGGGAAGATTACCGCTGGTAGCGTCAACGACGAAATTCGCGTAGTCATGGAACTTGTCCATGTTTTGGATGAGGTACTTGTTGGCGAAGAGGACGGAGGAGCCGGCAGTGTAGATGGCGAAGTCGTGGGGCGTGGTGTCGTCGAAGCTCTCAAAAATGGTGTGCAGAACGAAAGGAGCGGCCATGACATCCTGCGTGAGGGAGCCGGCGGAACTGGCACCGTGAACGAACAAGCGGTTGGGGATTGTGGAACCGGGCACGGAGGAGAACCAGTGATCGCAGACAGCGTATTGCGTAGCCAGTGTGGAAAGAATCGGCAGCGTCTGCGGAGTGAAGCATTTCATGATTCCCGCAGCGTGAGTTGCGTCGTTGCAGTCCGTAAAGTAGTCGCGCACGAAGCCCTTCATATCGGGATTGCCGACTGGGTCGCCGGTCGAAGATATCTGGTTCGTTACGTGGGCGAATTCGTGGTTTGGGTCGGGGTTGAGGTCTTCAACGTCGCCAGCATCGTCGCTGACGGTGACATTGGATGTGCCTTCCGCAGCCGGATAATTCCATTCGTCACCATTTAGGCCGTTGATGGCAGGATTGGTATTCTTGAGGAACCCGAGCATATGGTCGAATGAGCGGTTCTCGAGCATCAAAACAACTAGTCGCGTGATCTGAGTCGGCATTTGGACCCCCACCTCACTGGATTTGCCGCCGGAGTTGTCGCAGTCCCGGAATCCGCAATTGACAGTAATTCCCCAGCAACTGCGGACCAGTAAATCAGTCTGAACATGTAGCGCGAGGGAATCGGGGAACCGGCCGGGGATTGCGCTAATTGTAATAGCTTAACGCCGGCAGGGCGCGCTTTCCTTTTGCTTCTATGATGGGACGGCCGTGAACTCCGCGTTGTCTCTTGATGACACTGGAGTCGGGAAGTGATCCGACCGCCGAATGTGCCTGAATTCTTCTGGAAGGCGTTGTTTCGCAGATTCAGAATGCCGACATTGGACGCTTGCAGGAGCCAAGAACCATTGATCGAAACAGAGTAAGTGCTCGAAAGTCGGATTGGGGGAAGGGATTTCGTGTCGGGATGGCGATGCGGGTGGATTGGCGAGTTTGGCGGGGTGGCAATCGGGTTTTAGGGCGTGGATTTGAGCGCGGCTTACGCCGCGTACACGATCTCTCTTCTTTATGGGCGGGTTTGTGCCGGGGTTGAAACCCCGGCCTCCCTCCGGATTGATGCCGCGAAGCCGCCTACTTTTGCAATTTGCGGATGTATGCCACGACATCCCTGATCTGCGCATCGGTCGGTGGATTTTTGTTGTAAGTCTTCTTCGTGTAGGAGAAGAACTGTTCATCGCTCCACTTCATCAGCTCCGGAGACTTGAACGAATAAACCTTCATACTCTTGGCCGCCGGTGTGGTGGCGAGCCCATCGGCGCCGTGGCACATCGCGCACTTGGCATTGTAGACGGCTGCACCGCGTGCCTCCGCGAAGGCAACACCCGCAATGGAAGTGGCCAGCAGAATCACGCCTGCCACTCTGATTCTAAGTTTCATTATCTTGCCCCTTTGCCCGGTCTATCGGCGTTCCTCTATTACCTACCAGTCATATCGTGTGAGGTGTGCAGTCGAAAGTGACACAGATCACGCACTAGAGTGAGCCGGTCTTGTTCAGCGAAGATTGGCTTTTCTATTCATACGTCGAAGATGTTGCGCCGATTTCTACCATACAACGATAGAAAATTCCGACGTTGCGAGGGAGCTGCGCCACTCCGACAGCTCACTTCCACTCGGGCGCGGACTCCCAGCGGGTTGGGCGCAGGGAAATGTATTGGACGACGCGGGGCTTGGAGCCGCGGTTGGGGCTGCTGCCGTGGGGTAGAGACTGATGCCAGAGCACCAGGTCTCCGGCATTGCCGGCAATCGGCTTCAACCCTGGATGGCGCACAATTGCCTGCCGCGGATCCTCCGATGGAGGCAAGTCGCTCAGCCATTGGTCCAACGAGCGGTGAAATCCGGGAATGCAGCTGAAGGCTCCCTGATCGGCGGGCGTGTCGGTGAGGTAGAGGATGCCCTGGACGCCGAAGCAATGCGGCTTGGCAATCGACGCGTCCCAATGCACATGCGGCCCCGGGAATCTCCAGCGGTCGTTCTCGGGCGGGTTGAAGCCGCCTTGATCGACCGTGGCCCACAAGTCTTCTTTGCCCCATAACTGAGCGAAGGCCTTGACCAGGCGCGGGGCCCGGCGATTGGCTAAAAAGGCCGGGTGACGCAGCAAGGGCACCCAGATGGTGTGGCCATATTTCTTTTCATACCAGCTCTCCGGATGATCGGGATGAGCGTCAAGAAAACCATAGATGGCCGCGGCGGCTGCGTCACGATCGCCGGGCGCCACTGCGTCAGGAACGACCACATATCCGTACTCATCCCAGAAGGCGAGCTGCTCGGCAGTCAGCCCAGGCACATCGTCAAGACAGCCGGCAGCCGAGCTGACAGGCTTGCCTGCAAGAGCATCGCGCAGCCGCGTCAGCCGCGCTTCCTCGATCGCTCCACCATTGGTTTCGACGATCCACTCTTCAAAGGCGTCGAAACCGGTATGGGCTGCGGAGTGAAGAAAGCGGGAAGTTTCAAGAATGTTGAGGCCCAGGCCAGAGAGGAGCGTATTCTCCAGATCCCATTCCTGATGCTTCTGGAGGGACTTTGCCGCCGGCTCTTTGAGCTTGAGCCAGCAGCGCTGCCAGTAGCGATGGAGATAGGGAATCCTGAGGCGGCCAAGGCCCTCTGCAACCTCGGGCTGCCCCGCGTCGAGGGTGGAATTTGAGATTGTTTCCGTTTCCATCGCGTTGAGAACCGTTCCGTGAAGAATTCTAACCGGTTAGCGCGGTTATCTGTCTCTGCATGATTTGCGGAGGTTTCGGATACCGGAATACGCGCGAACGGGATTCCGCATTCGTGGAAGGGTGCTCAGCAGAGAGCAGTGGATCGGCTTGAAAACGCTCTCCCTCAGGGGCTAAAGCCCATCATTTATTTTCAGCGATTTGCGGCACGACTTAAGTCGTGCCCTGACACAAAACGCTTCCGGAATAGAGTTTTCCGCGGCCTGTAAAGCCCGTACCCTTCGAAGAAATCACTTTTGAGAATCGGGCGCGAGCAGCAGGATCTTGCCAATGCCGCCTTTTTGCCCGAGCACATGGGCTTCAGCCGCATCGCGCAACGGCATACGGCGGCCAATGGGCAGAATGAACTTGCCATCGCGCACGTCATCGGCAAACTCGCGCACCTTGGATGCATCAGGCCGGGCACCTACACGCGTAACCTTCACGGTCGGATTCTGGGCCGCCGCACTTTCCGGGAACATGGCTGTGTAGCCGAAGGAGCCGCCCTGCTTGACCTTTCCGATCAGCTTGGCTGCAACCTCACCGCCCACGGTATCCGCAATTGCATCGACTAAGCGGAAGCTCGCAACCGCTTGATCGTCGTCAATTGCGAGTACGTCAGCGACGCCGAGAGAGCGGGCGTCCTCCAGCTCTTTGCCGCGAACCCCGGCAATCACCTGCGCGCCGATCTTCTTCGCCGTATGCACCGCCGCACGCCCAACACTGCCAAGCGCTCCGGTGATGAGAACAACCTGCCCCTCTTTTACGTTGGTCGCAAGGCGCACAAGCTGGTCGCCGGTGAGGGCAATCAGCGGGATCGCGGCCGCATCCGCCAGGTCCACGCCATCGGGCAGATGGGTCACTTCCGAAGCGTCCACTGCAACCAGCTCGGCATAGGTCCTGTTGGAGAGTGCCAGGACGCGGTCGCCGATCTTGAAGTGGTTCACGTTTGCGCCCACTGCCCGTACGATGCCGCTGATATCGCGGCCCAGAACTGCGGGAAACGACAACGGGAAAATCGTCTGCATCATCCCCGAACGCAGTTTCCAGTCAATCGGATTCACGCTGGCGGCGGCTGCCGCGATCAATACCGTATTGCCGCTCACCTGCGGTTCGAGGACATTGTCTTCAAATTTCAGCTTCTCGGGACCGCCATACTCATGCAGCACCACTGCCTTCATCGCCTACCTCCTGAAACTTCGGGCATATTCAACCTCTAGGTCAGATGCGCGGGAGCTGATTCGCGTTTCAATAGCTGGATGGTCTTCCGAGTTTTTGTGGGTGGGTTTGTGCCGGGGTTGAAACCACGGCCTACCGGGCCGCAGTGCCCGGTCCCGGACGGGTGGAGGTACCTCAATTCCCAGGTCTCAAAGGCGAGATGTGGGGCACCCGGCGAGACAGGCCATCATGTCGGAGTTGAAGAGGAAGGTCTTGAAGGCGCGGAGGGCGTCGGCGAGGCGGCCTCCCTGCTCGACGATGTGTTCGTAGGAGCGCTGGGCGTCGATGTTCCACTCCCAGGTGTCTTCAAAGGCGTGGATTTGCGAACTGGACTGGGAGCCGTCTTTCTCGGCGAAGAGGACGTTGTAGTCCTGGCGGGAGTTGAAGGGCGGGTCGAGATAGACGAGGTCTACGGACTCGTCCCTGACATACCGCTTGAGGACTTCGAAGTTGTCGCCGTAGTAGAGCTGGTTTTTCTGCGTGGCCACAGGATTGGGTAGAGAGTACCACAGAGGGGTTCCGCTGATCCCCGGTCTCAGAAGCGAGACCGGGGGCACCCGGCGATTGCGTGAACGGGGATTGTGGGTCTGCCGAATTCGTTCCGCCCCTACGGGGCTTGGGTCTTGTTGGTGGGTTTGACCCAGGATTTCGCTGACGCTTCATCCTGGGCTATTTTCGGTGGCTCCCTCCGGGAGCAATCGGCGGATAGAGACCTTGTTACCGTTGTCGTGATACTATCTCGGCAAAGGCCGTCCCCGCCCGCCGTGTGGGCCAGCTGAGGAGGTTCCCTTGAGTCCATTTTCTCGCCGCGAATTTATCAAAGCTTCCGTCGCCGTCGGAGCGGTCAGCAGCGTCGGCGCTCTGCCGTTGCAGGCTGCGCCACGCACAGCCACAGACCTGGTGACGCTGGGCAAATCGAAGATGCAGGTGACGCGCCTGGCTTTTGGCACGGGCAGCGCCAACGGCCACGTGCAGTCCTCGCTGGGGCAGGCGGAGTTCACGCGCCTGGTTCGCTACGCCTATGACCGGGGCATCCGCTTCTTCGAGACCGCCGAGTCCTATTCCACGCCCGCGATGCTGGGCGAGGCGCTGAAAGGGATTCCGCGGGACAGCTATCAATTGATGAGCAAGGTGACGACCGACGAGGGCGTCGATCCACAAAAGCGTTTCGACGAAATGCGCCGCACGTCGCAGACCGAATACTTTGACATCATGCTGCTGCACTGGCAGCACACGGCGGAGTGGGTGGGCGAAACGAAGCGCTGGCAAGACGGCATCCTGGAGGCGCAATCGAAAAAGACCATTCGGACACGGGGCGCGTCGGTGCATGGGCTGCCCGCGCTGCGCCAGGTGCCGGGCAATCCCTGGCTGGAAGTGGCGATGATCCGCATGAACCACAACGGCACGCGCATGGACGGGCCCACCTATGAGGACCGCACCTATCCAGACAACGTGAGCGAAGTGGTGGGGCATGTGAAACAAGTGAAGAAAGAAGGCATGGGCGTGATCAGCATGAAGCTGGTCGGCGACGGGGCCTTTACGCGCCACGAAGACCGCCAGGCCGCCATGCGCTTCGCGTTTAAGAACGCCGGCATCGATTGCGCGGCTGTGGGCTTCAAGAATACGCAGGAGATTGACGAGGCGATCGATAACATGAATCTCGCGCTGGCGTAGGGAAGCGCAGAAATAAAAGAGCCGCAGCCTCTTGCGAGGCTGCGGCTTTTTGTGGAAGGCGCCGGGTTCGATGTCCGGGCTAAAGCATTTTCGCTGTAACTGATTACTGTTCGCTTAAACTTCTGTGCTTTCCCACCCATTGTGCAAAGAACGCACAATGGGTGGGGCACGGCGCATTTGTTCTGCTGCATTGATACCGGGACTAAAGTCCCGGCCTACCGCCCGAACGAGTTTTCCGCTTACAACAGCAATACCGAACTACATTTCCTTGACGCCTTCGACGAAGGCTTTGAGCTTGCGGCTGCGGCTGGGATGGCGCAGCTTGCGGAGAGCCTTGGCTTCGATTTGGCGAATGCGCTCGCGAGTGACCTGGAAGCTCTGGCCTACTTCTTCCAGCGTATGCTCGGAGCCGTCTTCGAGGCCGAAGCGCATCTTGATGACGCGCTCCTCGCGCGGAGTCAGCGTGCGCAGAACCTGTGACGTGTACTCCTTGAGGTTGACGCTGATGACCGCCTCGGAGGGGGAAACCGCCTGGCGGTCTTCGATGAAGTCGCCGAGGTGCGAGTCTTCCTCTTCGCCGATGGGGGTTTCGAGAGAGATGGGCTCCTGCGCGATTTTGAGCACCTTGCGGACCTTGGCCACGGGAATGTCCATGCGCTTGGCGATCTCTTCGCTGCTGGGCTCGCGGCCCAACTCCTGGACAAGCTGGCGGCTGGTGCGGATGAGCTTGTTGATGGTCTCGATCATGTGCACCGGAATACGGATGGTGCGGGCCTGATCGGCGATGGCGCGGGTGATGGCCTGGCGAATCCACCAGGTGGCGTAGGTGGAGAACTTGTAGCCGCGGCGGTATTCAAACTTATCGACCGCTTTCATGAGGCCGATGTTGCCCTCCTGAATGAGGTCGAGGAACTGAAGGCCGCGATTGGTGTACTTTTTGGCGATGGAGACGACGAGGCGCAGGTTGGCTTCGATCAGCTCGCGCTTGGCCTGCTCGGCGTCCATGTCGCCTTGGATCATTTCGCGCTGGGTGCGCTTTAGCTCGACGATGGAGACGCCGGCATCGCTCTCGATCTTTTCCAGATCGATTTTGCAGTTTTTCTGCTGGCGGCGATACTCCTTCTTCAGCTCCTCGCTCTTGCTGGCTTCATGCTTCTGGTCGAGCGAGCGGATCTGGCGCTCGAGCGTGCGCATGGTGTCTACGGTCTTGTTGACCTTGTCGAGCAGGCGCTTGCGCTCGACGGGGGTGTACTTGAGCTCGCGCACGATACGCGAGACGAGAATCTTTTCGCGCGCGACGAGCCAGCGGGCATGCCGTATTTCCCGGATCTTGGCCTTGGAAGCGGGCGCCGGAGCGGCCAGCTTTTCCTCGAGCTGCGCAATCTTCTTCTGGTGCTTGATCAACACGTCGATGCGGGCCACAGTGGCCTTTACGCGCGTCTGCACCACTTCTTCGGTAAGCTCCTCCTCGTCGAAGATCACGACCTCTTTGACGTTGCGCACGCCGCGCTTGAGGTCTTCGCCGAGGGCTACAATTTCGCGAATCACGATGGGCGAGCGCGAAATAGCCTTGAGCACACGCAGCTGCCCGCGCTCGATGCGCTTGGCGATTTCGACTTCGCCCTCGCGCGTCAGCAGCGGAACGGTGCCCATCTCGCGCAAATACATGCGAACCGGGTCGTTGGTTTTTTCGAGGGTGCCGGGGGTCAGATCTAGCTCGACATCCTCGCCGCCCTCTTCCAGCTCGAAGTCTTTGTCGGCGCCGAACTTGGGGCCATCGAGCAGATCGATGCCCTGGGTGCCGATGGTGGTAATGAGGTCGTCGAGATCCTCGGGCGAGGAGCCCATCTCATCCGGCAGCATTTCGTTTACGTCGCCGTAGGTGAGATAGCCCTTTTCCTTGCCCACTTCGATCAAGGTGTCTATATCGTGTTCGAACTTGTCGTCAATCGCCAAAATACTCCTGCTCTCTCCGGCATTGCCAGGGATAATCTTCCCTGTTCAGTTCCACGCAGGGTTGCCGCTTCCTGGTGGTCGCATCAACATCAATGCATTGCACTTGGGATAAATCTTCCCTGGCAATGCAGCCTGCGCAATGCAGATTAGGCACCGTTATGCGCACCGGTGCGGGTCTGGTCGTGCATGCGCGAAAAAATTTCCATGCATAAAGCAAGAAAATCCGGCACGCGGACGTAGACCTGCGGTCACCCGCAAAAAAGAAGCGGTCTCAGGTGTTTGCTCGGAAAAGGATGACAAGCGCTTCAGGTTTCGCCTGGGTCGCCCGCGAGCCGAAGCTCATTTTTGGGGCAGAGGGGCGCGCATCCTCACAGAGATCAATAGATTACCACAGCCTGTCTTGACTGTGCCAGTACAATTTCTGGGGCATTCGAGACCCCTTGTAGACTGGTTTGAACCTGGGCCGGAGCAGTTTCGCGTTTTCCCCGCTCCTTCTCCTTTTATTTAGACGCTACCAGGGGGTGGATCGATGCATGATTCATGGGGTTCGGCGGGTTGATGTCGCAGGGAAAACGCCTCTTAACTTCACCGGTAAATGCAGTTTTGCATTGTGATTCTATGGAGCGGCAATTTTTTGGAGAGAGCGGAGGCCTTCACAGGTTGCGGAAAAGGCAAGATTTTGCGCCGAAAGACTGAAAAGTGTACCTCAGGGGCTAAAGCCCGCTTTGATTCCGCTGCATTTATACCGGGACTAAAGTCCCGGCCTACCGCCCGAACGAGTTTTTCCGTAGCCTTTTCAGGCCCGGGGCTCCAGCCCGTCACTTTTGCGCCTGTTTCAGGGGTCTGAAGACCCCTGCTCCCTCCGCCCCCTGTTCCCCGGCCGGAATGGCATTCGCCGGCCATGCTAACCTGAGTTTTCCGGTCAATGGAGTCTTTCGGGGAGTGTTCGTTTGCAATCCAGCGCGTTCATCATTGCCGTCTTTGAGTTCGTCCTGCTGCTTTTCTCGCTCAGCGTGCATGAGTGCGCACATGCCTGGACGGCCAGTCTGTTGGGCGATCAGACGGCCCGCGAGATGGGGCGCGTTTCGCTGAACCCGATGGACCATATCGACCCGATCGGCACGCTGCTGTTTCCCGCGTTGATCATCTTCGGGCCGTTCATCGGGTTCAGCTTTTTCAGCGGCATTTTGATTGGTTGGGCAAAACCCACGCCGGTGCTTACGCGCAACTTTCGCAAGATCGTTCGCGACGACAATCTGACAACCCTGGCCGGTCCGGCTTCGAACCTGCTGCTGGTGCTGATTGCTTTTCTGGGGCTTGCCGTCATCTCTGTTGCGGTTCCGGACGGGCGATCCCTGGTGCGGGCCACGTTCCTTTCCATGTTCCATGGCGGTCTCGTCCTCGGCGTGCCATCGGGCTTGGAGGCGGCGGTTCTGCTGTGCAGCGTGGCCATTTTGGTCAACCTTTCGCTTTTCTTCTTCAACCTGCTCCCCATTCCTCCGCTGGATGGGAGCCATATTTTGCGCAACATGCTGCCTTACAACGCCGTGCAGGTTTATGATCGGATTCCGATTTGGGTCAGCTATCTGTTCATGATCTTTTTGGGCGGGTGGTTGCTGATGCTGCTGCTTGACCCCGCGCTGACGCTGGTTTACCTGGGGCTTAGCCACGTGTAGGGCGAATCGACCACAGTCCCCCTCATCCCGCTACAATGGAACGAGCCTTTTCAGCGCTTTCTGAAAGACGGCTGCATTCTCTTGGCGTCATCCCGGAATCGATAAGCAAAATGCCCGAACCCGCTCTTCTCACGTCCCGTCCCCGTGTCCTCAGCGGCATGCGCCCCACCGGCAAGCTCCATTTGGGCAATTACATGGGGGCGCTGGCCAACTGGGTCAAGCTGCAGGATAGCGGTCAGTACGATTGCTACTTCTTCATCGCCGATCTGCACGCGCTGACGACGGACTATGCCGATACCTCGAACATCGCGCCCAATACGCTTGAAGTGGCGCTGGACTTTCTGGCTGCGGGCCTCGATCCGGAGAAATGCACGATCTTCGTGCAGAGCCAGGTGAAGCAACATTTCGAGCTGCCGCTGTACCTTGGGATGATTACGCCGCTGGGCTGGCTGGAGCGCGTGCCCAGCTACAAAGAGCAGCAGGAGAATTTGACTGGCAAGGACCTGACAACTTACGGCTTCCTGGGCTACCCACTTCTGATGGCTTCGGACATTCTGCTCTATCAGGCCGATTTTGTGCCTGTGGGGCAGGACCAGCAGGCGCACGTGGAAATCACCCGCGAGATTGCGCGGCGGTTTAATCAGTTCTACAAGCTCGACGGTCAGGAAGTGCTGCCCGAACCGAAGGTGCTGCTGACGCCCTCGCCCAAGCTGCCCGGAACCGACGGGCGCAAGATGTCGAAGAGCTACGGGAATACCATCGAGCTCACCGATCCTGAGCCCATTGTGCGCCAGAAACTCAAGACCATGGTGACCGATCCGGCGCGCGTGCGGCGCACCGACCCAGGCGATCCCGACAAATGCCCGGTGGGCGACCTGCACAAGGTCTTTTCGACTGGGGAGACGCTGGCCAAGGTCTATGACGGCTGCCGCTCGGCGGGGATCGGGTGTATCGAGTGCAAAGGATGGGCCGCCGATGCGCTGGTGCAGATTTTGCAGCCTATTCAAGAGCGCCGTGCCGGCCTTACGGAGGCGCAGGTGGTGGAGATTTTGAAGGATGGGGATAACCGCGCCCGCGATCGCGCCGAGCAGACCATGGAAGAGGTACGCGCGGCGATGCAGATGAATTTGCCGGGTGCGTGAGGAAGCACGAAGTTGGAGTAGCGGGCGATTCGAAATGGCTCTCCCTCAGGGGCTAAAGCCCACGTGGATTTGTTAGGTTTATGTACGGGCTGAAGCCCGTACCCTTCAAAATGACCCATTGCCGAAATTTCCAGCGGCAACGAAAGAGAATTGGAAGAAGATACAGCATTGACCGATCAGCCTGACAAACCCGATCAGCCGGAAACCGTAGGCGAAACTGCCGAGGCCGAGGAGACGAAGGCGGCGCTTGAGCCATCTCGCGAGGCTCCGCCACTGGTTCTCACGCCGAAGCCTGTTCCCGAGCCGAAGCCGGTGGTTCAAAAGCCGGGCGATAAGGCGGCTGCGCGGCAGAAGGCGCGGGAGCAGGAAGCTGAACAGTCGCCATTTTCGGTGTTTGTGGGCCAGGTGTATGACGGCCCGCTCGACTTGTTGCTGGACCTGATCCGCAAGCAGGACATCGACATCTACGACATTCCCATCGCCAAGATCACGGCGCAGTTTCTGGCCTACGTGAACCAGCTCAAGGCCACCGACGTGGACGTGGCCGGCGAGTTTATCTACACGGCCTCGCTGCTGATCCACATCAAGAGCAAGATGCTGCTGCCGCGGTCGCCCAGCGGTCCAGACGACGCGCCCGAGGATCCGCGGCGGGAACTGGTGGAGCGGCTGCTGGAGCACGAGCGCTTCAAGAGCGCCGCGCAGATGCTGCAACAAAAGCAGATGCTCGAAGCGGCCACGTGGACCAATCCAGGCTTTCGCGAGTTTCAGGGCGATGCCGCGGCCGAGCCGGAGATCGCCGCCGACACAGTGGATCTGGTGCGCATCTTCCGCGACATTCTGGATCGCGCGCGCAACCGGCCAATTCTTGACGTGGAGGAGGACTCGGTGACGGTCGGGCAGATGATTCAGTTCCTGGCCCGGCGGCTGACCATGGAAGACAAGCCGGTGGCGCTGCGCCGCCTGCTCAGCCATACCCGCTCGGAACGCGCACTGGTGGCCATGTTCCTGGCACTGCTGGAGTTAGTCCGTATGCAGGCCGTGCTGTTGCGCCAGGACCGCGCCTTCAGCGACATTTTCATCAAGAAGCACACGGGCTTCGATGCCGTGATGAACCAGGGGCTGAGTAACGCGCTCGACGACTGGCGATAGACGACGTTATAACTCATGTTATACTTTGGCGTGTGAGGAGGGCTTCCCATGCCTACAACTGCAAAGATCATCGCCATCGGCAACTCCGCCGGGATCATTCTTCCCAAAGAGACTCTGGCTCGGCTGAATGTCGAGAAGGGGGATACGGTTTGCCTCTCCGAGACCCCGTTTGGCGCACATTTGACCCCTTACGACGACCAATTCATGCGCAAACTGGAAGCATCGGAGCGGGTGATGAGGAAGTACCGCGATGCCCTGCGGAAACTGGCTGAGTGATGGAAGAACCGCTGTGGATGGACGCTGCCGACGCAGCGATTGCGCACGATCTTGAGCTCACTGCGCACGGCGGGTCTGCTGGCATTCGGGACGCCGGATTGCTTGAATCGGCCTTAGCCAGGCCACGGAATATATGGGCCTACGCGGAATCGGCGCCTTCGCTCGCCGTTCTCGCCGCCGCATATGCCTTCGGCATTTCCTCAAATCATCCGTTTGTCGATGGCAACAAGCGCACGGCTCTTTTGGTTTCGTTTGCTTTTCTTGACGTGAATGGCTCAGAAGTCATCGCCAGCCAGGAAGACGCATTTCTCACCATTCTCGGTCTCGCCGCCGGTGAAATCACCGAGGAGCAACTCGCCCAATGGTTCGAGCGCAATACGGCTGCCCACTAGCCTACTTTTGCCCTGGTTTTGCACCGCTGCATCCCACCCGCTGATCGTCTATTCCCGTATCCGGTGTAGAATCGAGGAAGCAGAGCCAGACTCGTCTGGCTCACCGAGCAAACAACTGCGCACGCATGTAGTTGTTGGGGTTTTATGGACGCCCATTTATCCGGCTCTACTCTCTCCTGCCACAAACGATCCCCTTTGTATTTGCTTTTGCTTGCCGCAATCCTTGTCGAGTTTCGACAGTGGAGGTCCAGGCGACCCCGGAATTCCTCCGGCCGCTTTGGAGATTTCTAATGGCCGATCTGGCTACCTTAGTTGAACTCATGCCTTCGAGCACTTCGGTCCTAGACCGGAAGCTCAGTAAGTCTTCAAGCCGCGGGGGCATCGTGCTCTTCCTCCTGGTCCTTGCGGCTGGCCTCGGTTACATTGGCTTCCATGTGGCCAAGGATCTGGACACGGTGACGGTTACCAGTGTGTGGCCCTATCTTTTGCTGGGCCTTGCGCTGCTGATTGCCCTCGGATTTGAATTTGTGAACGGCTTTCACGATACCGCCAACGCTGTCGCTACGGTCATCTACACGCATTCACTGGAGCCGAACGTCGCGGTGGTGCTGTCAGGCCTTTGCAACCTGGCGGGCGTACTCGCCTCCACGGGCACGGTGGCCTTCGCGGTGATCACGCTGCTGCCGGTCGACCTCATCCTTCAGGTCAGCTCGGGCGCGGGCTTCGCCATGGTCTTTGCCCTGCTGATCGCAGCCATTCTGTGGAACCTGAGCACCTGGTGGTTCGGATTGCCGGCCTCCAGCTCCCACACCATGGTCGGCTCCATCATCGGCGTGGGCGTTGCCAACCAGCTGCTCAATGTACGCACTGGCACGTCGGGCGTGGACTGGGAACAGGCAACCAAGGTTCTCAAGGTGCTGCTGATTTCGCCGGTTGTGGGTTTTGGCGCAGCCGCTTTGTTGATGCTGCTGTCGAAATGGCTGGTCAAGTATCCGTCCCTGTACGAAGCTCCGAAGGACAATGAGCCGCCGCCATGGCCGATACGCGCTCTGATGGTGCTCACCTGCACCGGGGTGAGCTTCTTTCATGGCTCGAACGACGGGCAAAAGGGCATGGGGTTGATCATGCTCATTCTCATTGGCACGGTGCCGACGGCCTACGCGCTGAACCACGCGGTCAGCCCTATGGAAGTGCAGGCCTTCATCGCCGCCTCGGAACAGGCAGGCCACATTCTGGACCGGCACGTGGACAAGAATGCTGTGCTGGGGCCCGATGCCCGCGAAGAGGTCACCGACTATATTCGCACCAAGCAGTTGCAGCCAGCCACCATCCTGGCTCTTCGTGAGCTGGTCGAAGACCTGAACCACGAAGTCGCGCTGTACAAGGTTTTTAAGTCCGTGCCAGCGCAGGATCAGACCAACGTCCGTAACGACATGTACGTGGCCAGCGAAGCGATTCGGCTGATGCAGAAGAGCAACAATCCTGCGTTCACACCGGCGGAGAACGCCGCTCTCAGCAACTACAAGAGCAAGGTGGACAAGGCCACCAAGTTTATCCCCGACTGGGTCAAGGTCGCTGTGGCCCTGGCGCTGGGACTGGGCACGATGGTCGGCTGGAAGCGCGTCGTGGTGACGGTGGGCGAAAAGATCGGCAAAGACCACCTGACTTATGCCCAGGGGGCCGCGGCGGGGATGGTGGCCATGGGCACCATCTTTGCTGCGGACAACTTCGGTCTGCCGGTCTCTACGACGCACATTCTCAGCTCGGGCGTGGCCGGAACGATGGTGGCTAATGGCAGCGGCCTGCACTTCTCGACCGTGCGTAACATCTTGGCGGGATGGTTCTTTACGCTTCCAGCGGCCGCTGCGCTGTCTGGTCTGCTGTACTGGCTGTTCCGCGCGATCTCCTGAGCGCTGAGGCGGAAACGAACCTGAACCTGGCGGTCAAAGAGCCCGCTCCGTGAGGCGCTGCTACGGCGAAATCACGTCTTCTATATTGAAATTCATACCCTTTTCATCTTCCTCGTATATCCATGGTGGAGTCTGGGAGTTGTCCCCTCAACTCGATTGGACGAATTCCCATCCCAATCTTTGGAGCATCCACCATGTCTGACTTGGCGACAGTTATTGAAGGCCGTCCATCCGCGGCGGCATTACTTGACAAGAAGATGAAGAAATCCCACGCGAGGATCAGCGGAGGCGTGGTTCTGGTGGCGCTGGTAATCGGCCTCGGCTACATTGGCACCCAAATCGCCCAGGACTTCAGCGGTGTGACCATCGGCAGCTTTTGGCCCTACGCGCTGTTGATTGTCGCGCTGATGATTGCCCTCGGGTTCGAGTTTGTCAACGGCTTCCACGACACCGCCAACGCCGTGGCCACGGTTATTTACACCCACTCGCTGGACCCGAACATCGCCGTGGTCTGGTCGGGAATGTGGAACCTGTTCGGCGTGCTGACCTCCTCCGGCCTGGTGGCCTTCACCGTCATTACGCTGCTGCCCGTCGAGCTCATTTTGCAAGTCAGTTCCGGCGCCGGCTTCGCGATGGTCTTCGCGCTGCTTATCGCCGCGATCATCTGGAACCTGAGCACCTGGTGGTTCGGCCTGCCCGCCTCCAGCTCGCACACCATGATCGGCTCCATCATCGGCGTCGGCCTTGCCAACCAACTGATGGCTGGACGTAACGGCACTTCCGGCATCGACATTGAACAGGTCACCAAGGTCTTCAAGGTGCTGCTGATCTCGCCGCTGGTGGGTTTCACCGCGGCGGCTCTGTTGTTCCTGCTTGCGAAGGTAACGATTAAGTATCCCGCCCTCTACGAAGCGCCGAAGGACAGCTCGCCTCCACCGTGGCCCATCCGCGCCCTGCTGGTGCTCACCTGCACCGGGGTCAGCTTCTTCCATGGCTCGAACGACGGCCAGAAGGGCATGGGCCTGATCATGCTCATCCTCATTGGCACCGTGCCCACCGCGTACGCTCTCAACCACGCTGTCACCGGCCACGACATTCAGGACTTCATCGCCGCCAGCGAGCAGGCCGGGCGCATCCTCGACCAGCACGTCGACAAGACAGGCATCCTGGGAGCCGACGCCCGCACCGAAGTGACCGACTACATTCGCACCAAGCAGATTCAGCCGGACACGGTTTTGGCGCTGCGGGAGTTGGTCGAAGATCTGAACCACGAAGTGGCTCTCTACAAGGAGTTCAAAGCGGTCCCGCCCGGCCAGCAGGCCAACGTCCGCAACGATATGTATGTGGCCAGCGAAGCCATCCGCCTGATGCAGAAGAGCAAAAATCCCGCCTTTTCCAAAGATGAGAACGCCGCCCTGACCAACTACAAGAGCAAGGTGGACAAGGCGACCAAGTTCATTCCAACCTGGGTCAAGGTTGCCGTGGCTTTGGCGCTGGGCATGGGTACCATGGTGGGCTGGAAGCGGATCGTTGTCACTGTTGGCGAAAAGATCGGCAAGGAGCACCTGACCTATGCGCAAGGCGCGACGGCCGAACTGGTCGCCATGGCCACCATCTTCGCCGCCGATTACGGGGGTATGCCGGTTTCGACTACGCACGTTCTCAGCTCAGGCGTGGCGGGCACGATGGCCGCGAATCGCAGCGGGCTGCAATGGTCTACCATTCGCAACATCGCGGCAGCGTGGGTCTTCACTCTCCCAGCGGCTGCTGTGTTGTCCGGCTCGCTCTTCTGGCTCTTCCGGCAGGTTGCCAACTAAGTCCAGGCTGACCACTGAAGCATTTTCGCGAATAGAGTTGACTGAAATTGTGGTGGTATCCCACCCATTCCGCAGAAAGCGCGGAATGGATGGGGCACGGAGTCTATAGTAAAAGCAAAAATGGTCTACATCTACAGACCAGCCAGGGAATAGGGAACAGGGAAAAGAGACTATGGCGTTGCAGTTTACCAACTCATATCTGGCGGACTCGCTCGCGGTGTTCCGGTACTACAAGGGGTTGGCCGAACGAGCGATGGCACAGTTGACCGACGAACACTTGGTTGCCGTGCTGGATGAGGAGTCGAATTCAATCGCCATCATCGTGAAGCACATGGTGGGCAACATGCGGTCGCGGTGGACGGATTTCCTGACCAGCGATGGGGAGAAGCCGGATCGGCGGCGGGATGAGGAATTCGTCGATCCGCCGGAGACGCGCGCGGCGTTGCTGGCGGCGTGGGAAGAGGGATGGAGCGTCATGCTGCAAACGCTTGAGTCGCTCACCGATGCGGACATGACGCGTACGGTGACGATTCGCGGCGAAGCCCACTCTGTGATGCAGGCCATCAATCGGCAGGTCGCGCATTACAGCTATCACTCTGGGCAGATTGTGCTGCTCGCGAAGCATCTGAACCACAGCGGGTGGAAGCCATTGACCGTTCCGCGCGGAAAGTCGGAGGAGTTCAATCGGCGCGTGCAGGCCGGTGAGGTTAGCCAGCGGTAGGGCGACTCAAGGGGCGGGCGTAACTTCGATGTAGTCGAGTGCGGCGGGGTCGGAGGCGTCTGGAGTGCCTTCAACGCGCAATAAGTCGCCAGGCTTCAGTTCAACATTGCGGATGGTGTGGCGGGTGGAGTTGTCGCCATTGGGGTGCTTGGAAGGAAGCGTTGCGTCGGCCGCCCAGGAGGCGGCAGGTTGGCCATTGATGGTTAGCTTGAATTTCGCAATGCCGCCTTGCAGGTCGAAATACTGGACGGCGATGTTGAAGCGGCCGGTTGGACCGGCGTAGGTCCACTCTGCCGAACAGCTCTTCGGTCCTTCCGGGGCTAAAGCCCGCGATGATTCTGTTGGCTGTATGTGGGGGTTAAGACTCCCGCCTCCCTCCGATTCGAGCTTTCCAGCGGTCTCGGAAGTCGTGCCCTGACACGATACTGCTTTGCCGCCGCTTGCATCTTCCCAGGGGGTCACGTCGATGATCTTGTAGCCGGTGAGGTGGGCATCCTCGGCTTCGAGGCGGCCCGGATAATGGCCGGCGCGGCCCTTGTCGTCGGGGATGCCACTCTGCTTGAGAAAATACTGCACGATAGCATCGCGCCAGACGATGGCGTGGCCGGCCTGATATTCAAGGCGGGCGTGAACGTCATCGTAGAGCTTGTCGTCGATGCGGCCCTTCAGAGAGGCCCATTCATTGACAAACTCTGCTGCCTGCGCAGCGCCTTCGTAATGACTGTCGTAGATGTACTGGATGATTGTCTTGCCGGAGTGCAAGCGGTGGGTGTAGGGAACATGGTGGAAGAAGAGCAGCAGATTGTCTGGGGTGGTTTCGAGCGACTCGTAGATCGTCGCCACTTCAGGCGGATACTGGCCCACATAGCCCGTTCCTGTGGCGACGGTGCGGTCCATGCCGATGCCGAGACGATCGTCGCGGTGCCATTGGCCCCAGCCGTTGTTTTCACTGGATTCGATGTTGGGACCGTAGTGGCTGCCGGTGATGTCGGTGAGGGTCTGCGTGCCGAGCGGGCCGGTGTAGTTCACATAGGCGGGCCAGGACTGCATCAGCATTTTGTCGACGGTGGCGACTACTTCCGGATCTGTGCTGATGGTCTGGCGCGTCCACTCGGCAGCGATCTCGTCGGGGGTGAGATCGGGGTTCCAGGCAAGACGCCCAAAGGCGTAGAGATTGGCCATCGCCAGTGGGGACCCGAGCCAGGCGTCGCGGCCCACTCCGGCGACCCCAACCATTCCACCGAGGGGTTGATGGAACGACTTTCCGGCTAGGATTTCGTTGACGGGCGTGGACTGGGCGTCCGCGCGGAGGTCGAAGTCGAGAACCTGCTTCCACATGGGGGCGAGGTAGACGAGGTGACGCTGCTGGCCGGTGTACTCCTGGGTGATCTCGACTTCCATAGCCTGGCTGGTGTGGCGCAGTCCGGCGAAGAGCGGCGAGACCGGCTCCTCGGCCTGAAAGTCGATTGGGCCTTCCTTGATTTGGACGATGACGTTGGGCGCGAATTTGCCATCGAGCGGATGGAAGATGTCGTAGGCGGCGCGGGCGCGGTCGGCCTTGGGGTCGCGCCAGTCGGCGTGGTGGTTGTAGACAAAGGCGCGATAGAGGACCACGCCGCCGTGGGGCTGGAGTGCCGTGGCGAGCAGATTGGCGGCGTCGGCGGGGGTGCGTCCATAGCTGGCGGGGCCGGGCTGGCCTTCGGAATCGGCCTTGACGGTGAAGCCGGCGAAGTCGGGAATGAGCGCGTAAATCTCATTGACCTTTGCGGTCCACCAGGCTTTGACTGCCGGATCGAGGGGATCGAAGGTTGCGAGGCCGCCGATGGTTTGCGGACTGGCGATGGCTACGCTTATGGCGAGATGCACACCCCAGGGCCGCATGGTATTGGCGATGCGGGCAAGGCCCTGGAGCGATTCGTGGGTAAGCAACTGCGGGGCAGCATTGACGTTGTTTACATTGCAGCCGTTGATGCCGACAGAGGCAAGCAGGCGTGCGTATTCGGCGACGGGGGCCAAGTCGTCGCGGACGTTGCCGCCTTCAAAGAAGATCGATCGGCCTGCGTATCCACGCTCGATCGAGCCATCGGGGTTGTCCCACTCATCGACCCAGCGAATGTTGAAAGCGGGATGGCTGCGGAGCGGATGTTTGTGGAGGTTGAGCTGGACGAAGTTCGGGCCGAAGACGTTGCGAAGACTGAGGAAAGCGAATGCGCCATAGAGGACGCCGGGCTGGTCCGCGCCTGCAATAAAGAGCATGCGGTGGTCATCGGAGCCATTCCAGTAGACCCAATAACCATCGGGTTCCAGGTCGGTGGGAACGGGCACGCTGGGGAAGGCTCCGCGAATTTCCTCTGCGGTACCGATGATCGTCTGGCCATCGAAGACTGTCATGGTGCCCGCCGGGAGCCCTTTATTCGCGAAGACGGCAATCACTCGATTCAGTTCCTGGAGAGCAGATTGCTCGAGAGCTCCGCTGCCGAGGGCTTGAATGTCCCGCGGAAACAGCCATCGTCCGTTCGGGCCGGGGTAACGAAGCCAAGCCTGATCGGCGGTTTGCGAACTGGCGGCTAAGGCGCCGGCCAATAATATTGCTATTATCAAGCTCGCGAAAAATTCGATTCTCTTCTTAGCTGTTCCGATCATCTCAATCCCGCTTCTCCGCCTCCACAACGTTGTATCACTTTAGAGGCGCGGTTCCCCAATCGATCACCGCACGGCGCAGACCACGGACGGCGTTGGAGAGATAGATGGCATCAGCTTGGTGCAGGTCTTGCGGATAGAGGATTCGTTCTTCCACGTTTGGATGTGTTTCAAGGATGTGGCGACGCTGTACGCCGGCGAGCAGTCCGCAGTCGACGGACGGTGTGAAGAGGCGGCCATCTTTTTCAATGAAGATGTTGTGGATGGCGCCCTCGGTGACTTCGCTGCGCAGGTTGAGAAATAGCACATCGTCGAAGCCTGCCTGGGTCGCGGCTTTGAAAGCTTCGGCGTAAACAGGCCTGTGGGTCGTTTTGTGAAAGAGCATCGCATCCTGGGGATCGGTGCGGTGGGGCGCGATGCGGGCGCGGCATAGCTTTGCATTGCTTGGCTCAGGAAGAATCTCGCTCTCGATATGCAACTCGCCGTCGTGGTTGAGTAACAGGCGGACCTTGCGCGAAAATCCGACTGACGGAGATTCCTGATCTCCCACCCTTGCGACAAAAGGAAGTCGCAAGGATGGGGCACCCAGCATTTGTGCGAACTTGGCGGCGTGGGCCAGCAGTGCAGCTTGTGTGGCGGCGCGGTCGCACGGAAATCCAAAGTAATCGGCTGAATCTTCGAGGCGGTCGAGATGCAACGCGATGAGGGGATATTCGCCGCGCCAGAGGAGGGTTTCAACCAGAGAGAAGCTGCCTGGGAAACTGCTTTGGTCGCGAGTGAGAAATTCCGATTTCAAAAGACATTCGCGAAACTCTTTGGCCGGATCGGAGTCGATGACGACGCCGCTGCCGACACCCATGGTGCCGTCGAGCGCCCCGCCTTGTTCGTCCAGCTCAAGCGTCCGAATGGCGACGTTGAAGACGGATAGTTCTTTTGAAAAGAAGCCGATGGCGCCAGTGTAGACGCCTCGCGGTTGCTGCTCAATCTTTGCCAGCAGTTGCATGGCTCGCACTTTGGGCGCGCCGGTGATGGAGCCGCAGGGAAAGAGTGCGCGGAAGATCTGCTGGAAGCCGACATCCGAACGCAGTTCGCCGGTGACGGTGGAGGTCATTTGCCAAAGAGTTGGGTAACGCTCAATGGCGAAGAGGTTCTCGGCGCATACGGTGCCGTAGTTGCAGAGGCGGCCAAGATCGTTGCGGAGCAGGTCGACGATCATCACGTTTTCGGCGCGGTTCTTAGGATCGTTGCGGAGCCATTCGGCGAGGCCGCGGTCTTCGCGGGTGGTGCGGCCTCGCGGCGCGGTTCCTTTCATGGGGCGTGTGACGATGCGGCGGTTGGGGCCGTCGGCCTCCAAGTTACGATCTTCGAGGCAAAAAAAGAGCTCCGGCGAGAAGGAAAGGATGCGGCGGTCGGGCAGCCAGTGCAAGAATGCGCCGTGCGGTGCGGGCTGGCTGCCGCGCAGACGTTGGTAGAGAGCGGCTGGACTGCCTTGCGCGCGGACGTGGACGGGTGCGGTGAAGTTGAGCTGATAAATGTCGCCCGATCGAATCCACTCGTGAATGGCCGCGATGCGCTCGGCGTATTGCGGCTCTGTGAGGCTGAAGGTGGCATCAAGCAGCGGCCCAGTTGCGGGCTCCTGGTCAGTGGCACTGGCGCGGAAGTTTGCAAGGCCGGGAGGTTCGCCGTCGAGGAAGGCTCCGGTTCGATGGTCGAAGAGATAGCAGCGGTCGTAGATGCCGAGCCAGGCAAGAGGCTGGCCTGGCCGGCTCGAGTGCATCGCGGCAGTGGGCTCAAAGTAGCTGCCACACTCGTAGGTAAAAAAGCCGGCTACATACAGACCGGCGACAACGGCGTTCTCTACTTCTATGAAGAGATCGGGAAGATCTGCTGGTTTGTTGGCGACACAGACGCGCAGGGGATCTGTGAAGAGGCGCGATAGGAATTCGGGCGGAGATTCCGAGGTAGCCTCGGGATGGAACGCCGAGAGGGATTTTGCTGCGTCAGGCTTTGCGGTCTCAAGCAGAACTGTTGCCGGTGTGTGCTCGACCAGCGCGTACAGTTCCGCGGGAGGGGAATGCCAGCGGCTCATGCAAACCAGATTACTGAACCGTCAGGGCCAGAGTTGTGGAGTTCGTGATCGCGGCTACGCCGTCGCTGGACTGGGCGGTGACGGTTACCGTATACGTGCCGGCAGGAGTAGCAGGATTCTGCGGCGGGCCGTGGTTGAAGTAGTCGTAGCGCGCGTTGCAGGCTGTTGCGCCCAACACGGTCACCAGGCCGACGAGCGCCAGCAGCGAGAGCCGGTTGAGCCAGGCGCGGCGGCGGGCTCCCCAGGCTAGACCGCCCAGGCCGAGCGCACCGGGAAGCAGAAATGCCCAGGCCGCAGAGCTCGACCCTGAATGCGCCGCCGAGGCTGAGGAGGCGGCCTGAGTGGCAATGACCATGGCGCTGGTGAGCGGGGTGGTGGCGTTCGGCAGAATTTCGACGTTCTCTGGGGTAAAGGTGCAGGCAGCCTCATCGGGAAGGCCCGAGCAGGAGAGCGTCACGAACAACGGGGCTGTCAATGTGGCGCTGTTCTGAGGCGTAATGGAGGCGATGATGGTGCCCGACTGACCGGGGGTGAGAGTCATCGTAGCCGGAGCGATGGAAACCGCAAAATTGGGCGTGGAACTGACTTGGGCTCGCACCTGGGTCGCCTGAGAGATTGAGGCCTGATGAGCGGCGTCGCCTGCATAAACCGCAGTCAGGGAGTGATCGCCTGCTGGCAGGGTCAACACAACGGTGGCCTGACCTTGGGCGTTCAGCGCGGCTCCGGCTAGTTGGGCGCCGTTGTCGCCAATTGCGACTGCGCCGGTTGGAGGAAGCCCGTCTTCGCCGTTCACGGAAACTGCTACAGTGACTTGCGTGCGTCCGCCCAGGTCCCGGGTCTCCGCAGTGAGCGCGGTCTGTGTGGGCAATCCTTGCGCGTGCGCAGCGACCACTGACAACGCGGGCATCGCCAGCGCGATAATCAGTCCTGCAACCAACTCAAGCCGCAGACCGCGGCAGACAATGCCTCTCACGTGCACCTGCTCCAAATCTCAAGAAAGAATCGTATACCGCTCGATTGCCATAGCGTAGAACTCCATTGTATCCGGCGAGGGCGCACCCGAGCTATGGCGGCTCTTTCTTTGGACGCAACAGCCGAAGGAATGGCTTTTCAACTCCGCGCCGAGCATTTGAAGACGCGGGGATACTACAATAGGGCACGATGATCGCTCATCTGCGCGGCAAGCTCATTCACAAACAACCAGGCCAGGCCATTGTCGAGGCGGCTGGTGTGGGCTATGACGTCACCATCTCGGTGCCGACGTTTACGGCGCTGCGCTCGGTGGGCCCAGAGGCCGCGCAGCGTATCCACACCCAGGTCAGCGAGGATCAGATTGCCCTCTTCGGCTTTCTCGATCGCGAAGAAAAGCGTCTGTTTGAGCGGCTGATCACGGTCAGCGGGGTCGGCCCCAAGCTGGCGATCAAGATGTTGAGCGGGCTATCGCCTGAGCGTACTGTGCAGGCCATCCGCGGTCAGGATCATGCGCAACTGACGCGCATTCCGGGCGTGGGCAAGAAGCTGGCTGAGCGGCTGGTGGTGGAACTCAAAGACAAGCTGGATGACTTTGCGGTGGCGCCAGCGCAGCGGAGCGTGCAGGGAGCGGCGGTGGACGATGTGCTTTCGGCGCTGGTGAATCTGGGCTATCAGCGGCCAGCGGCGGAAAAAGCCATCGAGCAGGCCGTGGCGAAGGATGCCGCGCTAGCGGCGGATTTCGATGGGCTGTTCAGGGGGGCGTTGAAGGTGATTCGGTAGGAGAGGTGCGAGATGGCCTGGCAAATTGCAATTATTGCGGATGCAGATACGAGCTTGCATGATGTGCAGGTGCTGTTAGGTCAGATGCCGGTCTGGGCACTTAGTACACAAGATCGGAAGGCTGCGCTTCATCAACTCAACGAAGACAGTTCGGCCATCTGGTCGCCCGATCCGGCATTTACCACGTTTACAGGCTATTGTCTGGCTGATCCAGTTGCAGAGATCCTTAACTTGATTCCGACAGTTGAAGAACACCGTTACCGCTTGTCTGCTCTGCGGTTGTTTGGAATCGAATCTACTAATTCATTGAAGGAAGGTATGGAAAGTCTCGGCTATCAGCCGCTCGTGGGCACTTTATACCAAGGTCTTGGCTTCGCAAAGCCCTTGAATCGAGTTGAGGGCGTAACCGATATCCTTCTCGATGCTGGACGATGGCAATCGAGCGACGACGTTTATCTGGCTTTCTTTGCTGCCATCGGCGCGCCGTCGTGGCACGGACGCAACTTTAACGCGCTTATCGACAGCATCGCGACGGGAGCTATTAACAAAACAGAAGTGCCGTACCGAATCACGATCCGAAACACGGACATAGTGGGAAGAGATGTAGCCTCATTTGTCCATGATTTCGCTGGTCTGATCCGGCATTTGCAGGACAATGGCTGCCCGGTTGAAATGGTCGTGGAGCAACCTTAACGGTCTCCGCGATACACTCCTTTTGTCATGATTTCCAAATCCAAATCCGATGCTGCACCAGTCGCCGTTGCCCATCTTCACCCCGAGGGCCTGAAGTTTCTGCGCGGGCTTGCGAGGAACAACGATCGCGAGTGGTTCAACGAGCGCAAGGCCGTTTACGAGGCCGAGCTGAAAGAGCCGATGCTGGCCATCATCCGCAAAATCTCCGATGCGATGACTGTGTTCGCACCCAATCACGTCCGGCCGGCGGAGAAGTCGCTGTTCCGGATCTATCGCGACACGCGATTCAGCAACAACAAGCTTCCCTACAAGACTCATGTGGCGGCGTGGTGGTCGCACACGGGCATGGAGAAGACTTCGGGCGCGGGCTATTACTTCCAGGTGAGTCCCAAGGGCGTGGTGATTGCCGCAGGAGCGTACATGCCGGAGAAGGAGCAACTAGCTGCGATCCGGCATTGGCTGCTGGAGAATCATGTTGCATTTCGGAAAGTGCTGAACAAGCCCGCAGTGAAGAAGATATTCCAGGAATTTGAAGGCGACGCGCTGACGCGGCCGCCGAAGGGGTTTCCACCCGACCATCCGGCGATGGATTTGATCAAGCAAAAGCAATGGGGGTTGAGCACAACTCTGCCGGCTGAGGCAGCTCTTGAGACTGGGTTTGCGCAGACAGTGATCAAGCATTTCAAGCTGCTGACGCCGATGGTGGACGCCCTGAATACACCCATCGCCGCAACCCTCGCACCGAGAAGAAAGGTGCTCTTCGGGTTGAATTAGCCTGTTTGGCGTTGGTCACGCCCGTGGTCGTTTTTGTCCGACCGGTCGTCTCAAAACCTGAAAAATAAGGCAAAATCAGCTAAAAATAGGCAAAATCCGCACAAAACCCCAAGAAAATTGTGGAAATCGGGTATTTTCGGTTGACTTTGCCTGCCCCGAAGTCGCATTGTAACGAACGACGGGGTTCTCCGAACCCGCATGAATACAGGGGAAACGCGCAAAGATTGGTTGGGTTGCCTTTCCTACATGCGGTCGCATTTCGCGGCGGAAGCCCGGCACCAGGCAGCCCAAGGGCTCGCCGAGAAGGAGAACATCACATGGCAACTGGATTGACCAAGACCGCGCTGACCCGGCAACTGGCCGAGAAGCTGGAACTGACCAACAAGCAAGTGGCAACCTTCCTAGATCTGCTGGCGGAGACCGCCATCAAGGAAACCAAGAAGAACGGCGTCTTCGTGATTCCCGGCATTGGCCGCCTCGTGAAGGCAGAGCGCAAGGCCCGCATCGGCCGCAACCCGCAGACCGGCGCGGCCATCAAGATCAAGGCCAAGACCGTGGTCAAGTTCCGCGTGGCCAAGGCCGCCAAGGACGTGATCGCCCCTGTCAAGAAGTAGCTTTTCCCGGACTGCGGACAAACGGGGAAGGGCCCACGGCTCTTCCCCGTTGCTTTTTATGCAGAGGTCGAGCTTTTGGTTGGCCTTGATTGGGCTGTAGAAAGCCTCAATCCGTAAGCCGGTTGCCTCATCTAAAGGGGCATGGCTACCAATTCCCCCGCGAACGATCTCCTGCCTTCACGACCGGCTCCTACGGGAGCGGCTCCCGTTCTCATCTTGCTGCGCCTTGAAGGACTGGCGGCGGCGGCGCTCTCCGCTGCGTTCTATGCGAGAACGGGCGCAAGCTGGTGGCTCTTTGCCGCTCTGTGGATTGCACCCGATCTCTCCATGCTCGGCTATCTCGCGGGGCCCTGCTGGGGCGCGCGTGTCTACAACGCGGTCCATACCTATGTCCTTCCGGCCGTGCTGGGACTGTCCGCGTTTTTGCTGCACGCACACGCGCTGTTGCCCGTGGCGCTGATCTGGATCAACCACATTGGCGTCGACCGTCTGCTGGGTTACGGCCTGAAGTATACGAATGGATTCGGCTGGACGCATCTCGGCACATTGGGCAAGCGGCGTGGGGCAGCTACGCCGGCAAGTTAGGCTCTTGCCTGACGGGCGGCAGCAACGCCCGCGCCACCAGCGAAATGCCCAGGCCGACGAGGACGACTTTTTCCATGAGCAGGTTGTTGTAGCTCCAGGAAAAGACAGCCAGAGCAAAGAAGACGCCGATGGGACTGAACTCCGAGAAGATGGCTCGGAACCACTGCGGCTTGCCGATGGTGGGCGGCAGGGCGGATCGCAAACGGGGAACCAGGCGCGGCACAGCTCGCAGGTATTCCTGGTAGGGTGGGCCGAGCTTGCCGGTGAGAAACGCCTCTTCGCCAAGGGTCAGCCGCAACACAAAGACCGGGACCACGACCAGGACAAAGAGCGCGCCGGTAGGCGGCATGAGGAAGGCCAAGGCAGCCGTCATTGACCACAAGCCGATGTAGAGCGGATTACGGACATGGCGATAGGGTCCACTGGCGGTGAGCGTACCGGCGATCATCTGGCCGTGAATCACAGTAGCCGGCCCAAGGTAGGCCGCGCCCCAAATACGAAATACCATGCCCTTGGCGGCGATCAGCGCTGCCAGAGCAATCACAATGGGCGTGGCAACCGAGAAGGAAACGAGACCGTGCCGGCTGAGTTCGAGCGGCA
>Ga0182024_10005415_pt1 | contig 28647 bp, 32 predicted proteins | sample P32metaG_FD_120480 | JGI IMG/M metagenome (GOLD analysis project Ga0182024, IMG submission 120480) | Permafrost microbial communities from Stordalen Mire, Sweden - P3-2 metaG (Illumina Assembly) | ecosystem: Environmental > Terrestrial > Soil > Wetlands > Permafrost | place: Sweden: Stordalen...
ATAGAGAAGTGGCTAGAGATTGAAGCAGGCACTACGCCGCTCTTCCGCCGTCACTCGACAGAATGGGATACAGACCTTGTGTTCAAGAAGCCTTGGACCCTCTCAGAAAAAGTGGAATTTATGATCGGCGTTGGCCCGGAGTGGATACATACGAGGGCGTATGGCGTGACAACGAACTCGGTCGGCGGCGAAGTGGTGCTGGACTTTATGTTCTGGCCCTCCTCGAAGCATCGATTTGGCTGGTTCCTCGAACCGGGCTACGATTACAGCTTCGCGCGAGGGCATGAGCGCTCGACTGGAATAAGCGGTGGCCTGCTGATCGCGATCCCACGAAGACGGTAAGCTTCTAAGCGAGCCCTTGTCGCAATAAGGAACCCTTTGTGGGACATTCCCGTTGCGCTAACGAATGTCTCCCGGCTTCGTCAGTTCCTGAACAGGAGATAACTTGCCCATGATCCGAACAGCCGCTTTTTTCGTTTTGGGAGCCACTCTGGCGTTTTCACAAGATCACCAAGCGATGGTCAACGAGCACGGCGACCACTTGATGGGGTTCTCGCACGAGAAAACCGCCCATCATTTCGAGCTGAACCACGACGGCGGAGTGATCGACGTCCGCGCCAACGATGTCAAAGACACCGATAGCCGCGACCAGATTGGATGAGCGAAGCTGCGGGGCATTGGCACAGCTCTATCTTCGAAACGATACATTTCTGACTTCAGCGTGGGGCTCTGGCCCTGCGCAACAGCCTTCCCGGTGGCAAACAGAGATAGAGCACAAGCTCCAAAATCGCGGCGTGAGTGGGTCATCTAAGAACTCCTCCTGGTCTGAGTCGCAAGAATCCTTGCCAGTATATAGCAGGCCCGGGGGCCCGAATCCTTCCCGCGTACTAATTCTGCCGCCCTCTCAAAAAAGTCGCTCGCGCCACAATGGTAAGTTCTATGCGGCGCGTGTTGTGGCCGCGATAAAGTTCCCCTTTGGTAGAACGCACGAAGCAGCCTCAGCAACGGATCGCCTTCGACAAGGTCAAGGGATCCTACCATTTTCGTGCTTGTGAAACGATTTGTCGCTTTAGTGACACAATCGTACGGTTCACTTCATGAACGGGCGCGGCGATTCCGTGGCACCCTCTAGAAAGAGCTCATGAGCTATGATCGGCGGCGCGGAACCACGAACTGCGTGTCGTCGAGTTTACCGTCTGTCTACGTCGGTTTGGTGTTCGCAAAGCATGTTTTTCGAACACCAAACCTGCGTTGGGCAGAGTGGGTTATATTGTAATCTTCCCGCAAGGCGCTCCTGGGATGGATTTCCGAATAGGGCGGTTTTGGGAATTTGACAAACCGCCGCGTCCGTTCCGAGCGTGCTTGCACCTCACAGTACCTGTTTGTGCGTTGCGGCACTCTGCTGGTCGACTGTTTCTGAAGCTCCTCCCACTTCCGAGCCGCCTCGTCATCCTGCCCATGGATCATATGCGAATAGACTTCCTGGGTCGTGCGTATCGACCCATGCCCAGGCGCGCCGACACCGCCGGTAGAGGTACGCCGCCGGCCAGCAAGTGCGAGCAGTGCGAGTGCCTCAGCGAGTGCAAACTTGCGCCCTTCGGCAGCTTGAGCCGGCGGAATAACAGCGACACCGCCCAGGGAGCCGATTCACCGGTTTGGGCTTTGCCCCTCAGGGGGCTGGGTCATTACTGCTGCACAGTAGTCAACTTAGAGTAAGATCGATATGTTGACAACGAAACGCTCGCGCGGTGCAGAATCGCGGAGCCCATTGTTCTTGAGGAGACAACAATGAAACGCTTGTCGCTCGTGCTTGTATTCGGCGCGCTCACTGCGATCGGTTTTTTCGCCACTCGAGGGACGGCAGAGCCCAACACTGTACGGCAAATCGCGCCCGGCGTGTGGTTCCGGGAGGGCGATATCGAGCACCTGGGTCACTGCAACAACGTGATTATCGAGATGAAGGACTACCTGATCGTCGTCGATGCTAACTTCCCGAGTGGCGCGCGCGCGACCATCGAGGACGCGAAAAAAGTTTCGTCGAAGCCCGTCAAGTACGTTTTCGACACTCATCATCACGGCGATCATCTTTACGGCAACGTGGTGTGGACCAGAGCGGGGGCGACCACGCTGGCTTTTTCAGGCGTGGCGGACGAACTGAAGCGCTACGAACCGGCGCGTTGGCAGGGTGCCGCTAAATCGCGCGAAGATGTCCGTGAACTGAAACTCGACGCGCCGGAGCCGCCCAAAGAGACTTTTTCGGACTCCCCGCATGTGATCGAGGACGGAACGCGACGAGTGGAGCTCTACTTTTTTGGATGGGCCCACACACGCGGCGACGGCTTCGTTTATTTGCCGAAGGAAAAGGTGTTATGTACGGGCGATGCCGTGGTGAACGGTCCATACAACTATACGGCCGACGGAAACATCGGCAATTGGCCTAAGGTGATTGAGAAAGCCCAGAAGCTTGCGGTTGAACACGTTCTGCCGGGACACGGGCCAGCAGGCGGCGCGGAGATGATCGCGAATCAACGGTTGTTCTTCATCGAACTGCACAATCGAGTCGCGGCGGCGGTGAAGCAAGGCAAGAAGATCGAGGACCTGGTGAAGAAGGAGGGTGATCGGGAGGTTTCGACTGTCGTGATGCCGTCCACGGTGAGGACCTGGGTCGGGCCGCCGCTAGCCGCCGAAGTGCGCGATGCGTATAGGGAGATTATGGAAAAGAAACCTGTTGGGGACTTGCCTCATTGACTCTGATGCCTTCCACGGAAGCCGCATGACCTTATTGTCGGCGCACCTCGAAGTTCGCGCTGGTCGGATCAGCCGCTAATTCAAAACTCTTGGCCGCTCGACTGTGCTCAACTTCACTGCACGCGCCCCTTCTGCTGCTCCCCGCCAGCGGGCTGGTTCTGAAACTCTTTTGCGCGCGGCCTCGTCGTCTTGCCCGTGAATCATATGCGAGTAATTTTCCTGCGTCGTTCGAATCGACCCGTGCCCGAGCCGCGCGGATACCGCCGGCAGGGGTACGCCGCGGGCCAGTAAGTGCGATCAGTGCGAGTGCCTCAGGGAGTGGAGACTAGCGCGCTTCGGCAGTTTGAGCCGGCGGAGCAGCAGCGGCACCGCCCAGGGAGGCGATCCACCGGTTTCGGCGTTTTTCGTGAAGGTTGCGGGATCGCCGGGTCACACGCCGACTTCCTTACTGATCGGCTCTCAATGCGGCGTCACGGGACATGCTGAACCCATTGACTCCGCCAGGCCGGCGCCTCGAAGGGATCTGCGAAATACTGAGTCTCGTGCGTGACCTTACCGTTGCTAAACTCCATAATGCTCACGGTGTATGCTGGTCGCCCTTGGTAGGTGATTCAGTACTCCGTGATCCAGAGATCATCTTTCCCAAGAATTCGCTTGACGTTGAAGCCTGACGGCTTACCAGGATGATGACCCGCAAAGCCTGCAAATTCCTTCGTCCCACTATTCGCTCGCCTGACTGGGGGTAATCGCAGATGACATCGTCATCGTAAATATCGTGTTCCGCGTTTGCATCCCCGACTGCCGACGCATGCCAGTGCTTATTCAGGGCTTCACGTATTTGTTCCTCCTGCATGGGCAGCTCCGCGAGATTAGATCAATGCGCGCCTCACTCTCCACCGCTGCTGGGATGGCCCGGAAATCCGTTATCGGCTCCCCGGCGGGGCATTCTTTTCCGCAAACGAATGGCTGGACATTTTGGATGTACCTCGACGACGGCGTTCTGCGTCAGATTGATCAGCTTCGGCAGAGTTATCTGGCCCAGAGGAAATTGAAGATCGTTCCGATGAGCTGAATTGACGATCTTCGCCCGTCCTCTCAGCGCATGCGCGAGAATTAAGCGTACGTTTATGCTCAATCCCAATCGATGTCGAGGGTGACGCTGGCTATGAAAATCTACTCCATCCGTTCACTCTTTCTCCTCGCCCTGCCGTTGCAGTTTGCCTGCGCTCAAGGAACCGTGCCCACGTTTGAGCACTCGGTCGGGCAGGGAAAGTATGTTCTCGTAGGCCGCGACCCGGCGCTGGGAGGTATCACGACCATCCCCGTGGTGCTCGCGCCCGTCACCCTCGCCTTTCAGGCGAAGAAGACGGGCGGAAAAGCATTTCTTATGGACGCGGCGGCGGACGTTCCGCGCATTTTGCAATCGCCGGTTTTCTCGAAGTTCGTCTTTACTAGCGGCGGGACGACGCAGTATGCCGATGCCATGCTTCGCACTACATTCCCCAAGGCTGACGGGTGGCACACCCTGCTCGGGAAGCCGCAGGTGCGGGCGGTTAAGATCACGATTCCGGTGGGCTATGGCTACGTCCTAACGTCGATGGAGTCTGGCAGGTCCATGGCCATCGTCGACATCGAATTTCTGCAACGGGAAATCTTCAAGCAACTTCCCAGGCAGGAAGGCAAGCTGGTCGTCGCTATGACGCACAACACCGCTTACTACGCTCTCGGCGATGCGACCGTATGCTGCTCTTGGGGCACGCACGGTGTCGACGGCGCTAGCGGAAACTCGTTTGTCCTAGCGTCTTATCTCAGTTCGGCCCCAGGCGTCGTTGAAGACGATGACGTGCAGCCGCTCACGCAGCAGCTTGCAGAGTTCCTGAAAGATCCCTTACACGATCCGTTGCTCCATGGAGGCCGCAACGCGAAGGTCCCGGGCAATGCTTTCCCTGCCTGGATGAGACCCGCCTCGCAGCGTTCCGGTGATCAGGGGAGTTGCGGCGGCACTGGGGTCGCTTCCACCTACTTCCTTCTCGAACCCACCAATACAAATCCGAAAAACAACATTCCTGCATCGCAGGCCTATGTCGCCAAGGGCGAGGGAGTCTCGTATCACCTGCAGAACGTTGCATTGCTGCAGTGGTATACGGGCGCCACTGAAGGCCTGGGCGCTACATACAGTTTTCCGGACGCGCAAGTCCTCCCGAGCGCCGCCAAGCCGTGCCCGGCTCGCGGTGGCCGGGGTGGTTCGGGTGGCGGCCCGGCAGCATCGCCGCCGATGGTTGCCGCCGTGCCGAGGAACGGCCCACCGAACGGCCATCAGTTGATCGGTTACTGGGCCGGCTACGGTGCGGCCGGATCCACCTTCCCCCTCCGCGATGTCTCGCCGCAGTGGGACGTCATTATTGTCGCCTTCGCCACCCCTGACAGGAATGCGCCGGAAGGAACCATGCAGTTCCACACGCCCGCCGGTCTGGAGACCGAACAGTTCAAAGCAGACATCGCCTATTTAAAGGCTCAGGGCAGGAAAGTCATGATTTCCCTCGGCGGCGGTGGCCAGCACTTTACGCTCGCCGATTCGCAGCGAGTTCCTAACTTCGTTTCCTCGGTCACCCGCATCGTCTCCGACTACGGCTTCGACGGCATCGATATTGATTTTGAGAGCCCATCTCTCTCAATCGAGCTCGGAGACACCGATTTCCGGCATCCCACCACGCCGTCCATCGTGAACTTGATCTCGGCCGTGCGCCAGTTGCGCGAGCATTTCGGGACGCACTTTATGGTCAGTCTCGTGCCCGAAGGAACGCAGATTCCATCCGGTTACCCGAGTTATGGCGGCCAGTTCGGCTCCTATCTCCCGATTGCCTATGGGATTCGCGACATCCTGTCCTTTATCGATGTTCAGGACTACAACACCCCGCCCCTCCAAGGCCTTGACGGTGAGATCTATCAGCCGGGCACCGTCGATTATCACGCCGCAATGACCGAACTACTGCTGCAGGGCTTCGCCGTCGGAGGCGACCCGAAGCTGTTCTTCCCGCCCATGCCAGCCGGGAAGGTCGCGATTGGGTTCCTCACTGGTGACACGGCGCCAAATGTCGTCAGTCAGGCAATGGACTACATCATCACCGGTAAGGCCCCTGCCGGAACCAAGTACAAATTGCGCAATCCGGCCGGCTACCCGGCCATGATTGGCGCCATGTTTTGGACCATCGATGCGGATCGTCGAGGCAACTACAACTTCTCTAATGTTGTGGGGCCTCAACTCCATCAGTATCCGCAAACCAAGTAAGCTTCGAAATCAGTGCGTCGGCCCGAACCAACCAGACGGGAGGCTGGCTGCCTTTCAACTTGTATCGGGCGCGGATTTAGTTGAAACGAAAAAAAGCCGTTGGCTTGAACCAGCGGCTTGCGGGATGGTAGGGACTGCTTCGCTGCCTGTATGTGCGCTCGCCCGCGTCGTCCTTCGCCGACTCGATCTTGACGCCATTCTTCTTCGCGGCTGTCGATATGACCCGCGCACGCTAACGCAGGAAAGACAACATTTGTTGAGCGGTGATTGTGGGCCTTGCATTTCACCCCGCACTCTGCGATAGTCGAGTTACCTCGATTTTAGAGCCCCGTCGTATCCGTACGCGCAGGACGCTCCTCTTCCTTCAGGCTGGAGCAATCATGAAAAACCCTCGTATGTCGTTTCTTCATTATGGGGTCGGAGAAACTACCCGGCCGGTTCAGCGAAGTTCTCCGCGGCCTGTAGGTGCCCGCCCTGATCCTCGACGAGTGCAAATGGCGAGAATGAGGGCTGAGTCTTTTCACGCACTTCATTGAGCGATCTCGCGATTGAGAAAATCTCCTTGGTAACCTTTTCAGCTACATAGCTTGGGCTATCTACCTGTGTCTCCATTCCAGGGTGAACCATTGCCCCGCCCGTCCACTTTTCTTAAATGATTAGATGTGTGACCGGTTCTTCTACGAGAGTCCTGTCGAGTGAGGAGTAAACAATGTGCTCAGTGCAAATTAAGTTAGCCGCGCAGTACGAGACCGCAGCGCTGGCTTATCGTTCCGCTGTTGCTCGAATGAAGGAATCACGCGGCCAAGAGTTCGAGCGCGCTTGGCGACTCGTTGAACATCGGCGCGAATTTCTTGAAAAAGCTCGTCGCGTTGTCCGCGAGCATGAACTGGAGCACTTCTGCCACGTGCAGGAATCTTTTGCAGCCATCACCAGATAGCCATGGACGACTCTGAATACGCTTTAAGTTTTCTGCGCGTGACCTGCTAATTCGGCTCGTCGAGAGAACCGTGCGATCTGAGGCAGGTTAACGGTCCTTTCCGAGCCACTATGGCTGCATCGCGGGGGATATCCTGAACCCGCCGCACAAATTGCGGATGTGCGCGAATTGCTGGATCACGGCCTGATCGAGTTTTCGGCGCAATGGTTTCAGCGTGGAGAGGAACTGTACAAGCCCTCGAAGGCGGGCATGCGAGCGGCTGGCATGGAGGCGGTTGCGCACGCCAAAAGGTCAGCCGCGACCTACTAAGACAAACGTCTCATCCGATCTTTCTCGCGCCCCAGCATCATCCACGATTCCAGGGTTACCTAAAAAGTCAATCCAAATCGAAAAAAGCCGCCGGCAGCGAACCGGCGGCTGGGTGAATTGGGCAGGCTACTTGGCAACGCGATAAACGCGTTCGCCCGCTTCATTCTTGGCGGACTCGATCTTCACGCCGTGCTTTTTGCTGGCGGTCGAGATAAAGCCCCGGACGCTGTGCGCCTGCCACTCTACGGCTTTCATAATCTCGCCGAGGGTGGCACCCTTCGCACGAGCTATCAGCGCCAGGATCGTCGCCCCCTTGCTCTCGGCGCGCGGGGCAGCGGATTTGCGTGCGGGCTTGGCGGCCTTTTTTCCAGCCTTCGCGACTGCCTTGGCTCCTTTCTTCGGCTTGGCAGCCTTGGCGGTTTTCTTGGCCTTGGGCGCGCCCCTCTTCTGGCTGGCGGCTTTCTTGGCGGGGGCCTTCTCCGGCGCGACGTGCGCGCCCTGTGCCGCAACGGTCGCGGCTTTGTCGGTAACGTTGGTTTCTGCGGTTGACATTTGGTGTTTATCCTTTTCCGGGCATTCTTCGCGCACACGATTGATCGCTCCGGTTGAGCGAAAAGGCAAGTGGAAAATAGCCGGTCGCCGTGCGGAAAATAGCGAGGCGAATGTGTGGCGATTGTGTTGAGATCTCGACGGCGTTTCCCGGAAACTAAACCCATGGGGCCAGGGAGCGCGGTTGCGTTCGATGAAACTACATTCGGCAGCGATGCCCAGCTTCATCCTCAAAACGCACACGCCCAACGAAGTACTTGCAGTGGGACACTCGGGTCAGTACAGTATAGTCGCGTGAGGCCGGGAAATTGACGATCGCCACTTTCAACATCAACAATATCAACAAGCGCCTGCATAATCTCCTGGCGTGGCTCGCAAAGGCGCAGCCCGACGTCGTCTGCCTCCAGGAACTCAAGGCAGAGCAACAAGCATTCCCGGCGGGTGCCCTTCGTGACCTCGGCTATCGGGGAGTCTGGCTAGGCGAACGTTCCTGGAACGGCGTAGCGATCCTGGCGCTGGAGTGCGACCCGGTGGTGACGCGATCCAGCTTGCCTGGGAATCCTGATGATCGCCAATCACGCTATATCGAGGCGGCGGTAAATGGTGTGCTGATCACTTCAATCTACTTGCCGAACGGAAATCCTCAACCTGGTCCGAAGTTCGATTACAAATTGGCCTGGTTCGAACGCTTAATCGAACATGGCGCGGAACTCATGAAGACCGGCGCGCCTTTCATCTTGGCCGGCGATTACAATGTCGTACCCACTGTTCAGGACATCTATCCAACGCGATCTCTCGATAACAACGCATTGATTCAACCTCAGAGCCGCCAGGCGTATGCCCGGCTGCTAGCTCAGGGCTGGATGGACGCTCTGCGAAAGCTGCAACCCGAGGGGCCGCTCTGGACGTTCTGGGACTACGAACGCAATCGGTGGTCTTTAGACAAGGGGATGCGGCTGGATCATTTCCTTCTCTCTCCAACAGTGTGCGATCAACTCGAGGAGTCGATTCAGTTCAGGGTACCGGGCAATACGAAGCCAGGGCGCTATGCCCTGATGGTATTGACTGCGGACGGCAAACGGTTTATCGAACAACCGGTGAAGCTCAGCATTGAGTAGAGCGGCAGGCGGGCGCGCCGGGTGACAGGGCGGCGTCGGTCCGCCAATTTGAAAAAGTAGGGGACGGATACGCCGTAACACAGGAGTAATCCAGCAGCGGATGGAAGGACGGGCCACTTCCGCAAAATTGCCGCCGAGACGCCCAACGGGTTTGGAACCGTCGCCACTCTCGCGGTTACTTTGAAGGTGACACAAGCGCTGTCAGATCCTGATTGTGCATCACGATGATATGCCAATGGTCCGCATTTTTGGTCATCACAAAATTCAACAGACCTCGTCGATTCGGTATAGCACTGCCCTGCGCATCCAACACACCGGTCATCTCCCATCCTACATCTACCGCTGCAACATCGGTGCGGACGAAGCGGACTTTGACGTCGTTATACGTCTGACGGCTGTTTCTGAAAATTGTCGCGAACATCGGAGCATGAAACTCTTCAATCTTGGATCGTCCGGTCGCACCCACGCCGCGCACATTTGTGAAATCGGCGTCCTCGGCGAACACCATTGCGAACGCGTGAGCATCATGCCGGTTCCACGCATCCATGAAATGGTCCATCAGTCCCCGAATTGCTTTCTGGTCATCTTCGCGGAGCACGTTTCCTCCCGGTGCGCCCATTCTAACAAGCGACGCAGGGGACGCGTACGTTGCAGTGTCCCCTCCCGGTTCTGTCCGGATACGCCGTCATCCAGGAGCGATCACGGGGCGGAACCCTTCGGTAATGCTCTTATAGCGTCTTCAGAAAAGCGATCAGATCCTGCCTGTCATCCGACGAAAGCTTCAGCCCGAACTCTCCCCTTGTTAAACTAGGAGAGTTCGGCTATACTCCCAGTTAGACTAGGAGAACAAGCACGTGGAAAAAACCGTCGACCTGCTGCCCGGAACTCTCGACATGCTGATCCTCAAGGCCGTGTCGCTCAAGCCCCTGCATGGATACGGAGTCCTCCAGCGCATCCGCCAAATCTCCGGCGACGCCTTGGAAATTCCCCAGGGATCCTTATATCCGGCGGTCTACCGTCTGGAACACCAGGGCCTCATCGACGCCGAATGGGGCGTGAGCGACAATAACCGGCGCGCGAAATATTATACCCTCACCGCCGCCGGACGGCGCCGTTTGCGCGAGGAAGCCGCCGGTTGGAACCGCCTGGCCTCGGCCATCGCTTCGGCTCTCAACACCACGCCCGGGGAGGTTTGAAATGTGGACACGCCTTCGCTCGCTCGCCCACGTCCTCGGATCCCGCAGAGATTTCGAACAAAACATGTCGGAAGAACTGCGCTTTCACCTCGAGCAGCACACCGACGATCTGGTCCGCTCCGGCGTTCCCCGCGCGGAAGCCGAGATGCGAGCCCGCCTCGAATGGGGAGGCCTCAACAGCGTGCAAGAAGACTGCCGCGAAGCCTGCGGGCTCCCCGTCTTCGATGAACTGACGCGCCAGTTCCGCTACGCCTCGCGGTTGTTGCGCAAGACGCCCGGTTTCACCGCCACCGCGCTGCTGACTTTGGCCGTGTGCCTGGGCGCGAATCTCACTATCTTCGCCGCCATCGATTCCATCCTGCTCCGCCCCCTTCCATTTCCCCACGCCGACCGCCTGGTGACCGTGTTCAACACCTACCCCAAAGCCGGCGTCGAGCGCGACGGTTCCTCGGTCACCAACTACTATGAGCGGCGCGGCCATATTCCGGCGTTCGCCTCCCTCGCACTTTACCTCTTCGGCGCCGCCAGCGTTGGCGAGCCGGGCTCCATCGAACGCGAGCCGATCGCGCGCGTCACTCCCGATTTTTTCGCGACCCTCGGAACCGCGCCCGCCATCGGCCGCTCCTTCACCGACTCGGAAACTTCCGTGCCGTCGGACCAGGTCGTGATTCTCACCGACTCCTACTGGCGCCAGCATTTCAACGCCGATCCCCAAATCATCGGCCGCCAGATCCGCGTCAACGCCGTGCCCCGAACCGTGATCGGAGTCCTGCCCCGCGGCTTCCGTTTTCTCTCCTCCGAAGCCCGCCTCTATCTGCCCCTCGCCTCTCGTCCCGAAGATCGCCTTCCCGCGCAACGCCATTCCGGAGGCAACGTGCGCCACATGATTGCGCGCCTCGAAGCCGACGCCACCCTCGCCCAGGCGCAGACTCAGGTTGACGCCCAGAACGCCACGCTCGAAGCCGATGATGCAACGGCGAAAATGCTGGCCGACGCCGGATTTCGTTCTCTGGTCTTGCCCCTTCACGCCGATTACGTCGCCGCCATCCGCCCGGCTTTATTGCTGCTGCAAGCCGGCGCCATCACTCTGCTGTTCATCGGTGCCGTTAATTTGATGAACCTCCTGCTCATCCGCGCCAACGGCCGCTTGAAGGAAATTGCTGTGCGCCAGGCCCTGGGCGCGAGCCGCCTGCACGTGGTCAGCGAAGTGATCGTCGAAACCACTCTGCTCACCGTCCTGGGAGGCTGTCTCGGCCTCGCCTCCGGCGCCGGAGGCATCCGCCTGCTCGCGCTGCTGGGCGTAGATCGCCTTCCCCTAGGCAGCGAAATCGTCTTCGACACGCGGCTCGCCGTGGTCGCGATTCTGGGCGCGTTCGTCCTCGGCTTGGCGCTCACCGTGCCCATTGTCTTTTCCAGTCTGCGCGGCCAGCTAGGCTCCGCCATTCAATCGGAGACGCGCGGCGGCACCGCCAATCGCAGCGCCCAGCGCCTGCGTCACGGATTCATCATCGCGCAGATCGCCTTCGCTCTCGTCCTGCTCGCCGGAGCCGGGTTGCTGGGACTCAGCCTGGAAAAGGCGATGACCATCTCGCCCGGCTTCCGCCCCGATCATGTGCTCTCGAGCCGCGTCTCCGTTCCCTGGAGCAAGTATCAGAACTGGCCCGCGCGCCTGGCCTTCAATCAAAGGTTGCTCGCCGAAGTCGCCCGCCGCCCCGGAGTCATGGCAGCCGGCATCGTGAACAATGTCCCTCTCAGCGGCAACAGCGGCAAAAGCGCCGCCGCGATTAAGGGACGCGTGCACCAGCCCGGCGAATCTCCGCGCGGCCACTACGCCTACGGAGTCGACGGCGATTACTTCGCCGCAATGGGTTTCTCCCTGCGCGAAGGCCGCTTCCTCACCGCCGATGATTCGCGCCGCACCGGCCGCGCCTGCGTCGTGGACGAGGATTTCGCCCGCTACTATTGGCTTCACGAGAGCGCACTCGGCCACCGTCTGTTCCTTGGTTCGGACGAAGGCCCGGACGCGGACGCCTTCACCGTGGTCGGCATAGTCGGAGCCGTCAAACAAGCAGGCCTCACCGACGAAGCGGCGCAAGGCGCGGTGTATTATCCCTACGCGTTGCGGACCGACGACAATCTGTTCATCGTGATCCGCTCCAGCGTGCCTCCCGAATCGCTGGCGCAAACCGTGCGACAAGCCGTCCGTCAAATCGACCCGGAGGTGCCGGTGAGCGATACGCGTTCCATGGACGCCCGCATCGCCGACAGCCTGGCTGGCCGCCGCTCCCCCGCCCTGCTGGCCGGAATTTTTTCGGCCATCGCGCTCTTGCTAACCGCGGTCGGCACCTACGGCGTGTTCAGTTACTCGGTAGCGCAGCGCCGCCACGAAATCGGAGTGCGAATGGCTTTAGGAGCCCGCCCCGCCCAAATCCGCGGCCACTTTCTAGCCCTAGCCCTAAAATTACTGGCAGCAGGCACGCTACTAGGACTCCTCGGCGCCTGGATCACCGGCGAGGCTCTGCGAGCATTATTATTCCAAGTCCCCCCCGTCCACCCAGCAATCTTCGCCGCCGCCGCAGCCGTAATCGGAGTAGTGTCGATCCTAGCCTGCCTAATCCCCTCCGCCCGCGCCGCCCGAATCTCCCCCACAGAAGCCCTGGCAGACTAGCACTCCAGCTGCTGCACCGGTGTTCGTATTTTGGATGCGCCGATTGCAAGAAACGAGCCGCGAGCACGATGTCCAGATAGCGGCGATCCTCGCACACGATGATACGAGTGCTTAGAAACCGCCTCCCACTTTTCTGATGAACTTCTTCGATGAACTGCAGCGGAGAGCGCCGTCAGGGAAATGAGGTCTCATCACCGGTAGCGGCGTGAGTTCTGGCTACCAGGTTGATCGGATACGTGTTGGCCGGATCGGGAACGAATTGTCGGCAACCCGGAAGTTGTCTCCAATCACAAGATCCTACGAAGCGCTGATGGCCAAGGAATGGAATGCCCAACCGCCCGGAGCTTACGTCAAAACAAATTGGGTTACTCTCGTTCCTCAAACATGGAAATCGGGCTAGTCCGATTGCGTATTCGGGTTGGAGGGCTTCTTGAAGAACACTCGACGGCAGCAAATGAAGAAGCCGGTGAATGCTAGGACGGCAGGTATAAGTCCTAAAAGAGTCCAGAGAGCCTCGGCAAACCCGCCGAACCTGCCAAAATGCAACTGGGACAGCCAGAACAGACTCTCAGTTGTGAAACCGTCAGTAGGATCGAGAACGTGCAGGGCGTCAAACAGATGTGGGAAAGAAAAGTATATCCCGGAGATTCCCCACATCAGAACAAAGAAAAAGCACCAAAATCCAAGCGCGCTGTGCAGGTCCCAGTTGATCCGAGCAAAATGCGCTCTCCAGTTCACGGTAAGGCTGCGACGCCAATTTCTAATTCCCGGCCACCATATGACGGCTCCTGTCAAACACAGCAGCGTCAAACAAATTGCGCCAATCCCGTTCACAAGGCGGCCGGTTGATCCGAATAGCAGGTTCTCGTGAAGCTTCACGATCCACTCGACGGAGAACCTCTTGTCCAGCTCGTTGCGAGAAACGATTATGCCACCGGAAATGCTCATCAAGAGGACGTACCCGGCGGCTCCCATCCCGATCATATAGTGAACGTGGAATAAGGCATCGCGCACTCTCGACTTCGCAGGGTACTGCAGCCATCGCTGCCAAACGGTCATGTTGTACTTCCCTGAGTCGCAGTATAGTCGCAATCTTGCTCACAACTCCTGGCTTAGGCGCCGCGCTTGCGGCGGCACTGGTCGGACCTTCCGCGAAGGATTTATCGTCTTTCGCCTTCGCCGAGACGCTGGTGCATGACTGGATCTGGCGCCGCTGCGTCCCGGCGGGGAAACAATGTCACTCGCCAATAGCGGCGGAAATCCCCGATAACGGCGTCGTCTTTCGAGGGTTGGTCGGCAACCTGGTAGCTACTTTCGTGCGGAGCGTCGGCGTCGGGTTCTGTCCGAACGCGCCGAAGTTCAGCAGTGGTCCGCTACGCTAGAAATCAGGTTGTTGGCCGACCCGACTTCCGGAAATTTCGCGCTGCGTCTTAATGCTTCGCCTTGTTTCCGGCATCGGGCCGGGGGTCCGACACAAAGCCCTCGCGGTTGGGCATCTTCACCTTAGGCAGGCTCTTGGCATCCATCACTTGATCGTTTCCGATGATGCCATTCAGGTTCAGAATATACGCCACGACTGAGTAGACTTCCGCAGGCTTCAGAAGGCCTGGCTGATCGAACGGCATCGCTCGATTGATGTAGTCCCACACCGTCGTCGCATAGGGCCAATAGCTGCCGACCGTTTTCAGCGGTTTCGCCGTGGCGAGCGTGCCTTGACCGCCTACCAAGGTCGGCCCAACCGCTCCCTCTGCCTTTTCCCCATGGCATTTGGAACAGCGAGTCTTGAAGATCTCCCGCCCGGCAACGACCGTTCCAGAGCCTTCCGGCAGGCCGCTCCCGTCTGGCGCAATCGCGACGCCCAGGTTGCGGATCTGCTCCGGTGTCGCCGGTCGTCCCACTCCATACTTCGGTGACTGCCCCGCCAGCGTCGTGGCGGCCGCCAGCACCACTAAGCTAAGCTTCCACATTCGTCACCATCCCGCCGGCTTGCACTCTCCAGAACTTGATACCGTTGAAGTGATAAGCGGAGTGGGTTCCACGCGCGGCGATCAAGGCCTCGCGCGTAGGCTGCACGTATCCGCTTTCGTCGACTGCGCGCGATGCAATCACCGCTTCGCGCCCCTCAAAGCGCCAGGGCAACCGGAATCGGGTAAACGCCATCGGAAGCCTTGGTTCCTGGAGTTGCGCTTTCACCCAAGTCTGCCCTCCGTCGGATGTAATGTCGACACGCTCGATCTTGCCACGCCCGGACCACGCCAAGCCGGTCAACTCGTAAAGACCTTGGCCCGGCAACTTCTGCCCGCCTGATGGAAACGTGATAACCGACTTCGCCTCCATCTGGAACGCGAACATCCACGCCTTCCCGTCCGGCATCAGCTCCGTGTACTTCGCGGTTTCATCGCGGGCCATGTAAGCCTGATCAGTGAGCTTCAAACTGTGGAGCCATTTGACATTGGCGTTTCCTTCCCAACCGGGGATGATCAGGCGCAGCGGATAACCTTGCGCGGGACGCAGCGCTTCGCCGTTTTGCCCGTAAGCGACCAGAATGTTGTCCATCGCTTTCGCAATCGGAATACTGCGCTCCATCCGGCAAGCGTCCGCACCTTCAGCGATCACCCACGAAGCCCCAGGCTGGACACCAGCCTCCGCGAGCAATAGCGAGAGTGGGACTCCGGTCCATTCGCTACAACTGGCCAAGCCGTAACTCCTTTGGACATCGGGTCCCGTTTTGGCCGCCCACTCCGATCCACTGTTGCCGCCGCATTCGAGAACCAGTGTTCGAGACACCGATGGCAGGCGCTTAATCTCAGCCACGCTCAAGGAGAGTGGCCGGTTGACCATCCCGTGGATCACGAGCTGATGCCGGGCCGGATCGATGGTGGGTATTCCTGCGTGATGCCGCTCGTAATGCAGCGACGAAGGAGTCAGCGTACCGACTGAATCCTGCAGTGGCGTGAAACTGGACCCGGTCTCTGGTGTTTTACTGTCCCGCCTCCAGCGGACCGCCTTCTCAAATGGCGACCGTTCCCCGTAGGGGCCGAGCGGCGTGCCCAGTTGACCGGGGTTGTTCTCGTCGGCCAGTGCCCCCTCGCGCCCTGCCACCAGCCCTCCACCCAAAGCAGCACCAATTCGAAGCAGTTGGCGGCGGCTCGACCGTATTGAGTCCTTCATCGGAAACACCTCGCCGAAATTGTACATTACCAGAGCGCGAGAGTGCGCCTACGGTTTTGCACTGGCACGCGCTTCGGCTTCTGCGAGCCAACCGCGACGTAGCCCTTCCGAGGGTACATTGGAGAGATAGGGCTTGATGTCGAGAATCGGGGTCCCGTCAAGCATGTCGACACCGCGGATGCGGAGAATTGCGCCGTCCCGGGAGAGCAACTCGACGACCGTCAGCCCGATAGGATTTGGCCGCCGCGGCGAGCGAGTCGCGAACACGCCATGTGGCCGATCGTCGGTTGGCGGCTTTCCCACCAGGCTGAATCCTTCGGAGCGGTCGAACTCCCAGATCACGATCAGGTGAGAAAAGCCTTCGATGTCCGTGAGGCCCGGCTCAAATTCGTCCCGTATTTCGAGAGTCCCTTCCGCGGGGTGCGTCGCGCCTAATCCTTTCGGAATCTGCTGCGTAGTCTTATAGGGGCTTCTTACGTACCCGATCGGCTCCATTGAAGGCATTAGGGACCCGTCTCCGTTCCTGCGCTGTTTTGTTCCCGTTCTTTGCCCACATTAGGGGACTTATATACTTGACTCAAACAGGTAAAGAGCGTATAGTTGATCTATGGAAAGCGCTCCCAGCAACCTTCTCGAAGCCATTCAGTTCTTTTCCGACTCAGACCGCGCCCTAAAGTTTATCGCACAATTGCGCTGGCCGAAAGGTCCGGTTTGCCCGCGCTGCGAGTCGACAAATATCGCTTCAATTTCGACCCGTCCCATGTGGAGATGCCGGGGATGTCAAAAACAGTTTTCGGTCAAGGTCGGGACGATCTTCGAAGATAGTCCCATCAGCCTGGAGAAATGGAGCGCGGCAGCTTGGCTCCTCGGCAACTGCAAGAATGGCGTAAGTTCCTGCGAGCTGGGGCGCCATCTCGGAGTCACCCAGAAAACCGCGTGGTTCATGCTGATGCGGATTCGCCGCGCGATGCGTACCGGCGACTTTCGCAAGCTCACCGGCGAAGTCGAAATAGATGAATCCTTCATCGGCCAGAAAGCTCGCAACATGCACGCGGCAAAGCGAGCCGAGAAGATCACCGGAACCGGGGGCAAGGACAAAACCGTCGTTCTCGGGATGGTTGAGCGCGGCGGCGACGTTCGCGCCTTCGTGGTGGATAACCGCCGCAAGAAGGAGCTTCAAAAGCAGGTTCGTGAACACGTCGAAGCGGGCGCGGCCATCTTCAGCGATGAGTTGAAATCCTACGAGGGTCTGGAGTCCGACTATCAGCACGCCGTCATCAATCACGCCGTTGAATATGCGAACGGCAACGTCCACACGAACACGATGGAGAACTTCTGGTCGCTCCTGAAGCGCGGCCTGCACGGGACCTACGTCGCCGTCGAGCCGTTCCACCTCGGCCGCTACATCGACGAACAGGCGTTCCGCTACAACAACCGGGAGGAAATGAACGATTCTCAGCGCTTTACCACCGTGCTCGGGCAGATCGCGGGGAAGCGGCTCACGTACAAGGAATTGACTGGCAAAGATCCAGTAGTGATATGAACGCATTCGAGCGCGCCGAAACGAAGGCGCAACTGCTAAGGCGAGAGTTTCTACCCATGTGGACGGCCGTGCGCTCCGCCGTTGAAGATTTGATCGGTAGCTATAACAGGACCGAAAAGGGGCGATTCTTTCCCGCCGTACTGAGGTCTCAAGAAGGTGACCGCGCGGTCATCGTCACGTGCGACAAGGGCTTGGCGAACGACAGATTCAACCACGTTACGGTCACCATCCGAATATCGCTTCACGAAGAGGCATTTGAAATTGTTGTGTTGACCGAGAGGTGGCTTTCCCGTCAAGACCACGACCTGATGCAGGAGAGCACGGGCACCGAAACCTTTAGATTTGACGGCGACCTGACGACGCAAAGCGTCTGGCTGCTCTCAAATGGCGACCGGCGTCTCTCCGCGTATCAATGCGCGGAAACGTTTCTCGTGGCCGCCTTGCAGTGACGGGCCAATGACGCCGCCACGCCTGCCGGTACCGGATGCCGTTGAATTGGCCAAGGAATGTAATCGCGCGGAATTTCTTCTCGCCGCCCTCATTTCCGCCAAAAGTCCTATCACGGAGTGCGGCGTCTGGGAACTTTGTATCGCGTTTCTCCGGGTCCTCGGCGATAGTGGCGCTCCGGGCGGCTGGCGAGTCGCCAACCTAATCCTCTGGTTGAGCTTTTGGGAAATCGGCAACATACACTACCCGATTCTCACAATCAAGGATATTTGCATCTGGACAGGACATTCGGAGCGTTCGGCAAGAAGGCATCTGAATGGGCTGATCGCCCGCGGATTCATCGCCAGGCGTGCCCGGTCTCGCATATCGACGCGGCCGGGAGACGAGTATTCGATACCGGAGCCGGTGTTGATCGAAACGCGGGCCATGCTCGAAAAACTGTTCCCTCCACCGGAAACTATTCAGTGATGCCCGCGCGATCTGAGATGTAATCGCGGATTGAAGATTCCTCCTTCGATGGTTTCCTGGGCCGCTCGGAGGGCAGTCGACTTTCCGCATCTCTCGCCACGGGGAGGAGTCCGTAATAACGCCCGTTCTCATGTACTACACTGAGCACGCCACCAGACACAGCCTCGGCGAGCCCGCGCCGTGCTCCCTTCTCTGTAAGTTTCAGATGCTCTACAGCGAATGCGATGATCTCGCGCTCGGAAATTAATTCACCGGACATGGCGGCTCCTTGCGGGAAGCCGCCCGTGAGATCAGGCCGCTTGTTTCCGCTTCTGACGTTTTCGCTTTGCTGGTTTCGTTTTCAACACCTTGGCCTTCGGCACGGCGAGTAATCCGGCCATCAGGCGTTTGAAGTTCTCGAAGGCGGCGGGGCCGGTTACCATCTCTAGTGGTTTCTTCATCACTGCGATAGTACACCCGGCTGCCTATTTGAGGCAAGTATATAGGTGCCCACATTAGCATCACGCGGGCTCTATCTAAACACTTTCATACGCAACGGCTTAAGGGACCGGAACCGGAACCACTTCGACCGCATCCAACTATTAGAAGCAGCGAACGAGGTCGTGAGATGAAAATCAAGCGCGTCATGACAGAAGTAGTCACCGCCATCCTTGTGGCAGGGAGTCCCGCGATATCGGCACCCAAAACGAACACGACGGGCGCTCCTACGCAGATGGTGATCACAATGCGTCCGCCTCTGGGCGACGATCGATCGGACGGTGTGGAAGCTGCCGATCTGACTGTGCTGCGGGGTAACACTCTCGTGCCGGTCGTTCATTTAGAGCGCTTGTCGGGCGACTTGGCCGACATGCAACTCTTCGTTCTCCTCGACGATTCCACTCGCTCATCCAGCCTCGCCCTTCAATTGCCCGAGTTGAAGACGTTCATCGAATTCCTGCCCGCCACGACTCAGGTCGCCGTCGGTTATATGCGGAACGGCACGTTCGGGCTCGTGCAGGGATTCACTGCAGATCACCAGGAAGCGACCCGTGCCTTGCGCCTGCCGGCGGCCATCCCGGGCGAAAATGGCAGCCCTTACTTTGTGCTCTCGGATCTTGCGAAGCACTGGCCCTCGAAACAATCAACGAACCGGCGGGCAGTGCTGATGCTGACGGACGGAGTAGATCCTTACTACGGTGCGGCAGATATGGACGATCCGTACGTCAACGCGGCGATCCACGACGCTCTGAAGGAAGGCGTGATGGTCTATTCCATTTACCTTCGCGGAGCAGGCCTTTATGGCCGGAGCGACTGGGTCACCAACTTCGCGCAGTCCCGGCTTATGGAAGTCAGCGAGGAAACTGGCGGCTATGCATATTCCCTGGGTTTCACCGATCCTGTTACGATTGCGCCTTTTTTGAAAAACCTTCGAGATCGACTTGACAATCAATACCGGGTGACGATCGAAGCTTGGAACGAGAAGGGCGTCCAACCCTTGAAGGTGCGAACGGAATTGCACGACGTAAAGATCGAGGGCCCAACGCGGATTTATGTGCGTTAGTGCAGTAACTGGAGCGCCATTTGGCGGCGGTCTGTAGGAACTGCGGTGAAGATGTCCACAGCCTTCATTCAGTTTGACTCAGCCAGGTACCACAGGCAGCGCCGGCAGTCTTGAGCGGTGGCCTTCAGTGTGAATATCCCCATTGCTCGCTGTGATAGCCTCGCTAACATGGCAACTGATCACATACTCGCTCTGCTCCTAATCGAGCGGGACAAGTTAACCGGAGCGATTGAGGCCCTTCAGAGTCCGACGAAACGAACGGGAAGGCCACCGGGTTCTCGTCGAAAGGCGGTACTACCGTCTGTCGAGCAGGACTCGGCGCCGCGGGTTGCCGTAGGTCCTACTGCTCCGGCGAAACGGAAGGTGAGTGCGGCCGGTAGACGGGCGATTAGGGCAGGCGTGAAGAAGCGCTGGGCGGCGGTCAGGGCGGCTCAGGCTGCGGCACCGGTTCCCGTTGCGGTGACGCCCAAAGCAGCGCCTGCGAAGGCTCACGTACCTGCCAAGAAAGGTGGCCTTACCGCAGCCGGACGAAAGGCGCTGTCTATCGCAATGAAGAAACGGTGGGCGGCGAAAGAGAAGGCGGCCGCGAAGGGAAAGTGACTGGCGCGGTAAATTCCAGTGGGCCTATTGCAGACCTGCTCTCATGATCGCAGCGTGACAGACTTTCTCCGGTTGCTGCAAGATTAAGCCAGATGAGCGGAAGGAAATTGTGAGTAAGCTCTCTTCGATGGTTATAGATTCTCTGCGGCCCAATAACAGTTGGCTGCGCCCCATGCGGGCCGCAGATCCAAAGGACCGCTGGAAATACTATGCGATACGGTTCGGCTTGATCATTCTCCTAATCAGCCTCATGAGCCTCTTCCGTTTCTACCCGCACAACGCCCTCAGATAGACCGGGCAGTCCGAAATCGTCGTCAACGCACTTTTCGGACACTACCGCCGGATGACACCGACTCCAGAAAATGAGATCCTTCTACAGGTCGCACTCTCGCTTCTCACGCCGTTCCGGCTTCTAATCCACCCCATCCAGCAGCTTCGGCCGTGGTGACCTTGAGCGCCCGTGCAATCGTCGCGAGGCTCACGAGCGTCGGATTCGTCTTGCCGCTGAGCCTCACTCGAAAGCGGACCGGATCAACATCACCGTGAAACACCGCCCGCCAGATCGCCTACGTCCTAGAGATAACTCGCGGAGTTGCTTGAGCCGCGCATAATAGAGCGTGATCGTCAGTTGGTGGCCGGGCGCTCGATGCGCTCCGCGGTGTATACCGGCAAGATGTCCTCTTGCCGCTTCAGTTCGAGCCCGAGTTTGCCCAGGACCGTGAAGATAGTGGGGAGGCTGGCGAAGGGGTTCCCGGCCGGGGTGGCGTTCGGTGGCGGAAGGGGCAGCCGCATGGCGGCCCAACCTTCCGTGTTTACGGTGAACAGCCCGATGAGCGCCGTGCGGTTCACGACTGGCAAGTCCGTCCAGTTCCCGATGTAATGGACTAGATCGTCCATATCTATGGCTTTTGCATTCAGGGGATGGCCCAAGCCGCCAGCAAAGTTATGGCACTCTTCCGGTGCGGCGTCGAAGGCACACTCCTTCTCGGTGATGGCCACCTTCTGGAGCTTCGGGCCTCCGCTGGCTAGGAGAGCATAAACGGACATCGTCTTATTCTCGACCCGCATCACGAGTTTGAAACGATCGGCGAGCACTTCGCGGATCATTTGCTGCTTTCGACTTCGCACTTCGCTGTCCTGAAAACTGGGAGGGGTGCCGTTGGGGGGCGCTTTGGCTTCGATGTCGTACTTCTCAGTGAGGGTCCAGTTGGGAAGAGGGGAAAGACGCGGCGAAGGGTTGACCGGCACGTCGTAGGCGTAGCTCAGAAGCGTGATCACAGGCACCGCATTCGCAATCAAGTCACCGTTAGGCAACAGTTGCACGCGTGCGTCGCGCGGGTCGGCTGAGCGAGCAGGCTTTATGATGATCGTTGCAAATGCTTGCGACTGAGCGACGGCAGGCAAAGCCACGAGCAAGTATACGACCGCTTGGCAGAACACGGACATAACACACCCTCCTTAGGAGAATTCGACGGCTGTAACGCAGAGTTTGTTCCCGGTATGCCGTTCCCTACCGGGCACGGTCCCGCATGCTAACCAATCCCACAAACCGCGCGTGCCGCAGATGTCCCTCCAGCGTCCACTCCACGAACTCCACCACTGCCACCAGCTCCGGCCGCACCCAAACGCACTCCTTCATTTTCTCCGCCGTGAGGCCTTCGCCCCAGCGTCCGGAGCGCGCCTCGGGGAGATTCGCGAACGGACACGCGGGGACCTCAAGTGGTCGCATCCTGGCCATCAGCCGCTCTCGGCTCGCCGGTGTGAACCCAACCCGCGTCCTCGCCACGTAAGCCAATCGCCCCCGTCCCACTGCCCGAGCACCAGCGCATCGAACGCCCGGCCGCCCCGCGTATATCCGCCGATCACGAACTCCTGCGAGCGGTTGAACCGCATCTTTCGCCATGCGCCGGAGCGCGCGCCGGGCTCGTAGACACTATCCAGGCGCTTGGCAACCAAGCCTTCAAGCCCCTGGGACCGGACCGCGGCGATTAGATCCGCCAGAGCCGCGTCGAATCGAGGAGCCTCCCGGACCGGATCGGCGAGCAGGGTCATGACCTCGCGCGTGAGCAGATCCCGTCGCGTGGCGAGCGGCTCGCCCATCACGCTCCCGCCTGCGAGGATCATCACGTCGAACACGTAGAAGAAGATCCCCGCTCGCGGCGCGCCCGTTCTGCAACGCGTTGAATGAGGGGCGTCCGTCCGCGTCCAGAAGCAACCACCTCGCCATCGACCACCCGTCTCGTCCGGCAGCGCTGCCAGCGCCTTCGCAATCCCCGAGTACTTTCGGTTGAAATCCTTATCTTTGAGCGAGCGGAGCCGGACCATCCCGCCTGTCTTGATCTCGAGCGCGCAGTACCCGTTGGGTTTCAGCTCGTAGGCCCAGCCCTGGCCCTCGTGGACAAAGGCTCCGTTTCATCTACCGGCCCACTTTTTTCATCGCCTTGTGGATGGCCTCAAAGACGCCATCCTCCACGCCCGGCGCAAATGGTCCCGGCTGGCCATAGTAGACCATGTTGTCGACCACTTCGTAGCCGCCCTCGGCCAGAACGCGCTCCGACGGTATGTAACACATAACCGCATTGGAGTATCCGGCCACGATCAGCGCCTCGCCAGCGTATTCGCGACGAGTGCGCAGAGCGTAATCCACCACCACTTCGCCGCCCAGCGCCAAAAGAGTCAGGCTCTTGCCGAAACGAACGGCCTGCGCCGGGTACGCCGTATCGCTGACGGGATGGCCGGTGTCCGACGCCTGGAGCATTGCGTTGGCGCGATGCCGCGTGGCCGGCGTCGATTTCGGGTTGTCGAGATCCGACTGATAGGCAGAGCGCGGCTGCGGAGCGAATTTGAGGCGGGTCACTACGTAGGAAGTGCGGAGCGATCCACTCAGCCGCGTCATGGAGCCGCCGAGTATCCGGTCTACCGCGGCGGCAAGCTCCACGCCATGCTGCTCGGCCAGTTCCACGGTGTTGCGGGGATAAGGATTCTGATCGCCTCCGCATAGCTGAAGGAACAGCGCCGTGGTTCCCGAATACTCGGCTTCCAGTTTTACCGCGGCTACGCCTGCATAGTCGCCACTGAGTTCGTAGGAATCTCCGGTGAGCGTCGTGTTATGACAAGCGTAGGCGAACAAGATAGCTCTCCTTTGCCCGTCCGGCGAGGCCACGAGCAGCACCGGCACTTGGTGATCGCTGGGGCCGGACGGATTTACGCCGATCCTGATTCCCTTGGCCGTAGGCTCGCGCCGGTTCATCGCGAAACCCGCTTCGCCGAAGCCGTAGGAAACCACGGCGGGCGAGAGATCCGCGATCGATTTGCCAATCACCGAGACCAGATCGTCCACCAGGCGCGCGGCATACATATGGAGCTTCTGTTCTTCGCCTGGCGGCAGATCGAACATCGCGGCCAAGCCGGGCCAGACCACCGGCCCGGTGTGCGTGTGCGAGGAGTTCACTAGAAGGCGCGAACGCTCGATACCAAATTGTCTCTGCGCGCGGGCTGCTATTTCATCGGCGACCTCCGCCGGCAGTCCCACCAGGTCGGTCGCCACAATCACCACTGGCCGACCCGAGCCGCTCTGAATCGCCAACGCCTTCGCCCAAAGCGCCTGGCGAATGCCCGTTGAAGGGTGGCTCCGGCTGGCGTACCCGGACATCCAGATGGGTTCGCGCGGAGTGATTTCAACCCGCGCCACGCCCGCCTGCAAGCCAGCCCCGAAAACCGAGGGCGCCGCGCAGCAGATCAGGCACGCAACTGTCTTCACAGGGACTCCTTCTAACCTTTTTGAATTGTCGGGTAGACTTTTCGGATTGCCGTAACAGCATCGTCAGTGTCGCGCTCCGTATACTTCGGGTTCATCATCACTCCCGCAAACCGGCTCAGAATATCGATGGTGCGCGGGCAGCAGTCGCTCCCGTAGCGGATGGATTTGCCCCGCTCGCTTGCGAACGAGGGCCAGCGAGGCGTTACCGTCACCTTCTGTTCAATCCCCGGAACTACGGGCAGAATCACGGAACCTGCGGGCGGCGAGACCGGTACGCCCTCCGCCTTCATCGCCTGCGCATAACGGTCACGCGCTTCCTTGGAGGGAAAACCGAGAAAGATTCCGGTGCCCAGTTCGCCATCGGGGTCCGGCAAGCGACGCAGGCGGGTCGCCGGAAGGTCGCGGATTCCGCGATATACACGATGCGCGTTGCGCCGCACGTCGCCAATGATCATATCCAGTTTGCGCACCTGCGCGAGCAGGACGCCACCGGAAAATTCGTTCATCCGGTAATTCAGACCCGGCATGAAAGCAGGTTTGCCCGTCGAGGGACGGCCCGCCACATCGTGGAACCGGCACGCACGCTCAAATAAATAAGCGTCGCTCGTCACGACGACTCCACCTTCTCCGGCGGTGATGGTTTTGCTCTGTTGCAAGCTGAAGATACCGATATCGCCCATCGAACCAAGCTGCCGCCCCTTGTAACTGGCGCCCACGCTTTGGCTGGCATCCTCAAGAACCTTCAACCCGTGTTTGCGCGCGATCTCCAGGATCAGATCCATATCGGCGGGGTTGCCTTGCAGATGCACCGCCATGATCACTTTGGTCTGCGGTGTAATGCGGTGTTCGATATCGCCCGGGTCGAGATTGAACGATTCGTCGATCTCGGCGAACACGGGCAGCGCGCCGGCCTGAATGATGGTGTTGTAGCAGGAGTACCAAGTCCAGGCCGGGAGAATCACTTCATCGCCCGGTCCTACTTCCAGCGCCGCCATTGCCGTGTGGAGCGCCGCCGTTCCAGAGGTGACTGCCAGCGCATACTTCGTGCGCATGTGGGCGGCGCACTCTTTCTCGAACGCCGCGACCTTCGATTTCTCCGGCGGGTTGCTGAAGCGGGCAGGATTATGGCCCTCCAGCACTTCCGTCAGTTGCGCCAGTTCTTTATCGTCGTAATATTGGGGTCCCCAATTCGGGCCCGCCAAGGGCTTGCTGCGAACCGGGGTGCCGCCATCGACCGCCAGTTGCGGCGCCGCATCGGCCGCCGCTGCGGCCACCACCGAGGCTGCCAGAAAACTTCTTCGATTCATCGTGACACTGCTTTGCTAACCCACTTCTTCATTGGCCCGCCGCAGCATGGCACGCATCGACGCGATGCAATAGGCGGTGCCCGCGCGCAATAAGCCGCTGTCGCCGGCCAGGCGCGGTACATGGTCCGGCTCTATGCCACCGCTGAATCGGACTTGCCGCAGCGCTTTCATGACCTGGTACATGTCCATGTAGCCATCGTCGGGAAACGTTTCCACAAAGCGAGGCAGAGGCCCGGTCACGTTCCGGAAATGCACTTCGAAGATTTTTCCGCGCCCGCCGAAATCGCGGATCATTTCAAAAACGTCTTTGCCCATGCGGTCGCCGCCCTCCGACCATGTGCCCACGCAGAAGGTGAGCCCCCAGTTGGGGCTTTTGCCGGAGATCTCTTCCGCGCGGCGATAGCCGTCGTAATGAGTAAACAGTTTGGCCACTCCGTTCATCTTGGCCACCGGCGGATCGTCGGGATGCAACGCCAGTTTCACCCCCGCTTCCTCCGCTACCGGCAGCACGGCTTTCACGAAGTAAGTGTAGTTGGCCCAGATTTCATCGGCCGAATACTCGCGATCGAACTGCCGCTTCTCCACCCGATTGCGAAAATCGTCGATGTCGAATTCCCGCGCCGTATACCCGCGGCGCTCGACCATCCTCGTCGTATAAGTGTTGGCAGGATGGAAGTCGTAGGACGCGACGGGGATCTCCAGCGTCCCCAGGTCGCGAAGGAACCGCAGGTACGTCTCGATGTCCTGATCCCGTCCCGGCTCTCCCAACTGAACCCGGCGCGACCGGTACGCATAGTGAACGCCGGAGTAGATCCGCATGCCGAACCGCGCAAACCGCCCCTGCTGCGCGCGCAGCGTATCGAGCGTGATTTCCCCTTCGCCAAATTCGAGCCGCACCCACTTGAGGCCAATCTGTTCGAGGAAGCGCAGATCGTCATCGCTGACGCTGGCGGCATCCAGGCGGTGGCAGAGCTTGGCATTCCGCGGATCGCCTTCTTCGATGTTCTTTACCGGCTGCTGCGCCGGGAGGGGCGTGCCTGTCGCCGCCAGCGCAGATCGGAGAAACTGCCGACGAAGCATAGAATCACATTATTCGAGGACGGGGGTGCCGTCAAGTCGCTGCTGGGATTCCATGCGAAGGGCTGGGGTAGGCCCCCCGCCATCAGGTTCTGATAGTCCCACATGAACGACATCAAAATCAGGGCTCCGCCGAGCGCCAACACGACCCAGTGTGCAGCTAGCATTCGTATCGGCCGCGAGAGCGCAAGAAGGCCGGCGGCATTGATCGTCATCGACACGATCGACGGCGCGAGAATAACGTGGGCATTCAACGAATGGGCATCGCCCGCAGGACCCGTCGAGCAGGAGATGATCCGCAAGAACGTCGTGAGCGCCTCCGACATTGAAACCTTTACGAAATCCAATATCTTATTCCGGGACCAGATTTGGACCAAGGCAGCAGCTTACTTGATCCGCGAGCATAAACCCAACCTACTGCTCGTTCATCTTTTGTCGCTCGACTCGACGCACCATCAATATGGCCCGGGCACGCTGGCAGCCACCGCGGCGATTGCTTTCCTGGACAGTTGCGTTTCGCACGTCACCGAGGCTATTCGTGCAGCCGGGATGGCCGAACGCGCGACCGTCATCGTTGTGTCCGACCACGGCTTCAAGAAGTTCACGAAGCAGGTCCGCCCCACCGTGGCTCTCGCTGCCGCCGGCCTCGCGAAGGGCGTTTACGTGCTGGCAGAAGGCGGTTCGGCCTACGTCTATTTCGATCCAAAGCAATCCGCCCAACTTTCTCCGCAGGTTGTGAAGGCGCTCGAAGGCATCGAGGGAATCGATAAGATCATCGGTCCGGCTGGTTTTGGAGCGCTGGGTTCGCCGCAGCCGGACCGGGAGCCACAGATGTACCATTTGCTTCTTACGGCGAAAGACGGGTACTCGTTTTCGGGCGCGGCTGGAGGCCCAGTTACATCCGAAGTGCTTCAGCAGGCGGGAAGCCATGGATATCTGGCTGCTGATCCGGAAATGGATGCAATCTTCATCGCAAGCGGATACGGAGTTCGACCTGGCACTCGCCTCGGCAAGATTGCGAATATCGACGTCGCTCCAACGATCGCAAGGCTCTTAGGCGTTCCTTTACCCATGGCAAAGGAACACCAGTTCCGATGCAGTGAACAAGCGAGGCGCCAGCACCGATTCGCCCTCACGGCTTACGCCGAGCCGGTTGAAGCCTCGCCGCGATGCTACTTCGAAACCACCGTCTACGCGAAACCTCCTCGGCTCACCCGAAAGCAGCACCAGCCAAAAGCGGCGCTGATGAAGCTCGTAGGCCGCTCCGAGGGGAGGAGCAGGCGAAACGTCGCCAAAATGCTGAATTTGCCCTGGTTGCCCAAAGGCCGTCCGCAACCTCTCGGCGCCAACGTATTCCACTCGGGAAACCCGTCGCTCACGGCTCCGTTCAATGAATTCTATCCGAAGCGCTCCGGCCCGACCATTCCGTCGCTCCGCACCATCCTCCCGCCGGCGCACTTCCGATAAGAATCCTTTTCAATTAACGTACATGTGCCGGGGGCAGACCTGTTCGGAGTTGGGCCTCGTTTGGTGACGTGGTCGCCCGGCTGCGGTTGAATGTCCTGTTCTAGATGTTTGCCCTTGCTGACGTCGTCGTCGTTGTTTTTATAGGGTGAGTGCGGCGGACGCGGTGGTACTGTCGGAAAGGGATCGAGTGGCGGCATGAAGCACGGTGATCGCTTTCGCCGCGCCCCCGTGCCGGACTATTCTAGAGAAACGCGAGGGAACATGGAGAAGGTTGCAGCGTACTGTCGCTGGGGCTTGCGGATCGCCTGGATGGCGGTAACGCTCGCAGCGTCGGCAGCGCAGTTGCCGGTTCGGACCTACACTACCGCGGACGGGCTGGCGCGAAACACCGTCGAGTGTATCGTCCAGGACCCTCGCGGCTTTTTGTGGTTCTGCACCAGCGATGGGCTCTCG
>Ga0182024_10005416_pt1 | contig 28646 bp, 24 predicted proteins | sample P32metaG_FD_120480 | JGI IMG/M metagenome (GOLD analysis project Ga0182024, IMG submission 120480) | Permafrost microbial communities from Stordalen Mire, Sweden - P3-2 metaG (Illumina Assembly) | ecosystem: Environmental > Terrestrial > Soil > Wetlands > Permafrost | place: Sweden: Stordalen...
CAATACGTTCGGGCCTCCAACTCCAACACCCACACCCACCCTTTCACCTGGACGGCCACGGCCGATTCCATCTTCGCCAAAATCCAGCGACTATGTGAACGTATTTCCGGGACAGTACACTAGCTTCTCCGCACCCGCAAATCATGGCCGGTCATCGCGCCAGGTTCGGGTACATTCAACATCCCCAACAGCGTTGGGGCAATGTCCCGCAGTGACCCATCGTTACGGAGAGCCATTTTTTTCTCGTCGCTCACCACGATAAACGGTACTGGATTCGTCGTGTGATAGGTGTGCGGCCCGCCATCGGCAGGATCAATCATCATCTCCGCGTTTCCATGATCGGCCGTGATAATCCACGCGCCACCATGTGAACGTAATGCCGCATATATGCGGCCCAGTTGCGCGTCCACCGCTTCCACGGCCCGCCCGGTTGCCTCAACATTTCCGGAATGGCCCACCATGTCGGCATTGGCGAAGTTCATCACGATCACGTCGAAATCGCCTTTCTCAATACTGTGGATCGCGGCATCGGCCACGCCCGCCGCCGACATTTCGGGCTTCAGATCGTAGGTGGCAACTTTGGGCGACTGCACCAGCACTCGCTCTTCTCCGGGAAACGGTTTTTCCACGCCACCATTAAAAAAATATGTGACGTGCGCATACTTTTCTGTCTCCGCGATGCGCAGATTGCGAAACTTCTGCTCGGCGAACACCTGCGCCAGCATGTGTTGCACTTGTTCCGGCGCCACCACGTAGCGCAGCCACGGCCACGCCTTGTCGTATTGGGTCATTCCCACATAAAACAAATTACCCGGCCGGTCCGCATCCACTATTTCCTTGAACCCCGGCTCGGCCAGCGCTCGCGTAATTTCCCGAGCACGATCCGCGCGGAAATTGAAGAAAATCACCGCGTCGTCTTCACGAATTAACCCAACAGGTCTATCTCCCTCGGTCGGATCGCCATTCGCGCTGCGCTTTTCAGTGATTACCGCGGGTATCACGAACTCATCCGTCACCTCGCGCTCGTAGTTTGCGCGCATTACAGCAATCGGATCGTCCGAACGGAACTCGCCATTCCCACGAACCATCACCTTATAAGCCTGCTCAATGCGTTGCCAGCGATTGTCGCGGTCCATCGCGAAGTACCGTCCCGAAACGGAGGCAATTCGGCCCGTCTGGTAATCCCGCATTTTCTGCTGCAACTGCGCTAGGAAATCGATTCCTGAATGTGGCGGGGTGTCACGACCGTCAGTGAAGCAGTGGACGAACACGCGCTCTACCTGATTTTCACGAGCCATCCGGAGGAGCGCGAAAAGATGCTCGATATGCGAATGGACGCCTCCATTGCTCACCAGTCCCATCAGGTGCAGATGCCGCTCGCGCCCGCGCCGCATAGCCTCCAGTAGCAGCGGGTTTTGGAAGAATTCTCCGGTCGCAATCTGCGTGTCTATCCGCGTGATGTCCATCAGGATGATTCGTCCGGCACCAATATTCAGGTGGCCCACTTCGCTGTTTCCCATCTGTCCCGGTGGTAGTCCCACCGACGGCCCCGAAGTTTGTATCAGGGTATTCGGAAATCTCCTCAACAATTCGTCGTACACCGGCTTTTGCGCCAGCGCAATCGCGTTCCCCTTCGTCTCCGGCGAGTATCCCCACCCGTCGAGAATCGTCAGCACAATCGGCTTAGGTCGTTGTCTTCTGACCACGGTTCGCGCTCCGTTAGCCTGTGGAGTCCTTGAACGGTTAGAGATTCAAACAAATCTCAAGCCGTCTTACTAGTGCGGCTGGGAATCCTTTTTACATACTCCAACGAAATCCTGCAGGCAGGCCTGCAAAGGCAATCCGAGTTCGTCGATGTGGAAATGCTGCTTTTGGAGGTCTAGAACGGCAATCAGGATTCTATGTGCCGCGCCCAAAGCCAAAGACTCATGCACAATCTGTTCGCTGTAATCAAGTTCCACATCGCCTCCTGCAGTTTCTCGCAGCCCGTTATTCAAAGCAAAAAAGCTGGGGTGGGATTGCTGAAGCGGGACGTAGTATGCCTGGACCAGAAATTTTCTTAAAGTCTCGCAGGACTTCGCCATTGAAACAACATCCACTTTGCTCCATGTGTGGTTCATTCTCGTCGTACCACATTCATTGCACTTGGTCACCTGAAACTTGGTTTTGACGGACTCGTAGTGCTCCTTTGCACGCTCTATATCTGCCGCCGGGAAGGCTTCGGCCCCAAAAATGTCAAGGATTGATTTCCCCAATCTATACTTAGTTACCGCGTGAAAATCGAAGGAGAGATCTGCTTCCTCCGAGGTTCAAATGGAGATAATTTGCAGTGACAGCCCTTTCATACATTCCTCGCAGAACTTTTGGGGCGCTCATGCCACAACCATTTCCACAGAGGAGCAAAATATCCCAGAAGTCCTGCTTGCAAAGAGAATCTAAAGAATAGATCGCCATATTTGCTGAACGCACTCTAAGCTGACGTGACGAAAAGGCGATCTCACCGGCGCGGATGAGATTGGGTAGACCCTCTAAGAATCCTTCGTTTGCACGTGCGAAGCGGTCCCATTCCGCGGGAATGCCAAATACGACAGGAGTGGTCTCGAATTTGCGTTCTGTCATGAATGTGCGAATACCTATTGTTTCCCTAGCACCGTTAGTCCCACAAATTTCGCCGCGCTGCCTAGCTCCTGTTCGATGCGCAGCAACTGGTTGTACTTCGCCACACGGTCAGTGCGAGACAGCGACCCCGTCTTGATCTGACCGGTGCCCATAGCGACCACGAAATCGGCGATGAACGTATCCTCCGTTTCTCCTGACCGGTGCGACACGACCGCCGCGTAGCCCGCCTTGTGCGCCATCTCTATGGCGTCAATTGTTTCCGTCACGGTGCCAATTTGATTCAGCTTGATCAGAATGGCGTTGGCGACTTTCTCGCGGATACCACGCGCAAATATCTCCGTGTTGGTGACGAAGATGTCGTCACCCACGAGCTGCACTTTCCCGCCCAGTTCGTGGGTCATCATCTTCCAGCCGTCCCAATCATTCTCTGCCAACCCGTCTTCAATGGAGACAATCGGATACTGCCGCACCCAATCACTCCAGAACCGCACCAGCTCTTCGGCAGTTCGCGCGGATTTATCCGATTTGCGAAAAATGTATTTCCCGCTCGCGCGATCATAAAACTCGCTCGCCGCGGGATCGAGCGCAATGGCCACCTGCTCGCCCGCCTTGTATCCCGCCGCCTCAATCGCCGCCAGAATGCATTCCAGCGCCTCTTCATTTGATTTCAAGCTTGGTGCAAACCCGCCTTCATCGCCCACCGTCGTTGTGTAGCCGCGCTTTTTCAGCACCGCTTTCAAGTGATGGAACACTTCCGCGCCCATCCGCAGCGCTTCCGCAAAGTTGCTCGCTCCCAGCGGCATGGCCATGAATTCCTGCGGGTCCACCGAATTATCCGCGTGCGCGCCGCCGTTCAGTATGTTCATCATGGGGACAGGCAGCGTAGTACCGCCCGCGCCGCCGGAATATTTCGCGAGGTATTGATACAGCGGCTGTTTGACATGCGCCGCTGCCGCGCGCGCCGCTGCCATCGAAATCGCCAGAATTGCATTCGCGCCATACCGGCCCTTGTTGAAAGTGCCATCAGCGTCCTTCATTCGCGCATCCAGCGCGAGCTGATCCGTCGCGTCCATCCCTCGCACCGCATCCGCCAGTGGGCCGTTCACGTTCGCCACCGCATGCTGTACGCCTTTCCCCAGGTACCGCGATTTGTCGCCGTCGCGCATTTCCAGCGCTTCATGTTCCCCAGTGGACGCGCCCGAAGGCGCCGCCGCGCGCCCAAACGCCCCACCCTCCAACGTCACATCCGCTTCCACCGTGGGGTTTCCCCGCGAATCCAAAATCTCGCGTGCATGGATCTTCGCAATCTTCGCGGACATAATCTCTCCTCTAGGTTGGCTGCTTGGGTTACCTTACCGCGGCAAATACTGAATCCCGATCTCTCGCCCTGTTACAGATTGCGCCCCATAAATACCGACAACTCGAAATCCGCCGCAATCGGCGCGCCACAGCTCGCTTCGCGAAATGCCGCCAGCAGTTCCTGGAAATACGGTTCCGGATCCGCCAGCGTGCGAATATACGCGCTCCCGTAAGATGTTGACCGCGAGAAACCCACCGCTTCCTCTGGTGAGAAATAAACCACGTTGGGAATCTTTACCTCGCGCAAATCGCCTAACCCGCTATGCGCTAAAAATGTCCTGCCAGTGTAATTTTCATCATCCAGCCGCGGATGGCGGTACTGGCCCCAATGCAGTTCGAATTCCCGCCGCACCACCGCATCCACCGCGCCCGCCAACTTTGGAACCGGATAGGCGTAAACCGCCAGCACGCCGCCCGGCCGCAGCCATTCGCGAACGCGCGCCAGCACGCGCGGACCGTCCATCCAATGAAACGCCGTGCCCGAAGTCACCAGGTCCGCTGACGCCGCCTCCAGCTCGCACTCCTCAGCTGTGCTGTTCAGAACGGTCAACCGTGCATATTGTCCAGCTTGTTTCGATTCTGGTTCCGACGCCTTTTGAGCCAATAGGTCCTCAACCATTTGCGGATCCGGCTCCATGGCTATCACTTCCTGAAACCATCGGCACAGCGGTAGCGCTGAAAGGCCCGTGCCCGATCCCATATCCACGGCCCGCTTGCGGCGTTCCTCCGGCACTTGGCACAGAATCAACTCGAAGAGTTCGCGCGGATATTCCGGGCGGAACGCGCGAAACGCCTCCACCGCCGGCCCAAACCGATTTTCATAAGCTATGGTGTGCGCAGAATCCGCCAAATGTGACCAGCCTTCCGCTCCAAATTTCAGGCCAAAACAATCTTTCAACTGTCTGCTATTCCGGTTCCTCCAGCAAGGACTCCGGCCGCACCACCACGACCACACCGCTTTCGGTCACGTGGTATTTCGCGCGATCTGACTCCACGTCATAGCCAATCACCGTGCCTTCCGGCAAATCCACATGGCGATCAATAATGGCGTTACGGATTCGCGAACGCCGGCCAACCTTGACGTGGTTGTATATAATCGAGCTTTCCACGTCGCAATAGCTGTTCACCCTCACGTCATATCCCAGCACGCTGCTGCGCACCGCGCCCCCCGAAACAATGGACCCCGCCGATACCAGCGAATCCAGCGCGAATCCCCGCCTGTCGGCGTCCGCGAATACGAATTTTGCCGATGGATATTGCTGCTGCCAGGTATGCAGCGGCCAAGTCTTGTCATACAAGTTGAATACCGGCGATACACTCACCAGATCCATATTGGCCTCATAGTAGGCATCCAGCGTCCCCACGTCGCGCCAGTACGAAGTTTCCTTTTTATTTTCGTCGCGAAAATTGTAGGCATATACAGCATGTTTATTTAAAATTCGCGGTAACACGTCGTGCCCGAAATCATGGCCTGACGCGGGATCTTCCGCGTCTTCAATCAGCGTCGGCAGCAAAAATTCAGTGTTGAAAATGTATACACCCATGGAAGCGTTAACCTTGCCCGGATGGACCGCCGAGACTTTCGGCTCCGTCGGCTTTTCCTCGAACCCCACCACCCGCCAGTTGGCGTCCGTTTCAATCACCCCAAACCGCCCGGCCGCTTCCTCGGGAGTTGTCTCCAGTGTCGCGACTGTCACCTGCGCGCCGGACTCCACGTGTTGCGCCAGCATCTTCTGGTAATCCATTTTGTAAATGTGATCGCCGGAAAGAATCAGCACGTAATGAGATTGCTCGCTGCCGATGGAATAGATGTTTTGATAAACCGCGTCCGCTGTCCCCTGATACCAGTGCTGCGACACGCGCATCTGCGGCGGCAGCACTTCGATGAAGTCTCCATGACCCATCAGCACGCTCCACCCGCGCCGCACGTGCCGGTTCAGGCTCAGCGCCTTGTATTGGGTCAGCACGAACACGCGTCGCAAATCGCTGTTCAGGCAGTTCGATAGTGTGACGTCAATGATCCGGTAGACGCCGCCGAAGGGCACCGCCGGCTTCGCGCGATCGCGCGTCAGCGGCCACAGCCGTTCCCCCTGGCCGCCTGCCAGTAGCACCCCCATCACGTTTTTCATCAGTGCCGTTTTTGGCATTTATATAGCGGCGATCACATGTCCCGTTCGCCCTGACCGGAGCGAAGGGGAGCGCTGTGCGACATTTGCGTCCTGGACGCCCTTGCAGTCGAAGGTTCAGGCCGGCTGTTGCCGCTTGGCCCCCATTCGCTGCCATTCTAGCAGCAGATGCAAGCCACTTCTATATCGAGCCAGCGGTTTATTGTAAGTTAGGCCAAGGGCGGCAGTGGCTTCTCCTTGCGCGTATCCCATCCCTAAAACGACGTTTGTAGTTTTAGCCAACTTCTTATTTCCTTCTTTCACTGTCCCTCTTACTGTTAGCATTAGGCGCGTATTTTCACCCTTTCTTAGACCTAAATGCTCGCAATATCCCACCATTCCGCGATCTGGCGCGAACACTTGTGGCCAAGGTTTCAACGCTATCGCTGGTATCGTTACGGGGGTACCTCAAATGTCATTATTCTGTCTAAAATTTATTGCTTGACTTGTTTGGCCCAGTACCGCTACATAGAGAGCCGGGATTCTGCTTGAGTGAACGGGTCTTGCTCTTTTGTAACAGCTTGATTCATTTTCCCAACTGGAATCACGTGAAATGAAATTGGGGGTGAATTTATTTGGCGGAAGTCATTATTCAGGAGGGAGAAAGCCTCGAAAGCGCTCTCCGTCGCTTCAAACGTAAAGTGCAGGGCGAAGACATCATCAAGGAAATAAAGCGCCACAGCTATTATTTGAAGCCGGGAGAGAGGCGCCGCGCCAAGCAGGCGCTATCTCGCAAGCGTTTACGCAAAAAGCAACGCCGCGATGTAGAGTAATCGCACGTTGTGGTTTTCTCTAAAGCATCGTTCGCCGGCCATCTCGCACCTATAATTCAGCATGGCGCGTGTTGGCCGGCGGGCTTCATAACGCTCCTCTCCTTATCCCAGCAAGGCCCCGGAGCAATACATGGAATATCACGATAGAGTATTGAAGTGCGCCGATTGTGCAGCGGAGTTTGTCTTCACTTCCGGTGAGCAGTCTTTTTACGCGGACAAGGGTTTCAAAAATGAGCCCAAGCGGTGCAAGCCCTGTAAGACCATGCGTGCCCGCGATTCGGGCGCCGGTGCCAACAGCGCCAGTTCACAGGGCGCATTGCGCACCGAAACCCAAGCCACCTGCTCGCAGTGCGGAAAATCCACCACAGTTCCCTTTCGACCCACGCAGGGACGGCCTGTTTACTGCCGCGACTGTTTCCAGCACCGTCGGGGAATGGCCGCATCGGTGGGAGCCGGATAGCAAATAAAAGCCTCGTGATACGAGGCTCTATAGCGACATTGCATGGCCCGGTGGAGTCCTGGACCGCCCCCTCGGACGACCTTGCCCACTGCCATTCGCTATTGGCGTGTGCGGATAGAGCTGTCCTCAGTAATTTCCCTAATCTCCTGCGCTGCTGCCGTTTGACCCTTCCTCCACCCGCCGCCTAAAATGGAACTCAAGAAAAAAAACAGGATGGCGCGTCCGTTGAAACAACAAGCGACAATTGAAGAGGTGCGGGAAGGCAAGGCCCTGGATTCCGCAGCAGCATCTCGCCAGCAGATTTTTGATGCCTTTCGCCGCTGGGGTTTCCTCGCTGCGGATTTAGACCCTCTGGGCGATCTCCTCCCTCTTGAAGTGCCGGAGCTTCAACTAGCCGGTGAAGCAGCTGACGCAGCCCGGCGGATTTACTGCGGAAAAATCGGCGCGGAATTCATGCACATTTCAGATCCCGCACGCCGCGCATGGATTCAGCAGCGTCTCGAAAGCGAGCCTTTGCCGGTGGACCGCCAGCATCTCCTCGACCGGCTGGCCTGTGCGGAGGTTTTCGAGCAAGTGTTGCAGACGCGCTACCTAGGGACCAAACGCTATTCGCTCGAAGGCAATGCGGCAATAATCCCGTTGCTGGACGAAGCCTTGGAAACTGGCGCGGACCGCGGCGCTGCTGAATGTGTTCTAGCCATGAGCCATCGCGGTCGCCTGACTGTGATGGTTTACGTGGTAGGACGTCCGGCTGCGGAAGTATTCTCTCGATTTGAGGATGTGGACCCGCGCAGTATTTTGGGTGGTGGCGACGTGAAGTATCACATGGGCGCGACGGGACAATTCACTGCGCACAATGGCCAGCATGTCGGCGTTCATCTGGTCTCAAACCCCAGCCATCTCGAAGCAGTTGACCCTGTGGCGCTAGGCCGCGCTCGCGCCAAGCAAACCCGTACCGGCGCGGATGGCTTCGCAAAAGTATTGCCAATTTTGCTCCATGGCGACGCCGCGTTCGCCGGCCAGGGAATTCTGGCTGAAACGCTGAATTTTGAAGGGGTGGACGGATTCAATGTGGGCGGCGCACTGCACGTCATCGTCAATAATTTGCTGGGATTTACCACTGTGCCGGACGAACTGCATTCTTCGCGGTTTTCTTCCGATTTAGCAAAGCGCCTCCCCGTTCCCATTTTCCACGTTAACTCGGAAAGCCCCGAGGACGTGCTGCGAGTGGCGCGCCTCGCAGTGGACTATCGTTATGAATTCCAGTCGCCAGTCGTGATTGACCTGATTGGCTTTCGCCGCCACGGCCACAGCGAGGTGGACGATCCCACCATCACCCAGCCTCGCCGCTATCGTAAAATTCAGGCCCACCAGCCGCTATGGCAGATTTACGCCCAACGCATTGGCGCCGATCCCGCCCCAATCGTCGCGCGCATCCGTGCCCAGATGGACGCGGCGCAGAAAGAAGGGGAGACTATTGAGAAAATCCCCACCATGCGCACGATGCCTGCTTATTGGGCTGGATATCACGGCGGCCGCTACAATCCTGCGGACAATGTCCCCACCGGAATATCCAGCGTGGAGATTTCAGAGCTTACCGCCGCGCTTACGACCTACCCCAGGAGCTTCGCTATCCATCCCAAGGTTAAGAAGCTATTGGAGCAGCGCCAGGAAATGGGCGCGGGCAAACGGCCTGTGGATTTCGGGATGGCCGAAGCGCTGGCCTTCGGCTCGCTGCTTCGCGAGGGAGTGCCAGTTCGCCTCAGCGGCCAGGACTCCAAGCGCGGAACGTTCAATCAGCGGCACGCCGCGCTAATTGACACGGAGAATGAGGAAGAATACGTGCCATTGAGTCATGTCAGCGAATCGCAGGCGGCATTTGAAGCTTACAATTCCACGCTTTCGGAAGCATCCGTGCTCGGTTTCGAATACGGCTTCAGTCGCGATTTTCCTGAAGCTCTCGTGCTATGGGAAGCGCAGTTCGGCGATTTTGCTAACGGTGCACAGATTACAATTGACCAGTTCATTGTCGCTGGAGAAGATAAGTGGGGGCTGCTAAGCGGAACGGTGATGCTGCTCCCCCATGGCTATGAAGGTCAGGGGCCGGAACATTCGAGCGCCCGTATTGAACGGTTTCTGCAGCTGGCCGCGCACGACAACATACAGATTTGCCAGCCCTCAACCGCCGCGCAGTATTTCCATTTGCTGCGGCGGCAGGCATTACGCAAATGGCGCAAGCCGCTGGTCGTGTTCACGCCGAAAAGCATGTTGCGAAATCCTGTGGCGGCGTCATCACTGGCCGAGTTCAGCCGCGGTGAATTCCTGACCGTAGTACCTGAGCCGGACGTAAACGGCGCCACGCGTGTTTTAGTTTGCACCGGCAAGATCGGCCACGAACTGCATCAGGAGCGCAAGCGTATCGACGATACGAAGACCGCGATTGTCTTCGTCGAGCAGATTTACCCATTCCCTGAAAAAGAATTGAGCGTAGAACTGGCGCGCCACGCTGGCGCACGGGAAATTATCTGGGTGCAGGAAGAGCCGGCCAACATGGGCGCGCTGGCCTTTGTCATTGGCAAAATCGAGCGCGCGGCGCAAGGCCGTCCCGTGCTTTCCATCAAACGCTCCGCCGCCGCCAGCCCCGCCACCGGCTCCGCCAAAGCTCACGAAATGGAGCAGCGCACTCTGCTATCCCTCGCCTTCGCTTCCACCTAACATTTAGTCTGCCGCGTGCGGTGCGACCGACGTTGCAGGCGGCAGAAACCTCCGAATTAGTTCCAGCGTCTCCTCCGGCGACTCAACCATGGGCGAATGGCCCGCTCCCTCGATCATCACGATTTTGGCGCCGGGCACTCGCGCAAAGAATTTCGCATTTTCCGGAGGAACAATCGCATCGCGAGTACCGAAGATAGCCAGAAGCGGTGGCACCGGCTTGAGCGCGGCAATCCGCTCATAGGGCAATTTTGATTCGCGATACGCAATGCTTTCCTCATGGGCCGATCGAAACGCCGTATAGGTGAGCTGCTTCAAATCGGCGACGAATTTTTCCGGAACAACGAAGCCTGGAGCAAAACCTTGCGCCAGCCCTTGCCGAATGGCCTCGTCGCTCTCGAAATGCGAAAGGAGCTGCCCGAGGATCGGATTGAGATAGGCCTCGGTCATGACCGTGAAATCAGCTCCGGCGGTCGGAGGACTATCAATGAGGATCATGCGCTCAATCCGCCCAGGCTCGATCTCTGCGAGTGCCGTTGCCACTTCACCGCCCATGGAATGTCCGATGACTGTCACCCGGTTAATCCCAAGTTGGTCGAGAATTGCGGATACTAACGCACCCTGGCGCTCAATTGAATAGCCGTAGCGCGGCGCTTCCGTGCCACCATGGCCGATCAGGTCCACGCGGATGATGCGATGATCCACGGCGAGATCTGGAGCAATGCCGTCCCACCAATCCATCGCCGCGCCAAAGCCGTGTATAAGAACAATGGCCGGGCCAGTTCCCTCGACGCTGACGTTCGCACCGATGACGTTCGCGTCGGCGCTTGCGTCTATCTTCGTGTTGCTATTTGTGCCGATCTCTGCGTTGATGCGTGTATTAACGACGTATCCGCCATCACGTGGCTCCGCCGCCCGTGTTTGCGAATCTACCCAGTGCGCATTGGCAAAGAGCGCAACAATGCATCCTCCAACAGCGGCAATAAGAACCTTTCCCATGCTCATGAACACGCGCCTTCTGGCACCGCCCAATTATCTTTGCGCGATGACCACTTTGTGCGGAGACGGCGGCAGAGGATGTAGTTTCACATCGGTGAAACCCGCTTCTTTCAGCATCGCTTCGTGTTCGGAAAAGGTATAAGCATCGCCCGCCGGGGTAACCGCCAGCATGGTCAGGCTGAAAACGGCGGCTTGCGGCGGACTTACACGGTTCTCATCGGGAATGAATTCCAACACAGCCACCCGACCGCCCGGAACCAGCGCCTGATGAATTTTGCGCAGCAGGCGAACGTTGGTATCCCGATCAAAATGGTGCAGGAAGTTGGTGATCAGGACCAAGTCATAGCCGCAGCCAAAATCCACGTCGAACGCGCTGCCGGGCAACAGGTGATAGCGACCTTGGACTCCTGCTTTTCGGGCGGTCTCCTCGGCAACTTTCAGCACCGGAGCCCAATCCGCAGCGAATATCTGCGCTTCAGGATGGAGCTTGGCCACCGCAATCCCAAAAACTCCATGCCCCGCTGCTATATCGAGCACTTTTTGCGGCTTCATCCCGGCGCATGCCAGCTCGGCAAACGGGTTCGCGGAGAGGAGTTGCAGTGGGCCCATCGCTCGCGCAAATTCCACCCAAATGGGATCCTCGGGCGAAGTGGTTCCCTCGGTGGCTGGTCGCCCGCGCCGGACCGTCTCGGTAAAATCATTGTAATGGGCGACGAGTGCGGGCGCTGCAATAAACTGCGCAACCGAACCGATGTAAGCCGGAGATCGGCGGTCCAGGAACAACGCAGAATCAGCCGCCATGGAATATTGTGCGCCGTTCTTGGCCAGGAAACCGGCTACGCATAAATAGTCGCAGAGGATGCGCATGCCCCGAGAACTGACCTTGCAGCGCGCGCCCGCGGATTCGGCTGTATTGGCCCCTTCGCCAATCGCCGTAAAGACGTCCAGCTCAATCGCGGCTTTCATGGCGGCGGTAAGTTGATAGGCGTTCAACGACTGGAACAAATGTTCCGGAGTTACCGCGGCATTTCCTTGTGACGGATTCATGCGATGCTCTCCATTTGAGCGGCAGGTTCCAAACCCGCCGCTACTATTCCGGGTTAGAATCAGGCATTCGTGAATTAAAAAGCAACTGAGGCGATATATGCGAATTCCTCGTTTTGAGCTGGAGCGCTGGCAATCAGTCTGGGAGAACTTTGTCGAGTTGAATGTCTCCGAGAGCGGCGTAAAGCCCTACACCCTGCGCGAGCTATTACAGGATTCCAGCGAACCCGAACAAGAATTGGGACGTCTGATGGACGCGCGGCTCGGCTATCCGCAAACAGATGGCAGCGAGGCGCTACGCGCTCGCATAGCCGCGCTCTACCCGGGGGCCGAAACCGCCAACGTGCTCGTCACCTGCGGTTGCGCGGAAGCCAATTTCCTGGTGGCTTGGAATCTGCTTTCACCCGGTGACGAGGTCATCATCCTGCAACCCAATTATATGCAGATCGCCGGCGTGGCGGAAGCATGTGGCGCGACGGCGCATCCGCTATGGCTGCGCGAGGAATTAGGGTGGGCTCCTGATTTGGACGAATTCCGACGGATGATTTCACCTCGAACCAAACTCATCGCCGTTTGCAATCCGAATAATCCCACCGGCGCGGTCTTAAGCGGGGAAATGATCACAGGGATTTGCGACATCGCCGCGCAATGCGGCGCCTGGATTCTGGCGGACGAAGTCTATTGCGGCGCGGAACTGGAAGGGGATCTAACCCCCACCTTCTGGGGACGAAGCGAGCGTGTCATCTGCAACGCTGGGATGTCCAAAGCCTATGGACTGCCCGGCTTGCGCATGGGTTGGATTGTGGCCCCAGCGGGGCAAATCGAACAATTCTGGAGCGCCAAGGATTACACTACGATCGGCGTTTCGATGCTGAGCCATAAATTGGCGGAGTTCGCGCTGGCACCAAAGCAACGCGAGCGAATTTTCGAGCGCACGCGGCAAATTCTTCGCGAGAATTATCCAACATTGCGGGATTGGATACGTGGACACGGTACCTCGCTGCGCCACATTCCTCCGCGCGCGGGCGCGATTGCGTGGGTGGGCTATACGGGCAGTCGAAAATCAGAGGAAATTGCTGAAGAACTTCGCGCGAAAAAACGGGTGCTGATTGTTCCCGGTGCGCATTTCGGTATGGAAGGATTTCTGCGGATCGGTTACGGCTACGACCGGCAGCACCTCAAGGATACCCTCGCGCGGGTGGATGAAGTAATGTTTTAGGAAGTTTTCTGATCGACGTAGTCTTCGTTGTATGGGAGCGGTTCATGAAGTAAGAAGTGGGAGTGGAACGATCCGATGGTGATGATTTTTGACGATTCCGAACAATACTCGATGAAGTGCTATCACAGCTTCTGTGAGGTCAGGAGATTCCATCCTGAACTTAAGAGCCTCATGGCCGGAATTGCGTTTGGCAATGATGAAGCGTTCGCGCCATTACAGGCCGCTGATTTTCTGGCGTGCGCCACATTGCAGGAAATGAGGCGGGGAAAGCGAGCATGGTCAAAAAAGTACAGCCAATTTCGAAATCTTCTACTGAGCGAAAGCCCGGCGTATGGGAAGCTCTACGAAAGCGAGAATTGGAACGCCAAGGTTATTCGCGAGCGAAAGGCTGACATGCTGACGATCTGGCAGAATCGAAGGAATGCCGGGCTGAGCTAGGATTCGGTGCGCCGAATTGTTTCTTGAACCGCCCGGAAAGCCGATTGGTTAAAATCCTCGCGGGGCTGGCGTTTGGAAGGCTTGCGTTTCGGTTTGGTTTTCGGTTTTGTTTTCATGGGCCAATTCTCGCATCGGCCCGCGACCCGCGCAAGGGGCCTTGATTTCATGCGCCGTTGGGTCTGCGCCCCGCGCGCATCTATTCCACGATTGCGCCCAATGCCGGCCACGCCTTGCACATGACTTCCCATATTTTCCTGGCCTTGGGAATGTGGGACGACGTCGTGAAATCCAACGAGGCGGCCACCGCTGTAGTGGACGCTCAGCGTCGCAAGGCCGGTCAACCCGATAAAATGTGCGGCCACTATAATTACTGGCTTGAATACGCATATCTCCAACTGGGCCGCACCGCTGAGGCCCGCCGCACCCTGGAGGGCTGCCGGGCCAAAGCGCAAAGTGAAGTCGCCTCAAGTGCAGGGAAAACCCCCGCCATCGACCCCGACGCAAGTTCGGTTGGCTCTTACGCTGCCATGCGAACCGCGTTCCTGGTCAATACGCGCCTCTGGGATGATGCCGCGGTGAATTGGACAATCCCCACAGGAGAGAACCCGCCCGCGCAATTGACTCTTGATTATGGCTCAGCCATCGCCGCTCTCGAACGTCATGATTCCGCTGCCCACGCCGCCGCCCGGGTGGAAACGGATCGGAAAGGCCTCGACGCGTGGCTAGATGGGCGGAAAATGGACGCGACGGAGGAGAGAGAGCGCGCCCTAATTATTGCCCAACAGGTGGACGCGTTAGTTCTCTCAGCAGAGGGCAAGACTTCAGCCGCCTTGGCGGAACTTCAGCGCACTGCCGTGGCTGAACATGATTTGCCCATGGATTTTGGGCCGCCGATTGTGGAGAAACCCACCGACGAGCTTCTAGGAGAAATGTTCTTGCAACTCGGCCGCCGGGAGGATGCACGCAGCGCCTTCCAGCTTTGCCTGGCTCGTGCTCCCGGACGCCAGTTGTCGGAAGCCGGCCTGGCTCAGACGGATTCCATGGCAGCCGTTGCGAAAAAAACGTCTGCGCCGCAAACCCCGTCCTTCTCGGCGGTCACCCCTTCCTACAATCATTAGCGGACACACAGGGGGGGCTTACCGAAGGCTCATCCGGTGGTGTCGCGCCAATGGTTCCTTTTTGCCAGGCTATTTCGGAAACAATGGCGTGGGAACAGGCGGCGCGGCACGATTCGCGTCACTATTGGCGGCAAAGCACCAATCGACGAACGGTTTGGTAAATCGACCGATCACGTCCGCCGCCACGGCTGACTCCTTCACTTCTTCAAATTCAAAACGGATATTCCCATCGGATCGAACTCGTGCCAGGAGGTAGCCATACACATTCGTTCTCGCGTGATGTCCCGATTCGGCCGCAGCGGGCAGAGCATAGCGTTCCGCGCCTGCCGTGCCCACGATCCAGCCGGGCAGAACACCCCCGTGAGAACGCCAGTAATCCGTGTCGAAAATATTTTCGGCGTAGTAATGCGAATGGCTTGACAGGAGATAAATATGCTTATGATACGTATCGCGGGCGCCCAGCATTTCCGCGTAAACCTGGCGGCCGCTCTCCGTCCCCTGCAGCGATTCGTTCATGCTGTGCCCGGAGGATATACTTTCAGGCAAGGCTTCGTGCATTCCAAGCACGATAGTCCGCACAGCCGGATCTTTCTCGTCGCTATGCAGCACGCCGCGGAGCCACGCTAGTTGCGCGCCGTCGAACTGATCGCGTGTGGCGTTATCCAGCGAGATGAAATCCACGCCCCGCATGGTCCAATGATAATAGCTCCGCACAACTTGATTTTCTGCGTTGGCGCGCAGCGCCGGCTGATCCAGCCAATGGGTGAACTGGAAAATCCAATCGTCACGGGTTTTGGGCGGAATGGTTTCGTGGTTGCCAATGCTCAGAAACACCGGCGTGGCGCCAAACGGAATCATTTGATTGACGATGAAATCGTCCCACGCCACTTTCAGATATCCAGCCTGATCCAGCGGTTGCGCGCGGTAAATGCCCTCGTGCTGAATGTCTTCATCAATCAACCGGATAAACCGGAAATCGCCCAGGTGCCAGTAGAAAGCCGCGTCCCGTTGCTGAACCGCGGCGGCAATCTCCGGCATAACCACGTCTCCGCAATTGCGCGCATCTCCGGAAACGGCGAATCGCCATTCCTCTGCTGGTTGCCCTGCTGGCCTTGGCGTGGATACCGCCGCCACAAGGAGGGGAATCGTCAAGGGCATCAGAGCAAACCACTTCCAAATTGCCTTCATTCAATTCTCCTCGTACGCAATTAATATTCCACCCGGGGATAAAGCCGGGCGGCCAGCAATACGAGCACGGCCAAACCGCAAACTTGCACCGCGAAATCCACCTTCAAACCGTAAGCGCTGCGCGCCTGCGAAAGCATGGCCGACCGCAATCCATCTACGAGGTAACTGAGCGGATTCAGATAGGTGAGGCGCCTGAGCCATGTTGGCATCAGCGCAACCGGATAGAGAGCGCTGCTGGCAAAAAAAAGAGGAACCGTGAGGGCTTGATTGATTGACATAAAGCGTTCGCGATTTTTCACCAGGCACGCCACCACCAGCGAGAGCGAACAAAATAGCGCCGAGCCCAGAATCACCAGCAGAAGCACCGCCAAAATCGCCAACGGGTTCCATCGCACCTTCGCCGATATTATGGCCGCCAGCGCATAAATCACCAGCACCTGCGGTGCGTTTCGCACGCCTGCGGACAATGCCTTTCCCAGTACGAGCGCCCCCCGCGATGCCGGGCTAGCCAGGTATTTTTGGAGCAAACCCATGTCCCGTTCAAACAATACGTTGATGCCGTACACAACGGAAAGCAGGAGCACGCCCTGGGCCAGTATGCCGGGAGCGATAAAATCCTGATAACGAATCCCGCCGGTGGGAATTTGGCGCAGCGAGGAAAATACCGGGGCAAAAACCAATAGCCATACGGCCGGCTGGACGACGCGGGCAAGCATTTCCAGTGGATCGTGAAGGAGTTTGCGAATCTCTCCCTCTATAATCGCGAAGACGACGCGAAAAAAATCGGCGAACGAGTCCGTCTTATTCCCGCCGCATGCTGGTACGGCGAGTTCGGGCTGCATCCGCGAACCCCCCTTCTTCAATCGTGCTTCCGGTATGAGCGATGAAGACATCGTCGAGAGTCGCGTCAGGACCCAAAGCCGCCTTTAGCTCGGGAATTGGCCCCAGCGCGGCGATTTCTCCGCGATTCATAATGGCCACTTGATCGCACAAACCTTCAGCCTCACCCATCTGGTGGGTAGTAATCAGAATGGTCATGTTGTTCTGGTCGCGGAGAGCATGCAGGCGTTCCCAGATGGCCCTCCGGGCAGTGGGGTCCAGACCCACAGTGGGTTCGTCCAAAACCAGCAATGGAGGCCGGTGAACCAGGGCAATGGCAATCTCCAGCCGCCGCGTCATTCCTCCGGAATATTTCTTAACCTGGGTCTGCGCAAACTCCGAAAGGGAAAGCAAATTCAAGGCTTCGTCAATCCGCTCCTTTCGAACGCTGTGATGCACGCCATAAAGCTTGGCAAAAATTTGCATATTTTCGTAACCGGTCAGCACACCTTCCGCTGAAACCGCCTGCGGAATGTAACCGAGATGGGAGCGAACTGCGCGGGGCTGCTTAATAATGTCCAATCCCGCCACTCTTGCTGTTCCCGAACTGGGCGGTAGCAGCGTGGTCAGCATCTTAATCGTGGTACTTTTCCCAGCGCCGTTAGGGCCCAGCAAGCCAAATATGGAGCCTGTGGGTACGGTCAAATTCATGCTGTTTACGGCGGTCAGGGAACCAAAACGGCGCGTGAGAGCCATGGTTTCGATCGCCGGAGGCGTTGTTCCTGTAGACTGCAAATCCGTCGCATCCCCTGGCCCAGACAATTCCTGCGCTGATTGCTGTGACATTCCTGATTTCCTCATTGGTATTGGTCCGACGTTATGCCGGCATGTAAATTCCCCGCGGACCGGCGGCGGCTACATACGGATTCTACTGGGACAACTCCGAATGCCAGCATTGATAGCGGAATCGCGATAGTTTATGATACCTCAATCAGGGGGGCGGCGAACACCCGGCATTAGTCCCATGCATACTTATGGATATCAGAGACCAGGAACGCCCCCAAGACAGTAAACAAACCGCAGATAAGAGCGGCGATTTCCACCATCCAAGCCATGCGAATATTGATGAATCGCCAGGCCTAAGAACCCGAGGATCGCGATGTATTCGGCTTCCAGCGCTCTAGAAAATCGCGCACGTCCGTAGGGCCGATTTTCCTTGCCGATTCAAACTCACCATTCCTTTGTGCATATACCACCTTGCCGTCGGGATCGAGCACCGCTAACGAAGGAATGCCGCGCTCCAGTCCCACACCAAGCCGCTTGCCCAAATCCAAATTATCCTTGCCCTCATCGCCAATATTGACGTGAACCACAACGTAGTTCGCCTTCACCAGGGGCGCAAATTCGAGCGAGGTAAACGTGCTATTCAATACATGGCAGTCGTAGCACCAGTTCGCCCCAAAGACCACAAGCACGCGCTTGTGATGGATCTTGGCGGCCATTAGCGCGGTGTCCAAGTCCTTCTGAGCATCCGCAGGCTTGGGGTAAAGCTGCGTATCCGGCTTGGCAGGTTGGGGTAGCCGGAACGGGGCATTCACAACAAAATTACCGCGCTGCGTACTGACAATCCTCCAGCCATCGGATTCCTGTTTCCACAACTGGCCAACCGACGCGACCATGTCCTGAATTCCGGCAGTGCCGGCATCCTTTGATGCCCCGGCTTGCCTGATCTTTGCTTCTACACGCAATACTAACTCTGTGGTGTCGGACTGAGGATGCGAAATCGCCAAAATCTTGGGATTAAAATTGATCAAACCGGAGTGGCCGAAACCCGACCAGAATTGCGCCTCCTCGGCGGGATCGGTGATTACATCTTTGCCGATAAGCACTTGTACGGGAGGATTGGTACTGTACAACTTCATCAGCGCTCCCTCGTTACCGGAAAGGACTGCGGCCTTCCATTCATTAAATGGCGGGAACGACATCGCGGTCTTGATGCCCAAAGCGGGCATGGATGAACGATCGGCCGCTCGGCCTTGCGCGCACGCGGGACTGGCCGAAATAACCGCGCTCATGCTGACCAGCACCGCTGGCGCACTCAACAGCAAACGTCGCAATCTAGTCATGAATTGTCCTCAATGCAATTTTATCATTGGAGCCTGGCGCCACGGGACGCGTGCCGCGTGGCATTGCGCTAATATGTTACGCCGGTGGCAAAACGAGTGGAAATCTTCCGTGAATATGCGCATTAAATCCCATGCAGCGCTGCTTCTCTTTGCCGTCGCGGCTATCGTTAGCGGTGTTTCACGCCCCGCCGTGGCGCAGGAACCGCCGGCATCGCCACGCAAAGCGATCTCCTCCAAGTCTCGGTCCTCACTAGTGTCCACATCCGCCACGCAGCCGCCGGTGTTACCGGAAATGAAGTGGCGGCTGATTGGTCCGTTTCGCGGAGGGCGCACGGTTACCGCCGCCGGAGTCCCGGGACGCCCCAATGAGTATTATTTCGGCGCAGTGGCTGGGGGAATCTGGAAGACCGAAAATGCCGGTCGAACGTGGCAGCCGGTTTTTAATGGCGAGCCAATCGCATCTATCGGCGCGCTGGCGGTTGCTCCTTCCTCTCCGGACACTATTTACGCGGGTACAGGCGAAGCCGACATGCGCTCCGATATTTCCTACGGCAATGGTGTATACAAATCCGCCGATGGCGGAGCGACGTGGCGCAATATCGGGCTGCGCGATTCCCGCCAGATAGGCCGTATCCTTGTCGATCCGCGCGATCCAAATATTGTGCTGGTCGCGGCGCTCGGTCACGCCTACGGCCCCAATGCGGAACGGGGTGTCTATCGCTCCACCGATGGCGGCAATCGTTGGACCAAAGTTCTCGGCAAAGACGACAATACTGGTGCAATTGAATTGTGCTCTGATCCCCGAAATCCGCAAATCATTTACGCTTCGCTCTGGCAAGTCCGCCGCCCGCCGTGGAGCGTCTATGCGCCAACCAGCGGGCCGGGCAGTGGACTATACAAGTCCTCCAACGGCGGTGTTACCTGGCGGCAAATCACCGGGCATGGTTTCCCCGGTGATGGCGTGGGACGCATTGGGATCGCTATCGCGCCTGGCGGAAATGGCAATCGCGTTTTTGCGCTGGTGGATGCAAGAGAAGGCGGCCTATATCGCTCCGACGATGCCGGCCAGAACTGGCGGCGCATTTCCTCTGACCACCGCATCTGGCAGCGTGGATGGTATTTCGGCGGTGTCACCGCGGACCCCCGCGATCCCAATGTTGTCTATGTGTCCAACACCGCCTTCTATCGTTCCATGGATGGCGGTGAAACCTTTCAGACCATTAAAGGCGCGCCGGGTGGCGACGATTACCACTTCTTGTGGATTGCGCCGGACGATCCCCAACGCATGATCCTGGCCAGCGATCAAGGCGCTATCGTCAGCGTGGATAGCGCGAAGACGTGGAGTTCCTGGTACAACCAGCCCACCGCGCAGTTTTATCACGTCATTACCGATGATCGCTTTCCCTATTGGGTTTACGGCGCGCAGCAGGATAGCGGCACGGCGGCTGTGCAGAGCCGCGGCGACTACGGCCAGATTTCCTGGCGCGAATGGGCGCCGATTGGCGGCGACGAGAGTGGTTACATTGTTCCAGACACCGTCAATGGCTTGGTGTATGGCGGAGGGCCATTTGGCGGGTTGAACCGGTTCGACATGGCGACCGGCCAGTCCCTGGTTATCTCCCCGCAACCCGTATTCAGCGCTGCTAACAAGTTGCGCTTTACATGGACTTCCCCGCTGGTAAGCTCGCCGCAAAACCCTAACGTGCTCTATCTCGGCTCGCAGTTTGTTACACGTAGCGATAATCGCGGCATGTCGTGGCGCCCGATTAGCCCCGACCTCACAGTGAATTCAAACGCTAGTGGCGGTTCCAGTCCATCCGATCTCAGTAACCCATCGAAAGAAACGCCGCGTGGCGTCGTATACACCATTGCGCCATCGCCGTTGCGCGAGGAAGAAATCTGGGCTGGCACCGACAACGGCCTAGTTCACCTGACTATGGACGAAGGCAAGAACTGGATTAATGTTACTCCGCCGGGGCTGGAGCGATGGAGCGAAATCAGCTTGATCGAAGCGTCACGTTTCGATGCCGACACCGCTTATGCCGCCGTGGACCGCCATCAAGTGGATGACTACCGCCCTTACATTTACCGGACGCAGGATTCGGGCAAGACCTGGCGCAATGTAGTCGAGGGTTTGCCAACAGACTCCTATGTCCATGTGGTGCGCGAAGACCCAGTGCGAAAAGGATTGCTATTCGCAGGCACCGAGACCGGAGTCTATTTCTCGCTGGACGACGGCGATCACTGGCGCGTGCTGCAACTGAATCTTCCCGTCACGCCTATCCACGATATCGCCATTCACGGCGATGACGTGATCGTGGCCACCCATGGCCGCTCGTTCTGGATTCTCGACGACATCGCCCCGCTGCGCGAATGGAGCGAAGGCGCCAATCCGCGCGGTTCATATCTCTTTCACCCCGCGGCGGCCATCCGCATTCGCCGCAGCGAAAATCACGATACGCCCTTGCCCGCAGAGACACCCGTGGGCGAGAATCCCCCCGCGGGTGCAATCATTGATTATTCGTTAGGCCCAAAAAATGCCGGCAGTGCAATTCTGGGAACTGTTGTCTTGGAAATTCGCGACGAACACGGCGAACTCGTCCGCAAGTTTTCCAGCGACGAGCAACCGTTCACGCCGTCAATTGCCAAGCAAGATCCGCCGGAATTTAGCATGTCTTGGATCCATGACGAGCCCACACTTTCCAATATGCCGGGAACACACCGCTTCGTTTGGGACCTGCGCTACCCGCGCCCTGCCGCCATTCGCTACGACTATTCGGCAGCCGCCCCTGTCTCCGCGGGCACCACTCCCCTGCCGGAAGGCCCTCTCGTCCTGCCGGGTAAGTACGAAGTCCGCTTGATCGTCGGCGGAACTACCGTCAACAAAACGCTTTCAGTGGGGTTCAATGTGAAAAATGACCCGCGGGAGGGGATTTCCAGTTCCGACTTAGCGAAGCAGCTTGATTTGGAGATGAAGATAGATGCTGCACTCTCAAATGCTACCGGCGCTTATTGTGAAACTGAGAACCTGCTGTCCCAACTAAGCGGTCTGGCATCCCATTTGGAGAATGTTCCTAAAGCGGGGGACATTTTGAAAGAAGTGCAAAATCTGCAGCGCCACGTCACCATAATTTCTGGTCCCGACACGGAATGGCCGGTTCCGGCGGGCGGCTTCCGCAACCTAGACGCTAACCTCGCCGACTTGGCAATCGCTGTGGATAGCGCCGATAGTGCGCCCACGGCTGCCGCCTACGAAGTATTCGCTTCCTGCGAGAAGCAGCTCGCCACAGTCAATTTCGAATGGCTTGCATTGAGACAGCAGGACCTTCCCGCGCTCAATCTCCACCTACGCAAGGATGGTGTGGCTATAATTACGATCAAGCCGGCCAGTGTGGCAAATACCGCCTCGCCAACTCGCGGCACAGAGTCATTCTGATGCGAGGCATTTTCCCCTCTCCGAAGAGTCTACAGCTGACGTTGTCCGCGAATGAAATCCGCCTGACCTTTATGGGATTGCAAGGATGTGAGAACCTTTAGTTTCCCATAGATGGCGTGGTTGATTGTGCGGAAGGCGGTTGCCCTAATAACTGCGCGGCTTGCTGTAATGTAATGCTCGCGGGCAAGGGCTTGTATTCCGAGTCTTCCTGCTGCTGATGCACGCTGATCGTCTTGAAAAATAGCGCTTTGCCATTCATATTCACGTTGAGTCTGACAATATCCCAGTGGTCTTCCCCGACATTCCGTTGCTCGATGGAAAACGTTCCACCCTCGACCAAGTGCCCCAGGAATCCATCGCCGAACTTCACTTCACTCGCCAAATGGCCCTGCATTCTTGCAATGCGTTTTGCGCGATTGTCTTCATGAGTACGCCTTTCTGCCCGGCATCATGATAAAGAAAAGCATCCGGCAACATTTGGAGCAAGTGTCGTTCCGTATCCCCATCATGCTGCGCTTTCTTTTGCTGGCTCTGCAGGTCGTCCGGATTGGAAAGCAAGTTATTGATGCGAGCCACTTCTTTCCGCCCCCTCCGCTGGGGAAAGCGATTTACCATTGACGGCTAATAAACCATGCAGGCTTCCTTCCTGGGTCTCTACGATTTCGCTTAGTGTTGTCTTCGTTTCTTCCCGTTTGCTCTCTATATATTGCCAAAGGGTGTGGTCTTGCTTCTGCGCCGCCAACTCGTTGGCCGTCACTTTCCGAATGAACCGCTGTTCGTCGGCACCCAGATTGGCGGCAGAGGAGTTATCAGTTTGCACAAAAACGCCAAACGGATGGACGAATACTAAAAACAAAATGAGTGTTGCAGTTTTCCCCACAGCGCGCATTCTCCGCCTCGACCTCCATATTCAAATTAAACGTGGAGGAAAACTGGATACCATACGGCAGAAATTGTATGCGCTTACCAAGGACATACTACCGGCCGAGAAATTTTTCGAGTTTTTCCACTTCTGGCTCGGCAAGATCAAGATATCTGCGAGTACCCTGGACGTCCTGCGCTTGGACCGCCGCCTGCGCCTTGTTTATATAAGTCTGCATCCGCTGTTGCGACGCCACCATGTCGCCGCGCAACCCCAACCCCTGTGCGCTCATCTGCCGTTGCAGGTTTTCCAGGCTGGCATTCACCGCTGCTTCCCGTCCGGAAAGCTGATCGGCTTCCTTTTCCACTGCCGCTACTTGCGCGGGATCCGGCGGGGGAGGAGACGGCGGCACAGCAGCGCCATTCGCCGCTTGTTGCTGACCGGCCCCCGTTGAAGATGGCGATATCTTCCCCAAATTTCCGGCCGCTTTCCCAACGGACGGTGGATTTGCGCCCGGCGCCAGATCTCCCGTGGACGAAGACGCTGACGATCCTGGATTTGTAGTAGCGGCGTTGGCTGTGGACGGGGGTGTCGAATTGGATTGCGATGGCGCGGCTGGCGTCACCTTCACACTTGCCGCGTTGGGAGCCGCTGGTGCATAGCTGGAATTTACAGATCGCGAAACCCCCTGTCCTGCTCCGTCGCTGGCGCGCGTCTTAAGCCAGCGCGGAACGGTGAAACCAGCCCCCACCAGAATGCCAGCAACAATCAGCGCCCCGAGCGTAATGTATAGCCCACGATGCCCTCTGACATTCGCTGGGGTCTGAGGGATGGGCGCGCTTTGAGGAACGGTTACAGGCGCAGACAATCCCGAAGAAACGCGCGAACCGCCAACTGCCGCCACAGGAATAGAAGGAGTGCTTTGGCGAATCCCCTCCGTTCGTGGACCAGCCTGCGGGATGGCGACATGTTGACTCGCAAGGGCCGACCGCACCGCAGGCATCGCCACTCCCAAATCCCCTGCCGCGCTATGCAGCGCATTTCTAAAAGCCTGCGCTGACTGGAACCGCCTCGCGGGATCTTTCTCCATTGCCATTAAGATGATGTTACTCACCGCCGGGGGGAAACCGGGTTGAAGTTCGATCGGCGCCTTGGGCCGGTCCTTGACGTGCGCCTCCATAATCGCGAAATTGCTGTCGGAGCGGAACGGTCGCTTGCCCGTGACCATCTCGTACAGCGAGACGCCGACGGAGTACAAGTCGGAGCGCGCATCCACCGGCTCGCACTTCACCTGTTCCGGCGACATATATGCCAGCGACCCGACAGTGGTGCCCGTCATCGTCAACCCGGGATCGGGACCGGAACGCGCAATTCCGAAATCCATCAGTTTTACGACACCCTCCGGCGTCAGCATCATATTGGCGGGCTTGATGTCGCGGTGAAACACCTGGCGCTCATGCGCATAACCCAGCGCCGATAGCACCTGGTCAATGTAATCGAGCGCATCCGGGCAGGGGATCACACTCTGCTCCACGCGGGCCGCAAGCGTCGTTCCTTGGACGTACTCCATGATCATCACGAGCTGGTTATCAATTGTCAGCGCAGTGCGGAGCGCGGCGATATTGGGATGGTTCAGCCCGGCCAGCACCTTGATTTCCTGCGAGAACCGCGCGGCGAGATCCTTCTGACCCTCGGCGTTCGGCAGCAGCACTTTCATGGCTTCAATGCGGTCCGAAAGCACATTGCGCACCTTATAAACCTTGCCCATGCCTCCGGCGCCAAGGACTCCCAGGATTTCGTAATCGCCTTTCCGCGAGCCGATAGATTCTTCGTTCATTTTCATCCTCCACTACAAATTGTTCCGGTACCAAGACTGACTTGAACCTGAGACCTGACTAGGCATGAGCCAGTCCGTCCTAAAATTTCAAATCTCGTTCCCCCGGTATTTTTGAGCGTCATCAAGGGCTATCTTGAGCTTCCGAGAGTCAAGGCCAGCAGAAAAAAGAGTCTCAATAATCGTATGGGCATCGGCGCGATTACAATTATATGCCCGCGAGGCCCGTAAGCAATCGATGCTCCCGCGCTCCGCTCCAAGCGGCCCTATGACGAAATCCACAGCGGATCCCTTATATGCAAAGTGGCCGGCAGTTTCAAAGTTTTCTAAGGCTAAAACAGGCGGCACCTCTATTCAGGAAAAACGGAAGTTCTTCACATTAGCGTGGTTCTTGTCCTGCTAAGAATTTTGGATAGGCCGGGCGCAGCCAGTGCCACGAACGCCTACCTGCATAATGGCTCGCAGGCAAGACATGTGGGAATTCGATGATTTGATGACTAACTCAGACATTTTCTTATAAATTGGGCGCCGAATCGGGCCAGCAACAGAACGGCGAGGAGCGAGTATATCGTCTAAGCCATTGAAAACAAAGAGTGGGCCCGCCAGGATTTGAACCTGGGACCGACGGATTATGAGTCCGCTGCTCTAACCGCTGAGCTACAGGCCCGTCTATGGATTATGCCGCGCTTATTTGGGCAGTGTAGTGGAATACCCCACGGAGAGCAATGCCGCGCTCCACAGAAACGGCGGTTGCCTTTCACAATCAGAGAAACGCTTCAGCGGTGAACCGACATCCAGCTATAGCCGGTCCCAGCTTCCGGTTTTTGCCGGTCTTTGGGATGTTTTGCTCTCGGCACCGTTACAATCGGGGCGGAGTGGAGGATCAAGCACGGGTTGGAGACTGCTGCTTCGTCTTGGGAAAGTTAATCTCATTTTGGGGTTGCGGCTAACGCGGTCGCCGCGGGCGGCCGCGGTGTTGTTGCTCCGCTGAATGCGGTAAGCGCCTTCTGGTAAGCCGGGGTATATGGCCCGGTGGTTTTTCCGTACGCAATGGCCAAGTCCGTCGTCATCATTTCGACGATGCGGGCACCCCTCGCCGAAGCGAGCGGCAGCAGCGCCGTCGGAGACCCGACGGCACAGGTATTGTCGGCGCACGTAGGCTCCGCGAATTGGAGTTCACGGAGGACGTTGGGGTATTGCGCAAAGAATCTGCACCAGTTCACGATACAGGGTTGCCCAGCCGCAAAAGCCGCGATGCTTGAATCCTGCAATGATTCCTGGCCGATCCCAAAGCCATACTGCGCGGCAATAGCCGCCACAGCCTGCGGAAACCCATAGGGATTCTCCGCCGGGCAGGGCGTGCTGTAACAATTTGAGGAAAGTAGTATAGGCGGATTCGAACGCCGGTGATGTAAACTCCGGAACATTTTGCTGACTGCCGCCGGCCCCGGTACAGCTCAACGTCGCCGGCAATTGCTTAAGCACATAGGCCGGCGTGGCTACCACGCCGGAAGGATCCGCCAGCGCCCACAGAATCAGGCCCGTTAGCGGGAGTGCACCAATCCGATACACTGTACCTCTGGACAGGAATTGTTTGATCTCTTCAGCCTAAACGTTGGATTTCGCAGTGAAGGTTCAGATGTTAGCGGGAGGTTCTTGACCACATAAGGCGTCAGTAATGCAGCTTCAGTCCACCGTCTTTATCTGACGAACCAGACCCAAACCGTCCCCATAACCAGAGTAATTAACGTAACCGGCAAGCCGATGCGAAGGTATTCGCGGAATCCAATGTTTGCTTCCGGCCGCGATGTTTCAACAACAATGATGTTGGCCACTGACCCTGTAATAGTCAGGTTTCCAGCCAGAGTGCTCGCCATGGCTAACAGCAGCCACATGCGCTGAGGATTGGCAAAGGTGGGAATAATTGAGCGCATCAGCATAACAGCCGGGACGTTGCTCACCAGATTGCCCAGCAACGTCACAAACAAGGTGAAGATCGCCGGTTTGCCGAGTCCCAGAGGCTGAACCACTCCCAGAAAATGTGCAATTAGTCCCGCCTTCTGAGCTCCTCCAACGATGATAAATAGCCCTGTAAAAAAGACTAGCAGCCCCCAATTCACCTGATCGTAAACGAGGTGCGGTTCCACTGTGCGCGTGATAAGCAGCACCGCCGCACCCAGGGCCGCAACCATTGCCGGCGGAAAGCCCAGAATAAACCCCGCGACAATGAGCGCCCCCACAATCATGCATTTCACCAAGGGGCCGCGGTTCGCGGGCATTGCCGGAAGGTCTTCTTTAACGTTCGCAATGGTAACGTCAGTTCGGGGATCCAGCCAGTGAAGTACGCCCCAGTCCACGAATAAGCCCGCTAGCGCAATCGGCCCAAGACGCACGAGAAAATGTAAATATCCAATCCCTGAAAAGGAACCAATCAGCATGTTCTGGGGATTGCCTGTAATCGTCGCAACGCTGCCGATATTAGAGGCGGTAGCCACGGCGATCAGATACCGCTCCGGGCGAACGCTCATTCGCCGGGTAATGGTCAACACCAGCGGCACCATGGCCAGGCATATAATGTCGTTTACAAAAAATGCGGACATCAGCCCACTGATGAATACCACCGCCGGAAGCAATTGCGGCCTGCGCAAGTGGCGGAGTACGAAGCCCGCCGTCCAATCGAATAATCCCGCGAAGCGAAGGTTGCCGACCACCAGCATCATCGAAAACAGCAGCACCACTGTGCTGAAATCGACGAAATGAATGCTTTCGCCCGGCCGTACAATCCGCAATGCCACCATCAAGACAGCACCAATCATGGCCGCGCCAGGACGGTCAATCTTCAGCCCCGGAAATTTCCCAAGGGCGAAGACCAGGTAGCTCAGAGCAAAAATCAGCAGCGCGGCGGAGATTTTCGCCTCAGAGAGTTCAGACAACGTCAGCAAAAGCGCGGCGGCAGTCACCTAATGATGCTACCATTGGCACGTCCGGCCAAAAACTGGATTTGTGCCGTTGACCACGCGGCATTTTGAAACCACCGCGGGACGCCGCTACACTGCTATCGGCCCAATTCCCAGTGAAGCTGCCCCTCCCCATAAAAGTAAAAACCGCATCCTTCAGACATTCTGAAGAAGATGCCCTGAGCACGTTCCCGTCGCAAATCGCTTGTCTAATTTGCGGCTTGCCTTCCCGGGCGCCCATTACGAGAAACGGAGGTCCGAAACAACCCAACTGGCTGCCCGCCGGAGTGGAGGAACAGATTCAGCGCCATCACCCCGAGTGGCGCGAAAAAGACGGCGCGTGCCCCGTGTGCATACAGCATGCTTTACTGCAAACGCTGCTGGAGCGGGGTGATGCCGCGCTTCACGAGAGCATTCAAACCGTATGGCCGCTCGATGCGGAGGCCGCCTTTGGCGCTCTGCCCACGCCTTTGCGAATGCATGGCGATCCGCGGTTCACAGGCCGCGGCGTCACCATG
>Ga0182024_10005417_pt1 | contig 28645 bp, 28 predicted proteins | sample P32metaG_FD_120480 | JGI IMG/M metagenome (GOLD analysis project Ga0182024, IMG submission 120480) | Permafrost microbial communities from Stordalen Mire, Sweden - P3-2 metaG (Illumina Assembly) | ecosystem: Environmental > Terrestrial > Soil > Wetlands > Permafrost | place: Sweden: Stordalen...
ATTCCTGAAAACCGAGTTCGCCAAAACTATACACGCTGTCGACCATGACCTGCGCTTGTTTCTTCATACCGTCGATCTGACCGGCCAAGTCGGCCTTCAGCGAGGCTTCCCGTTCGGAGGTAATCTTCTGCTGGCCAAAAACGCAGCTTGCCAGCAAAGTAAGGAAGAGAATTTTCCGGATCACTCGATACTCCTTTCGGCGTAGCCGCCACTATAGCATCGTGGCGCACGCACTCTTGCGTGCCGCGTCGAGACTCATCTCGACGCCGGGCTCTCTTTCGCGTGCGAACTTCTCTACATTTCACAACTATATCGACACATGACTTACCATCGCCGCCGATTGCCACACATCTATCCGGAAGGCACAGCTCTATTTCTCACGTGGCATCTTCACGGCAGTGTGCCCACTTCATTGCTGCGCCCGCCGAGCAAGCTTACCTCGGGCGAAGCCTTCCTCTGGTTAGACCGGCAACTGGATACAATGCGCCATGGGCCCATGTACCTCCGGCAACCCGCGATCGCACAAATCGTCGTGGATTCCATCCATAAAGGTGCGGAACTGGGGCACTACGAACTGAGCACTTTATGTAGTGATGGCCAATCATGTCCACCTGCTTATTCATCCCTTGATCAGCCCAGATCGCCTCCTGAAATCGCTCAAGGGCGCGAGCGCGCGACATGCCAATCGTTTGTTAGGGCGAACAGGCGAGCCATTCTGGCAGAAAGAATCCTACGATCACTGGGTGCGAAACCCAGCCGAGTTCGAGAAGATTCGAGTATACATCGAAAACAATCCGGTCAAGGCCGGACTGGTTCGAAAGCCACAGGACTTTCCCTGGTCAAGCGCGGGCGTCGAGACGAGTCTCGACGCGGCACGCACGAGTGCGTGCGCCACGCTCACTTTATCTTTCAGTTGATCTTTAATAGCTTTTCCGCGTTGCGGCGGAAGATCTGGTCCTTCTGATCGGCCGTAAGATCCAGGCTCTCAATCACCTTGATGGTTTCACGAATATAAAGTCCCGGCTGCGGTTCAAAAGGCGTGTCCGAAGCGAATACGATATTGTCGAGTCCGAAGAATTCGAGTCCGCACACCGTAGCCGCCCGCGCGCCGAACAGAGCGGTATCGGCGAGGAACAAGCGAAAGTAATCGATGGGCCGCTTCTTCATGGACTTGAGCAACTCCTCGTAACCCTCATCCGTGGTGCGGGAACCGAGCACGTCCCAGCCGTAGCCAACGCGCCCTTCAAAGTACGGGATCATGCCGCCCATATGGTGCGTGACGATCTTCAGCTTCGGGAAGCGGTCGTAGAATCCCGAGAAAACCATGCGCGCCATCGCGGTGCTGGTTTCATAGGGCCAGCCGAGGGTCCACCAGATTTCGAATTTAGACTTCTTCTCCGCCAGGTAGTCGGGAAAATTGGCCGCGCGCGCGGGATGAAGCCAGATCGGGACATCGAGGCGTGCTATCTCTTCAAACACAGGCAGAAACTCTGGTTCGTCAAGCGCCTTGCCCACCACATTCGTGTACAGCTGAATTCCCTTTGCGCCCAGCTGCGTCACTGAGCGCGTGACTTCTTTCACCGCGTCGTCGGGGCTGGTCATGGCAACAGACGCCAGAAATCCGATGAAGCGGTGCGGATATTTCTGCACCAGTTCCGCCTGACCGTCATTACCGATCCGCGCCATCTCCGGCGCTTTCGCGGCATTAAACAGGCCTTCCACCGGGGGCGACCCCAGCGAGATCAGCTGTGTGTATTCGTCGAACTGGTCCATCGTCCGGAATCGCGCTTCGAGGTCGTAGATGCCGGGGATATTTCTCACCCGCTTCCCCATGTCCTTCAAGCCGGAGCTGAAGGTCTGGAATTCTTCCCAAAACCGCTTGGGGAAGAAATGATTAAAGAGGTCGATTTTCAGAGCCAATATTTACCTCGCTGAACCGCAAAGCGCTCAGTGTACCAATGCTTCGGCGGCAGAGACGGCAGCGGTGGAAGGTTTGATCACCCAGCGCAGAGAGAACATAACGACTGCCGAGATCAGCGCCGGTATTGCCGCCGCGAGGAAGAGCTCGCGCGCCGTCCAGTGCCGGCCCAGCAGCACTCCGCCTACCAGCGGACCAACGATCGAACCGATGCGGCCGATGCCGAGACCCGAACCGACCCCGGTGGAGCGCAAATCCGTGGGGTAGTAGGTTGCCGCCAGCGCATTCAGCCCGGCCTGCGATCCAGGCACGCCGAAGCCTGCAAGGAAGACGACTACGAACAGCATCGCCAGCGACAAGTAGGGCTGGCCGATCGCCGCGATGCTCAAACAGGCGAGGGAAAATGACATGGTGAGCACCGGGGTGAAGCCGAACTTATAGACGAACGAGCTGAGAACCAGCGTTCCCACCACTCCACCAACCTGCAGGACCGCCGCCGAGTTGACTGCGATGGAATTCGAATATCCTGCGCCGCTCACAACGATGGGCAGCCAGTTCGATAGGAAATAGAGGTTCAGGAGGTTCATGAAGTTCACAATCCAAAGCATCGACGTGCCCAGCGCTCGGCCATCATGAAACAGCTGGATCATCGGCACCCCGCGTTTCTTGTCTTCCGGCGTGACGTATTCGGTGGCGGGTCCGGCGGCCACGGTCGGGTCGACGCGTTTCAGCCAGCGCGCGATTTGTTTCTTGTCGTGTCCGCGCAACGCGAGAAATTGCAGTGATTCGGGCAGCAGGAAAAACATGAGGACGGCAATCACCAGCGGCGTTGCCGCGCCGAAGTAGAATACGCCGCGCCAGCCGTAGTTCGGTATGAGCCATGCCGCGATGGGCCCGCCAAACGCCGCTCCCAGCGTGAAGCCATTCGAAACCACCATCATGGCCGTCACCCGCACCTTCGCCGGACTGTATTCTCCCACCAGCGACATCGCATTCGGCATGATGCCGCCCAACCCGAGACCGCCCAGGAAACGAACAATCAACAATTGATCCACCGTGTTCACGCGCGCGGTCATGAAGGTGAGCGCCGAAAAATAGAGCGTGACTCCAATCAGCACCGGGCGGCGTCCAATTCTGTCGGCCAGCATGCTGAACAGTATCGAGCCGAACAGGACACCGACAAGCGCGGCGCTGAACACGGGGCCCATGGACGAACTGGGAATCTTCCAGTCGCGGATCAGGGCCGGTCCCACGAACCCAATCGCCTGCAGGTCGAACCCGTCCATGATGAGGCAGAGTCCGCAAAGGAGGAAGATGCCCCACTGATATGCGCCCAGCCGGCTGTTATCGATGACGCTTGTGATGTTCACCTTGACGGGGTTTTCCATTTGATCTGAAGCCTACTCTACTATGCGGAAGCTTGCGTTACGCTCGCGCCGGTTGTTTCCGGATCAGGGTGCGGATGGTACTCATGTTACTCTTCTGCGGCCTTTCGGAATTCGTCGGTAATTATATATACACTTGGCGCTCGGTACAACCGGAACGAAGCCTTTTGGTCCAATGCCGTTACGCGTTTCGCTGCCATAATTGTTTTCAGAGGCGCCACAAGTGAGCGACACCAGAGAAACAGCCGCGACAGAAACAACCAGGCCTACTATCATCGGCCGGGCGAACTGGACTCATTTTCTTCTTTCGGGAATTATTCTGCTTGGCTCAATGGCCTATTTTGAAGGATCGCAAGCCGAAGGACTGCGTCGGGAGGTCGTCCAGCTCAAGCACGACGATGCCGTCCTGCGGACGCGCCTTTCGAATTCGGACCGCGAACTACAACAGACTTTGACGGCATTTAACAAAGGACTGGAACAGGTTCACACCGACCTCGTCAATGAGCGCACCGAGAGGGACGAAAGGCTGACGATCGCCCAGGCAGCCGCGGTGCAGCATGCCGACGCCCTCGTCGGCAACCTCGAAAAGAAGCGCCGTCAGCAGGAAGCGCAAGAGCTCCAGCTAAGCGCGGAATTGAGTAACGTGAAGCAGTCGACCGATGAGACCTCCGCACGGTTGAATGGCATATCGAACGAAGTCGGGACCGTGCAGCGCGAAGTCGAGTCGGTGAGTTCGGTGGCGCGGCAAGCGGGGGACACTCTGCGGCAAACGCGCGGCGATATGGGAATGATGAGCGGCCTGATCGCGACCAACGCAGATGAGATACAGATGCTGCGCGACTTGGGCGACAGGCACGTGTATGAGTTCACATTGGCAAAGTCCGGCCGCCTGCAGCGCGTCGGCGATATACAAGTGGTGCTCAACAAGACGGACGCGAAACGCAATCGCTTTACCGTGGAGATAGTTGCAGCCGACCAGCGAGTGGAGAAACGGGACAAGAACATCAATGAGCCGGTACAGTTCTATGTTCCCGGCAGGGGCGCGCAGCCCTACGAACTGGTGGTCAACGAAGTTGGCAAAGACACAGTAAAAGGTTACCTGGCTACGCCCATCGTGACCATCGCGCGAACCGACTAAATAGCTACCTGTCTGAAGGGCACGCGTGGCGCACGCACTTTGCGTGCTGGCCGGGCGAAGCGGATTGGACAGGCCTTATCCGGGGACAAGGTGATCCGTTGGTTGATGTCTGTGGTCGGGAGACTCGTCTCGACGCCCGGCGCAGTTTATTTCGCCGCCGGTTTCCCGAACCTCGACGCCTCAATCGGAACGTTTACCTTCACGTCGCTCAGCTTAAACGAATCCTTCCCGTCCAGCCACGAGTAGGTATACAAGAAAGGAAATTTGATCCCGTTGACTTCGCGATAATCGTCGAAGTCGGCCTGCGTCGGCATGCGGCCAACCGGCGAGGGGACAAGACGCACGGCGCGCGTCAGCAAACCTGACGTCTTATCGAAATACAACGTCGCCAAAAGGCCCCGCGAGCCGCTTCCCTGAACCACGTAAACCTCGTGGCCATTGACTGTGTCGGGAAAGCTGACACGCCAGTTGGTCAGGACTTGCTTGATCTGTCCGGGGAACGACATTTGAGCGTCCAGCCTCTCCCCGTCGAGCTCATTCCCCGTCACTTCGTAGTCGTTCAGAAACCCGCGCGGGGCTTTGATCCAGCCAGCGGCGCCGTTGAAAGCTCTGGTGCTGCCTCCCCGCTCCGGACTGTCTTTGAACTCGATCACTACAGCGCGCTGATTCGGCGCTTTCGCGAAGATCTGGAACGAGCCTCCGCCGCCCAATCCTCCATACCCCAGACTGGTTCCGGTCGCGATGAAGCTGGTGAGACCTGCCAGCCGCTGCGCCCCTCCGACCGCTGCTATGTATTTGTCCAGAATCTGGTCGGCGGAAGGTACGCCCCGCGCCGGCGCCAGGATGTCACGCTGGTCTTCGTTGGGAGGGCCATACAGCTTGTCCAGCGCGATCGTCGTCACCGGCAAGTCGTTGCGTTGGTGGCAGGTGTAGCAGGTTACTAACTGTTGTCCACCGAAGTTAGCGGCGTTCAGCGTGGCAACCATCTCGATCATCTTGCGCGCCGTCTTCTTCAGCGGCGTGTCAAACACAAAATCGACTTTGTCGGTGCCGGCTCCCGGATGGCAGTTCGAACAGTCGTAAGACAGGTCCGCCGAAATGACTCCCATAGCCTCCAGAAAATCGTCCACGGTGAGGTTCTTGAGCGAGCTGGTGGTGACGTTCTTGAAGAACTCGCCCGCCGTCGGCGCTTTCGCCGGCGCCGCTGCCTGCCGTCCCTGTGCGGCGGCGCGGCCAGCCAACCCGGCCACCAATACGATCGTCATGCCGATCGGCCAAAACTTCATGTTTGCAGCCTCCATCTGACACTCACAACGGGTCCATTGTACTCTCGGCGAAGCCTTATCGCCCTGTAAACCGGCCCATTGCCCCCGCCTTTGGGATTGGACACAATAGTGCCAGGCCATTTCTCAATGAGATGTCGAGTTCTGCCAGCCTTAGTATTGTCGACCGTCACCGCGTGGCCTCAAACTCCTCCCGGACAAGATCAACCCGAAGTCTCATCTCAGGAAACGCCGGTCACCTTCAGCAGCCGGGTGAACCTGGTGTCGGTGCCGGTAGTAGTCCGCGATCGTGAAGGCCGCGCTGTCGGAAACCTGGGAAAGGAAGACTTCCAGCTTTACGATAAAGGCAAACTCCAGCTCATCACGAAGTTCACGGTCGAGAAAACCGACGCTCCGGTGTCCGTCGCCAAAGCCGTGGCCTCCGCCGTCGCGCCACCGGTAAAGTCCGCCGCGCCGGTTCCGTCGACGCCCGTCCTGCCGGAGCGCTACCTCGCCTACCTGGTCGACGACATCCATCTGAAGAGCATTGATCTGTTGAATACGCGGCAGGCCATGAATCGCCATCTCGACGAATCGCTCGACCCGACCAGCCGCGCCGCCATTTTCACCACCAGCGGCCGCGTGCTGATCGATTTCACCGACGACCGCGAGAAGCTGCACAAGGCAGTGAACAGCATGCTGCCGTGGATGAGCGGATCGCAGAGCGTCTGCCCGGAAATCAGTTACTTCATGGCCGATTGGGTGACGAACAGGTCCATGGCGTTTTCCGGTTTTATGAATGACACCTGGGGGGCGCATTCCACTGCTCCTTTAAAAGATGACACGCCCGTGGGTTTGCTCGAAGACGTAATAGGAGCCGCGACAAAGCTTTGCGGCGCTAAGAGCATGATGGAAATCAGGGTGATGGTTCACCAGATAGCGGCTCAAGGCGAACGCGAGACCGGGCTGTCGCTGGGCGCGGTAAACGACATCGTCCGAAGGCTCACCGCGATGCCGGGGAACCGGAACCTGGTTCTCGTCTCGCCGGGCTTCATCGTCTCCAGAGATCTCCGGCTGCCGGAATCCGATGTTTTCGAGCACGCCATTCGCGCCAATATCGCCGTTAATACAATCGACATGCGCGGCCTCTATACGTTCATGGGAGACCCGAGCATTCCTCCGTTGCCTCCAAACTCAAGAGCAAACTCCGGGTCCATGAGTATGTACCGAATCGAGGAGGCATCGGAGGTCGCGAACGTACTCGCGGAACTGGCCGACGGCACCGGCGGCACGTTCTTCCATAACGACAACGGTCTGAAGGAAGGTCTCAATCAACTGGCCGCTCGGCCGGAATATATCTACGTGCTGGGTTTCTCCCCGCAGAACCTGAAGTTCGACGGCAGCTATCACGGCCTGAAGGTCAACGTGCGGAATGTGGCCAGCCCGACCCTCGAGGTACGCCATGGCTATTGGGCTCCCGAGCATGCACTGGATGCAGCGGAGGCCGGAAACGAACAATTGAAAGAGGACGTGTTCTCGCGCGAAGAGATTCACGAACTTCCGGTGGATCTTCACACCGAATTTTTTAAATCCACCGATGACAAAGCCGAATTGACGGTGACTGCCGTCCTCAAACCGGACAGCCTGCGTTTTCAAAAGACAAAGGAACGCAACAACGACACGGTAACGGTAGTAGCGGGAATATTTGATGGAAACGGGAATTACGTCGCCGGAATCCAGAAGGTTGTTCAGCTGCATCTTCGCGACCAAACGCTGGCAGGGTTGCAGAGTGAAGGAATGGGAGTGACGGAAACGTTCAACGTCGCGCCGGGCCGCTATGTGGTCCGCCTGGTGGTTCAGGACGCGGGGGGACAAACCACGGCGGCGCGGAACGAGGGAGTCGAGATTCCATGAGATCCTTGCCCTCTGCTGCTGCCGCCCTCCTCTGTCTGGCCGCCGGCGCAGCTACATCGTGGGCGCAGCAAAACACCGTCATCCGCACCGAAACTCGCGTCGTCTTGGTGGACATGGTAGTGACCGCAAAGAACGGCACTTACATCCGTGATCTGACCGCGAAGGATTTCCGCGTCTGGGAAGACAACAAAGAGCAGCCCATCGGAAGCGTGGTCTTGGAGTCGGCTGCAACGGCTTCCACGGGCTTCGAGCCACGTGGCAGGCTTGATAACAACCTGGTCCTGTTCTTCGATGAGACCGGCATGGAGGCGCGGGAGCAAATCGCGGCCCGGCAGGCGGCCTCCGGTTTCATCGACGCCGAGACGGGTCCGAACCGCAGGCTGTCGGTGCTGATCTACAACGGGACGCTTCGAATCGGGCAAAACTTCACCGGCAACGCCGGGCGTCTGAAGGATGCGCTTCCCAAGCCCGCCGCGTCGCCGGGCGAAAGGCCGGATTACCTGCCAGTGGGCGTTCGTCAGGGCGTCAGCGATGATTCGGCTGGGCGCAACTTGATGGCATCCCTCCGGAATCTGGGGGCGAGCCTCGGAGTCCTGCCGGGTAGAAAAATCGTGGTGTTGTTCACCGGCCAGTTGTCCTCCTCGGCTACGCAGAGGTCCGACATGCGGGAAGCGATCGAGGCCTGCAACAAGTCGGGTGTCGCTGTTTATCCTGTCGATGTGCGGAACGTTTTCGCGCAGACGGATTTATCGCGGACAGATAGGGGTAATATCGATTACGTTAACCGGGGCCTGAACGACGAGGCGCAGGGCGACCGCGACCGCACCGTCCCAGGTCAGGACTCGGGAGGCGCCGGCCAGCAGATCCTGTTCGGACTGGCCAGCGGGACCGGAGGCTTCGTCATAAGAAACTCCAACGATATGCTCGGAGAATTGCAAAAGGTCGCCGCCGAGCAGAACGAATACTACGTCCTCAGCTACACCCCTCCCGAATCGAAGGAGGGCAGTTGCCACACGCTTCGCGTCAAGGTGGATCGCAGCGGGACCACCGTCCGCGCGCGCACGAGCTACTGCACCTTGAAGCCCCAGGATCTGCTGGCCGGAACCATCGCCGGGCAGGATCTGGAGAAACGTGCGGCTTCAGCGCAACCAGGCAACATGGCAGCCTCGATCGCGCTCCCCTACTTTTATCTCTCTCCCAACTTGGCCCGCGTTCACGTGGCCATGGAAATTACGCCCGGCGCTTTGAAATTCGAGAACCAAAAGGGCAAGCTGCACGCGGAGATCAACCTCCTTGGGATTGCCTCCACGCCGGATGCCGGTGTGCGCGCCCGCTTCAGCGACACTCTCAAATTCGATCTTGAAAATAAGACAAGGCCTCTTCACTACGAGAAAGAATTTCGCATCGCTCCCGGCCAGTACAGCTTTACCATAGCTTTCGGTCAACCCGGCCAAAATGACGCGAGCTTTGGAAAGGTCGAGATGCCGCTGGCCGTCGATCCCTGGAGCGGAGGGGAGTTGGCGCTGAGCGGATTGGTCCTGAGCCGGGAGATTCATCCGGCGGCCGATCTGGGCTTGGATCCGGCGATGGGACTGCGCACACCCCTCATTGCCGACGGCACGCAGGTTGTGCCATCCGGCTCCAGCCAATTCACCAAATCGGAGCAGGGCTATTTCTACTTCGAGGTTTACGCTCCCGATCCGCCCTCGGTAAGCGTTCGGGTACGGGTGCTGGACAGCAAGAGCGGTGAATCCAAATGGGACTCGGGCCTGACGAAACTCCCCCTTCCGGCCAACGGCGGCAAGCCTTCGGTTCCGGCAAGCTCCAGATTGCCGTTCGACTCGCTCGCGGTGGGTGCTTATCAACTTGAGATAACGGCATCCGACTCGGCCGGAAAACAGGTCACCAGGACTGCCGGCTTCGAAGTCAAGTGATACAATCTGCCTTCAAGGGAGCGTTACTAGAATGAATTCCAAGCTGTGCTGCTTAGTGGTTTGTGGAGGGCTCCTGGCTTCGACGCCCATCATGGCCCACCACTCTTTCGCGGCCGAATACGATCGCGACAAACGCGTTAAGGTTACGGGCACGATAACGAAATTCGACCTTTCCAATCCGCACTCGTGGGTTTACGTCGACGTGATGGATGCCGATGGAAAGGTTGCAAGCTGGGCCTTCGAAACCGCCTCCGCAGGCGCATTATACCGGCGTGGCATACGCAAGGACACCCTGAAAGCCGGTATGGTAATCACGATTACCGGCTTTGGTGCCAAGGACAATTCGCACACGGCCGACGCGCAGGATGTGACCATGCCGGATGGCATGGTGATGACTCTCGGCACGGAAAACAGCCCCGGTTAGTGGGGCGGACCCCCCGGTCCGCGGCCGACGCCCTCGTCGGCTCCCCAAGTATGGACGGAGACATTATCAGGTGAACATACGCTTCTTTTCCGCAGTGCCGTTGTTGTTACTGGCGCTGACTCCCGCTTTCGCCCAGACGGCCGATGCCGGAAAAGTCCCGCGCACGCCCGAAGGCAAGCCGGACATGCAGGGTATCTGGGAGTCGCGCAATGCGGCGTCCTTCGACGTAAGTGAGATTGCCGAAGGGCATGAAATTCCCTACCTCCCCGCGGCTCTCGAGCGCGAACAAAAAGGCCCCCGCGTCGATCCCATCATTCACTGCATGATGCCCGGCGTTCCCCGCATTACTTACATGCCGTTTCCCATTCAGATTCTGCAGAAGAACGGCGTGGTGATTTTCATGTATGAGTACCTGCACGATATCCGAACGATTCTGACTAACTCCCGTCCGCATTTGGACGGCATCGATTTTGCGATGGGCGATTCCGTGGGCCATTGGGACGGCGACACGCTGGTCGTCGATGTGGTCGATTTCAACGACAAAACCTGGCTGGATTCGGCGCGCCACACTCACAGCGACGCGCTGCATGTGGTCGAGCGCTACACGCGCGTTGGCCCCAACACGATCACCTACGAAGCCACGATCGAAGATCCCAAGACTTACAGCCGGCCGTGGAAAATCAGCATGCCGCTGCATCGAAACACCGAGCCCGACTTCGAGCTCAGGGAGCAGGAATGCACGGAGGGAGACAACGGACGTCCGATCCACCCTCCCTATCGTCCAGCGCCCGAGGGCGATATTTTTGAATTCGTGCGGCCGTATCCGGGGAATAAATAAATGAAAACTGGTTTTCTTGTTCTGCTCGCGATATGTGTTGTACCCGCATTCGGGCAAACCCACGCGGATATTGAAGGTACCTGGCAGCCCCGCGCCGGAGGCTCCGCTTATTCGGTGCTTCCTCACGCGGGCGGGTTCTTTCTCGGCGCTGAATCGAAGACCGGCATTGTAGAGGGTGGCGTGCTGCCTTATCAGCCGTGGGCCGCGGAAGAGGTCAAAAATCTGACAGAGCACATGGAACTGGACCCGACCGGTCACTGCCACTTCGAGGGCGTACCGCACTCCCTGTACTTCGGCTTCCAGATTATTCCGACGCCCACCTACATCGCCTTTCTCCACGACAACATGCACGCGCGGCGGCTGATTTACATGGATGGAAAACCGCATCCCAAGGGCTATTCCGCATGGATGGGGGATTCGCGCGGCCACTGGGAAGGTAACACGCTGGTGGTCGATGTCGCCGACAACAACGATAAGGCTGTCTTCGATATGGCTGGGCATTTTCACAGCGACGCCCTGCATGTGGTGGAGCGGTTCACTCTGGTCGACAAAGATACGATCGACTATGAAGCGACGTTCGACGATCCCAAGGTATTCACACGCCCGTTCAAGATGAAATTTCAAATGAAGAAATCGGCCAATCCGCAGGAGCCGTTCGAATCCGATTGCTTCGGCGGCGAGCGCGATCAGGAACATATCGTGAATGGCCTTGCCACGCTGAAAGATCACTACTACTCGAAGTAGCTTAAGGAAGATCTGAATGAGATCCGGTTTCTTTGCTCTGCTCGCGATATGTGTTGCTCCCGCATTCGGGCAAACCCACCCCGACCTGGAAGGCTCCTGGCAACCTCAATCCGGCGGCGCAATTTATTCGGTTCTTCCTCACGCTGGCGGCTTTTTCCTCGGCAACGAATCGAAGACCGGAATCGTCGATGGCGGCGTGCTTCCTTATCAACCGTGGGCCCAGGCAGAAGTGACGCACCTCACCGACCATATGGAACTTGACCCCACGGGCCATTGCCACTTCGAGGGCATACCGCACGTCAATATGTTCGCCTTCCGGCTGGTTGAGACGCCCAAGTTCATCGCTTTGCTCCACGAGAACATGCATGCGCGCCGTTTGATCTATATGGATGGGAAACCGCATCCACAGGGCTACTCGGCGTGGATGGGCGATTCACGCGGCCACTGGGAAGGGAACACTCTGGTAGTCGATGTCGCCAATAACAACGATAAGGCCGTCTTCGATATGGCAGGGCATTTTCACAGCGACGCCATGCACGTAGTGGAACGTTTCACGCCGGTCGACAAGGACACAATCGAATACGTAGCGACGTTCGACGATCCCAAAGCGTTCACGCGTCCATTCACCATGAAGTTCCCGATGAAGCGAGCGGCTAACCCGCAGGAGCCGTTCGAATCCGACTGTTTCGGCGGCGAGCGCGATCAGGAACACATCGTCACCGGCCTCGCCACGCTAAAAGACCACTACTACACAAAGTAGTCTTGAGCTGTGGCGCTGGCGGTCTTTGCCGCCGGCGTGGGTTTACACCGGCGACAAAGATCGCCGGAGCAACAAGTTAATCCACCGTTGCTTCGACAATTTCCAGCCGCCGCTTCGGAGTTTCCCCGTCCAGTTCTTCCTTCTCGAAAGCGTCGAGCACCTCAAGTCCCTCGACAATCCGACCGAACGCGGAATACTGCCCGTCCAAATGTTCCGCCGGACCAAGCATCAGAAAAAACGAAGTCGCAGCCGAATCCGGATCGTCCCCATGCGCCATAGAAACGATCCCGCGAACATGTTTAACGTCGCCCCGGAATTCTCCCTTAATGGGATGAACCCAGCGATCCGCCGGATGAGAACGCGACCCTGCCGTCCCTCCCTGCATGACAAAACCTTTCACAATCCGGTGGAACGCGGTGCCGTTGTACCAGCCGGTCGCCGTCAGCATGAGAAAATTGCGCACGTTATTGGGCGCCCAGTCCGGTTCCATCCTGATCTTGATGTTTCCCACCGTAGTCTTCAAGGTCACCGTCTTTCGCATCTCATCCGGAGACGCCGTCAGAAACGGCTGCACTTTCTTTGGTTCAATGGCGATCTTCAGAATGCGGACAGGCTGATCGGCGAATCCGTTCTCACCGGCCGGAACCTGCGAGATGCGCTCCACTACTTCCATGCCTTCGGTCACGCGCCCGAAGGTTGAGAACTGTCCGTCCAGCGAAGGCTGCGGCACGACGCAGATGAAGAACTGGCTTCCATCGCTGTCCGCCTTGTTCGGGATGCGGGCCGTCGAAACCACCCCGCGCTCATGTTTCAGATCGCTGAACTCGCTTGCCAGCAGATTCAGTCCGCCGGTGCCCCAAAGGTTCTTGGGAGTTTTCGAATTCTTAAGCAGCGGGTCTCCGCCCTGAATGATGCCATTAGCCACCAACCGATGGAAAGCGCTGCCGTCGTAATAACCCTGGCGCGCGAGTCGGATGAACTGCTCGACGTGTTTCGGCGCTTTATCGGGCGCGAATTCGAAGCGGAACATTCCAAGATCGGTGGTGACGACAGCTTCCAACTCTTGGGCGAATGCCGCAGCTAGCGGCAAGCAAAGAAGCGCCAACAAACGCATCACGTGATTTTACCGAACCGTGACAGTCAGGGAGCGGCGCTCAAAACTTCCCTCCACGATAGAATAACGATATGAAGTCGAGTTTCCTTTTTCTCGCCCTTGCGATCTCTTCCTTCGCGGCCACTCCGGACAAGCCGCAAGTCCAGGGGCAACTGCTCGATCACAACGAATACCTTTGTTCCAACTGCTTCTTTGGCGCGAGCACTTATTACTATTGCTTCGAAGCCGGCGATAAGATTCTGATCGGCTATCAGAAGATCCCCACACTCAACTGGAAAGACGAGGCTTCCAACGATCTGACCAAAGTCCACAAGTCCTGGGCGCCGTGGACAGCCGAAGGAATGGTTCCCCTGCGCTACGACGATAAGTACATCTGGGTAAACAAGCCTGACGGCAAGACCGTGAAGTTGAAGCAGGACTACACCACCGACATCTTCATCAACGACAGCCGGTGCCGCGGCGCGGTTAAGAAGAAACCAGAATAGATTCATATACTTGCGGTCCATTTCTTCCTGGTAGAGTAGGCATTTTTCGCCTGTGCATTTCCGGCTTGGAACCCCGATTGCATACACTCCCTTGGCCGAGTGCAGAAGATCGAACGAAAAGTCACAATCCGCGAACTCCTGAGGCCGCACAAAAAGGCCCTAATACTCGGGACCCTGGCAGCAATAGGAGACGCCATTGCTAACCTGTTGGACCCGGTTCCGCTGAAGATCGTTCTCGATAACGTTCTTCGATCTAAAGCGCCCACCGGATGGCCAAACACACTGATCCTGTCCCTTGCCGGTGCGGACAAGCTGCCAATTATCAAGTTTGCGGCGATCGCGGTACTGGCGATTGCCCTCTTTGGGGCACTCTGTACATACGCGGAAAAACTGCTCACCACCCGCGTCGGCCAGTGGGTCATGCACGACCTGCGGCAGACGCTCTATTTCCACATCCAGCGGCTGTCACTCGCTTATCACGATCAAAAAAGCACGGGCGACCTGCTCAGCACCGTGACCAGCGACATCGATTCGATCCAGACCTTCATCAGCTCGAACCTGCTCGACGCGCTGATCGATGTCCTGACCCTGGTGGGTATGGTCGGGGTGATGTTCTTCATCAACTGGCAGTTCACGTTGATTGCGCTGTCGGTTGCGCCATTGCTCGGGCTGGTCGTTTTCAAATACACGCGCAGCATAAGAAAAGCTTCGCGCGAGGTGCGCAAGAAGCAGGGCGAGATGGTTTCCGTGATCCAGGAGGTGCTTTCATCCATGCGCGTGGTAAAAGCGTTCGCGCGCGAGGATTACGAAGTGCAGCGCCTTGAGGAAGAAAGTCTCGAGAATGTCGAGATCGCTCTGCGCGCGCGGGCACTGAAGGCAAGGCTCTCCCCCCTGGTTGAAGGGATCGTAGCGGTCGGCACGGGACTGGTGCTTTGGTTTGGAGCGCGCCTGGTGCTGACCGGCAGCCTCCTCCCGGGTTCCCTGGTCATGTTCATCTGGTATCTCGGAAAAATGTACAAACCGATGCAGGATTTGTCGAAAATGACCGACGCCTGGTCGAAGGCGTCCATCGGGTACGAACGGATCCGCGAGATTCTCGACATGGATGGCGAGGTCAAGGATCAACCGGGCGCGCGAAAGGTCTCACAGCTCAAAGGAAAGATCGAATTCGACCACGTCACTTTCGGCTACGAACCGAACTCCCCAACCATCGAAGACATGACCTTTCGAATCGAGCCGGGACAGGTAGCCGCGTTTGTCGGTCCGACCGGCGCCGGTAAGACGACGATCATCAGCCTGATTTCGCGTTTTTACGATCCCGTCTCGGGAGCCGTGAAGATCGATGGCGTGGATGTGCGCCGTTACCGGCAGCGATCCCTGCGCGAACACATCAGCGTGGTGTTACAGGAAACTGTGCTCTTCCAGGGATCGATCTGGCAGAACATCGCCTACGGCAAGCCCAACGCCAGCCGTGCGGAGATTCTGAAGGCCGCGGAGCTGGCGAATGCGACCGAGTTTATCGAGAAAATGCCGAACGGCTACGACACTCTGGTGGGCGAGCGCGGCGTCACTCTCTCCGGCGGCCAGCGACAGCGTATTGCAATCGCGCGCGCGGTGATTCGCAATACCCCGATTCTGATTCTCGACGAGCCGAGTTCAGGGCTGGATGCCGAATCGGAAAAACTGGTTTTCGAGGCTCTCGACCGGTTGATGAAAGGAAAAACCTCAATCGTAATCGCGCACCGGCTGTCCACGATTCGCTCGGCGGACGTTATCTTCGTGGTGCAGGACGGCAAGCTGATTGAAACCGGCAAACATGACGAGCTGGCAGCAGCCGGCGGCCTCTACGCCGAACTCTACGAAATCCAATTCGGCGCCCTGAAATAGGTAAGGTAGGCGGTTCCGCCTGCCATCTCTTAAAAACACCCTCGTAACTTTTCAACCCCCCGCGCGGATTATCTTATCTAGAGCACTCCGGGAGGGCGATGACGCAAAGCACCGACGACCGGCTGCGGATCGAGGCCGCACAGCGCGACCCCGCGCGCTTCGGCGACCTCTACGAAGAAAATTTCTACCGCGTGTACGCATATGTCGCGCGCCGTGTGGGCGATCGTCACCAGGCCGAAGACCTGACGGCCGACGTGTTCCGGGAGGCGCTGGCCGGACTGGGCAAGTTTGAGTGGCGCGGCGTCCCCTTCGCGGCGTGGCTGATGGGAATTGCGGCGCGAGTCATCGCGGATTACTTAAAGCGCTCGGGCAGGGAAGCGGGAAAGCCAGCGGGGAATCCGGAGCCGTCGTCCACGGACGAAACCGAACGAAGCGCCATGCTGTTTCAGTTGGTGGAACGGCTTCCGGAGGCGCAGTTTCGAGTGATTCACATGCGGTTTGTGGAGCAGAAAAGCATCCGCGAGATTGCCCAGGAGCTCGAACGCAGCGAAGGCGCGGTGAAGCAGCTTCAGCTTCGCGCCATCGAGAACCTGCGGGCTCAAATGGAGGCTTCCCATGCCTGACCGCACGCTTGTTGAAGAACTGGATCAGGCCATCGAGTCCGTGCTGGCGGCTTTGCCCGGGCAGGGCCCCGATACTAAGGCGGCTGTGGTCGCGGAGCTGGCGTCGCTGACCAGGATTGCGGGTTATTTGCAAGCGCTGCCGGCGGAGGGTTTCAAGACGCGCTTGAAGACCGATTTGCAAAGGAGAGCAGTTATGACGATATCTACATCCATTGGGACAGTCGCGCCCCCAGGATTCCGCACCATCACGCCCTTCATCATTCACGAGAAAGCGCCCGAGCTGGTCGACTTCATGAAGATCACGTTCGGTGCCGAGGAGTTAAAGCGTAACACCTCGGGCGAGGCTTACGGATTCTACTCCGAGGTTCGCATCGGCGATTCCGTGATCATGATTGGCGGAGGCACGGCAGCCCGCAGGGGCAATCTGGCAGCGGCGCTTCACGTCTACGTGGACGATTGCGATGCCGCGTATCGGCGCGCCCTCGCAGCCGGAGCGGTCACGCTGATGGGCGCACTGGGAGAGCCTGCCGACCGGCCGTACGGGGAACGCTCCGCGTTTGTGGAGGACGCCTTCGGGAATTACTGGTACATCGCAACGCGCCTGGCTTCCCAGCCGGCGCCGGAACCGGGTCTGGGAACCGTGCTCGCGCATGTGCATCCGGCGGCCGCGCGGAAGTACATTGATTTTCTGAAGCGCGCTTTCGGCGCGGAGGAGATGGCGGTCGTCGAACACGCGGGGCACGTGATGCATGCGGCAGTGCGCGTCGGCGACGCGGTGCTCGAGATGGGAGAGCCGTCCGACCGAACCGGTATCCCGTCGAACGGATTCTTTTTGTTCGTGGAAGATGTCGAGGCCGCGTATGCGCGGGCGCTCGCGGCAGGCGCGACAGCGATCAGGCCGCCCGACGATATCCCTTACGGATTACGGTCGGCAATCGTGAAGGATCCTGAAGGGTATCTGTGGTGGCCCGCCCGCTGGAAATAGGAAACGCGAGGTACGACCGGTTTCACTCCCGCCGCTAGCGATGGCGGTTTTGGTAGGGTAAGCGCTTTCGCCTGCCGGATCTCACCTGGGGTTTATCTGCGGGCAGGCGGCAGTCGGAGCCACGTCCATCATGCCTCTCCAGTTTCAGGATAGCAAGTTAAATCATTGAAAACAAGACTAGATTTCACTCCCGGATTCGATTAGTATCGACACATAACAAAGCACCATTCCTGGCTGTGAAGCATGCCTTTTGCAGAGCTTTGCAACCGAGGAACCCGGCGTTTTTTCGACGACACCTTTCAATTCGAATTCCAGGGGAGGACTTCATGATTCCGCAAGAACATAGCGAGGCCGTAGCTCGCGGTCTGCGCGAGGCTTTCGGCGTAACAGAGTTCGAAGACATCTCGAGGATTACCCGGGGGCATACCTCGTCCCTCGTCTTTCGCATCATCGTGCGCAGATCGCCATACCTGTTGAAGATCATCACGCGCACAGAAGACCCCACGCGTCACTACACAAGCATGAAGGCGGCGGCTGAAGCCGGCGTGGCGCCGCGTGTCTGGCATACCAACGTCGAAGACAAGATTTCCATCACCGATTTTGTGGAGGCTGAACCCCTTCCGGTATCGCAGGCGCTGGTCCGGTTACCCGCTTTGCTGCGGACCCTGCATGCACTACCGCCGTTTGGCAGAGCTCCTTTCAACACCACATGCACTTTCCTGCTCGACAAAGGACCCCAACAGATTCCACAACCTGACCGATATCCTGCCCTGGACGGATACCTCCAGAAGTTTCAGGCTGCGAACATACTCCCCAAAGCCGACAGCGAGGAGTTCTTCGCCCGGTATGCGGAACTGGCCGCGGTTTACCCGTATAACGATACGGAGATGGTGTCGAGTCACAACGACTTGTTCAAGCCGGACAATATCCTTTTCGACGGACAACGCTTATGGCTGGTGGACTGGGAAGCTGCATTCCTGAACGATCGATATGCCGACCTGGCTGTGCTTGCGAATCACGTTGTCACGAACGACGAAGAGGAAATGGTTTATCTTCGGGAATATTTTGGAGCAGCGCCCGATCGGTACCAACTGGCCCGATTCCATCTCATGCAGCAGATCGCCCACTTGTTCTACACGATGGCTTTTCTCCTCCTCGGTTCGTCGGGCCAGCCGATCGATTGGAGTGGAACCGTGCCCGAATTCGAGGATTATCATCGGCGCATGTGGGCAGGGGAAGTCGACCTAACGGACAAAGACGTGAAAATCGTCTACGGCAGGGTTCATTGGAAACGCCTATTACGAAACGTGCGGCAAGCCCGATACAACGAAGCACTCAGAATTGTTAAGGCAGAGTAGGCGGTTTCGCCTGCCTTACAGCTTGTTCAACTCGGCAATTCTTGCTTCCACAACCGCCGAGAAACCCACTATCTCCTTTGGCGAGTAACCGGCGGCGCCGAACGCTGCCTGAATCTGCTCGGGCGAGAGCTTAGCCAGGATACTCCCAATCCAGCGGGCGTCTTCCGCGGGAATTTGCTTGCCGATCCATTCCATATCGACCCGCGATTTGAACTCGGGCGCTTCAAACAGATGGATCATCGCCGGGCGGCTCGGCACACTAAAATTCACTCCTTCGTCCCCGACCTTGCTGATGAACTTCGATTCCTTATAGGCGTCCAGATTCCCTTTCGATTCCGCCCGCGTCACGCTGCGCCCCGTGGTTCCGAAGCTCGCGCCCAAGTCCGACACCATATAGATCCGCTTGCCTTCATACACATAGACCGTGTTATTTACGTCCTTCAAGTCCCAGTTGTTAATGAGGGCCATCATGATCCGCAGGCCATTGAACTCGCGAGTCCCGCTAAAAGGATTATCCTTCCACTGCCACGTTCCGTTCTTCTCTTCGCCTTTCAGGTACCTCTTCAACCGGGCGTCGTGCACGATTCCGTTCGCTTCGATGAATTTTGCGCCGCGGCGCAGGCTGGACGGTATGCCCTCAACTTGGAATCCCGGCAGGAAATATTCCTCATCGGCGAAGTAACCGGCGGCCCATACCAAACGCGAGGCTACCGTCTCCGGATGTGCTTCTTCGCCCAATTTGACCTTCCACTTGACGCCGTCGGCATCCGTAATGACGAATTTGGGATTCGTACCGTTAAGGTCTTCTTTGACGAATTTGAAAGGACCTTTCGGCTGGTGGTCGGCCCCTCCTGGACCATTAATCATGTCTCGGGTGGCGATATCTGCCGGGTCCTCCCACAGCACGGCGGGTACATTTGCCGCCTCTTTCGCTACCTTCTTTGGCGCGGCAAGCGCTAAGACGCTCAAGCTTATGACAAGAAACGGCGTAAACGCACGGGTGGCGGCTTGTGACATAGGACTCACTTCGCCGTCTCATGTTGCAATACGGATGCCAAATTGCAGGGAGGTCTTAGACCGGGAGATTTTATTCCCCCTTGCCGACGCGTGAGGCTGTGTCGATTGCTGTAGCCACAGGCGTGAGCGCGGGGAATTCTTCAGGCCGACGACGGTTTACGGAATGAGGGATAAGGTTTGGGGAAACCCATCATGAAGTGTTTGGTCCAGCCCGGCGACGGTGCGATGCCCTTGATTAAGGGCATCAAAGACGCCAAAAAGAGCGTCGAAATTGTTATTTTCCGCTTTAACCGGAGCGAGATCGAGAAAGCTCTCGCCGCCGCGGTTACCAGGGGGGTTCATGTCCACGCCCTGATCGCCTCGACTAATCGGGGTGGTGTGCAGAATCTGCGGGATCTGGAGATGCGCCTGCTGGCTGCGGGGGTTACCGTATCACGTACCGATGACGATCTGATTCGTTATCACGGCAAGCTGATGATCATCGACCGCAGAGTGCTCTTCCTGCTGGCCTTCAACTTTACCTGGCTGGACATGGAGCGCAGCCGCAGTTTCGGTATCGTTACAACCAACAAAAAACATGTGGAAGAGGCGGCAAAGCTGTTCGATGCGGATACCAAACGCCAACCGTATACGGCGGGCAGCACCACCTTCGTCGTCAGCCCCGTGAACGCGCGCAAGCAAATCACCGCATTCATCAGAGGCGCGAAGAAAGAGCTTCTGATTTACGATCCCGAGGTCGGCGATCCCGCGATCGTCCGGGTTCTCGAAGCGCGCGTCAAGGCGGGAGTGACCGTCAGGATTATCGGCAAACTGAAAGCGAAGAGCGACGTGCTCCCGGCGCCCAAAACGCTGCACATACGATTGCACACGCGGTCCATCATACGCGATGGGTCTTGGGCCTTCGTGGGAAGCCAGAGTCTCCGTTCGCTCGAACTGGATGCCCGGCGCGAAGTCGGCATCATCTTCCGGGACCCCAAGGTCGTTGGCCGCCTCGCCAAAACCTTTGAGGAAGATTGGGAAGCGAAGGAGCAGGCAGCCGCGCAGCCGATCTCCGCCGCTGAAACCGAACAGCAGGACCAGGCATCAGCCGCAAAAGTCGCAAAGAAAGTTGCCAAGGCCGTCGCGGACGACATGGCCCCTGTAAAACCGGTCTTCGAGCTGACCCTTCGCGAAATGTCCGGATCCGTGCCCGAAACTGGAGTGAACCATCCGGAAATGGAAGCGACCGTGAAACAAGCCGTTAAGGATGCCGTGAGGCAGGTGGTTCGCGATTTCGTCGAGCAAGCTAACGAAACAAACGCAGCGGGAACGAAAGCATGAATCGGCTGATAGCCGCCGTTGTTCTCATGGCAGGGATGCTTTGCGGGCAGATCGGCCATCCCGCGGTCAATGCCGATTCCGCGATTGTTCAGGATTTCCAAAAGCGCGTCGCAGCGTATCTGCAATTGCGCAAGAGCGTCGAGTCGAATTTGACGAAGCTCAAGAGCACGCCATCGCACGAGAAGATCTCCCATCACGAAAACGAACTGGGGCGCGCGGTCCGCGAAGCCAGGAAGAACGCGAGACCAGGCGACATCTTCGCTCCCGAGATTGCTATGGAGATTCGGCGCCTGATTGCGATGGCCGTGGACCAGGGCGACGGAGATCATATCGGGCAAAGTCTCCGCCACGCCGAACCTGTCCAACTGCACCTGGAGGTAAACAACAGCTACCCGGAGCATGTGCCTCTGCAGTCAACCCCTCCGTCGCTGCTGGAAAACCTGCCGAAGCTGCCACCGGAGATTGAGTATCGGATCACCGGCCGCGACCTGGTTCTTCTGGACGCGAAAGCCAATCTGATCGTCGATGTCGTTAGAGGTGTTTTCTCGTGATCGCGATCCTGTTCCTGGCCATGCTGACCTTCGCCTCGGCGGAGGATCTTCCTCTCAAGCAGGACTCGGTGCGTTTTGCAGTCATCGGCGACATGGGAACCGGAGATAAACCACAGTATGAAGTCGCAGCGCAGATGGAACACTATCGCGAAACGACCAGATTCGATTCGGTGCTTATGCTGGGGGACAACATTTACGGCGGCAAAAGCCCCGCGGAAATGAAGCGGAAATTCGACGACCCTTACAAACCGCTACTGGACGCGGGCGTCAAATTTTACGCATCCCTGGGAAATCACGATGATCCCAACGAGCGTTTCTACAAGCCGTTCAATATGGGCGAGAAGCGCTATTACAGTTTCAAGAAGGGAAACGCGGAGTTCTTCGCGCTCGACAGCAACTACATGGACCCGCAGCAGCTGGATTGGCTATCCAATGCTCTCCGCGACTCGAACGCAGCGTGGAAAATCTGCTTCTTCCATCACCCCTTGTATTCCGACGGAAAATTCCACGGGCCCGATACCGACTTGCGCGCGCGGATCGAGCCCATCTTCCAGGCGAACGGCGTCAGGCTTGTCTTGTCGGGACACGAGCACCTTTACGAGAGGATCAAGCCGCACAGCGGGATTTACTATTTCGTGCTGGGCAACTCCGGCGAGTTACGCCCTCACAACCTCAAGCCATCGCCCGACACCGCGAAAGGATTCGACACTGATCGCGACTTCATGATGATGGAGATCGCCGGCGATCAACTCTATTTCCAAACCATCTCACGCACTGGCGAAACCATCGATTCCGGCGAAATCGACCGCAAGCAGAACTGAATCGTGGCGCGCGCGCTCGTGCGTGCCGCGTCGACACTTTTGTCGACGTTTGTCTTTGCCCTACCGCGCCGCACAAGCCGTAGGCCGCCACTTAGCCCCGTCCGGTTCCTTTTTGAAATGCGTGCTGGTGATGAACTGTCCCGCCAGATACTGCGGATCGTCCACCAGCGTCTTAACAATCAGAAACTGCTCCCCGTCCGGCTCCTTGATGGCATCGAAGTACTCAGTCACCACGGCATTGGCGCTGTAAGGCACGCCATTCTTCCGCAAGTATCCCGGCCGAATATGCGTCGTCACTACTTTCAAAGAACCTCCCGCGCCGGGAGGGCCAAATCCACCACCCGCCTGGTGGTCCCAGGACGCCACGGAGTACCCTTGCCAACCGGCATCACCCGTTTCCGGAGGCTTCCCCCCGAAATGGAATAAGCGAGTCTGTGTCCCCGCGTCTGTTTCCAGTTTCAGCGTGTTGTCGTCCTGCCAGGTAATGTGGAAGCGTCCGGGAACCCGTGTGATCGCGGCCGCTCCGTAGGCCTTGCACTGATTGCCGTCCGCTTCGTCCTTACCCGGATCCCATGCGTCAGCCACTTTTCTTCCCGTGGGGTTCACAGGGACTCCATCGTAATCGCCTTTGGCCGGCGTAACCATCCGCCACCGCCAGTCTTCCGTAACCAGAGACACCCAATAGCCGGTCAGGTCTTCCGGCGCAGTTGCTTTCGCGGGGCGCGGAGGCCCGAAGCCCCCCGGAGGGCCAAACTGGGCGAATGAACCGGCCGCCGAACTCAGGAGCAACACCACAGTCAATCCGTACTTCATTTCTTGTTGTCCTTCAGGCTCTTGTATACGGCTTCGACGAATTTGTCCGTCGTCCAGAAGCCGGTGGTCGATCCATACAGCGTGTCGTAGTCGAGTGTGGGCTTGGCCGCCTTCACCTGCTCGAGAGTCATTCCTTTGCGGACCATATCCTGAATCCGGTCGCGAATGATGATCGCCATTTCACGGTATTCGATGACATCGCCCAGATCGCACAGCCGGCCGTGACCCGGCACCACCATCGTGCCGCCTTCCTGCCCATAGATGGGGATGATCATGTCGACGATCTTTTGTAGTGCGGCGATGAAGCCCTGAACGCTGCCGCCCCGATCCAGATCGATGACAGGGTAGTTTGTAGTTGTGAAGAGGTCGCCCGTGCTGATCACGTCCGAACGGCGAAAGAAGACGATGCTGTCGCCATCTGTATGGGCAGCCGGCATGTGGATGACCTGAATACCTTCGCCGTTGAAGAAAACATCCTTCTCGTCGCCAAGGTAAGTGTCCGTGGGCCAAGCCGCGGACTTAGTGGTATCCGGTCCTTTGGTCGCACTCATTCGGTTGAGGATATTCTGATGCGCGATGATCTGCGCGCCTTCGGCCGAATCCTTGATATCCGCCGAGACATTGCCGCCTGTGATCGTGCTGCCCGCCTTGCGCAGCAGTTCGTTGCCGCCGGTATGATCGCCATGGACGTGCGTGTCGACGATATAGCGGATCGGTCCATTGGAAATGGTTCGGATCGCCGCGACAACCTTGTCGGCCAGCGGCGCGTACATCGTGTCCACCAGGAATACGCCGTCCGTGCCCGCCTGGACTGTGATGTTGCCGCCCGCCCCCACCAGCATGTAAACCTCGCCCTGTACGGGAAGGACGTGGACCTCGACCTTGCTGAAGTCCTGCGTCTGCTGGCCGTACCCCAGGCCAGCCGCGACAACCGTAAGCGCAAACGCGCGCGCAAACAATTTGAGTCTCATATTTTTCCCCGAAATGGTCGTCTATTGTTTCTTCAGCGGCGGCGGCCGTGGCAGCGTCTTCACCTTCAGCTGATATTCGGGATACATCGTTTCCGCGCCGCCCATGGCCGCTTCCGTTGGTATCCCGTATCGCGCCGGAAACTCGGCGAGGAATTCATTGGTGCCCGGCAGGTGATGCGGAATCTTGCCTTTCGGCATCACCACCTCAACCACGCTTTCGCATGGATACGCGCCCATCACCAGACCGGGGCTCGAAATGAAATCGCGGGTTCGGACGAATGATTCGGTCAGATAAGCGGGATCGTGGATCACGGTCGTCCAGGTCAGGTGATCGCCGTGCTTGATGTAGTTCTCGTACACGATCGCCCGGTCGCTGCGCGGGATGCCGTTGCGACGGATCCAGCCCTGCTTCAGATGAGTGGTCGTAACAGTGAGAATTTCGCCGTCCCACTTACCCGTGGAAAAGCCCTGCGAGGTGTGCAGTGCGTAATCGGGCGGATGCGGGCGTCCATCCATCCAGATGGTTCGCTCAGTGCCCCACGCCTCGTGGTGCTCGTGGTACGCGATCAGCTGCTGTGAGTCCTTATCCCGTTCCTCCCAGATCCGGATATTGAAGAAGCTCGGCACATAATCGATCGGATGCACCCGGCATTGATACTCGGGAAGCGTGAGAAGCGACGCGTCCCAAGCCTCGGCATGGGCGCGGGCGGAGGCATTCAGCGGAATTCCGAGATAATCGCCGATCTCCGGACCAGGCAGCCGCTCCGGGAAGTCCTCGTCCAGCGTCATAGCGTACGTGCCAGCCAGATTCACTTGGGCGGGAGCGATGGTGGCCAGGAGAAAAGCGGCCGCAATTCCAGCCCAATTCAGATTTTTCATAAGAAAGTACATTGTAACGCCCGGCAGAGGAAGCAGGACTCCGCGGACCGTCAAACTTGCGGCAAAGTCTCGACAAGAGAGGACATTGCGGCAGTCAGGCAGGCGTGATAGCTTCTACGAGTGCCCCCACGACGGCTCTTTTCTTTACTGCTGCTTTCGCTCGCTATGTTTATCGCGGGCGCAACCCTAACCACTAATGCTCACGGACAGCCGCAGGGCGGCAAAAAGGCCCGACCGACGCAGGTCCGCGTGGTCACGATGGCGACTGGCCTTTCGCATCCGTGGAGCCTTGCATTTCTGCCCAACGGTGACATGCTGGTCACCGAACGCAACGGAAACCTGCATATAGTGCGCGACAGCCGTCTCGATCCCGAGCCCATCGCGGGCGTGCCCAAGGTACATGCCGTGCGGCTGTCCGGGTTAATGGAAATCCTGCCGCATCCCAACTTCGCGCAGAACCAGATCGTCTATCTCACTTACACGAAAGATGTCGCGGACAACATGGTCGCGACTACGCTCGCCCGCGCCCGCTTCGACGGCCACCAACTCGTCGACGTGAAGGATATCCTGATCTGCGATCCGTGGGCCGGCGATGGCGGCTCAGGCTCACGGCTCGCGTTCGGAAAAGACGGCATGCTTTACATGACTACCGGCGCGTCCAACGGCAATGCGGCTCAGGAGCCCGGCAGTCTTCGCGGCAAAATACTGCGCCTCCGCGACGATGGAACGCCAGCGCCCGGCAATCCCTTTGCAGGCAGACCCGGCTATCGCGCTGAGATCTACTCGCTCGGTCATCGCAATTCGCTCGGCTTGGCATTCAACCCGATCACCGGCGACCTTTGGAACAACGAGAACGGTCCTTACGGCGGAGACGAGATCAACGTCATCAAACCCGGCGGCAACTACGGTTGGCCTAAAGTCAGCTTCGGCCGCGAGTACACCGGTCCGAAGATTCCCAACTTCGCCGAAGGAATGATCGGCCCCGTCGTCTTCTGGGCTCCTTCGATCGCCCCTTCCGGCATGGCGTTCTACACCGGTGATCGCTTCCCCGACTGGAAGAACAACGTGCTGGTAGGCGCTCTTCTGGGCGGCGCTGTTCAGGGCGTGGGCCACCTGGAGCGGATCATCTTCGATGCGAATTGGGACGAAACCGGCCGGCAATCTCTGCTGACCGATATGAAGCAGCGCATCCGCGACGTGCGCCAAGGGCCCGATGGCTTGGTTTACGTGCTCACGGACGAAGACAACGGCGCTCTGCTTCGGCTCGAACCGGCCCAATAAATCTCTTCGTATAAATCCACACAAGGTTCCGATGGTGACCCGCTCATGGGTGAAACCCATGCGCCGCTGATTCGTCTGGCTTGTTAGTTGGTTAGTCGGAATTTTTAAAATACAGGGAGAACTTAACAAAATGAAACGACTTACTCGTATCGCGCTCACAATGTCCTTCGGTTTGCTTGCCGCCGCGCCGCTTGTAATGGCACAAACTCCTCAGGCGAATATATATGTCGGGCTGGGGACCGCGACAGACAGCTCCAACGGCCAGGCACTCGACATATTCGGCACAGGAACATCACTGAATACGCCGAAAATGACAGGGCTGTTTGCCACCGTTGGCGGCGGTCTGATGTTCACGCCTCACTTCGGCGCAGGCGCCGAAATCAACTGGCGCGCCGGCCAGGGAGACTATTCCGGAGTGAACTACCGCCCCATATTCTATGATTTCAATGGGATCTGGCAACCCATCAAGACCAAGCGCTTCGTTCCGGAAATCCAGGCGGGCATCGGTGGGGTCGCCCTTCACTTCAACGCCAATACGCAATTGTGCAACGAGCTCGTCGGATGCTCGACGGTGAGTCTTGGCTCCGAAAGCTCCAGCCATTTCCAGACCCATTTCGGAGTGGCCGCCCGACTCTACGCGACTCCGCATATTTTCTTCCGGCCCGCAATCGACGTTCATTGGGTGAATGACTTCTTCCAATTCGGGAGCAACTGGGTGCCCGAGTACACGATGGGCGTTGGCTACAGCTTCGGCGGAGAGTAACTCAACTTACAACTGTTTTTCTTTATCTTCGACAAGCGATTTGAGGCGGCTCAACTCGCGGTCAATGCGTCGGCTTCGTCTGACTAACAGGAAGACGAAGCCGATCATGATCAGCCACGCGGCCGAGTAACCGAAAAACAGGAAATGCAGATTAGTAATATCGATGGCTGACATGTGATTTTATATCGCGTGAAGCTCTCGGCGCAGGGAATCGATTTCGCGGCTGCTGGATTCCTGGTGAAGCCGGACCAGCATCATCGCCGAAGCAAGCAGCATGAACGCGACCCAGTCGCCAAAGAACGGCGGCAGATAAACCGGGGCGAGGGTACCCGTTTCAAGAACCGGGCCAGGGTGCTGAGTGCGCACATTGTGCAGCCGGATCGCCATGAAGACGATAGGGATATCGGCGGCCGCGAAGATCGCGAGAACGGCCGACATCACGCCCCGCTGCTGCGGTTCAGCTATCGCGGGACGCATGAGCAGATATCCGAGATAGAGGAGGAAACACATCAACTGGGATGTCATGCGGGCGTCCCAAGCCCACCAGATGCCCCACTCGACGCGTCCCCAGATGCTTCCCGTGGCGAGATTCACGAGCGTAAACATGGTGCCGACTTCCACGGCGGACACGGCCATCGAGTCCCACTTGAAATTCTTCGTCATGAGAAATGCAATGCTCCCGACCACGGCGACTCCGTAAAAACAGAACGCGGTGAAGGCGGCCGGCACGTGGATGAATATGATCCGGAAAATATTCCCCTGCAGTGCGTCGATCGGAATCACCAGAAAGATCTGGTAGAAGTTATAGAGCAGCAGAAGCGTGCCCAGAATTCCGAGTGTGTAGACAGTTTTGTCGCGCATTCTTTTTCACCCCTCTATCTTCAATCGCGCACAACGGACACGAACAGCCTGTGCGCTATATCACCAGAATAAACTCGATCAAATACATCGCGATCGACGTAAACATCACATCGTATACGATCAGAAGCCGTATGTCGCTCAACACCGCACTACCATTCAACAACCCCGTTGTCATTTCCATCGCGCCGATCAGCAAAGGAATCATCAGCGGATAGAGCAGTACCGGCAGCATCAACTCACGCAAATGGACATTCACGGTTACCGCGCTGAGAGCGGCGCCGACGACGGTGATCCCCCAAGTGGACAGCGCCATCACCAGCAGAAGCGAGAAGATCGAACCGATCCAGCGAATGTTGTAGAAGAGCCCGAAAATCGGCAGGGAGATCAGCTCGACGATCATCAGCAGTACGAAACAGGACATCGTTTTCCCGAGAAAAAGCGCCCAGCCGCGAACGGAGGAGATCAGGACTTCGAGGCAGTCGTTCGGCAACTCGCGGGCGAAGCTGCGATTGACGATCAGCGCACCCGCGAACGCATACACCAGCCAAAGGAGGCCTCCCGAGATGGCGAGTTTTCCATCGCGGTCCAGATCGAACGCG
>Ga0182024_10005418_pt1 | contig 28637 bp, 24 predicted proteins | sample P32metaG_FD_120480 | JGI IMG/M metagenome (GOLD analysis project Ga0182024, IMG submission 120480) | Permafrost microbial communities from Stordalen Mire, Sweden - P3-2 metaG (Illumina Assembly) | ecosystem: Environmental > Terrestrial > Soil > Wetlands > Permafrost | place: Sweden: Stordalen...
CGCTCTCCGAAGAAGAGTTCATGAAAGAAAAACCCCATCTTGTGGAAGATATCTTGGCGATCATTGAAGCCCGCTCCCGCGATGAGGCGCGCCTTCTTCTAGCCTCTCACGGCCAAGCATTTCTCACTGATGTTTCCGAATGGATCTCCGAGCGCATCAATAGCTATACCGATGAACTGATGGCCTATTTGACGATGAAGACTCTATCGAATGATCCGAAAGACCCTCTGATCAAATGTCTTTTAAATTACTGTCCTCCCACCTTGAGAAACAAATATCAAGACCGGATCTTGAAAGAAGTTCCCGACATGCACAAAAAGGCGATCATCGCCTGTTTCTTAGCCCAGCGTCTGGTCTACCGAAAAGGGCTGGCCTGGTCCCCTTCTATTGTCGATGTCCTGCCGCTGATCGTCAACGACCCCGTGATTACGGGGCCTTAATCCCCTGCTGCCGATGGAACAATCTATAGAGAACTATCCCCACTGAAAACACTGCTAGTCCCGTAAAAAATCCCTGAAACCAGCTAGACCAGTTTGTCTTCTTTGCCGTTTGCTGCGGGAAATCTCTGGAAACATCAGTTGGCTGTGGCTGTTGATTCAGTAATGACCGTAATAGTTGTGAGTTAGGAACTGCCGAAGCACTTGAAGCTACTAAAGGAAGAGGAAAAGCTAAAGGAGGAGGAACAAAGGAACTCGAAGTCATTGCTTTTTGCTGCGTAAATGCTTTTTGATATTCTTCAATAGCTTTACAAGCCTCTTTATGGAGATCGCTTCGTCCAAAAGAAGAAATTTTTTCTCGGATATTATCGTAGGTCTGGGTATCTGTCGCATTTAAGGATATCTTCACAGGAAATCCCTGCAATGTTGTTAGTGCGGTTTCAAAAGCCCAGGCAATTTTTTCCAGTATTTCTTTTGAAAGAGGGTTGTTCAAATCTTCAAATCCCTTACAAAACATTCCGGCATAGCGTTTAAATTCTAAGGAACTGGGCGGAAAAGCAAGCGCCCACCAAAGAGGATGATCTACGTTCATTAACAGCGACATAACTATCTCCTTCAAAATTTAGGGGACTCCAGTATAAAGCAATGTAGACTTTTGCTCCGTTTTTTTCATTTTGATCCATAACACCTTATTTATCAGTATCTTATAATACATATTTAGCACTTTGAGTGATCGAGCGCTAAAAATACTTGCATAATCTTCATACCGCCGTTATAATGAAGGACATGAAAAGTTTAATCCCCCGAAAGCCTCCTAAGGATAAGCGCGAGAGATGGGTCCTCCTTGGACTCATCGAGCTTTATTTAGATACTGGCAAACCTGTCGGCTCTAACACCTTGAGAGAGAACGGGTTCGATTCCTTAAGTTCGGCAACCATCCGGAACTATTTTGCCAAACTCGAAGAAGAGGGATATCTTAAACAACAACATTCATCCGGCGGAAGGATCCCAACCCCTTCAGCCTATCAGCTTTATGCCGAGACCCATTTGAAATCTCCCCTGTTAGATGAGAAAGAAAATAAACTCCTCCGTCAGGAGATGCAGAAAGAGACCCGCGAACTTTCCGTCTATCTTCAATCGGTTGCTGAAGCGTTGAGTGAAGCGACTAATTGCGCTGTTTTCCTTTCAGCCCCTCGTTTTGACCATGATTTAGTTTTAGATATTAAACTGGTCGGCGTCGATTCCCATCGGTGCCTCTGCGTCATCATCACCGATTTTGGACAGGTCCTGACAGAACTTCTCTACGCCGACAAAAAAATGAGCAGCTTTACGCTGAAACGATTGGAGCACTTTTTCCGCTGGAGATTGACAGGCCTGGACAGACCAGACCTTTCTCCTGAAGAAGAGGCCTTGGCAACCCGCTTTTATAACGAGGTGATGATGCGCCATTTGGTGGGAAGCACACATTTCACGAAGGAAGATATTTATAAGACAGGGTTTTCAAAGCTGCTAGCGTATGCCGATTTTAATGATGCCACGGCGCTTGCCGATGGTCTGGGGCTCTTTGAAAATGAAGAAGCTTTAAGGATGCTCCTGCGCGAGTGCGCAAAAGCCGGTGACTTGAGCTGTTGGATCGGCGGCAATTTGCAGGCTTGCTCGGCCCTGGCAATCCCCTACCGGATCAACCGCAATATCGTGGGATCGATTGCCATTTTAGGCCCTAATCGAATTCCCTACCGCAAATTATTCGGGATTTTAGAGACAGCGTCGGGAGCGATCAGCGAGTCGCTGACCCGCAGCTTACACAAATTTAAGATCACCTTCAGACATCCAGAAGCGTCTGAATATCTATTATTGGAGAACAAAAAATGACCGAAGAGACAAATGTAGAGCAACCGCCAGCTGTTGAAGAGGCAATCGACTACAAAGATAAATATTTACGACTTCTTGCCGACGTCGAAAATACGCGCAAGCGGATGCAGAAAGAAAAACAAGAGATGGTCCGTTTCGGGATTGAAAATATCCTCGGAGAAGTCCTCGGACCGATGGACAATTTAGAAAACGCGCTTAAACATGCCGATAAACTATCTGGAGAAGTGAAAAATTGGGCGATGGGATTTCAGATGATCCTGGCCCAATTTAAAGATGTATTAAGCCAAAACGGCGTTGCCCCTTTTGTATCAGAAGGACAGCGCTTTGACCCTGCGAAACACGAAGCGGTCGAAATGGAAGAGACCGACCAAGTCCCTGAAGGGATGATTATGAAAGAATTCGTGAAAGGCTACAGTCGCGGAGACCACGTGATCCGCCCCGCCCGTGTGAAGGTCGCAAAAAAATTAACAATTAAAGAAGAAAAAGGAGAAAATCATGAACAAGAAGAAGAGTAGAATCATAGGAATTGATTTAGGGACCACGAACTCTTGTGTGTCCATTATGGAAGGCGGCACGCCTGTTGTCATTCCTAATGCGGAAGGCGGACGTACGACCCCTTCTGTCGTCGGATATAAGAACGACGAGCGCGTTGTCGGAGTCCCCGCTAAACGTCAAGCTGTGATGAATCCCGAGCGGACGATCTCGTCTGCAAAGCGTTTCATCGGCCGCAAGTTCAGCGAAGTTCAAGATGAAATTAAATCTGTCCCCTACAAAGTCACTAAAAACGCCAATGGCGATGTGGTCTTTGATATCGACGGAAAGCTCGTCACCCCCGAAGAAGTCGCTGCTCAAGTCCTTATCAAGATGAAAGAGACTGCAGAAGCCTATCTCGGTGAAAAAGTCACAGAAGCCGTGATCACGGTCCCCGCTTATTTCAATGACTCTCAGCGTCAATCGACCAAAGACGCAGGACGGATTGCCGGACTCGATGTCAAACGGATCATTCCTGAGCCGACAGCTGCCGCTCTTGCCTATGGATTCGATAAAGGCCATGACAAGAAAATCGCAGTATTCGACCTCGGCGGAGGAACTTTCGACGTCTCTATTTTAGAGATCGGCGATGGAGTTTTCGAAGTTCTCGCTACGAACGGCGACACGCACCTTGGCGGAGATGACTTCGATATCATCATCCTCAACTGGATGCTCGAAGAATTTAAAAAAGAAAATGGCATCGACCTGAGCAAAGATAAAATGGCGCTGCAACGGCTACGCGATGCGGCTGAAAAAGCCAAAATCGAACTCTCAGGAACCCAGTCGACAGAGATCAATCAACCGTTTATTACGGTGGATGCTTCAGGTCCTAAACACTTGGCCCTCACATTATCTCGAGCAAAACTCGAAGCGCTCGTTCATAACTTGATTGAGCGGACTGTCGAGCCTTGCCAAAAGGCCCTCAAAGACGCTGGACTGACTAAAGATCAAATGGGCGAAGTGATCTTGGTCGGCGGTATGACCCGTATGCCTGCTGTTGAAAGAAAGGTCAAAGAGATCTTCGGAAGAGAGCCGCATAAAGGTGTAAACCCTGATGAAGTCGTGGCAATCGGTGCTGCGATCCAAGGCGCTGTCTTAGGCGGCGAAGTGAAGGACATCCTGCTGCTCGACGTTATTCCTCTTACCTTAGGTATCGAGACCTTCGGCGGTGTACTCACCCCGATTGTCGAAAGAAATACGACGATCCCAACGCAGAAAAAACAAGTCTTTTCTACTGCAGCTGACAATCAGCCTGCCGTGACCATCGTCGTCCTCCAAGGAGAGCGTAAGATGGCCAAAGACAATAAAGAGATCGGCCGCTTCGACCTGACCGACATCCCTCCTGCTGCACGTGGAATGCCGCAGATTGAAGTTGCGTTTGACATCGATGCCGACGGTATCTTGCACGTCTCTGCTAAAGACCTCCAAACAGGTAAAGAGCAGAAGATCCGCATCGAAGCAAAATCTGGTCTGACAGAAGCTGAGATCAAGCGGATGCTGAAAGATGCAGAAGAGCATGCCGAGGAAGACCAACAGCGCAAAGCTGAAGTTGAGACGCGCAATGAGGCCGACGCCTTAGCGTTCCGTGCCCAAAAAGCGCTGACCGACTACAAAGATAAGGTTCCTGCCAACCTGGCCAGCGACATCCAAAGCCGCATCGATGCCGTCAAAAAAGCCCTCGAAGGGACTGATATCGACCGCATCAAGCAAGCCTCTGATGAGCTGAACAGCTACATGCAGAAAATCGGCGAAGCGATGCAAAGCCAGCAGCAGCAGCAAGGACCTGCCGCAGGACCTTCTGCTTCTCAAGGCAAACCCGATATCGAAGAAGCCGAAGTCGAAATCGTCGAAGACGAGAAGAAATAAGCTTCCCTTTGTTAATCAATATCCCTTTTCCGGGTGACCGGGAAAGGGATTTTTTATCCCCCTGCTTGTTCGTTGGATAAAAGATAATTAGAGGTGACCTGCTCAGGCGCATCTATAGCAATCACAGGTTTTCCCCCGGAAGGTTCAACTCTAAAGAATCGAGATTTGCCATATCCAGATATCTCATTATGTAAGCCATCAAAAGAATCAAAGCGGATAACCCAGGATCCTTTCGATTCATCAATGACGATAGACTCGCCCCACTTCAATACGAACTCTTCTTTTATTGTTTCCTCAACCGGATGAGTCCGAACAAGATCAGCTGTAATTATAAATAGAATCTTTCCACAATGCCTACCGTCACCATAATGATGAGTTGTCACAAGATAGGTGACTTCTTCAGGAGTGACAAGATGCTTTTCCCATTTATTTTTTAAAGTGTCTAAATGTTCTCTGTCACCTCTACTCTCAATGATATGAAATTGAACAGTTTCCGGGACAATTTTCCATCCCGGTTTTGCCTGTAGCGTATAAGGTTTTGTCATCGTCTTACCTTCTACTCCGATGCTGCGAGAATTTTGTTTAAACTCATCGGATTTGATCGAGTCTCTTTCTTCCACCTCACGTATTTTGGTATAGTAGATGGTGACTTTGCCGGGAGACTCCGGCAAAAGGTAAACAGATCCTTGATAGTGATAAAAAGGTTGGGACGGCCAGAAAGTAGACCAAAACCAATTATCCTGATAAGGAATTGTAACATCAAAACTGGCGCTTCTGATCCTGTGCACTGAATTGCCTCCCAAAGGGAATAAATCATGCAGAGGAATAGAAAATGTAATATCAGGTTGGTTGCGGATAGATGGGTATTCTTTTCCATTGAAATAGAGAACAGGTTTGACGCTAGAGTTAGGAAGAGCTGGAAAATTTCCCAGGCATTTAATCAGAATCTCAAATTCTCTATTAGAAGGCGCAACAAAGACTGGGAAAAAAGCGGTAAGCTTGGGCCGATTATCTACAAAAGGCAAACTATTAAAGACCGCCTTGACCTCATGGGCCATTTGATGCATTTGAGGACTGAGCAGTGCTTTATTGCAGTTATAGACCATTTTATCCACCGCCGCTAAAATGGACTGAGCTTTTTTATCGACTTTTTCCACCGTTAACTTCATCTGGTTTTCGTAAATATTTGCAATATCCTGAAGAGCCAAATCAATGCGAGTAAAAAAATCGATCTGTTGAATAGTTAATCCGGAAAAGCCCTCTGCCATGATCGATTTCGCTTTTAGATGGGCAGTTGCCATCACTTTTTCAATCGCTTCACTTAATTTATCTACTTTCTTATCAAAGTAATACCCTTCAATCGCTCCCTCGACAGCCCCTACTTCTGCAACCATGTTTACTCCTAATAAAAACGGTTTGGAACATGTTAAATTTTATTTAAATGAAAAGCAATTTTCTTAAAGAAAACGCCCTTTCCCGGGTGACCGGGAAAGGGATTTTTTTTATCCCCCTGCTTGTTCGTTGGATAAAAGATAATTAGAGGTGACCTGCTCAGGCGCGTCCATAACAATCACAGGTTTTCCGCCAAAAGACTGAACTCTCAAGAATCGACAGCCGCCATATCCTGGCACTTCATGATGGAACCCATCGAAAGAATCAAAGTGGATAACCCAAGATCCTTTTGATTCATCGATGGCCATTGTCTCACCCCATTTCAAGGCATATTCTTTTTTTATTGTTTCCGTAACCGGATGCGTTCGAACGATGTCTGCAGAAATCTTAAACCGAATTTTTCCGGCATGTTTACCGCCGTCGGCGCCATAATAATGAGTCGTCACAAGATACGTCGCCTGTTCAGGCGTGACAAGATGCTTTTCCCATTTATTTTTAAAAGTGTCTAAATGTTCTCTCTCACCTCTACTATCAATGACATGAAATTGAACAGATTCGGGAACAATTTTCCATCCTGGTTTTGCCTGTAGTGTATGAGGTTTTGTCATCGTCTTCCCTTCTCCTCCGCGATGGATGCCGCGAGAATTTTGTTTAAACTCATCGGATTTGATCGTATCTCTTTCTACATCTTCCCGCATCCTGGTATAATGGATTGTGATCTTGCCGGGAGACTCCGGCAAAAGGTAAACAGATCCTTGATAGTGATAAAAAGGTTGAGAGGGCCAGAAAGTATTCCAAAACCAACTATCCTGATAAGGAATTGTAACGTCAAAACTAGCGCTTCTGATCCCATGTACTGAACTTCCGCCCAATGGAAATAAATCATGCAGAGGAATAGAAAATGCAATATCAGGCTGGTTGCGGATAGATGGGTATTCTGTTCCATTGAAATGGAGAATGGGTTTGACCTTAGATCTGGGAAGAGCTGGAAAATTTCCAACGCATTTGATCAGAATACCAAACTCCCTGCTCGAGGGCGCAACAAAAGTCGGAAAAAAAGCTGTGAGCTTGGGGCGATTATCAACAAAAGGCAAACTATTAAAGATTGCTTTAGCCTCATAAGCCATTTGCTGCATTTGAGGACTGAGCAGCGCTTTACTGCAATTATAAACCATTTTATCCACAGTCGCTAAGATGCCCTGAGCTTTTTTGTCTACTTTATCAACGGTTAAGTTCATTTGATTTTCGTAAATATTTGCAATTTCTCGAAGAGACAAATCAATATGATTAAAAAAATCGATCTGTTGGATCGTTAACCCGGTAAAACCGTCTTCCATTAAAGATCTAGCTCTTTGATGGGCATTATTCATCACCTTATCTACTGCTTCGCTGAGTTTATCGACCTTCTTGTCAAAAAAATAACATTCAAACGCCCCTTCAATAATCCCTGCTGAAACACCTATTACTTCTCCTGCCATGTTTGTCCCCTAAAAATTGTTAAGTTTTATCAGATCACAACATGGTAAAGTTTATTTGAATGAAAAGCAATTTTTTTAAATAAAAAAACCCTTTCCCAGTTACCCGGGAAAGGGTTTTATATATTCGCTGTTAACAGTTAATTACTGTTGGACAGTCGCCTTGCTCATCGCAGGCTCTGCTGCAGGAGCAGGAGCTTTGGCTGCTGCTAGCTCTTTCTCTGTCGTCAGCTTATTGTAAAGCTTACCGAGAGATTTAGCGCTATAGATCCAGATGAAGATGATCAAGAAGAGAACACCGGCCACATAAGGCGTGATCGCAGCCAGCGATCCCAGGGCAATGATCAACCCTTGGTTGATCAAAGCTCCGCTGGACTTGCCTAGACGGGCTCCGACGACGTCGATCGCGGCTTTTCCTTTGACCTTCGCTTCTTGGTCGAGCGGAACATAAGCCATCTCTTTAGTCGGATCGAATAGAGAGTACTTCGTCGACTTGCTCATGATATTCTGCGCTTGTCCGAAAAGAACGGCCAATACTACAGGAGAAAGTCCCATCATGTAGGGGGCCAATTGCTCTCTGAAGATGATGAAGGCAAAGAAGCCTACACCAGTGATCAGAAGCACAACAGGCGTGATCAGAGCGCCCCTAGTCCAACCGAAACGGCGGATGACGTTACCGCCGACAAACAGCATCATGAAAAGAGTCACGGCTCCTGTGAGAGTTGAAAAGTTACCCATAAAGGCGCTATACTCGCTTGTATTGCCTTTGACCATGAGCTTAATCTGGTCTTTCCAGGTGACTTCCACGAGCTGGATCGCGATACCGTAAGAAAGAACGATCAGGGCCAAAAGACGGATGTACTTAGAGGCGGCTAAGAACTTAAAGCTCTCTCCCAGCGACATTTTAGGCTTCTCTTTCTTCACTTTCTGTTGTTCTGCAGGATCATAGAATTTAGTGTCTGTCAAAACATTTTTATTCATCCACCAGTAGATTCCCATGATGCACAGCGCTGAAACGATGACCATGCCCGTGAGATAGTTCAGGGTCACTCCAAAAGCATCGACGCCCGGGTCGAGTTTCAAGTGGATTTTTGAGAAGTAAACGATCAGCGGCCCGGAAATGAGCATCGCCAGGTTGCCGCCGAGGCCGAAGATGTTATAAAAACGTTTTGCTTCGGAAGTGCGGGTTGTATCGTTGGCAAATCCCCAGAAGAGTAGAGAAAGGGCTACGCTGCCCCATAGCTCGGACATGATATAGAAAAGGGCAAAAGTCCAGTTGCGGATGTTGGCCACTAAACCCTTAAACCCTTGAGGCAAATATGCTTGCATTTGGTCTGACAAGGCTGTCGGGTGGAGGACATCGCGGTTGGGGTAAAGAATAAGGGCAAAGATCGCAAAGAATCCCATGAAGATCGAGATCATGGTATAAAATAATTTTGGTTTGCTGAAGATATTGCTCATCTTTGAATAGAACAACATAAAGAGAATAGCAAACGGCAAGACTCCCCATAACTTCAAAAATGGAATGGCTTCAGCACCGGAACCAGGGGCAGTAACTATCAAAGTATCCTTGGTATCTCTTAAAATAGTATAATTAAAATTAATAAAGAAAAATAAGAGAGCCATCGGGATAAATTTTTTGAGTTCCCATGTATGGATCGGCCATAAAAAAGACCTCCACTTCCCAAATTTGGGTGCTTGATTCGTTGCTGTTGACATTTGTACTTCCTCTGGTGTTATAAAACTCTCCCTTTCAGGCACCTAAAACTTTTGGAGCCTTCTTTAGGGAGGATGATTAAAAAATCTCTCAAGAGACTAGTATTTTAGCATATTTCTTGGTTTTTTCAAGAGATAAAATCAAATTTGCGAATTTCCGGGCTTGGAGAGTGTCCGCAAAGTCTGACTGTCCAACTTAAATAATTTATTTACATCTGAATTCAATAAAAATAAAAAAGCCACCTAAAGATATTTTTTTAGGTGGCCTATATAGTAAATAAATTACTTAGTCAGATTGTTAAAAAGCTCGCTATTTTGAATAACTTGTTGAGCGTTAACAGATTCTACGTAGGCATTCCAAAGCTCTTGCTCGACCTTGTTATGACGGACGGAAGCAATGAGTTCTCGTTTGCAGGTTGCCAATGAGCGCTTAGGGCTCAGAACAGAAACCATCTCTTTGTCGCCTGCGAGACGAGCGATATGGAGCATTCTTTCGAGCTGGTTGCGTGTAAAGGTGATTTGATCACGGCGCTTGCGTGAACCGCGGGCTGCGCGTGTTTTTGGAGCGACCATGCCAGGACGATCGGCGTTAATAATAAACTTTTCGATCATCGCGCCTAATTCACTAGGCTGTTTAGTTTTCATTTTCTTTAAAGTAAAATGATGCATATAACCGCCGCTTGTCATTGGAATATAACGGCAAATATCGTTTTCTCTTTTAGCGCCTACTTTCTTTATTGCGCGGGCAATAACATCTTCAACCTCTTTAAGGTTTTTTGTTTTAGGCTCGACAGTTTCATGGCTCATATCATTCTCCTTCTATAAATAGAGTTTTTGTTTTTATGGCAGTTTATAAAAGTGATAATATTTTTGCAAGCACGTCTTTTAAATTAATTATGTTAATTAGTGCTTTCCCCAATGAGATTTCGTAGAATTTACAAAGTATGATCAGGATGCTTTGTAAACACCCTCTAAGGTTCCTGTTCATTATATTTTGTTTTTCGAGTAGAATAGTTTAATCATGAGGTATGTTCTTTGTCTTCTTTTGTTATTTGCCTGCGGCGGGTGTCAAAACCCTCCCTCTTCGAAGCTAGATGAATGGATCCAGCCCAATAAAAAAGTAAAAGTCCTTTCTACAACGTCCATCATCGATGACATTGTCGGGCAAGTTGGTGGAAACAGAATCGATCATCTGGCTTTGATCGAAGGGGCAATGGACCCGCATAGTTATGAGATTGTCAAGGGGGATGCTGAAAAACTTTCCTATGCACAGGTCATCTTTTACAATGGACTGGGCCTCGAACATGGGGCAAGCCTGCGCCATCAGCTGAAGCAACACCCTAAGGCAATAGCTCTAGGAGATCAAATCCGCGGCAAAAGTCCAGCGGCTATTTTATTCAAGCGAGGGCAAGTCGACCCGCATATCTGGCTCGACATCTCGCTGTGGGCCGAGATCATCGATCCAATCGTTCAAGCTTTGTCTGAGGTCGATCCAGAAAACAGCGAATACTTTCAAGCCAATGGAAAAAAAGTGCGGGAAAATCTCTTAAGCCTCGATGCTTCCCTGATCCAAAAGCTACAGGAAGTCCCGTCGAACAAGCGCTATCTTGTCACCAGCCATGATGCATTCAATTATTTTACACGCAGATACTTAGGCACTGACTGGAAAGATCGATTTTGCGCTCCCGAGGGCCTTGCTCCCGATGGGCAGCTGAGCTGTCAGGACATCCAGATGGTGATCGATTACCTGGCAGAGCATCAAGTCCATGTGCTCTTCCCGGAGTCAAATGTGAGCCGGGACTCGCTCAAAAAGATCCTCTCCGTCTGCAAAGAGAAGGGCATGCAAGTGAAAATCGACGGAGCTTATCTCTATTCGGACACCCTGGGGCCTGCAGGATCATCGTCGGGAACCTATCAGACAATGATGGAACATAACGCCAGTGTCCTTTACGAAGCTTGGTCTCCATGAACATCCTCGAAGTCGAACAACTCACCGTCAACTATGAAAAAACCTCTGTGCTCTGGGATGTCAACTTTGCAATCCCTGAGAAAAAAATTGTGGGGATTCTAGGACCTAATGGAGCAGGTAAAAGCACTTTGCTCAAAGCCCTTTTAGGCCTTGTCAAGCCGTTGAGCGGCCATATTACTTTTTTTGGAAAACCTCTTGCCCAGGTTAGAAAAAGAGTCGGCTATGTTCCCCAAAGATCTTCTGTCGATTGGGACTTTCCGATCACCGCCTTTGACCTCGTGATGATGGGCCGGTACGGGAAAATGGGGCTTTTAAAATGGGCCTCGAAGGAAGACCGGGAAGCTACACGCATGGCGCTCGAGCAAGTGGAAATGCTCCCATTCGCAGACCGGCAGATCGGACAATTGTCCGGCGGCCAGCAGCAGAGGCTGTTTATTGCCCGCGCCCTAGTTCAGGATGCCGATGTCTATCTTCTTGATGAGCCGTTTGCAGGCATCGATATGGCGACCGAAAAAACTCTCTTGGATCTTTTCCATGCTCTGCGTGAAAAAGGAAAAACGCTCCTGATCGTCCACCATAATCTAGCGTCGACAGAAACTTATTTCGACTGGTTGATCCTTCTCAATACCTGCTTGATTGCCACAGGCCCTGTCTCAGAAGTTTTCAATCAGCAGAATATCTGGAGAACTTACGGACGCAGCAGCATCCTTCTAGATGAAGCGGCCATTAAGGCCAAAAACAAGACATCGGGTTTACTGTGACCCCTCTGATCGATTTTTTTACAGATCCCATTTTACGGCCGTCTACCGTCGGCTGCATGCTCATGTGCTTTGCTTCGGCGTTGGTCGGCGTTGTGGTCTTTCTGAGGAAAAGGTCTTTGATCGGCGAGACGCTCTCCCATGCCTCTTTTCCGGGCGTTGTCATAGGAGTTTTCCTCTCTGCGCTTTTAATCCCGTATTCGGATGAGTTAGTCGCCCTCGCAATTTTGTGCGGAGCTTTCCTCTTTGCCTTTTTAGGGCTTATCGTTTTGAACTTTCTAGAAAACCGGCTTCAAGTGAAAGCCGACAGCGCCCTTTGCTTTGTCTTGGCCTCTTTTTTTGGGCTTGGGATTTTGATCGCCAGCCGGCTCCAACAAAGTTATCCCCTTTGGTATAAACAAGCCCTTATCTTCCTATACGGACAAGCGGCCACGATGACGAACATGCATGTCATTATTTACGCCTGCTTTAGTTTCGTGATATTAGGGTTCATCCTTTATTTTTATCGTTACTTAGAGGCGGTGAACTTCGATCCGTCTTTCTCCGAAACGCTGGGCATCCGGTCCAAACGATTGGATGACATGATGTTTTTGCTCATTGTCTTGGCCATTGTCGTTGGCATCCGGAGCGTCGGCGTGGTTCTAATGGCGGGCATGTTGATCGGCCCGGCTGTTGCAGCGCGTCCTTTGACGCACCAGCTTTCCCATCACTTTGCACTGGCAGGAGCCTTTGGAGTTGCCAGCGGATTTTTAGGCAATTATCTCTCCGTTGTGATTCCCCAAGGAGCTTACTCTCTTCCCACAGGCCCCATGATCTTGCTGGTCTCTTCAGCCTTTTGTTTTTTAAGTTTGCTCCTGGCTCCCCGCAGCGGGCTCATCACCCGTTATCTCCGCATGAGACGCTTCAGTTTTCAATGCGCTGTCGAAAATGCCCTAAAATCTCTATGGAAAGGAGAAGAAAAAGCTTCTTTTCCGCCGCTTATCCGATGGCAGCTCAAACGGAGGAAATGGATTGACCCCCAAGGACATCTGACAGGGCATGGAAAAGCTGCTGCCGAAAAGATCATCCGGCTCCACCGCCTTTGGGAAGTCTACTTGGTCGACTATATGGGACAAAAAGTGGAAAAGGTCCATCGTACAGCTGAAGAGCTGGAACATTTAATGTCGCCGGACCTTGAGAGAGAGCTCACCGAGCTTCTGCACAACCCTCAGCACGATCCGCATCATCAACCGATTCCACCTCCTCTTCCACCTCTAGGGCCCACATGAATCCTTATTGGGGACAAGATTTTTTCGGCTTTTTCTCAGTTCTCTTTCGCAGGCTCACGGGGCAGCTCCCGCTGGACCATCTTGCCTCCGATGAAGTCCAGCTTCTCGTCCTCATGGGAGTGGCCCTCTCGACGGTTCTTCTAGGTACATTCCTGAGCTTGAAAAAAATGACCATGATGGCCAACTCGCTGTCGCATACGACGCTTTTGGGGATCGTCATCTCCTATATTATTTTTTTCACCCCCGAGACCGACCTGAGCGTCAATACGGGAATTCTGTTTCTTGCCGCTTTGATTTCGGCCCTCTTGACAACCGTGCTGACAGAACTGGCCCGCGATCTTCTCAAACTTCAAGAAGATGCCGCTATCGGCCTTGTTTTTACTACACTGTTTGCTCTAGGGATTATTTTAGTCACCGTTTTCACCCGCAACAGCCATATCGGCGTCGAGGTCATTACCGGCAATGTCGATGCACTCCATCCCGAAGACATCCGCCTGGTCTGGGTTACAGCACTCATCAATTTTGCATTGATAGGACTTTTCTTCCGTCAATGGGTCATGACTGCGTTTGATGAAAAACTTTCTTTCTCTTTAGGCGTCCCCACGAGGGCCCTTCATTATCTGCTCATGTTTTTGACAGCGCTGACCCTCATTGCCGCCTTCCGCGCTGTCGGGGTCCTGCTGGTCCTATCGTTTCTCGTAGGACCGACTTTAATTGCCCGCCAATGGACACATCGTCTGACAACCCTTCTCCTATTAGGGATGGGATTTGGCCTCTTTGCCTCTATTTTTGGAGTGGCCCTTTCAAGACATTTCTTGTCAGTTTATCATATGCCTCTATCCACAGGGGGGCTTGTTGTTACGCTCATTTCAATCATCTACCTCGTTTCTACAGTATTGACATTTAGGTCTTCACGGGGTTTAATAAGGTCATAATTTATGTTCGTGAGTATTTTTTATTTAATTTTAGCAATTTTAGGCCTGGGATTCTTAATTTTCATCCATGAGCTCGGCCACTACTTAGTGGCTCGCCATGTCGGTATGACGGTCGAAGTCTTCTCGATTGGAATTGGAACTCCTATTCGAGAGTGGACCATCCAAGGCGTCAAATGGAAGCTCTGCATGCTCCCCTTCGGCGGCTATGTGCGCATTGCCGGCATGGACAAAAAAGGAAACTTGGAGCCCCATCAAATTCCCGATGGGTTCTATGGTAAAAAACCTCTCGATAGGATTAAAGTCGCTCTCGCAGGCCCCTTAGTCAATATCTTATTTGCCTTCATTGCTTTTTGCGGCATCTGGGTTTCCGGCGGCCAGGAAAAACCTTTCCAGGAGTACACAAACGTCATTGGATATGTCGATCCTCAGTCTAAGCTCTATACCAATGGAGTCAGGCCCGGTGACGAATTTACCACCCTCGATGGAAAATCTGTCGGAGGATATAAAGATCTCCTCATTTCGCTAATCCTCGAAGAAAAAGCCGCGACGCTGAAAGGAAACGAGATCAATTATTTCTCCGGACAGAAACAACCTTTTTCAATCGTCCTGCCCGTTCCCACTCATGGTGCAACAAAACCATCTATTCCCGAACTCGGCATCATTCCTGCACAATACCTGATATTCGACGACTTCTCTTCCCCTGCTTCACCTTTGCAGGGAACCGGCATCCAAAAGGGCGACCGAATCGTTTGGGTCGATGGGGACTTGATCTTCTCTGCCCCGCAACTCTCTGCTGTTCTGAATGATTCAAAATCAGTCTTGACCTTTGAGCGCAACGGACAGATTCTTCATTCTAAAGTCCCCCGCCTTAAAATTTCTGATCTCTGCTTGAATGCCGAGCAAAAAAGCGAACTCGACGACTGGCAGCATGAAGCAGGCTATAAATCCAAAGTCTCCCAACTTTATTTCATTCCCTACCTCTTAAATCATGACGGGGTTGTTGAAAAAACCATTTCGTTTATGGACTGCAATGCCGATAAAGTCCAGCCCATCACCGAAGCGCGCCATCCGCTGGCCCTTATCTTGCAGCCCGGCGATCGGATTGTCGCTATTGACGGAGCACCGGTCTCTAATAGCATTGATCTTTTGAAAAGCCTTCAAAATCGAAACGCCTCCGTGATCGTCCAACGTGCTCCAGACTCTTCCATCCCCTCTTGGAAAACCGCCGACTCCATTTTCGAGTCTTCCATTAAGCCCGCAGCCTTGCAGCAGATCATCGCGAACATGGGATCTGCTCATCCCGTGACAAAGTCCGACAGCTTTATCCTCCTACCACCTATCAGCCTCAAGCCGCTTTCAGAACTTGCCCTCGATTCTAAGACAAAAGCTCAGCTTGAAGCAGACTTCGAAAAAATGAAGAAAAAAATTGATAAAATAGAAGACGCAGAGCAACGCGAGCAGCAGCTGACAATTCTCGAGGAGTCCCAAAAGAAGCTCATGCTCGGGGCCCATCTGCGCGACCGCACTGTCGCTTATAACCCTTCACCCCTGACGCTTTTTGCCGACGTCTTTGAACAGACATGGAAAACCCTATCGAGCCTTCTGACGGGATATTTAAGCCCTAAAGCGTTGGCCGGGCCTGTCGGGATTGTTCAAGCGCTTCAAAACAGCTGGGCCAACGGCGTTAAAGATGCTTTATTTTGGCTAGGATTCGTCAGTTTGAACTTGGCATTTTTAAATCTTCTTCCCATCCCCGTCCTCGACGGAGGCCATATTCTATTTGCCTCGATCGAAGGGATTACAAAAAAACGGGTAAAGTCCAAGACAATGGAGAAGCTGATTCTTCCCTTTGTGATCTTGCTCGTGATCCTGTTTGTCTATTTAACGTACCAAGATATCGTGAAATTACTGCAGCGGTTATTCTAAGAGTCTGTTTCACCAGGCGATCAACTCTTCGCCGAAAGCGGCAGCCACCGGAATTTTTTCATAGAAATAAAGATTTCCCTTCGTCAGCGCAAAAGTCCTATCGTGGTCTGAACCTTTGAAGACCCGCTCATCGCTAGCGTACCACCATTGCTCGCCTTTTTTCAATACGGCATGATAATGGCCCCCTTCAGCATTTCCGGTATGGACCACGACTGATTTTAATCGATATTGCTGGCCCCCGATCTCCATCTGTTCTGGCATATGGACAGCACAGTCTATCTTTTCCTGCCTTTGTACTCCTTCATTAATGACCGAGTACGTTCGTACGAGTTCGAGAATAATCCTTTCAGGCAGTTTTTCCGGAATAATAATTTTTTCTTTTACGGGATAATACATCCGTGCCGTGCGGGATACTGCATCAAGATAAACTGTAGAGTTCGCTTCATCCGGAGCTCTCTCCTTATTGAATGTTTGCCATATCAATTCTCGTCCATCGGCACCCTCGGTGAGGACTTCTTTGATTTTTAAAACACAACAGGCGTCAGTCCTCTCAGGGATTTTTCCACTTGCGGGCATTTCAGTGAGAATGTCGTTGGGACTTACTCGACGTATATGTTTTTCCATAAAGGAGGCCAGTTTGTCCCTATTTTGCTCGCGGCATGGGGCCCATTTCCGTTCATAGGCAAGAGGAAAAAAAGCCTCGGGGTAATCACCGAGCAGAACATATTTAGAAAGTAAATGTAATAACTCCTCGGGATCTTCCTGCGAATTTCCACCCGCTCCCTGCATAAGGCTGCGGACATCAGGAAGCCATCCTTGCAAAGGTAATGTTGTCGATTTCTCAGCTTCAGCTTTTTCGTAGGCTTCCATGAGCTTGCGGTAGGCCTCGAACCCTGAAAGCTCCTTTGCGGCACTCTCTTGTTCTTCATAGAAGAACTGGATAATCGCCGGGTTTTCTTTCATCCTGGTGAATTCTGCTCTTAATTGAGCCTCATCGGCTGAAACATCCGGAAAATCAGCCTCTCTCACTGCTCGTGCAAATTCGCCTAATCTGCGATGAATGTGCGGATATTCTCGCCGAAACTCCGGTAAATCATATCCCAGGCTACTTGTCCGCGTCATTAACATCGCAAGAACATCTCGCATATTCTCAATTACAAACAGCTGCGGAACTTCATTTTTTTTCTGTTTTAAAAACCCGGGCATAGCGACCCATGACGGCAAATATGGATGCGGCGAAGGAAATAGTTGCAAAAATTTCTTATAGGCCAGATGGCGTCTTCTAGCACCTTCACAGATCGATTTAAATACCAGTCGATATACGCCATCATTCATAAACGCCTGTGTCAGGGCATTCTTAAAACATTCATTCCCTGGGTTCCCAATTTTTATAGGCTGACCGTCTTGATACTCAGCCTCAGAATCATGGGTCGTCGTATTGGGAACAGCAGAAGTTTCTGCTTTTGTCGTCTCTTTCAATATCGCTCCTGATGTTCCAATCACGGTAGCTATGACGCTCCAAAATGCTGCAGGAAGCAGCAAAGAAATAGTTCTCTCGCGTAAGATACGGTAGTCGTAATAGAAAGAAATACAATAAAAAATAGCCGCAGAACCTAGGCAAAGACTCACCCAATGATTTGTTTTTTCTGTTGTTTCACGAACATTCCGATTAGGTCCATCCACCGGCGCATGAGGACCCGTGTCCGCAGCAATATCATTTTCTAGGGACAATGGAGAAAAAACGAGGTGTCTAGCTGGGGTCTTCCTCGCAACAGGCGTTTCATACCCGTTTCGATGAGGAGAGACCCGTCCATTCAATGGGCCACCAAGCTCAATAGGCTCGGTTGGTGTTTTTGTGGCCGTAGGAAGAGGAGGAACCACCGACTGATGCACAAGGGGACTTAAGAAACCGGTTGCTCGAGGCGACATAATGCAGCCAGCTTAACATAATTTTCACTATGCATAAAAGATTAAAGAATTTGCTTTCTATTCTTGCACTGAACAGTTGACTCTGCACCTCGAGATCCATAGAATGATTCCATGTTTCACTATGACATTAAATTAATACGAAATTTTTCCATTATCGCGCATATCGACCACGGCAAATCGACGATTGCAGACCGGCTTCTGCAGCTCACCGGGACCATTGCCGATCGCGATATGCAAGAGCAAGTGCTTGATAATATGGACCTGGAGAGAGAACGGGGCATCACGATCAAAGCCCACCCCGTGACCATGACCTATAAGGCCGATGACGGACAAATATACCAGATCAACTTCATTGACACGCCCGGCCATGTCGATTTTTCTTACGAGGTCTCCCGCTCCCTTTCTGCCTGCGAAGGGGCCCTTCTCGTCATCGATGCCGTCCAAGGAGTCCAAGCACAAAGCCTCGCGAATGTCCATCTGGCCATCGAGCGCAATCTTGAGATCCTTCCTGTGATCAACAAAATCGATCTCCCTTCCGCCGACATCGAAAGCGTCAAGCAGCAAATCGAAGATGTTATTGGCCTTGATACTTCCAATACGATCCTCTGCTCTGCAAAAATGGGCACTGGCATTAAAGAGATCCTCGAGAGCATCCTCATCTACATCCCTGCTCCGAAACCTCCCACCGATGATATTTTACGGGCACTCATCTTCGACTCTCATTACGACACCTATCGCGGCGTCATGGTATATATCCGCATGATCAGCGGGACTGTCACCAAGAAATCGATGGTCAACATGATGTTCTCCGGCAAAACTTTCGAAGTGCTCGAAGTCGGCATTTTCACTCCATCCTCGGTCCCTGTCGAAGAACTCCGGCCCGGTGAAGTCGGCTATGTCATCGCCAACATCAAAAATACCGCCGATGTCAAAATCGGCGATACATTGACATCTGCCCGCAACCCGGCCCTCGAGCCGCTCCCCGGCTTCCGCGTGATCACCCCCGTTGTCTATGCAGGAATTTATCCTGTCGACTCCAGCGATTTTGAAATGCTCCGCGATGCGCTTTATAAGCTTCAGCTCAACGACTCCGCCCTCCATGTCGAGCAAGAGAGCAGCATGGCGCTGGGTTTTGGTTTCCGCTGCGGCTTTCTCGGACTGCTCCACTTGGAAATCGTCTTCGAGAGGCTCCAGCGGCATTTCAATCTCGACATCATCACGACCGCACCCAGCGTCATCTATAAGTTCACTCTCACCAACGGCAAACAGCTCCAAATCGACAATGTCGCCCACTATCCCGATCCCGCCCAAATTGAAACCGTCGAAGAGCCTTGGGTAAAATGCCATATCATGGCCCCTTCCGAATATCTCGGCGCGATCATGAGCCTCGGCATGGACAAACGGGGCTCTCTTGAAAAAACCGAAACGATGGACAAACGATTACTGCTCACTTATCGCCTTCCCCTCAATGAGATCATCACCGATTTCAATGACAAGCTCAAGTCCGTCACCCGCGGCTATGGATCTTTTGACTATGAGTTCGACTGCTATCAAACAAATGACATCGTAAAATTAGAGATCCGCGTCAATGAAGAGCCGATCGATGCCTTTTCCTGCCTCGTCCACCGCTCCAAAGCCGAAGGCCGGGGCCGTGCGATCTGCAAAAAGCTCGTCGAGGTCATTCCGATGCAGCAGTTCAAAGTCCCCGTCCAAGCTGCCATCGGCGGCAAAGTGATTGCCCGCGAAACGATCCGCGCCATCACCAAGAATGTCACTGCCAAATGCTATGGCGGCGACATCACCCGTAAACGGAAATTATGGGAGAAACAAAAAGAAGGTAAAAAGCGGATGAAGGAAATCGGCAAAGTCACCATTCCTCAATCCGCCTTCATGGAAGTCTTAAAAGCCGGCGATTAATCGGCTTTTGGATAGACTTTCAAGATTTTCAGCAGTTCTCTAGGAGTTCCCCTATCAGTGCCCTGCGCTTCAATTGCTTTGACCACTTCGTCATAACCCTTGGTTACTTCGCCAAAAATAGTATGTTTTCCATTCAGCCATGGTGTTGCAGCCGTGGTGATAAAGAACTGGCTACCGTTGGTGTTGGGGCCTTTATTGGCCATGGCGAGAAGTCCCGGACGGCTAAATGTTACAGTTGCAGCACACTCATCAGCAAAATCTTTCCCCCAGATAGATATTCCACCAGTTCCATCGCCCTTGGTAGTATCTCCCCCCTGAATCATGAACTTTGGGATAACGCGATGGAATTTTACTCCATTGTATTTATTATTTTGGGCAAGCCCGAGAAAGTTTTCGCAGGTCTTCGGGGCCACATCCGGAAATAACGTCACTTCAAAATTACCCTTATTTGTCTCAAAAACAACCACCGGTCGCTTCATATCTCCCTCTGCATGTAAATTGTGAATGAAAAAGCAGCCCATCATGAGCATCAACAAACGTAAAATTCCTTTTTTCATAGAATCCTCCAATGATGCAGGATAATCTACTAAAAACCAGAAATTTACGTCTTCAAAAAAAACGATTCACCATCTTAATATTGCATTAATTTAACTTGTTTGATTATACTCTTTTCTGCCTAATAGGCAAAAAGGAGACTAACTATGATATCAGATGATTCGCCCCCAAGATCAAAATCAATTGCATCTTCCCGTCCTTCTTCATTCTTTTCTTCTTTTTCATTCTTTTATTTTTATTGGCTCTAAGCCAACCAAATAATTTTTCACATTAATCTGTTTCTTTGACTACTTGCAAATGCTTAAACATTTGTGAGCTAAAAGACATCTTTTAAATGATTTCTTGTCATTTGTAGGTGTCTACGCAAATAAAAATAATTTTTTGAATTTAAGGTACGATTATGTGCACACAAATAGAAATACGAGGTGTCCAGACACTCCTGCCCTGTTCTCTTATTCGCCATATCCGGGAAACGAAACCCCAAACTGAACCGGCTCTTCAGGCTCTGGATAAGCAGATGACAACAGCAGCCACTTTGGTGGTCAATTTGATTTTGGATTTGGCTAAACGGATCCGGCAAAACAAATTGAAAGAATTGGATTGCAATGCAGGAGATGCGGGCTGCCAAATGCGGGCCACGGTCATCCCAGGCTTGTTAAGCTCTCCTGCAGTCTTAGAAGAGTTAATTCGATTAGAAATCATTGCGAAAGAGGTCTCTGCAGTCTTACAAATCAGAAGGTCATTGAAATGTAGTTACATCCAATTACTGTTCGAGAATCCGACGGCAGGATTCTTCGATAAGCATATTTTGCAACGGCTGAGCTTTTCGAAAGAAGTCTGTTACCTCTTAGATTGCAGAATGCTGAAAGTCACTAGGATCGTCGATCATATCGAACCCAATGGTATTGTCGTGACGAAAACGTCAGTAGAAGAGCTGTCAAATCTTTCAAAGAATATCCAGGTCCTTTCAATCGATTTTCGGAACCAGTTGGTCCAAAATGCTGCAGCAAGAATCTCAGAGGCATCTCTGTCTTTCATGTGCGGAATTGCAACTAGATTGAATACGCCTCCATTGGTGCAACGCATGATTCAGCAGGTCCGGCAAAATAAAACGAATGGCAACTTTGTGCCTAAGTCTTTCGGTTGCCTATTCTATGAAATACAAGTCATGCTGACGCATCTGCGCCAGCAGCAAGCCCTCATTGCGATTAAATCGATCGTCAAAGAAGGGAAGGGTCGCCATTTCTTCTTAAGGCCGCAGAGTCCAGGAACAGAATTTTCATTTGTCGATGAAAAGGACGTCCAATTGCTACCACCCAATAACACCCTGGTGGTCTTTGAAGGCGTCATTTCTCTTTCTAATGACGCATTTGCACACAGAGTTCAGGAGGTGGGCTTTTCTCGCCTAGTATTGACCTGTGCTGCGCAAGAAGCGCCTTTTGAGCCTGGATCACAGTTTGAGGATATCGAAGATCTTGAAGCACGGGCTGAAATTGAAATGCATAAAAAAACTGCCGCGGACATCGGGTGTGTCAAAGGACAAAATCCTCTTCTATTGCTGGACCACGTCTTCTGCAATAGCCTTCAAGACGAACTCTCAATCAAAGGAAAGCCATGTTGATCACATTATTCAAACAGCCTAAAGCCGTTTTTTTGCTGGCTTTCGTCCAGCTCTGGAACAGGTTTAGCCATTATGGCATGAGGGCGTTGCTTTTGCTCTACATGGTTAAAATTCTAAAAATGCCCGATCCTCTTGCGATCGGCACATTTGCCGTCTATTGCGCGCTTGTCGAACTCGGAGGCGTCTTTGGCGCCTATCTCGCCGACAAATTTTTAGGTCTTAGACGGGCTGTAATGCTAGGAGGATGGCTGATTGGGATCGGCCATCTTTTGCTGGCGCTTGAGCTCGATTTCTGCACCGCTCTGGGATTTGTCATCTTAGGATCCAGCCTGTACACGACGAATATCGCCACTTTTCTGGGTGAGTTTTACCAGCAGGGGGATCCACGCAGAGAACAGGGTTTTACCATTTTTTACATGTCGATCAATGTAGGAGCGTTCTTAGCAACGCTTCTCTGCGGCTATATTGCTGAAAACTTCGGGTGGCATTTGGGGTTTGGTCTAGCGGCTATAGGAATGGTCATTGCCAATTTGACCTTGTGGTCTCTGCGCTCGTCGTTGCAAGACAAAGGCGAGCATCCTGCGGTGCCCCTGCGCAAAACCCTGCTCATTTCCTTATTAATGATTGGATTGGGAGCCAGTATTTATGCTCTCCAGAGACAAAATATTGCCAGTCACTTTCTGCCCTGGGTGGCCGGAGGAGCATTAATTTTTATCCTGAGCGGGCTGCTCATGAAAAAACAGATGGGCCGCGAGGTGATCATGTCTCTGATCATCTCGATGGGAGGTCTGATTTTGTTCTTTACTGCGGAAGAACAGATCGGCACTTCCCTGCTCTTATTTGCAGACAGGATGGGAAGTTCCAAAATCTCTGCAATATCTCTTTTAGCGATCAATCCCTTGGTGATCATTTTAGGAGGAACATTTGCCTATGCTCTGCTCTGCAAAATCAAGAGTCAGTCGATACGGCTCCTGGTTCCTTTTGTTTTGATTGCAGGAGCATTCGGATGCATGGCATGGGGAACGTCCTTGTTTGCAATGGGAACATTTCCATTGCTTTTATCCGGAAGCGTGATCGGGCTCATTTCCTTTGCAGAGCTGCTCATCGGCCCTGCAACTTACTGCCATTGCTCGGAAGTCACCTCGACTTATCGAGATCCCAAAGTGATGGCTCTGATGCCCATCGGATTTTCCATGGCAGCCTCATTAGGAGGCGTCTATAGCCAAGCTTTAGCAGGGGAATCGGCTTTTGACCCCCCTCGTTATGGGATAGGTTTTGGAATCTTGGCTCTAGGGCTTGTGATATTGGGAAGTCTTTTAGCTTATGCTCAGCGGCAAATCTCTATGAGTGTGTCCACAAACCCTAAACCCGACATAGATGGGGCTTGAATGTAAATATGCATTAAGGAAATAATAATATTACAAAAAGGATAGATAAGGAGGTGGTTATGAATCCATACATCTACTTGCTAGCTTCTTTGCTGGGAATCTTTCAAACTTATCCTATTGTAAAGTCCTACCATTCCGAAAAGATCCTAAACTTCATCTTTGCCCATCTTCCGAAACGTGGAACTTTGCGCAAAGATGAAAGAGGAATGGTCTATGTCAAGGTTGATAATAATTATATCCATAAGCTGATCTACTTTATTAAGCAGGAAGGGTTTGAAACTCCCCCTTACTTTGGAGATGGGCTGCATGGCGCGCATATCACCGTCATGACTCCGGAAGAAATGCTTTACTACGCCGTCTCCGATCTCAAAGAATGCGGCCAAGTGGTCCGGTTCGTGCCCAAAGAGTGCAAAATTGTGCATCCCGAAACCTGGAAACCCGGCGAACTGGCCTATTTAATTACCATTGAGGCTCCCTTGCTGCACCAACTTCGAAAAAAATACGGGATGCCGCAAAGGCAATACGACTTTCATATCACCGTTGGGGTAAAACCCAAAAATTGATTCCATCAGGCTCCATCCCTGCAGAAACCTTACCTCTTTTCATTGATTGAAATGATTCTGAGGGCAGCGTTGTGATGGGGATATCTCTTGGGAGCATATATTCATCCAAGATCAAAAGAGCTTTCTTAGCCGCTTCTTCTCCATAGATCAGCTCGCTGACTCCATAGGCATACGGAACTCCACGGTCTACTGGATCAAGATCGGTGGTATCTTTGACTCCTGTCAGCTGATTGCCTGAGGCTGCTTCCGAGATAATCAGACCCATCTCAAATGGAAATGGGACCGCTGCAAAAACGATCGGTGTTGCCAGCTTTTTTTTCTCGTACACCTCTTTCATCGTACGAGTAGCTTGCGTGGCAATTGTAAATACGAGGTCATAGCCTCCCAAAGCAATCTCTTCGGCTTCACTGCGCATCAAGGTCTTATTTCCCAGTGCATTATAAGTCTTAATCGTGAACTTCTGCCGGCAATGTTTTTCCATCGTATCGACAAATCCCTTTTCAATTTGCTCCAAGCTCGGATGCGTCATAGGAGTCAGAATGGCAATTTTGCAATTCTCTCCCTTAAACGTGAGCAGACCGATAGTTGCTAGGCAAATGAGGATAAAAACAAGAATGAAATATTTCATAAAATCTCTTCAAAATATCGAATAGATTCTAGTCTTTCTCCGATTTAAGCTTACAGCAGAGTTTGACATCCTCCCCTCCCTAAAGGGAGGGGATTCCTACGGCGTTCAGATCAAAACACCAATCTTCACCAATCACCAAAATTAATTCTTTACAATTTTAGCTTTTTTTGAGAATTAAAGATTAAAACCGTTTAGTGAGGTATTTATGAACGTTAAACAGATTTTAGGCGCTATTATTTTTGTTGGGGGGATTGTTCTCCTCTGCATAGCTCATTACATCAATGTTCAAATAGAAGAAGGAAATACGCAGGTATTTAGTGCGCAAAAGAAGGTTAACCAAACTAATAGTCTCTTCAGCATGAGTCCCTATACCAAATCTGCTGGCCAAGGACTTACTTCCGGCGCCCAGAAACAGATCAATGAGGGAATGGATTCGATTACCTACTACACTATGATCGCACAGCGATGCCAGATAGGGGGAATCGTCTGCCTAATAGTCGGAGCCGGAATGATGTACTTCCTTCGTAGGAAAAGACGCTAACTCAGCCATTCCGTGTGGAAAAACTTCCCACGGGGCTGATCGACCCGTTCATAGGTATGCGCACCGAAGAGATCTCTCTGCGCCTGTAGCAAGTTAGCAGGAAGTCGTGCGCAGGTATACCCGTCTAAGAAAGTCAGTCCTGCTGCAAGGGTCGGCACAGGAATCCCCGATTGGACCGCAGCAGCAACGACATTTCTCCATCCTTCCAGGCATCGGCTGACTTCACGATGGAAAAACGGTGCTAAAAGCAAACTCGGCAGGTCGGGTTTTTCCAAATAGGCCTTTTGGATATCGCCTAAGAAGCGGCTCCGGATGATACAGCCTCCTCTCCATAATAGAGCAATATTGCCGAAGTTAAGGCTCCATTTCATCTCCGTTGCGGCAGCGCGCATCAACATAAAGCCCTGGGCATAGCTGACGATTTTAGCGGCATAAAGGCCGTCTCTGACCTTATCGACAAAAAATTCGACGTTCACTTTCAGAGGGTTTTTAGGCGCTCCATAAAGCACCGAGGCTTGGATCCTTTCATCTTTTAAAGAAGAGAGGCAACGGGCAAAGACAGCCTCTGCAATGAGCGTGACAGGGATGCCCAGGTCCAGCGCGCTGATGCCGGTCCATTTGCCGGTCCCTTTTTGTCCTGCGACATCGAGAATTTTATCGAGTAAGAGATTTCCATCGATGTCTCGGAATCCGAAGATATGGGCTGTGATCTCAATCAAATAGCTGTTGAGCTCGCCTTTATTCCATTCAGTAAAAGTCTCCTGGAGCTCTTTCGAAGAACATCCGACGAGGTCTCTCAAAATCTGATAGACTTCGCTGATCAGCTGCATGTCGCCGTATTCGATGCCGTTATGGACCATTTTTACATAATGTCCGGCCCCTCCGTCTCCGACCCATTCGCAGCAGGGGCTGCCGTCATCGGCTTTGGCAGCAATCGCTTGAAAAATCGGTTTGACAAACGGCCAAGCTTCTTTACTTCCGCCGGGCATAATCGAAGGGCCATGCCGCGCTCCCTCTTCCCCTCCTGAAATGCCTGCCCCAATGAATAAGATTCCTTTGGCGCTGAGCTCTTTTTCCCTCCGGTCGGTATCGATGTAATGGCTGTTGCCGCCGTCGATTAAAATATCTCCTTTCTCCATGAAAGGCAGGCATTCTTCAATGAGCTCATCTATAGGAGGCCCCGCTTTGACCATCAGCATCACCTTGCGGGGACGCTTGAGCTGGGCAAAAAAATCTTTAAGGTTATGGGCTCCGATGACCTTGGAATTTTTGGCAGGGCCGGCCAGAAAATCATCGACCTTGGAGACTGTCCGGTTGAATACAACAACCGTGAAGCCATGGTCATTCATATTCATCACGAGATTTTGCCCCATGACAGCCAGTCCAATCATCCCGATATCTGCTTCCATTGTTCCTCGTCTTAAGGTAAAATAATTGCCCTGTCCTCGTAGCTCAGTGGATAGAGCGGTCGCCTCCTAAGCGGCAGGTCGCGCGTTCAATTCGCGCCGGGGACAAATTTCTCAGTATACGTATTCGTATATTCACAATAAAACACAAAATTCGGTTTTAGAGTTACGGCCCCGGCCCCTATTGCATGGTCATGGATGCTTTAAAAGAGGCAGGATGTTGGGCGCTTATAGTCCTAACTCGTTGATAATCAGGGACATTTAAATCCCGCCTTTTCTATTCCATTGAAAATAACCAGTATGTTAGTGTTAAGCTAACATACAGGTAAAATATGAATAGATCATTAGGGATAGACCCAGGGCTAGCAGTTTTGCGTGAAAAGGCTCCCGGAGAAGAGTTGGAATATGGCTTTGTGATAGCGTGTCTTAGTGGTTACAAAAATCCTCGGGTAAAACTCAACCATCTTTTAAGAATAAAGGCGTTAATTCGCGTCAAAAAAGGGATCTACATTTTTGGGAAAAATTTTGCAAGGCAACCGTATTCGTCCGAGGTATTGGCCAATATGATCTATGGTCCGTCATACGTTTCCTTAGAATGGGCATGTCAATATTATCGCTTAATTCCCGAGAAAGTAACGACGGTCACAAGTATCATAATGGGGCGATCGAGGAGATTTCAAACGCCCATCGGGCTTTTTACTTACGACCATCTTTCTGTCCATGCTTTTCCCGTCGGAGTCACATTGGCTAAATTTTCAGACAACCAGCAAGCATTGATTGCCACCAAAGAAAAAGCGGTTGCAGATTTACTGGTTATTCGAAGGGGTGCCTTTACATCGAAAAAACACTTTAAAGAAACCGTATTTGAAGATTTGCGCATAGAAGAAGAAGACTTTTACAGCTTAAATCTTCCGCTGTTAAAGGAGATCTATCAAGCTCGACCTCACAGCGCGATCCAATACCTCATACAATGTCGTGAACATCATGAATAATGCCATCAAAGAGATGTTAAAAAAATACACCTCCAGCTCTTTACAAGAGCATGAGCAGGCCCTTCGCGAAATCCTGCAAGAAATTGCCTTGGTGGGGCTGTGGCGCGGAAAATTTTTTGAGCATGCCGCTTTTTACGGCGGCACGGCCCTTCGAATTTTCTACGGCCTGGATCGATTCTCTGAAGATCTCGATTTTACACTGCTCACTCCGAATCGACATTGGAGTTGGCAGCCATTCGGAGACGCGATCAAGAACGAACTCTCCTCCTTTGGGTTCGATGTCTCTTTTGTAGAAAAAGATAAAAAGAGTCAGACGGCTGTAAAATCGGCTTTCTTGAAGAAGACGACAGTTCAAGAGCTCTTAAAAATCGGAGTCCATTCAGATCTGTTGAAGGGGGTACATCGTGATACGACGATCCGCGTTAAAGTTGAGATCGATACAGACCCCACAATTGAATTTGCCCATGAACAGAAATTTCTGTCCCAACCAGTGCCTGTATCGATCAAATGCGTGAACGAAGAATGCCTCTTTGCAGCAAAAATGAGTGCGGCTCTTTTTCGAGCATGGAAGGGACGTGTCAAGGGAAGAGACTGGTACGATATGGTGTGGTTTATTCGAAGAAAAATTCCTTTGAACTTGACGCTCTTTTCAAAATTAAATCCACAGAAAGAAGTTTTAAATCGCGCAGCTTTCTTAAAAATGGCCCAGGAACGGATTGACCAACTTGACGTTCCTTCTGCCATCGAGGATATCATCCACTATGTCCACGATCATGAGGCCATCCGACGAAACTGGTCCAAGGAATTTTTTCATCATTGGATAAATAACTTGACATCCTCCCCTCCATAAATGGAGGGGATTCCTACGGCGTTCAGTTAAAACTCTGACTCACTTCGGTGGGTTCCTGCTTCTTCGAGCGGCCTAAATGCACCATCTCTCCACGGGCTAACA
>Ga0182024_10005419_pt1 | contig 28636 bp, 27 predicted proteins | sample P32metaG_FD_120480 | JGI IMG/M metagenome (GOLD analysis project Ga0182024, IMG submission 120480) | Permafrost microbial communities from Stordalen Mire, Sweden - P3-2 metaG (Illumina Assembly) | ecosystem: Environmental > Terrestrial > Soil > Wetlands > Permafrost | place: Sweden: Stordalen...
AAGATTCTGCCGAATCTGGAAGTTCGCATCGCCGAGGACGGCGAAATCCTGGTGCGCGGACCGTCGGTGTTCAAAGGCTACTGGAACCGGCCGGACGAAACGAAAGCGGCGATCGTCGATGGCTGGTTCAAGACCGGGGACATTGGCAACATCGATGCGGATGGATATCTTTCGGTGACCGATCGAAAAAAGGATCTCATCAAAACTTCCGGCGGAAAATTTATCGCACCGCAGCCCATCGAGAATTCGCTCCAGCTCAATCCGCTGGTGGGCATCGCCGCCATTCTCGGCGACCGGCGGAAGTTCCCTGCGGTCATCGTGTCTCCCAACTTTGTTCAGCTGGAAGATTGGGCGCGGGAGAACAGCATTTCGTTTGCATCGCGAGCGGAACTGGTTGCGAATCCGAAGGTCCAAGCGCTTTATGAAGGAATCGTCGAGGGCGTGAACGGGAATCTGGCGCGCTTCGAAAAGCTGAAGCGAGTGCTGCTGGTGGCGGACGAATTCACCGCCGACAATGGCTCCCTGACGCCGACGATGAAACTGCGTCGCCGCGTCATCGAAGAGCGCTACCGGCGCCAGATCGACGAACTGTATGCGCAGGCGGAAGTTAGCGCGACGTAGGGTAGCGCCGTCATCTTGCCGGCTGTCCCGAGAGCGTCTCGCCCTCGGCGCGGCGGGCGCGAACGCCCGCCCCTTCGACTTCGCTCAGGGCCGGCTCCCGGCCGCCGGGACGGCGGCGCTACAATAGACCCATGGACTCATTGATTATTGCCGGGCGATCCTTCCGCTCGCGCCTCATTGTGGGCACGGGAAAATACAAATCATTCCAAGAAACGGCGCGTGCGCTCGAAGCCAGCGGCGCAGAGATGGTTACGGTCGCGGTACGCCGCGTGAACCTGGATCGGAATAAGGAATCGCTGCTCGACTACATCGATGCGAAGAAGTATTTTCTGCTGCCGAACACCGCGGGATGCTACACCGCCGACGAGGCCGTCCGCGCGGCGCGTCTGGGGCGCGAAGTCGGCCTTTCTGATTGGGTGAAGCTGGAAGTAATTGGCGATCAAGCCACGCTTTATCCGGACGTGCAGGCGACGCTGGAAGCCACGCGCGTGCTGGTGAAGGAAGGCTTTACCGTGCTGCCCTACACGTCAGACGACATTGTTTTTGCGAAACGTCTGATCGACGCGGGAGCGGCTACGATCATGCCCCTGGGCGCGCCCATCGGCAGCGGCATGGGAATTCAGAACCAGGCGCACATTCGCATTCTGCGCGAAATGATCACAGGCGTGCCGTTGATTGTGGATGCGGGAGTGGGCACGGCCTCGGATGCCGCGATCGCGATGGAACTGGGAGCGGACGCGGTGCTCATGAATACAGGCATTGCCAACGCCCAAGATCCGGTGCTGATGGCGGAAGCCATGCACCATGCGGTGCTGGCCGGACGCCAGGCGTATTTGTCGGGCCGCATGGCGAAGAAGTTGTACGCCACGGCGAGTTCCCCGCTGGAAGGCGTAGTGCGTTAGGTTTCGTGTGGCGCGGGCGCCCCGCCCGCGTTTCGTAGAGACGGTGCTGGCAACGTCTCGCTCTCACCAGCGTCCGAAATGCCGCCGGCAGAGACGTAACAAGTTACGTCTCTACGAGAAAGAGGGCGGCTCTCGCCGCCCTCGATTAGCTTCAATCCGTGGCCCTGATCAAAGCATCTTTGCGCTCTCGACGTGGATCGAATCGCCAGTCACCGCGCCAGTTATGGCAATATGGTGGCCTTCGTGTCCCTTCAGGGCGTCCGGATTGTCGACCATCAGGATCTTCTGATCCTTGTCGGTGACGATCACCATTTTCGCGCCCGCAGCCAGGCATTTCTTGGTACAGGCCTCCCCCTTGGCGTTGGCGTCCTTGGCGCCGCACTTGTCATTGCTCACCCAGCCTTTGACGGTGGCGCTCTTGCCCATATCGTCAAACGCCATCGCCGTCAGGGCGAACACAAAACAAATCGCAAGACATAGCACTAACACTTTTCTCATGGCCGGTTTTCTCCTTTTTGAAATTCAGATTGCGGCCCCATGCCGCAAGAACCCGTGCGTCGAAGATTGTGCCGATCCTTCCGGAGCAGCAGTCCCCGTTCGATTGTGAAATGAGGCACGGGAAATATACCACAGAGGTACAAAGGGGTTGTCAGCACACTGTCAGATGCATGCTCAGAGGTTGCACGACAGGAAAATTGAGCAGGCTATTTTTTCGCGGAGTGAGTGGCGGGGAACACGGGTTTCGCCGCAATCGGAGGAACGTACACATACTCTCCAGGCTTGGCATAACCCAGTTGCTCGCGCGCCTCTTTTTCAATGGACTTCTGATCGCTCTTCAGGCCCTGGATCTGCTGGGTATAGCGGTCGTTCTCCTGCTGTACCTGGCCAATCTGTTTCCGCAACCCTTCGTACTCGGCACGTTTCTGCTTGTAGATGACCATTCCATTGGCGCCGAACATTACGTGGACAAACAGAGACGCGGCCAACAGGGTCACAGCAACGGTTGCGATGCGGCGCCGCAGGGCGTAGACGCGAATCGCCAGCGGGCGAACCCGCTCAATCCACAAAACGGCAAACGCTTTCGCCTGCGGGGCGCGGTCGACCACAGCGCGCAGACCGTCCTCCGGTCGCGGGAATCTGACGATTTTGGAAAATGCCTTCATTCGAAAATCCAGTGCTTCGCGGCCGTGCTCAGCTTCTCCAGCCCTTTCTCGCTGCGCGCTTCCGTGTAGACCCGCACCACGGGTTCAGTTCCCGATAAGCGGTAGCAGACCCAGGAACCATCGCTGAACAACAGCTTCAGTCCGTCGGTGCGGACGACCTGGCTGACGGCGCGCCCGCAGAAATCGTGCGGATCAAACCGCAGCTTCTCAGTGAACTTCGCCTTGACCTCGGGCGTCAAGCGGAAGTTCTCCCGCTGCGGATAGTAGGAACCAACTTGGTTACACACCGCCTCCAATTGTTCGCCCAGGGACTTGCCTCTTTTCGCGACGGCTTCACAGCACAGAAGGCCGGCCAGCAAGCCATCCTTTTCTGGCACGTGATGACGGATCGAAAGGCCTGCGCTTTCTTCGCCGCCAATCGCGATCTTGTCCTGCATGATCAGCTCGCCGATGTACTTGAAGCCCACCGGAGTCTCGTGCAACTCGACGCCGTGTGACTCGGCCAAAGCGTTGATCAGGTTGGTGGTCGCGACGGACTTGGCCACGCCGTTCTTCCAGCCTCGGCTCTCGACGAGGTAGTCGAAGAGCAGGGCAATTACGTAGTTCGGCTGCAGAAACGTTCCGTCGGAGTCGACGATGCCGAAGCGGTCGGCGTCGCCGTCGGTCGCAATGCCGATCTGTGCTCCAGTCTCGCGCATCTTTTTTCGCAGATCTTCCAGCAGATGGTCGTCGGGTTCGGGGGCGTGTCCGCCGAATAGGACGTCGCGGTAGTCGTGCACTGTGGCTACTTGTACGCCGGCGCTGCGCAGCAGTTCGTCGGAATATCCGCGAGCCGCGCCCCACATGGGATCGAAGACAACCCGGAGGTTTGCTTTGCGAATGACTTCCAGATCCACGATCTCAGCCAGGCGCTTCAGGTAGGCCGGCTTGGGATCAAGCGTTCCGCGAGCCGGAGCTGCGGCGCGACTTTTGGTGGACTGAGCACCATCGCCCGCGACAATTTCGGCTTCAATCTTTTTCGTAACTTCGGGCAAGGCAGGGCAACCGTCGGGAGTAGAAAATTTGATTCCGTTGTATTCGGGGGGATTGTGCGAGGCGGTGAAATTAATGACTCCATCTGCCTTGTTGTTAATTACAGCGTGGGCAAATGCCGGAGTAGGGGCGGCCTCGGCAACTACAAGCGGCGCGATTCCGTGCGCCGCCAGGATTTCCGCCGCCATCGCGCAGAAAGTCTCACCGAGAAACCTCGGATCGCGTCCCACAATCACGCGTGCGCCCAGCGGCTTCTGCGAAGCGACGTAGCGGGCGATCCCGCCCACGGCGCGCTGCACATTGGCAAAGGTGAACTCTTCGGCCATGACCGCCCGCCAACCCGACGTGCCAAACTTGATTTGCGTTAGCATGAAAGAACCCTCGCTGCCTCGAATCTTGCCGCGGCCCTCGTGGCGCATTCCGACGGCGGAGGGCCGACGTGTGATTTTATATGACTGACAAACGAATCGTCCTCTCCACCGCCGGGTCCGAAGACGAGGCCCGCAAGATCGCACGCCATCTGGTCGAGCAGCGGCTCGCCGCCTGCGTGAACGTCGTTCCACAGATTGAATCGATCTACCGGTGGCAGGGGAAAGTGGAGTCGAGCAGGGAATGGCTACTGATTATTAAGACGACGGTGGAGAAATTTCCTGCAGTGCGCGACGCCATTCGGGAATCGCACTCCTACGAACTTCCGGAGTGCGTTGCCATCAGTATTGCGGACGGCAGCGCCGGCTACCTGGAATGGATTGACCAGTCGGTGAAGTAGTCATTTCCCAGACAGTGTGGATTTTGTCTTAGCCCGCGCGACCGCGCAGGTTCAGGCGCCAGTAGTCTAACGAAAACGGCGGATCATCGACTGAAGCCTGCTGGGTCAACTCTGCCATGAACTCTGCGCGAAGTTCTTCCGAAGGAATGTTCTCGAGATGCCGCCGCAAAATGATGTTGCGCACGAATTCGTTGTACTGCTCGGTACCGTCGAGAACCGTGGGTGCCACTTCAATCGAGGTCTCGCCTGCAACAAACCCAGCGCGCCGCAGACTCTCAGCCGCGCCCTCCGCATCCTGATAAAGCCAGGGCTCGTGAAAGCCGGCAAATAAATCGGCGAATTTCGGAGTCGCGGCCAGAACATTCGCCCGGCGGCGCAGGGTGATCAGGTTCGGGCCGCCTCCGCACTGGGCCTCCAGCCATCCTCCTGGAACGAGCACCCGGCGCAGGTTCGCAAACAATCGATCGTGGTCGAGTACCCAATGAAACGCCGCTGTGCTCACGATGCCGTCGAAGGCACTTTCAAAAGGAAGGTGTAGGAGATCACACGCTACGAGGCTCACTCGGGTTCCGAACTGTGGCGAGAGGTGCTCGTGCGCCGCGCCCAGCATGTTTTGCGAGAGGTCCACGCCAACCACGCAGCCACGCGGTAATGCTTCCAGCAGATCAGCGGTCAGACGGCCGGTTCCACATCCTGCATCGAGCACAACTTCGTCGCCGCGCAAGCGCAACCGCGACAGCACTTTCTTGCCCCAGCTCACCTGCGGCCCGGAGAGGCGATGGTAGACGGCGGAATTCCACTCGCGCAAAGAAGATTGATTTTGCTTGGAAGTCATCACCTGGTGAAACGAAGCACCCCCCAGGAGCTTAAAGCCCCGCTTTTTTGCTGACTCGGACGGCACGGCTGAAGCCGCGCCCTTCCCATAACCGCGGGGTTGATCCGCGTTCATCCGTAAAATCCGTGGCCAAGAAAGTTTTTAGATCGTGTTTAGCGCACCGTCCAGATCGTCGAGAATGTCGTCCACGTCCTCGATCCCCACGGAAATTCGCACCAAGCCGTCGGTGATGCCGATGGCCTTGCGACCCTTCGCGCCCAACGCCGCGTGCGTCATGGTCGCGGGATGTGAGATGAGAGTTTCGACGCCGCCCAGTGACTCGCCCAGCGAGCACACGCGCACTTTTTTTAGCATCTTGTTCGCGTTTTTTAGAGAGCCGGTCTCAAAGGTGATCATCGATCCAAAGCCGCTCATCTGCCGCCTGGCAAGTGCATGCTGCGGATGGTCCGGCAAACCCGGATAGAACACGGCCTTCACTTTTTTGTGCCTGGAGAGAAAATCGGCGACGATGCGGCCGCTGCGGTCGTGAATCTCCATCCGTGCGGCCAGAGTCTTCACTCCGCGCAGCACGAGCCAGCATTCGAAGGGAGAAAGAATCGCACCGGCCGCTTTCTGCAGAAACGCCAGCTTGCCAGCGTGCTTCTGCTTTGCGCAAACCACCACGCCGCCCAAACCGTCGCTGTGCCCGTTCAGGAACTTCGTGGTGGAGTGCACGACCATGTCCGCGCCCAGCGCGAGCGGCTGCTGGAAATACGGAGACATAAATGTGTTGTCGACCACCAGGGAAACTTTCTTCTGGCGGCATATCTGGCTAATGGCCACAAGATCACTCAGCCGCATCAAGGGATTCGTCGGCGTCTCCACGTAAGCCATCCGCGTGTTTTTGCGGACGGCGCGTTCCACGTTCTGCGCGTCAGAAGTGTCGACGTAAGAAAATTCCAGCCCGAAGCCCGCCATCACTTGGTTGAACAGTCGAGGCGTGCCTCCGTATAAATCGTTGCCGCACACCACGTGGTCGCCGGACTTCAGCATGCTGACGATCGCATTGATAGCGGCCATGCCGCTGGCAAACACGCGGGCCGCCACGCCGCCTTCGAGTGCGGCGAGATTCGTCTCCAGCCGCGTGCGCGTGGGATTCGACACGCGGGAATATTCATATCCCTTGTGCTCGCCGATGCCTTGTTGAACGTAGGTCGAGGTGGGATAGATGGGCACGGCCACAGCTCCGGTCAAAGGGTCCGGCTCCTGCCCGCGGTGAATGGCACGCGTAGCAAAACCTGGTTCTTTATTTTTTTTCATGAGTTTGAATCTGCGAGATCTGCGGCTCTAAATGCCGCCCTCAAAAATTTTCTTGGACAAATACCGCTCGGCCGAATCTGGAATGATGGTCACGACGCGCTTCCCCTGGCCCAGCCTCTTCGCAACTTGCAGCGACGCGAACACCGCAGCCCCGCCGCTCGATCCCGCCAGCACGCCTTCCTGCACGGCCAAGGCGTTGACGGTACCGAACGCATCATCATCCATCACCATCATCACTTCATCGCACACCGAGCGATCAAAGGTTTTCGGGATGAAGCTGGTGCCGATCCCTTCCACTTTGTGCGGCCCAGGTTCCCCTCCGCCCAGGGTCGAACCTTGGGTTTCGACTGCAAACGCCAGCACGCGAGGCAACTTCTCCTTCACATAGCGCGCGACTCCAGAGAAAGTTCCCGAGGTGCCGCATCCGAGCACGACGGCATCTATTTTCCCGTCCATCTGTTCGAAGATTTCGTGAGCAGTAGTTTCGTAGTGATAGTCAGGATTGGCGAGATTCTCGAACTGCCCGGCCATAAACGCGGTGGGATCGCTGGCGACGAGTGCCTTCGCCTGCTGGATGGCGCCCTGCATGCCCTCGGCATCGGGAGTGCGGACCACCTCGGCACCAAGGGCCCGCATGATGATCACTTTTTCCTGAGAAAAATTCTCCGGGACGAACAGCCGCACCTTGTAGCCACGGTTCACGCCGATCAGCGCGAGGCCGATGCCGGTGTTTCCAGCGGTGGCCTCGACAATCGTGCCACCGGGTGCAAGTTTTCCTTCCTCTTCAGCGCGCTTGATAATCCCAACCGCTGCGCGGTCTTTCACGCTGCCTCCCGGATTTAAGTACTCCAGCTTGGCGAAGACGTCCGCCGATCCCGCCGGAACCAACCGCTTCAACTGCAACATGGGAGTTCCGCCGACCAGTTGGGTAATGTCGTCGGCAACGCGCAGGCGGGACATTTCAGAAGTTTTCGAAGTCACCTTACAGGGTACGGGGGAGCGTGCAGGATCGTCAATTAGCGAAGGACTTAGGTGCTGGTGCAGTTTGGATCGTTGGACCTGGCGTTCCAAGGCGTCACCACGATCTCGGCGCAGTTCAGCCGAGGGAGGGATCTGGCGGGAGCTACGCTGGGTGCGGCCGGCCTGCGCACGAGATCCTTCTCTTCGCCTGAAAAACGGCTTCGCTCAGGATGACTCCCATACTCAGGCTATAATTCCCCCCACCGAAACCAGAAAGGAATCGCATGCGACGGTTCGCCGCAGTGCTGTTGATCTTCAACCTGTTTTTTCCATCACTGTTGTTGGGCGGGGACGAGACTGCGCTAGTGGGCTACTCGCCCCGCTCCAGCCAGACCGAGCGCGAGTGGGAAGCGAAATTTCGCGCGATCCCTGATCCGGCCAACCTGAAGGAATACATGCGGCGCCTCAGCGCACGTCCGCACCACGTCGGGTCACCATACGACAAGGAGAATGCCGAATGGATTCTCGCACGCTTTAAAGAATGGGGACTCGACGCTCACATCGAGACCTTTGACGTACTGTTTCCTACGCCGAAGGTGCGTGTTCTGGAAATGATCGAGCCCACCAAGTTCACTGCAAAACTGGAGGAGCCGGCGCTCGCAGTCGATCCAACCTCGAATCAGAAGTCGGAGCAACTTCCCACCTACAACGCATATTCGATCGACGGCGACGTGACCGCACCCCTGGTCTTTGTAAACTACGGGCTGCAGGAGGACTACGAAAAGCTCGACCGGCTGGGCATTTCCGTGAAGGGCGCGATCGTGATTGCAAAGTACTACCACTCCTGGCGCGGAGTGAAGCCCAAAGTCGCGGCCGAGCACGGAGCCCTTGGCTGTCTCATCTATTCGGAGCCGCACGATGACGGTTACACCCGCGACAATGTGTTCCCCCAAGGGCCGATGCGTAATCCGGACGGCGTGCAGCGCGGAAGTGTAATGGACTTTGCCTCGTCAAGTCCGGGCGATCCGCTCACTCCGGGCATTGGCGCCACGCCCGGTGCCAAGCGGCTGGCGCTGAAAGACGCGAAGAGCCTCACCAAGATTCCCGTGCTGCCGATTTCCTACGGCGACGCCCAGCCCCTGCTCGCCGCGCTCAAAGGGCCGATGGCTCCGGACGATTGGCGTGGGAGTCTGCCGATCTCGTATCACGTGGGGCCAGGTCCGGCGAAAGTCCATCTGAAAGTCGAATTCAATTGGGACGCGAAACCCGTGAACGACGTCATCGCGAAAATTCCCGGCAGCGTTGCGCCCGACGAGTGGATCATCCGCGGCAATCATCACGACGCGTGGGTGAACGGTGCGGAGGACCCCATCTCCGGCCAAGCCCCGCTGCTGGAAGAAGCCCGCGCCATGGGATTACTGCTCAAGCAGGGTTGGAAGCCGCGCCGCACCATCATTTACACCGCATGGGATGGAGAGGAGCCCATGCTACTGGGGTCGACCGAATGGGCCGAGACGCACGCCGATGAATTGCGCCAGCACGCCGCCGTCTACATCAACACCGACGGCAACGACCGCGGACTTCTCGGCATGGGCGGTTCGCACACTCTGGAACAGTTCATCAACGGAATCGCCCGCGACATCGAGGACCCTGAGACCAAGCTCACGGTGTGGCAGCGGCTGCAACTGTCGAAGATTGCGGAGGCGAAGTCCGCCGACGACAGAAAGGAACTGCGGCAGCGTGCTGATCTGCGCATCAATGCCCTGGGTTCAGGCACGGATTTCACTGCGTTTCTCGATCACATCGGTATCGCCACGCTCGACTTGGGCTACGGAGGCGAGGACGAACAAGGCATCTATCACTCCGTTTACGATGATTTTTACTGGTACATGCATTTTTCAGACTTCGATTTCGTGTATGGCCGGGCCCTGTCGCAGACGGTGGGAACGTCGGTGATGCGGCTGGCCGATGCCGAAATCCTGCCATTCGATTTCGTGGACTTTGCGGATACCGTTCAGAAGTACACAAAAGATTTGGAGAAGTTGCTCTCTGACAAACAGGAAGAAATTCGCGAGCGCAACCAGGAGTTAGACGAAGGCGTCTTTAAGGCCACGCTCGACCCCAGGCATCCTACGGTCGCACCCTCCCGCGAAGAGATTCCTCCGCACCTGAACTTCGCTCCCATGCAAAACGCGGCCGACGCGCTGGCTCGCAGCGCGGAGCATTACCGGCAGGCCTTATCGAAGATGCAAGCGGGTTTGGACCAGAGTCAAGTGGAGTCGCTGCGCGCCTTGAACCAGCGGCTGATCGAAAGCGAAAGAAAACTGACCAATGACGATGGACTCCCGCGTCGTCCCTGGTACAAGCATCTGCTGTACGCTCCCGGCGTCTACAGTGGCTACGATGTAAAGACCGTCCCCGGCGTGCGGGAGGGCATTGAACAGAAGAGGTATGACGAGGCGGAGCAGGAAATTGTGCGGGTGGCGAAAGCGTTGCAGGCGGAATCGTCCCTGATCGAATCAGCGGCGCAATCGCTGGGAGATCACTAGCTCGTAGAGACGTCGCTTGCAACGTCTCGCCGCTGGCCAACAAGTGGAAGGCTGGCTAGAACGGCGCCTGGATTACGAGCTGGCCAATTGAGCGCTCTGCCCGAGACATTTCTGATTGTTGATAGATGATTGTTGATTGATCTCTTACCACCCGAGTTTTCAATCAGCAATCAACAATCACCCACCAGTCCCGCCCGCAAGTTGACCGACTCACTTGCCCGCCCCCGCTGCGGGCTGCGACCCTGCGTAATACCCGCTCTTGGTGCGCACCGTCATTTTGCCGTGTCCCTTGGTCTTGGCTTCGACGCGAATCTGGCGAAACCCGCCGTTGCCCCTGGGGTTGGTAGGATGATAGCCAATGGTGTACTGATTCCGGATGTCGCGCGCCACGGTCCGGCTGATTTCGTCCACTTCATCCAGCGTCTTGGGGAAGAATGCGATCCCCCCCGTGCGCTGCGTGATGATATCGAGCGCACGCTTGGCTCTCTTCGGATGTTCTTCGTCCCCCAGAATTCCAATGGCATACACCGAGGGGCCGTTCTCTTCCTGCAGGTGCTTCACCGCCTGCTCCAAAGTCTCGTTGCTGGCGTTATCCTCACCATCGGTAACGATGAATAACACCTTTTTTTCCAGGCGTGCGTGCAGCTTCAGATGCTCGGCCGAAGCCACAACCGCGTCGTAGAGAGCGGTGCCTCCGCGGGCGTCAATCTTTTCCAGTGCTTCCTTCAGCTTCAGCAGGTTGTTGGTGAAATCCTGGTCGAGATAATACTCGTCGTTGAAGTTCACGACGAAGACTTCGTCCTGCGCATTGCTCGACCGCACCAGATTGAGCGCGGCCTGGTTCACCTTGCTTCGCTTCTCCCGCATCGACCCCGAGTTGTCGATGAGGATGCCCATAGAAACCGGGATGTCCTCGTGATGGAACGAGATAATAGTCTGCGGCTTTCCGTCTTCCAACACAGTGAACGCGCTGCGGTCAAGCGTGGTGACGATGTGCTGCTTGTCGTCGATGACCGAGGCATGCAACAGGACTTCGTCCACGTCTTTGCGAAAGACAAAGACTCCCTGATCATTGAGTTTCTGGTCCTGCTCGTCTTTCTTGGGTTGCGTTTGCTGTGGGGCTGCAGGCGCCGGCGCGGCCGAAGGTGGGGTGGAAGAAGATGGCGTGGCAGAAGGGGTGGCAGAGGGCGGCATCGCAGGCTTCGGGTCGTTCTGAGGCGCAGCCGACTGCGGCCAGACCGGCATAGCCATCAGCATACCGGCGCAAATCACAAACGTGAAGAGAAGAACCCTCGCGGCCCTATTCCGCAGGCGCGTAATATCCCGTCCTGGCATACACCCGTAGAGGCGGCAATCCTTTCGGTGGCAGCAGCTTCACTTTTATCTTACGCCATTTGCCGTCGCGCACCACCTTGGTCGGACGGTATCCCAGGACATATTGATTGCGCAACTCAACTCCAATCTTGGTGGCCACGTCCCCCAGGTCATTAGGATTATCGATGGTAAACGCCCGTCCCCCGGTCAGTTCCGTAATGTCGCTCAGCAGTTGCGGGCCCAGCCGTTCCTCCACCGCGGAAGCGTAGCGGTCGTAGATGCCGATGGCGTAGATCATCACGTCGGCTTCCTTCACCAATGACTTGATCTCACCCTCGGTGTAGCGACTGTGATTATCGCCTCCGTCAGAAATGATCAGCAGCGCCTTCTTGGGATACTTGGCTTGCCGCATCTTACTGATGCCCATGTAAATGGCGTCGAGCAGCGCGGTACGACGCCGGGGCACGGCAAAAACCAGCTTGTTCTGAATCTCGTCCACCGAACTGGTGAAATCGCTCACCGTCTCCGGCTCGTCGTTGAAAGTGATCATGAAAAATTCATCCTGCGGATTCGCAGTCTTGAAGAACTCGATCACCGCGTCTTTGGCGCGGTCCATCTTGCTGCTCATGCTTCCGCTGGAGTCGAAGATCACGCCCAGCGATACGGGAGCATCTTCGCTGGAGAACGTTCGAATCTCCTGCGCCGCATTGCCTTCGAAGAGCTGGAAGTTGACCTTATCCAGGCCGGTCACCAGCCGGTTCATAGGGTCGGTGATCGTGACCGGGACCAACACCAGGTCTACGTCGACTTTCAGGGGATGCACGTGCGTGCTCAGCCCGGTCGTCGAGGCCACCAGATCAGGCTTGGGAAGGTCGGCGGGCTTGTCCGCTTCCCGCGGCAGAACATGCACGTCATTCACGTCGGTCTGCCCCAACGCGGGAACGCCGAGGCACGCCAGTATAAAGAGAATAAGAGAAAGCCATACCCGCATCGAATTCGCGGCTGAAGAATTTTTGCGCAGTTGGGGTTGAGTCGGGTCCCAGGGGAGAACCGGACAGCCACATCGAACTACGGCCATCGGGTGAGATGACCATCGCCCATCATCCAGGCGGGCCATAAATACCTCAATGAGGCGGATATTAGCACAGCTCCCGCCTCGTGGCGACTGGCATTATTGTCAAAATTCGGAGACAAATCGCAGAACGCAGGTTGGTTGTTCTTTTATGGGCGAGGGGTTGCCGGCCAGTTGGCGAACTGCGGGGGGGGTTCTCGTGGGATTCCTTCAGTTTGACTCTCCTGGGCGTCCTCTGACCGGACGCGTTCTTCCGGCGGAGGGAAGGATCTCGCGCAGACCGGAAGCGCGTTCCCCGTTGCCCGCCGCTACCTTGTTACAATCAAAAGTTTCCATGGCCGACATCCATCCTTTTCGCGCTCTTCGCTACGACTTGCAGCGAGTTTCGGCCTCGCAGGTCGTGACCCAACCCTACGACAAGATCACTCCCGCGATGCAGGAACACTACTACGCTGCCAGCCCTTTCAACCTCGTGCGCATCATTCTGGGCCGCCGCGAATCTGAGGACAACGCCAGCAACAACGTCTATACCCGCGCAGCCGCAATTGGGCGGCAATGGCGAGCCGACGGGATCCTCCGTCGCGATTCCGAAACCTCCATTTACGTCTATTCCCAGACCTTCACCGCCCCGCCGGGAAGCAAGTTCGAGCGCCGGGGATTCATCGCGCTCGGCCGACTGGAGGATTATTCCGCCAAGGTCGTCTTCCGGCACGAGCAAACTTTGTCCAAGCCGAAGGCCGACCGGCTCGACCTGCTTCGCGCCACCCGCGCCCACTACGAGCAGCTCTTTCTGCTCTATGAAGATTCCGGGAAGATCGATTCTCTGCTGAAGCTTGCGCCAGATGCCGCGATCGACGTCGACGACGAATACGGAGTCGCGCACCGGGTCTGGCAGATTTCTGATCCCGGCGTGATTGCGTCCGTTCAGAAAAAGATGCGTGACAGGAAGCTGGTCATCGCCGACGGCCATCACCGCTACGAAACTGCACTCAATTTTCGCGACGAATGTCGCACCGCGGCGGGCGCCGGTTCGAACCTCCAGGCTCCGTACGAATTTGTCATGATGACCTTCATCAACATGAAGGATCCGGGGCTGCTGGTGCTGCCTACACATCGCGTAGTGCATTCGCTGGACTCGTTCTCGGTCGACGAGTTTCAGAAATCCAGCGGCCGCTTTTTTGCAGTGGAAGAAATCGACGCTGGACTCGATGCTGCTCGCGCTACCGCCCTCCTGCGCGAGCGCGGCCGCTCGGGAACCGCTCTGTTGGCGGTCACCGCCAACCGCGCCTTCGTGCTGCACTCGCCAAAATCCGATGGGGCGCAATTCTTCGCGGGCCTTTCGCCTCGCCAACAGGCGCTCGACGTCGTGCAACTGCACAAATGCCTGCTGGAAGGCGTGCTGAAGCTTTCCGAAGAATCGATTCGCAACCAGCAGAACATCTCTTACCTGCGCGACGCTTCCGAGGCGCTGGATCAGGTGCGCAAAGGCGAGGCCAACGTCGCATTCCTGATGAATCCATGCCCGGTAGCGCAGGTACGCGATGTAGCCTTCGCCGGTGAAGTGATGCCGCAGAAGTCCACCGATTTCTACCCCAAGCTGCTCAGTGGATTGACCGCCTATGCGTTGGACTAGCCGCTCACGTAGCGCCGGCGTCCCGCCGGCTGTCCGGGGGGCGTCTCGCCCGCCGGGGATGGGCATACCAATCGTCAAAGCGTGGGCGCTGATCTTCATCTGTATCTTCATTTGTATCTGTATCTGTGCGGTCGTTGTGTCCGGCGCCCCGCCCGAAAAGCATCTTTCCGTTTACTCGGTCGCGGCCAACTATTCGCTTCCCCTGGTGCAGCGGGAAGGCCGGGACTATGTAGGCCTGCTCGAAGTGCTGGAGCCGCTGGGCAAGGTGAGCGCCAAGTCTGATAGCCGCGGTTGGCGTTTGCGCTACAACAATGTGGAAGGCGATTTTCAGGTCGGCAACACTCACGCCCGAGTACAGGGCCGCGACGCCGACCTGGGCGGAAAGTTCTTGGAAGAAAATAATCGCGGACTCGTCCCCGTCACTTCGCTCGGTTCCCTGTTGCCCCGATTCCTGGGCGGCCCGGCCACCCTCCACGAGGGATCTGGACGGCTCTTCATCGGCAGTGTGGCGACTCACTTCACCGCCTCTCTATCGGGCGATAATCCTCCGCGGCTCATCTTCCATTTCACTGCCCCGGTGAACCCGAGAGTGGCCACCGAACCGGGCGCGCTGCGCATGACGTTTTCGCGCGAACCGCTGGTCGCCCCGGCCTCGCCGACACTTACGTTCGGCAACAAGGCCATCCCCTCGGCCATTTACAGCGAAGGCAGCGGGACAGCGGTGGTCACGGTGAATGCCGCGATCCCGGTGATCGCCAGCTTCAGCCGCGACGGACGAACGGTTACGATTTCTCCCGCATCCACGCTCGTGGCCGCAGGCGCGCTCTCACAGACTCCAAACTCATCCGCGTCAGCCACGCCGCCACCAGCCCCGGCACAACCCACTCCCGCGACTTCCGCAGCCGAGCCCGCGCCGGTCGCGCCTGCGCGCCGCTATTTTGCCGTGGTCGACGCCAGCCATGGCGGCGACGATCACGGAGAAACTCTCAGCAACACTCTGCTCGAGAAAGATGTCACCGTCGCGTTAGCCCGCAGTCTGCGCCAGGAACTCGAGAGCCGCGGCATCCCGACTCTGGTGTTGCGCGATTCCGACGCGAACCTCTCGGTCGACCAGCGCGCCATCTTCGCCAACGCGGATCACGCTGCTATCTACATCGCACTGCACGCGGCGTCCAGCGGTCACGGCGTGCGCGTCTACACCGCGCTGCTTCCGTGGGGGAGCGACGATCGTGGGACCTTCCTCTCCTGGTCAACCGCGCAGCACGCGGCGTTGCCCCTGAGCCAGAGTGCCGCGAACGCAGTGGCCGCCGAAATGCAGAGACGCCAGATTCCCGTGCGCACGTTAACCGCCCCGCTTCGACCGCTGAACAATGTGATCGGAGCGGCCATTGCAGTCGAGGTCGCGCCGCAGGGATCCGATTCCTCCCAACTCACCGCCCCCGACTACCAGCAACTCGTTACCAGCGCAGTGGCGACCGCGATTGCCGCCACCCGCGATCAACTGGGAGGCGCCATGAGGTCCGAACCATGATCCCACGCCATTTCGCGATCGCGATGTCGGTGCTGCTGATCGCACTGCTGGGGCTGAGTTTGTATGCGTGGCACATGCGAACCGTGGCTGTCTCCCTGCCGGCCGCCTCGACCGACACTCGACCGCTGGCCCCTCCCGTGGCCGGCCCCACGGAGCGAGTCACACTTTTTGTGGCGCACGATAACGATGGCAGCCTGCGCGCCGAGGCTGCCCAGATTCCGTTGCCCTCCGGACGTCAGCAGCGCGCCGAAGAGCTTCTGCGCGCCCTGCTCTCGCTCTACCTCGACAAGTCCTCGCCCCATGCGCTGGGCTCGGGCGCCGAAGTCCGCAGCGTCTTTCTGGTCGATCCCGGGGTCGCGGTCATCGATCTGAATTCCGCCTTTGCCGACACTCACCGCTCCGGTGTCCTGGTCGAGGAACTGACCGTGGCATCGCTGATCCACACCATCTCCGCCAACACTCCGGACATTTTGAAAGTGAAGATTCTCGTCGACGGAAAAGAACGCGACACGCTGGCCGGCCACGCCGACCTTTCCGCGTTCTACGACGTGACCGCGGTGAATCAACTGGCCACGCAACTGCGGTCTGGCCCCTAGAGGCCGGGTCTTAGGTGTTGGGTGTTGCGTTTTAGGCCCGAGGTATGGGGTCCGAAGTCTTCGATCTGAGGCCGGATCATTTACGATCCCGATCATGTTCCATCGCACCGCAGTCTGACCATAGAGGGACCTCGGACCTCAGACCCAAGACCGAAGCCCTAATCCAATCATTTACAATCGCGAATCATGTTCTATCGCTCTGATAATCGCTCTCCCGAGCAACTCCGCCCCGTCGTTCTCACGCCGGATTTCATCTCTACCGCCGAAGGTTCTGTACTAATTGAAGTGGGCAATACGCGCGTCATCTGCACCGCCTCGATCGAAGAGACCGTCCCGCAGTTCATGCGCAACTCGGGCAAGGGATGGATCTCCAGCGAATACAGCATGCTTCCGCGTTCCACCCTGACCCGCACGCCGCGCGAGGTCTCCAAGGGTCGGCAGAGCGGACGCACGCATGAGATCCAGCGTCTGATCGGCCGCTCCCTGCGGGCAGTCACCGATCTCACGCGCCTCGGCGAACGCATGATCTTGATCGACTGCGACGTCATCCAGGCCGACGGCGGCACGCGCACCGCCTCGATCACCGGCGCATTCGTGGCGCTTGGCCTCGCTCTGGAAAAGCTGGTGGACGCCGGAACTCTGACGTCGGTTCCGCTCAAAGATTTTGTCGCTGCCGTGAGCGTGGGAATTGTGGACGGAGAAATCCTGCTAGACCTCTGCTACGAAGAGGACTCGCGTGCCGACGTCGACATGAACTTCGTCATGACCGCCGGACATAAGCTGGTGGAAGTGCAGGCGACTGCGGAGCACCAAGTGTTCGACGACCAACAACTGGCGAAGATGATCGCCTTCGCGCGCCAAGGCGTGCAGTCTCTAATTGCCAAGCAGCAGGCCGTGTTGAGCGCGCTCACGCTCCGGCAGTAAACACACTCCAGACAATCCGGAGCCTGTGGGGGGCAACGAAGTATCCCGTTTTGAACCCTTGACTGAAACGACACCGGCGGTGCGACTTTCGTTCTCCGCTCCGCAAGCGGAACTTTACTTGTCGCCTTCACGACGGTACGGTGAAGAGCTGACATGGCAACTCTTCGTGCAGTCGAGCGTCGGCATGAACCGCGTAGTCAGGCAGACCTTGGCCTCCTGGTATGGTGCATTGAAACCAAGGGCGCGCGCTTTCTGCAGGAAGCGCGTGCTCGCGAAATCAGCCTGAGTGGAGCACTGTTGTCGGGCCTTGATGCCGAACTTAGCCCCGGCGACGTGATTGGAATTCTCTACGCAGGCAAGAAAGCCCGCTACCAGGTGATCTGGGTTCGCGAATCTGGCCCCGGTCACAAGATTCAGGCAGCGGTTTATCGCATCGCACCGGACGAATGCCCGTGGGGGGATTTGCTGAAAAAAGAGCACGCAGGCGATCCGCCCGCCATCAGCCAGCCCGCTCGATAAAACAACTGCCCCTACGCGATCCAAACCGTCTTCGCGTTCACGAACTCGCGGATGCCGTGGGCTCCCAACTCCCGTCCGTGGCCCGATTGCTTCACGCCGCCGAAAGGAATACGCGGATCGGAAGCGACCATCTTGTTGATGAATACCATCCCCGCTTCCAGTTCGTTGATGAAGCGCTCGCGCTCCTTCTCATCGTTGGTCCACGCGCTCGCCCCCAGGCCAAACCGCACGTCGTTGGCAATGCGGATCGCCTCATCCTGATCCCTCACTCGAAAGATCGACGCCACCGGACCGAAGAACTCCTCGCCGTATGCAGGTGAATTTTTCGGAATGTTGGTCAATACCGTGGGCGCATAGTAGTTCCCCTGGCGCTGCAAGGGATGGCCACCAGTCAGCACCTTCGCTCCCGCCTTCACGGTTTTCTGCACATCGGCATCGAGCGAAGTAACGGCGTCGGCGGTAGCCAGTGGACCAAGCTCAGTTTTCTCGTCAAAGGGATCGCCGATGCGAAGGCTCTCCATGCGCGTCACAAACTTGCGCTCAAACTCGGCCGCAATGGGCTCGGCTACGATAAATCGCTTCGCCGCAATGCAGGACTGCCCGTTGTTAAGGATGCGCGCTTCGACTGCCGTCTTCACTGCAGTGTCCAGATCGGCGCTGGGCATCACAATGAACGGATCGCTGCCGCCCAACTCCAGCACAACTTTCTTGATCCGTTTTGCCGCCCCAATGCCCACCTGGATTCCGGCCTGCTCGCTGCCCGTGAGTGTCGCCGCCACCACCCGCGGATCGTTCAGCAGCGCGTCCACCTGCTGCGACCCGATCAGCAGCGTCTGAAACACGCCTTCGGGAAAACCGGCCTCCAGAAAAATGCTCTCGATGGCCAGAGCGCACTGCGGCACGTTCGAGGCATGCTTCAGCAGTCCAACATTGCCAGCCATCAGCGCCGGAGCGGCAAAGCGGATTACCTGCCAGAAAGGAAAATTCCACGGCATCACGGCCAAAACCGGGCCGATGGGAAGATAACGGATGAAGCTCTTCTTCGCTCCCGTCTCGACCACTTCGTCGGCCAAAAACCGCTCGGTATTCTCCGCATAGTAGCGGCATGCGGTGGTGCACTTAACGGCTTCGGCCACGGCGGCCTTGTAGGGCTTGCCCATCTCCAGCGTCATCAGGTGGCCGAACTTCTCCTTGTCGCGCTCCAATATCTCAGCCGCTTTCAGCATGCGTTTCGCGCGCACGGCGAACGGCGTCTTGCGCTCCGACTTGAACGCGCTGACCGAAAGTTGCAGCTTCTTCTCGATCTCAGCCTCCGAAAGCGGCTGGAATGTCTTGACTACTTCGCCGGTGGCGGGATTGATGGTTGCAATAGCCATGATGGAAGTTTCCTCTTTTCGATCGCCCGGGTAAACGATAGACCCCTATTGTCGCCCCAGAACCGACAGGAAAGCTCAAGCGGTCATACCACTCTACCATCCGTAGAGGCGTTACTTGCAACGTCTTGCCCGCGGCGAGATAGAAGATAGCGGATAGCGGATAGCGGACGCCAGAACTGGACGATATAACAACTCAAGGGCCCAGCCATGCCGCCAGAAGTTCGTGTCGGGCAGGGGAGAACGGATTCGTCACCGTCACTCCGTTCCATGTGAAACCGGATTGCATGTCTTCCGAGAGAAGCAACCGGCAGCTTGCAGCGGACGCGGCGGCGAGGATGATCGCGTCCCAAATTCCGAGGCGGTGGTGAGCGGCCAAATCGATCCCGGCAAGCAGGACTGCCGGCGATGTCTCGATCAAAGGGAAGGCATCCTGCCAACTCAAGATCGCACTCTTCGCTTTCCCCGGCGAGCGTCCCGCTTTCCGCACTAACACGTGAAAGAGTTCCCCCAACGCCTGCACCGGCAGGAACGTTGCCTCCACTGGCAACTTTCCGATCATCTCCAGAGCGACCTTCTTGCTTGCGGCGCCATTCACGCCCTCGGCGTACGCCAGAATATTCGTATCAAGCGCCACTCTCATTACTTGTCCAGGCAAGCGTCATTGCCCGTCCCGCTAGTCATACAACTCGTCCCTTTTCCAGCGACCGATCTGGACGACACGCTCCGATCGCAACCGGCCAAGGAGAGAAGCTCGGGCACTGCTCGCCGCGGTGCGATCGTCCTTGAAGGGTGCGATCCGAGCCACCGCCCTGCCATGGCTGGTAATCACATAGCTCTGTCCCTCTTTGACTTCTCTCAAAAGCTGCGAGAATTTCCGGTTCGCATCGGCTGCCGAGATTGCCTTTTCCATAGGTCCCCGTATGTAGTTATATTACCTACTTTCCATTAAGTGCGTCAACATCCAAATGGTCGGCGCGTTCCTGAACCCGGAATCGCAGCCCGCCAGTCGTAACTCCTGCGCCGATTCTTTCCCCACTTGGTTTACAATGATCCGTTCCGCGCACTCATCTTCATTCTGCAGTTCTGGAGGACACCCATGAAACTCACCCCAGGCAAACTAGCCGGCCTCAAAAAAGTCTCCAACGAACGCGGCATCATCGCCGCCGCTGCCATGGACCAGCGCGGCTCCCTGCAAAAGTCGTTAGCCAAGGAAAAGGGCGGCGAAGTGACCGACGCCATGATGGAAGAATTCAAGACGCTGGTCAGCGAGGTTTTGACTCCGCACGCCACAGCGATCCTCCTCGACCCCGAGTGGGGACTGCCCGCCTCAAAGCGCCGCGCCAAGAATGCCGGCCTGCTGCTTGCTTATGAGAAGACCGGCTACGACAAAACGGGCCCCGGCCGCCTCGGCGATCTTCTGAACCACTGGTCGGCCCGCCGCCTCAAAGAAGCCGGCGCCGACTGCGTGAAGATTCTGCTCTACTACACGCCTGACGACCCCAAAGACGTCAACGACCAGAAGCACGCCTGGGTCGAGCGCATCGGCGACGAATGCCGCGCCAACGACATCCCCTACTTCCTGGAGTTTGTCGGCTACCAGGAGGGCGCGGACGAAAAGGGTCTCGACTACGCCAAGAAGAAACCGCACATCGTCACCGAGAGCATGCGCGAATTCAGCAAAGACCGTTACGGAGTCGACGTGCTTAAGGTGGAAGTGCCGGTAAACATGAAGTTCGTCGAAGGCACCAAGTCGTTCGGCGGACAGAAGGCGTACACCAAGAAAGAAGCCATCGACCTGTTCCACAAAGCCGCCAACGTCGCGACCAAGCCGTTCATTTACTTGTCGGCTGGGGTCAGCAACGCGGAGTTCAGCGAGACGCTGGAACTTGCCGGAGAGTCGGGCGTGAAGTTCAACGGCGTCCTCTGCGGTCGAGCGACCTGGAAAGAAGGCATTCCCATCTACGCCAAACAAGGCGCAGCCGCCTTCCGCAAGTGGCTCGAAACCGAAGGCGTAAAAAACATCCACAACGTCAACGACAAGCTGAAAGCCGCGACCAGTTGGCACTCCATCTACGGCGTGGAACTAGTTCACGCGTAGAGCGGGTTGAAAGAAAGAAAAAGAATAGGAAGCGGGTGCCCCATCCTAAACGTCGCGCCCTTTGCCACGTTAGGGTGGGGACTTTGACTTTCTAACCCAAGAACAACTCCCCCCACTCCCGCTAAAATAATCCGATGACGACACTCATCACCGGCGCCTCCGGCGGCATCGGATACGAACTGGCCAAACTCTTCGCTCGCGATCATCACAACGTAGTGCTAGTCGCCCGCAGCGCCGACAAACTCGCTCAAGTCGCGACAGAACTGCAAACCCACGGCGTCACGGTGAAAACCATCGCACTCGATCTGGCCACGCCAGTGGCCCCGAAGTTTCTCTTCGACCGGCTTCAAAGCGAGGATGCTCCTATCGACATCCTCATCAACAACGCCGGCTTTGGCGCCTTCGGCGAATTCGCCGATATGCCCGAAGAAGAAATCCTCGGTCAGATCCATCTCAACATCACCGCCCTCACCGAACTCACGCGTCTGTTCCTGCCTCCCATGTTGCAACGTCGCACTGGCCGGATCATGAACGTCGCCTCCACCGCGGCGTTCCAGCCCGGCCCGCTGATGGCCGTCTACTACGCAACCAAGGCTTACGTGCTTTCGTTCTCCGAGGCCATCGCGAATGAGTTGCGCGGCTCAGGCGTGACCGTGACATGTTTCTGTCCGGGAGCAACGCACACCGGCTTCGCCAAGCGCGCCGGCGCGGAAAATTCTCGGCTGTTCAAGCAGCTCGGTGCCATGTCGGCAGAGAAGGTCGCGTGCGACGGCTATCGCGCCCTGATGGCGGGACGCACCGTTGCCATCTCTGGCGCGCACAACTGGCTCGTAGCGCAGTCCGTCCGCTTCGCCCCCCGAAAGATGGTTACCGCCGTTTCGCGCTGGGTCGCGCAAAAGGTCTCGTAGAGACGTTGCTTGCAACGTCTCTACACGGTGCTCGTTTTGACCGAGGTGATGAATTTCATCCAAACCCGCATGCGGCGCGCCGTTTACAAATCCCTACCTTCTCTTTGCAAACCTTTACCCACGAAAACGATACTTTGTGGTAAGGCACGGGTCTAAGCCAATGGGAGCGGGATTCCTCTCCCGAGGTCCGCACGAAATCGAAGACTCGGCGTCACGGGCTTTCGACAGGAGGTAGCAAATGGCACACACCAGTAGTTACCCCGTTTCGACCTTTCAGACTCTCGCCGGGACAAGCGCGAGAAAATCTCTCGCTGCACTCACAGCGTTACTTTTTACCGTCACCTGCATGGCGCAGGATAATGCTCAAGCTCAACCACAACCCCTTTCCCCGCCGGACGCGCAGACCAGCACGCACGCCCCGGCCAAGTCATCCACGGTGACGCTTCCCGCCGGAACCAGAATTGCTCTGGTGCTCACGCATGATATCCAGAGCAGGTCCATGCGTCGTGGAGACGATATTTATGCCCAGATCACTTCTCCGGTCAATTCCGGCAACCAGGTGGTGATTCCGCCGGGCACGTTTGTGCAAGGCACTGTCGACAAGCTCCAACACAAAAGCGGACGCGCCGAACTTCATCTTCAATCCCTGTCGATAACCTTCCCGAATGGCTTTGTTGCCCCTATCGCCGGCCCTGTAACCCTGGAGAGCGATGAGGGTTACGCTCTGAAAGACCCGGGTCCAAGACGGATGATCGGCTTCGTCGCCCTGCCTGCGGCCGGTACAGGCCTTGGAGCATTGATCGGGCATTCTGTCGCCAGCTCGCAAAGCAGCACCATCACCAGTTCGCTCCCACCCGGTTGCTCGGGACCACCGCCGTTCTGTATTTCGTCCAGCTTAAGCGTTCCGCCCAACAAGGGTGAAAGCACCGTCATTGGAGCTGCGGTGGGCGGCGCAGTTGGTTTTGTAGCAGCGCTCGTGCTGTTTGCCAGTTCTCGCAATTTCTTCCTCGACGTAGGAACACCGGTGGAAATGGTCCTGAAGCAACCGCTGTCTCTGCAAGAACCTCAGGTCGCCGACGCAGTTCGAGACTCCGAGCAACAGCCGGCCGCGGTGCAGCCGATCGCGAGGCATCCGACAGCGCCTGCACCGCCAAACACCGGCCCGCTGAACACGGATCATGGAACCTGCTACACGCCGGGCAGCCCAGGAACACCGGACACCGTCATCCCCGGAATCCCCGGGCCTGATGGCATGCCAGGACCTTCGACGACTATCCCCGGCACGCCGCCGACACCCGGCACGCCGTACCCGTGCCCGTAAGACCAAGTGGAAAACCGGAAACCCGTTCTTCGGTTTTCCACAGATTTTTTTTGGCTGTGTGACGAACAACCTTCACTGAGATTTCTATTCCGTCTAATTTTGAAATCGTAGGTACCGGGTGTGGCGCGACGCTAGTCCTAGCTAAGCTAGGAAACTCGCGGCCCCCGCAACCTACCCATGTGAGTGAGGGACAGCTGGGACATCCGAAAGCCAGGACGCTTCAGGTAAGCTACCCCGAATAGCTCGGGCTGGCGCCCGTTGTGGGAGTGATCACTCCTAACGTTTTTCAGAAAGCAGGCCCGGCAAAGTCAGCGGGATGGCAGAAACGCAAGCACCAGCAGGTCAGTGAAGAGAAAGAGAGAGACAGACCAACCGACCCAGCCGCAGAGGCGTAGCTTGCTAGGTCTCTCCCCGACGCCGCCCCGAGCGATCCCACGTCGCTTAGTGGCATTTCCTCGCGCAATCCCAGCATTTCTCAGCGCACTCCGCAGCTCCTCCGCGACCTCTGCGGTAAGAAGCTTTTGGTACTCTTATGTGCGGAACCCAGCTCGGCCGGAAGCCGAGAGCCGGAAGCCCAAGACCATGCCCACACTCATTCCCCAGCCCACGCGAATTCAATCCGCCGGCAACAAACCCAAACTCATCGACGAATACGTCGGACGCGTCAATACGAAAACCTCCGCCGCCAGCGTCGCCCACATGCGTAGCCCACAAGGATGGCTCGAGCCCGGCCAAACTCCCGAGTTCGACGAGTTCACGATCGTCCTGAAAGGAACGCTCCGCGTCGAGCACAAGGCCGGCTCGCTCGACATCGCGGCCGGCCAAGCGGTCATCGCCCACGCCGGCGAATGGGTGCGCTACTCCACGCCCCAGGAAGGCGGCGCCGAATACATCGCGGTATGCCTGCCCGCATTTTCGATGGAGACGGTGCACCGGGGGGAATGACAATCGCCCTCGCCGGACACGGCTGAATGTGACTTGCTCTATACACACAACTGTGAGATATTTACACATAGGATTAGGTGGAGCTATGCGGACCAATATCGACATTGACGATCGCTTAATGCGGCAGGCCATGCGGCATAGCGGTACCCGAACCAAGAAAGCGACGGTGGAAGCGGGTTTGCGTCTGCTGGTTGAGACACACGCCCAGACCTCGATCCGTCGGCTCAAAGGCAAAGTGCATTGGGAAGGCGATCTCGACGAGTCCCGCCGTGGACGAGTCCAAGAATAGAGAACACATGGTCATCGTTGACACCACGGTGTGGATTGATTATCTCGGCGGTGTCGTAAACCAGGAAACGGCGTGGCTCGATCACGCCTTTCCTCGCGAACGGTTAGGATTGACGGACTTAATTCTGTCCGAGGTGTTGCAGGGCATTCGCGACAACGCGGCTTTTGAGCGCGTGCGCACGGATCTGATGAGACTGCGGATATTCGCTGCCGGAGGGCCCGATCTCGCCATCGCGGCGGCCCAGAACTACCGCACCTTGCGGCAACGCGGCTTTACCGTCCGCAAGACGATTGACTGCTGGATCGCTACATTCTGTCTGCTTTCCGGCCACAAGCTTTTGCACCGCGACCGTGATTTCGACACGTTCGAGAAAGTGCTGGGGCTGCAAGTTGTGCATCCCCAGGCCGCGCTGTGAGTTTCCCGCCCGCCTACTAGCCGAACACGCGCAATTCGCGGACAGGTCACCCGCAAACACAAGCTAGCCGAGCTTCGCTCGGCGGACAGCCGAGGCGGCTGTCCCTACGCGATTCTTGGTTTGGCCAAAAGCTAAAAGCCAAGAGCCAAGAGCGCTCCTCACTCCCACTCAATCGTACCCGGCGGCTTCGACGTGATGTCGTAGACCACACGGTTCACGCCTTTCACTTCATTCACAATCCGCGTGGAGATGGTCTTCAGCACTTCGTGCGGCAGCGGGACCCAGTCCGCCGTCATGCCATCTTCCGAACTGACGGCGCGGATGGCGCACGTGTAGGCGTAAGTCCGCATATCGCCCATCACACCCACCGACATCACCGGCAGCAGCACGGCGAACGACTGCCAGATTTTCGTGTAGAGGCCGGCGTTCTTGATTTCAGTGACGACGATGTCGTCGCACTCGCGCAGCAGCGCCAGGCGCTCGGAAGTGACTTCTCCCAGCACACGCACGGCGAGTCCGGGCCCCGGAAAGGGCTGCCGCTGCAGGATTTCTTCGGGCATGCCGAGGTCGCGGCCGATCTTGCGGACTTCGTCCTTGAACAAGTCTTTCAGCGGCTCGATCAGCTTGAGCTTCATTTTTTCCGGCAGGCCGCCGACGTTGTGGTGCGACTTGATGACCTGCGACGGCCCGCGCACCGAGCGCGACTCGATCACATCGGGATAGAGCGTCCCCTGCACCAGCCATTTGACCTTGCCTTCGCTCTTCTCGATGCGACGGGCTTCTTTCTCGAACACCTTAATGAATTCATTGCCGATAATCTTGCGCTTTTTCTCGGGATCGCTGACGCCCTTAAGTTTGCCGAGAAAGCGGTCGGTCGCATCGACTGCGTCCAGCTGCAGGTTGAGCTTGTCGCGCAGCGCCTTCTGTACTTTCTCGAACTCGTTCTTGCGCAGCACACCGTTGTTCACGAAAATGCAAGTCAATCGCGACTTCCCCTTTGCGTCGCGCAACGCACGGTCGACTAACACCGCCGCGACCGACGAATCCACGCCGCCGGAGAGCGCGCAGATGGCGCGTCCGCTGCCAACTTGCTGCTTTACCTGCTCGACGGTCGAATCGATGAAACGCTGCGGGGTCCATGTGGGCTTCGCGCCGCAAATCTGGAAGATGAAATTTCTCAGCATCTGCGTCCCTTGCGGCGTGTGGTGGACCTCGGGATGAAATTGCACCGCGTACCATTTCTTGGCGGTGTTCTGAATGCCGGCCACCGCGTAGTGAGTTTTGGCCATCAGCTCGAATCCCGGTGGCAGTTCGAGAGCTTCGTCACCGTGCGACATCCAGACCGCAAGTTTTTTGGCCAGGCCCTGAAAAAGGATCGAGTCGGAAACGATATCGATTTCGGCGTGGCCGTACTCGCGCTTGTCGGCGGGGCGCACCTTGCCACCCAGCGTGTGCACCATGAATTGCAATCCATAGCAGATGCCGAGCACGGGCACGCCCAGTTCGAAGATGCGCGCGTCGGCAGGCGGAGCGTCCTTATCGTAGACCGACCAGGGCGCTCCCGAAAGCACGATCCCGGCGGGCGCATAGCTATTGACCTCATCGAGCTTCGCGGTGCAGGGGAGCACCACGGAAAACACATTCTGTTCGCGGATACGGCGCGCGATGAGCTGGGTATACTGCGCGCCGAAGTCGAGGATAACGATGGATTGGCCGAGAGAAGATTGGTCGAGGGACCGCTTGTGCCGGGATTCTTTTTCCACGGATGAGTTTCTCAAATTCGGGCAGACAGTGTAAAGGCCGCCATTCGTAGAGACGCTGCTTGCAACGTCTCCGCTCGCCATCGTTCGGAATGCTTCAGGCAGGAGCCGTAGCAAGCTACGTCTCTACGGCGAGATTTGGGACGTCGCTCAGGATCGGTTCATCGCGGTCGATCGCCGTCTGGACCAGCGGTGCCTTGGGCACCGGAGCGGGTGGCGGCAACGGCGCCAGCAACGCCTGCGGCGTTTCCGCTATGCAGACGTAGCCCGCGAGCCGCGCCATATATAACCAGTCGGCAAGCGCGCAATAAGCCAGAGCCACGAGAATCTCTGCCGCAACTACCGCCCGCCACGGCACGACGCCGGCGAAGCCTAGCGGGATCGAAGCGACAGTGGTAGCTCCGACGAAAACGACCAGGTGCGCCAGCCCTGTCCACGTGCCGACCGCGAAAACTGCGCCGGTACGTTCGCGGCAGAAAGCCGCGGCGGAGGCGATCGCATCCACTGCGTCCTCACTGTCGCGGACGGCAAACATCCCCGCCAGCGACAAGAGCCAGTTCAGCGCCCACCACACGTAGCAGATCAGTCCGGCCAGCGGCAGAAAGAGAGAAAATGCCAGTCCGGGTTGAGGACTGGTTTTGGGCGAGGCAAACCCGGCCAGGATGGCTGCGCCCACGAATCCGAAGACCGCGGCCAGTGCCACAGCGGCGCGCAGGAAGTTCAGGCGGAGCAACGCGGGGAATGGCTCACGAACCTGATTCGTAGAGACGTTGCTCGCAACGTCCCTACGAAAATACTCCAGCAAGCCACGCACGGTGGCGATGCGGCCCACAGAGCCGGCAACGATCCAGAGGACGGCCAGCATCAATGCCGCGAGCAAGCAGACGATCGCGGCGCGGTTCAAACTGCCGCGGAGAATGTGAGCGATGGCCTCTCCAACCAGGTAGGGATGGCGCGTCCGCAAAAAAAGCAGTTCCCCGTTCGTCACGGGAAGCGTGTCGAGATATTCGAAAAGTCCAAAAACGAAAAGCGCTGCGGCGGTTGCGCCCACAACCCAGCGCCACATGATTTCCGCCAGCGCCAGCGACGGCCGCCGGAACGCAGCGCGAAATCCTTCCGCCGTGGGCGATATAGCCATAAGTCAGTTGTCAGATTCACTTCACCACGATATTTACCAGCTTGCCGGGAACGTAGATCTTCTTCACGATCTGCTTGCCGGCGATCGTCGCCCGCACCTTCTCGTCGGCGAGCGCGCGTTCGAGAACCGTTTCTTCTGTGGCGTCTGCCGACACGACGACGCGGCCGCGCAGCTTGCCATTGACCTGCACCGGAATCTCGATTTCCTCTTCCTTGGCCAAGGCTGCGTCGTATTTCGGCCACGGCGCCTTGAGCAGGTTTTCCTTTTCGCCCAGCATCTCCCAGAGTTCGTGCGCCAGATAGGGCGCGAAAGGCGCGAGCAACAAAACGAGGTTGCGCTCTACATCGGCCAGGAACGGCGCCGGAACCGCTTTCTGAGCAATCGCCTCTTCTGCGCCGTACAAAACATTGACCAGTTCCATGATCGCTGAGATGCAGGTATTGAAATGCCAGCGTCCCTGGAAGTCATCGCTGACGCGCTTGATCGTCTGGTGCAGCTTGCGCTGGATGGCGCGCGCTTCCGGTCGTAGAGACGTTGCTGGCAACGTCTCTCTCTCGACCGTTCGCGGTGCCGCCGGCGGAGACGTTGCAAGCAACGTCTCTACGGATGTGTTTCTTACAACAAATCGATACACGCGCCCCAGGAATCTCTGAATGCCTTCGATGCC